>Ga0316205_10003037_pt1 | contig 16389 bp, 13 predicted proteins | sample 3monthpyrite_MG_FD_204941 | JGI IMG/M metagenome (GOLD analysis project Ga0316205, IMG submission 204941) | Microbial mat bacterial communities from mineral coupon in-situ incubated in ocean water Damariscotta River, Maine, United States -... | ecosystem: Environmental > Aquatic > Marine >... | reverse complement strand
GAAGTCGCCAGGAATAGAGCGGCCGTACCTGATGCCTTTTCCAAACAAATTACTTTAGAGCAACATCAAAAAGCCGCGGATTATACAAAAGCAAAACTCGCAGTGAATAAAATTGAACTTTTTTATGGTTCCATTTTGCTACTTGCCTGGACATTAGGTGGCGGTTTAAACTGGATGGATACCTTTGTACGTAGCCTAGGTTATAGTGAAATCATCACCGGGCTTTTCGTTATCTTTGGCATTTTACTTATTTCTGCCATTATAGATTTACCCTTTAGCCTTTATCGTACATTTAAAATCGAACAACGTTTTGGCTTTAACCGCATGACTGCTGTACAGTTTGTCAAAGATATGCTGATGCAAACAATGCTTACTCTGGTACTCGCTGTGCCTTTAGTCGCTGGAATATTGTGGCTAATGCAGGATGCATCTCCACTTTGGTGGGTTTATGTTTGGGCAACCCTGCTAAGTTTTGGACTTTTAGTCTCATGGATTTTTCCCACTTTTATTGCGCCTCTTTTTAACAAATTTTTACCCCTGGAAGATGCAGTACTTCGCGAACGGATTACGGCACTCATGGATCGCTGTGGTTTTGCCAGCAATGGCATTTTTGTTATGGATGGCTCAAAGCGTTCCAGTCATGGAAACGCTTACTTCACCGGCTTAGGAAAAAATAAACGTATTGTCTTTTTTGATACCTTGCTTGAAACATTAGAGCCTAACGAAGTTGAAGCAGTATTGGCTCATGAACTTGGTCATTTTAAACATCACCACGTTCGCAAGGGTCTTATTTTAAATGCCGTTATTACCCTTGTCGGTCTCGCCATTTTAGCCTGGCTAATTAAGCAAGATGCTTTTTATCACGCACTTGGTGTCAGCCATGCATCAACGTATATGGCATTAATTTTGTTTAGTATGGTCATGCCCTTATTTAGTATTTACCTGCAACCAATAATGTCTTTTCTGAGCCGAAAACATGAGTTTGAAGCGGATGACTTTGCCTCGGAGCAAAGCAAACCCGAAATATTGATCGCAGCATTAGTAAAGCTTTACCGAGATAATGCCAACACACTAACCCCTGATCCATTGTATTCTGCATTTCACGACTCACATCCGCCTGCACCCGTGCGTGTTGCGCATTTATCAGCTAAAATGAGTTAGAATATATACAATTAAGGGGGAGTTAAGAATGCTGAATCGTTTACTTGCTTACTTTAGTCTTATCGCCAGTTTCATTTTTTTAGCGTATCCCGCACATGCCGATATTAACAATGGCAAAGAGTTGCATGATGCAAACTGTACAAGCTGTCATATTGATCTACAGGGTGGTGATGGCACCGGTATTTATACGCGTGAAAACAAGCGAATCGAAACCTATCCTGCCTTAATAAAGCAGGTAAAACGGTGTCGTGATAGCTTAGGCGTGCCCTGGCCAGAAGAACATGTTGATGATGTTGTTGAATACTTAAATAGCACGTTTTATAAATATAAGAAATAGATCCCGTGAGTCAGGATATTTCGAAGCTGCATAAACAACATTGTAAAAATATAGGCGCAGCTCTTCTGTTGACTAAAGAACAACTTAGCACGTACCTTGCTGAATTCCCGCTTTGGTCCCTATCAACAGACGAAAAACAAATATCCCGTCAGTTTAGATTTAACAATTATGATAATACGCTGAATTTCGTTAATGCTGCAGCAGAAATTGCAAAAATTGAAAACCACCATCCTCATATTGAGTTTTCATACAATACATGCACAATCCATTACCAAACACACTCAGCAAATGGTATCACTCTCTATGACTTTATTTGCGCTGCTCACATTGAACAACTTTAATGTATGAGTGAAGTCATACAACATCAAGGCACAGTCATAGCAACGTATCGCCGCTACACCTTAGTTAAAGATAAAAAAAATAGGTTAATACAATGCCAACAACGTAAATCGGTTGGTCAGGTTGTTTGTGGCGATACTGTTTTATGGCAAGAAGAAGGGGTTGGAACAGGTGTTATTACCGCCATTGAACAACGTCACACAATATTACAGCGTCCTGATATCAATGGTAACTTACGTATTATTGCTGCCAACATTGATCAGGTATTTATTGTTGTCGCGAATAAACCGGAACTGAATGAAGGTTTAATTGATCGCTACCTTGTCGCATCAGAGAACAGTAACTTAAAGCCGGTTATTTTACTCAATAAAACAGACCTGTTTAGTGAAAAGGAATTTTTCGACTTAAAACAACGCCTGCAACTTTACCAGGATATCGGTTACAGCGTTATTTATACCAGTGCGAAACAAGAGCACGGGCTTAACTCACTAAAAACATGCCTGAAGAACAATAATAATATTTTTGTTGGCCAGTCTGGTGTGGGGAAATCATCGTTAATTAACACACTTCTAAAATCAGATGCACGGATTGGTGATATTTCTGAAGCAACGGGCAAAGGAAAGCATACCACAACCACAGCCTATCTCTATCCATTAGAAAATGAACAAGGTTATATCATCGACTCGCCCGGCGTACGCGAATTTGGCTTAACAAAGCTGTCTGAACAGGATGTTTTTTATGGCTTTACTGAATTCAAAGATTATCTTGGCAATTGTAAATTTAGAAATTGTACTCACAACAATGAGCCTGGTTGCGCTTTATTAAAGGCAGTGGAGGACAATAAAATAAGCCCACAGCGTTGGAAAAGCTGTAAACGAATCATTGAATCACTCAATGAAAAACGGTATTAAACATTTAGGTTTTAACCGGGGTTTTTATTTCTTATTTAATGGTAAAAGCAACACCATTGCCAGATTCTACTTTGCCTTCATTTTTTCTAATCGAATCTAAAATTTCTTTTTTCATAACAATTATACTAATACGTCTGTTTGTTGCACTACGCGAATTATTTTTTTCAAATAATACCGTGTCGGCTAATCCAACAACACGTCCTACTTGCTGTTCAGGTAAACCACCTCTGACAAGTTGACGACGTGCAGCATTTGCTCGATCAGCAGATAATTCCCAGTTACTATATTGCTTTCTAAGTACTTCACCATCAACCGTTTCATATTCAATAATGCCTTTACCGAAGGCTGATACATCGGTATGTCCCGTAATACTAATTTTATTCTGAGGGTGTTTAGCAAGTGTTTTAGCAACTTCTTGTAAAATGACCCGGGCATACGGTTTTAATTTTTCACTACCAGAAGAAAACATAGGTCGTTTTTCTTTATCAATTATTTGAATACGCAAACCTTCCGGCATTATTTCTAACAATAATTGATCTTTAAACTCTTTAAGTGTTTCACTTTTTTCAATGCTTTCTTTTAAATTAATCAGAAGTTGGTCAAGTAAAACCACCTCTTTAGCCGTTGCGTCAGATGATTCTTTACCGCCATCACCAAGATCTTTTATTGCTTTGGATTTTAAGCTTTCTGCCAATTTTTCTTCTGCTGCAATAATAATTTTTTGTTTTTCATTATCAGATTGTTTGTTAAGCTTTTCACCTTCACCGTGCGGAATTTCTTTAGTCCCCCCTAACTTAATCATGCTCGTACTTGCACCACCGGGGCCGATTAATGGCGAGGGTGCTTTAAACATATCGGAGATGCCACCGCGCATGGCTTCATCAGTAATCCCCAACAGCCAAAGTAATAAGAAAAAAGCCATCATCGCAGTTACAAAATCTGCGTAAGCCACCTTCCATGCACCACCATGATGACCGCCACCCTTGACGATTTTCTTGATGACTATGGGTTGTTTTTTATCGTCTGCCACTTAACCGTCTTTTTTAATTATTAGTATTAACAAAAGTTATTTTTGTCCTTTAACATATTCTTCAAGCTCTATAAAACTTGGTCTTAAATCACTGGTCAACGCTTTACGCCCAAACTCAACCGCAATTTGAGGGGTATACCCGTTCAGCGTCGCAATGATGCACGTTTTTGCACAACCAAATATGAGCCCTTCCTCCTTCGCCTGTTCACCCATAGAGGCTGCCATTGGACCCGCGAAACCATAGCCCATCAAAATCCCCATAAACGTCCCGACCAGTGCAGCACCAACATGATGTCCTAATACTTCCGGCGGTTCACTAATGTAGCCCATAGTGATAACAACCCCCATTACCGCCGCAACAATACCAAAAGCCGGTAAACCATCGGCCATATTTTGTAGTGCGTGACTGGGTGCTTCTGCTTCATGATGATGTGTTTCTAATTCAAGATCCATTAATGCTTCCAATTCAAAGGCATTCATATTACCGCCCACCATTAAGCGTAGGTAATCACAGATGAAGTCGACCAAATGATGGTTATCATAAATTTTGGTTGCAGCCTTAAAAATATCGCTGTCTTGCGGCTCTTCAATATCCGCTTCAAGTGCCATCAAGCCTTCTTTGCGCGCTTTGGAAAAAAGGTTGAACATTAAACCTAATAATTCCATATAGGTCTCTTTTTTATACTTTTGCCCTTTGAATAAACCTAAGATACCCTTGAGCGTACCGAAAACAACCGTAGCAGGATATGCAACAATAAAAGCACCGATCGCACCACCCAAAATAATGAGGATTTCAAAGGGTTGCCACAGGGCACCAAGAACACCACCAGCAAACATGTAGCCTGAAATAATACAAGCACAAGTAATAACAAGCCCAATTATAAATTTCATATTACTTAATAAACCTTAAAATTTGTCTAAAAAATGATCAATCCACAGCAAAACTTCAATATCGCTACAATTTGTATCGACCAATATCGATATTTACTTTAGAAATTTATTCATTCGACCGATATATATTTTAAGTAATTTAATTGTTTTTCAGGCATTCTTAGGTAATTGCACAATAAAAAAGTGGAAAATACAATTTTAATTAAAACTGACGAATATCTTGGGTCATAAATGGTCAATAAAAAACTAAACAAGTGGGTTAAGCTGGCGCAGAACAACTCTATACCAGTGTTGAAGTATACCATTGAGGAACTAAGAAGCCTGTGTCGAAAGGAAGATATTCCCGTCAAAGAAATTACCCACGTTGTTGAACGCGATCCCGGTTTAGTCATACATGTTTTACGTACCGCAAATAACCGTTCAAAAGGGCGTCTATCCAGTGAAATAACGCATGTAAATCAAGCTTTCAGATTAATGGGAACAGATCAGCTCACGAAATTACCCGACGCGCTACCTGCAGTAGGTGATGTGCTCGATCAAAAGTCAAAAACCCGATTACTTGCGACCTTTGACAGGGCCTACCATGCCGCACGATTTGCTACCGATGCCGCGGCGCGACGCAGAGATATGACACCCGATGAGGTTTTTGCTGCCGCTCAATTGCATTTTTTAGGTGAAATGGTGATAGCTATTCACGCCCCTGAACTGCTGGAGCAGATAGCCAGCTTGAAAAAAGAGAAACATATCTCATCAGAGGCGGCTCAAAATATAGTGTTAGGGTTTAGCTTGAACGAACTCACTCTCAAAATTGCCGAAAGCTTAAAATTTCCTTCATTAGTCATTGAGACCTTACATGCGGAAAACGCAAAGTTTCCCAGGGCCTACGGCATCATGCTAGGCGTCCAGCTTGCACGAAATATTTCTTATGAAGGCTGGTTTAGTGAGCACACTTTTAAAATACAAGAAGAAATTGCTGAATGGATGGGTGAGACGGTGAACCAAACGATTGCCAGAACACACGTTATTGCTGCCGAGATAGCACGAGAAATACCACAGTACGATACACCACCACCAGCACGTCTGTTACCACTAATTATAAAAAAAGACGTCAACGATAAAACAGATGAAGAAACTGATACTGCCATTTGCTTAACACCACAACTAGATGTCTTACGAGATGCCGTAAAAATGATGTCATCTGTCACGCCAGAAGACATAACGAGCGATGAATTTATTCAACAAGCAGTGTCAGCAATGTATGACGGCATAGGTCTAAACCGTGTCGCTTTCTATTTATATGATAAGGAAAAAAAGGCGCTACAAAGCCATAGTCTGAAAGGGACTGAAAACGATCCCATCTTCAATCATTTTGAAATTAAGCTTGACAGTAAAAATATTTTTTCTTTATTACTGCAAAAAAACAAAGCTGTTTCGATTAATGAATCAAACCATGAAAAATTTTGGCCTCTTGTGCCTGCTGGCTTTAAAAAAATTATCGCAACGAACTCTTTCGTCGCAATGTCAATTTTCATAAAAAACAAGCCCTACGGAATTTTTTATGCAGACAGACATTCTTCCAGCTGTGAAATAGAAGAAAAAAGTTACAACTTTTTTAAAACACTCTGCATAAACTCGACAAAAGTTCTTGAAAAGTTACTATAATTAAAAAACTTGCCGCCCAGAAAAGGCGTGTGAGAGCGTGCTACTGTTAACATATTCAAGTTCACCACCAACAGGCACACCGTGTGCGATACGGCTCGCGGTAATCTGTCTTGCGTTAACCATTTCACTAATATAATGAGCCGTTGCTTCACCTTCTACTGTGAAATTTGTTGCCAATACCACTTCTTTTATTTCACCTTGATCGAGTCGCCGGGCTAAAATATCTAAGCCAATATCTTCAGGGCCAATCCCATCTAAAGGAGATAAATGTCCCATTAAAACAAAAAACAAGCCTTTGTAACTTGTTGACTGCTCAATCACTTGTACATCTGAAGGTGTTTCAACAATACACAATAATGCTCTTTCCCGTTTTGTACTTACACAGATATCACAAACCGTTTGTTCACTTAAACTACGACATTGTTCGCAGTGTCCCACTTCTTTAACCGCTTTATCCAAAATCATACTTAAATTTTCAGCACCGGAACGATCGCGCTCAAGTAAATGATACGCCATACGCTGTGCAGATTTTGGCCCTACGCCGGGTAAACAACGTAGCGCTTCAATCAATTGATTTACAAGTGGACTGCTGGACATATTTTAAAATGGAAGCTTCATTCCACCTGGCAAATTTAAACCTGCCGTCATACCCGACATTTTATCAGATGATGTTTTTTCAACCTGACGCACAGCATCATTAACCGCGGCAGCAATTAAATCTTCCAGCATGTCTTTGTCATCAGCGAATAAACTGTCATCAATAGAAACACGTTTAACATCATGCCGACATGTCATTACAACAGAAACCATGCCGCCACCCGATTGACCTGTTACTTCAATATTTGCCATTTCTTCTTGCGCCTTTTGCATATCTTCCTGCATTTTTTGCGCTTGCTTCATCAGATTGCCGATTCCGCCTTTCATAATACTACCTCGTATATTTACTGTTTAATTAATATTTACTTTTATGAATCAATGGGTTGCACAGACTCAATATCAACATGAGCATTAAATGCATCCATAATATTTTTCACATTATCATCATTCACAATTGAATTTTCTGCCTCAGATTGACGCTCTTGTTGTTGCCGGCTGGTTCGTGCCGCCGGTGTTTCTGTTTCAGTTTGTGCTGTCTCAATACTGACTTTGATTTTTACTGAAAAATAATCCGATAATTTTTCCTGTAATTGCTGCTCTCGTTCAGACGTTAACATTGCCGCATGGGAGGGCGCTACCGCCAAATATAATGTTGTATTTTCTACTCTAACAAAGGCACTATGCTCACCAAGTTGCTTTAATATTCCCACAGCATCTAATGATGAAATCACTTCATGCCAGTTGGACAAGCATAATTCTGACAAGTTTATTTTATTTAATGATTTTGTTGTTGAGGCAACCTGCTCTGTTTTAGCTGTCGGCTCTGTTGCTGCCGGCACCGATGCAACAGGTGCTGACGGTTCCTCTACTCGCTGAGATTCAACAGGCTTTGATTTTTCATACGTTTTAGCTTCTGCACTACCCGTTGCTGCAGGTTGCGAAGTATTTGTTTTATTGACCGCGTTTTTAATTGCGCCATCATCAGGGCGAAACGCCAACATGCGCAACAAAACCATTTCAAGACCATTACGTTGATCGGGCGCAAGCGGTAAATCACGGCGACCGTTCAAACCAATTTGATAATACAATTGAATATCTTCGGCACTGAGCATGCTTTGTAATTTTACTAAACGTTCTTCGTCACCCATAGTATATTCATAGGCATCAGGAATTTGTTTTAGTAATGCCAGGTAATGTAAACAGGTAATAATTTCTCCGAGCAGAGCAGAATAATCAGGCGCCTGTTGCGCCAGTTCTTGTACCCGTTGAATTAATAATTGTCCGTTATTTTCTGCTAAGGCATCTAGCAAATCATAAACATGATGTTGCTCAATACTGCCTAACATTAAACGTACGTCCGCGTCGTCAACCTTACCATTTGAAAAAGCAATAGCCTGATCCAGCAAGCTTAACGCATCACGCATACTGCCATCTGCGGCACGTGCGAGTTGAAACAGTGCTGCAGATTCAAAAGAGACATCTTCTTTCTCTAATATGTCTTGCAGGTGCGCTTGAATTCGTTCAATGGATATCCGTCTTAAATTAAACTGTAAACAACGTGATAAAATTGTAACCGGTAATTTTTGTGGATCCGTCGTTGCCAATAAAAATTTAACATGGGGGGGTGGCTCTTCTAATGTTTTCAGCAAAGCATTAAAACTATGCCCCGAGAGCATGTGAACTTCATCGATTAGATAGACCTTATAACGACCCCGTGTCGGTGCGTACTGTACGTTATCCAGTAACTCCCGTGTGTCTTCGACCTTAGTACGCGAAGCAGCATCGACTTCAATTAAATCGACAAAACGACCTTCATCAATTTCCTGACAGGTGACACACTGTCCACAAGGCGTTGCACTAATTCCTTCCTCACAGTTAAGCGATTTCGCAAGAATACGTGCGATCGTTGTTTTACCCACACCCCGAGTCCCGGTGAACAAAAAGGCATGATGTAGTCGCCCGCTGTCCAAAGCATTACTCAAGGCACGCAATACGTGCTCCTGCCCCACCATTTCGGCAAAACCTCGAGGACGCCATTTGCGTGCAAGCACTTGATAGCTCATGTAAATCCCTAAAATCCTAATTTGAAGCGAATATTGTAACTCAAAAAGCCTGATTTTCCTTGCTCAAAATTACAACAAAAAGACAGGAAAAAACAAAATAAATTTAATGCAAGGAAGGAAAAATTAAGGTGGCGACCTAGACAAGCCACACCCCGGCACACAAGTCCACCGCTGTGGCTGCTCCCTTCCAGGCCTGACCAGGTTCACGGTTTATTGTTGCGAGGGGACCCATCTAAGTCACCATAGAGGTACTGCTAAAACGGGCGTGATTATGAAGCTTCATGGTTGATGGGTCAATGTATAGTAAGAATTTGGACATATTTTGAGCAGGCACAAAAAAGAACCGGGGCAGGTTCCTTTTTAGAATTATGGCGGACGACTGTGAAATCGTAGCTTGAGAAGCTAGCCTGGGCTACACAAGAGGTAAAGTAATGCATTAGGGCAACGCCCGTAAGTAGAATAACGCAGCAGCAGTTATCGAGGATTACCGAGAAGAAGGGATTATTCGGGCTGTATCCTCACCCCTCAGGGGCTTGCGGCATTCATCAGTGTTACTCACGAAAAATTGTTCCTGACAATTTTTTCGAACCGCTTTATCTATTTCTCGGGTTCGAATGTGTTTTGAACAGGCAAAAAAAAGAACCAAGCTAAGTTCTTTTTTAAATATGGCGGACGACTGCATGGACGCAGGAGGTAGAGCAATGCAGGAGCAATTGCCGAGAAGGAGGTATTCGGGCTGTGCCCTCACCCCTACGGGGCTGCCTTCGCTACGCTGCGGCATTCATGGATGTTCCACATCCATATCGAACCGCTTTATCTATTTCTCGGGTTCGAATGTGTTTTGAACAGGCAAAAAAAGAACCAAGCTAAGTTCTTTTTTAAATATGGCGGAGAAGGAGGGATTATTCGGGCTGTGCCCTCACCCCTACGGGGCTGCCTTCGCTACGCTGCGGCATTCATGGATGTTCCACATCCATATCGAACCGCTTTATCTATTTCTCGGGTTCGAATGTGTTTTGAACAGGCAAAAAAAAGAACCAAGCTAAGTTCTTTTTTAAATATGGCGGAGAAGGAGGGATTCGAACCCTCGATGGAGCTATAAACCCCATACTCCCTTAGCAGGGGAGCGCCTTCAGCCGCTCGGCCACTTCTCCAATATTTAACGAGCGCAAGGATACTGAAGGAGCAAGCTGAGGTAAAGCCTTTATGCGATTAATCACTAATTTTATTCTTGATTTCCATTTCCATTCGTTTCATTTTGAATACGCTCGTAAATTTCTTCACGATGTACCGAAATATCACGAGGAGCATTGACGCCAATACGTACTTGGTTTCCTTTCACTCCTAAAACCGTCACGGTTACTTCGTCACCGATCATGAGTGTTTCACCAACCCGTCTTGTTAAAATCAACATTCTTATTTACTCCTCAAACAATAAATCTTTAATTACTATTCCATCTGTCCCATGGAAATAGCAGCCTCATTTACAGAAACTTAACGCTGTTATCGACAGCTAACTCAGAAACTTTAAAAAAGCGTTAAATTCTTTACATTCAGTGACAATTAATTTCTATTAAGCGGCTTTTTCTAAGCCAAATGCTGCATGCAGCGCGCGTACACCTAATTCTAAATATTTCTCATCCACAACAACTGAAATTTTAATTTCAGAAGTCGAAATCATGCGAATATTAATGCCTTCATCAGCCAAAGCTTTAAACATTTGGCTGGCAATTCCTGCATGCGAGCGCATACCGACACCCACTAATGAGATTTTAACAATCGTATTATCGCCATTAACTTCTTTAGCGCCTAGCTTTTGTGAGGTATTGTTAAGTATTTCAAAAGCATTATCGTAGTCATTACGATGTACAGTGAAAGTAAAGTCGGTTGTACCGTCTCCACCCACATTCTGAATAATCATATCAACTTCAATATTGGCTTCACCAATCGCACCGAAAATTTTATGTGCAACACCTGGCTCATCCGGCACGCCTAATATAGTAAGCTTCGCTTCGTCACGATTAAAAGCGATGCCTGAAATAGCAGCCTGTTCCATATTATCTTCCTCAAAAGTAATCAAAGTGCCTGGGCCATCTTTAAACGATGAAAGCACCCGTAACTTCACATTATATTTACCGGCAAATTCTACGGAACGAATTTGCAATACTTTTGAACCCAGGCTGGCCATTTCCAACATTTCTTCAAAAGTGATTTTTTCTAAACGACGCGCATCCGGTACCACTCTGGGATCAGTGGTATAAACACCATCAACATCGGTATAGATCTGACATTCATCCGCCTTTAAAGCCGCAGCCAGGGCAACCGCCGTGGTATCTGAACCACCACGCCCCAACGTTGTAATATTTCCATGCTCATCTTTGCCCTGGAAACCCGCAACAATGACAATACGGCCTTTATCAAGATCTTTTCGTATTCTCGACTCATCAATATCTAAAATACGCGCTTTTGTATGTGCACTATCCGTCAAAATATGCACTTGAGAACCGGTGTAAGAACGCGCATCATAGCCGCGTTCTTTCAACGCCATACTTAATAAAGCAATCGTCACCTGCTCACCGGTCGACACTAAAACATCATATTCACGAGGATCAGGTTTTTTCGAAATTTGATTCGCCATTTCCACTAAGCGATTGGTTTCACCACTCATCGCCGAAACAGCCACCACAACATCATGACCGGCTTTTTTCGCGATGATCAGGCGTTCAGCGACATTCTCAATTTTTTCAACCGAGCCTACCGAAGTACCGCCAAATTTCTGTACAATTAGAGCCATGATTTACCTGCGTAAAAAGGATGCAAATTAGACACTAATTTACCTCAAATTTAAAGTGGCATAGCCGAAAAAGGTCGACTAATAAAGGCTATCGTGCAAACAGCACGTTTAAATATGGGTTTTTAGAGCAATTATTCAGTTTGAGTTTGTACCCAATCAACCACGCTTTTTAACGCAGCAGGTAAATTTTCAGGTTTGTCACCACCAGCTTGCGCCATATCAGGTCGGCCACCGCCTTTGCCGCCAACCTGTCTGGCAACAGAATTGACTAAATCCCCGGCTTTCACTTTATCCGTTGCATCTTTACTGACACCGGCCACTAAACTGATTTTTGAGCCATTAACCGCAGCAAGAACAATGGCCGATGTACCCAGTTTATTTTTCAATTGATCAAGCGTATCGCGTAATGTTTTTACATCTGCACCTTCAAGGTTGGCTGCTAACACGTTAATGCCATTCACCTCAGTTGCTTGTGAAGATAAATCTGAGCCCTGACTGCTGGCTAACTTGCCTTTAAGTTGAGCCAACTCTTTTTCTAAACTGCGATTTTTCTCCATCAACTGACCAACGCGTTCTGACAAGTTTTCACGGCTACCTTTTAACATTGAAGCAATCGCGGTTAACTGGCTTTCACCTTTATCGGCCCAGTCTAATGCATGCTCAGCCGTCACCGCTTCGATGCGACGAACACCCGCAGCAACACCACTTTCACTAATAATTTTAAATAAACCAATGTCACCGGTATTCGAAACATGTGTACCACCACAAAGTTCGACCGAGAAATCACTCATGCGAAGTACACGCACTTCGTCACCATACTTTTCTCCAAACAAGGCCATTGCGCCGCTGGCTTTAGCCGCATCCGGCGTCATGATATTCGTATCAACCTGATGGTTTAAACGAATTTGTTGATTCACTAAATATTCAATCTCTTTTATTTGTTCAGCTGTAATAGCATCAGGGTGCGAGAAGTCAAAACGTAAACGTTCTGCTTGCACTTGTGAACCTTTTTGAGTGACATGCTCACCTAACACTTTACGCAATGCAGCATGCAGTAAATGTGTTGCTGAATGGTTTGCAATAATGGCCTGACGACGTTCACTATTTACCTGAGTGCTTACGCTGTCACCTACTTTTAACGAGCCCTTTAGTACTTCACCATAATGACCAAAAACTGATTTACCTTGCTTTTGCGTATCGACCACTTCAAATTCTGATTTGCCACAAGTTAACAAACCACTATCGCCAACCTGACCACCGGACTCAGCATAAAATGGGGTTTGTTCTAACACCAACATGGCCATTTGATTTTTTTCGATGGAATCAACTTCTTTACCATCAACATAAATCGCGGTAATTTTTGATTGCCCTTCTAAATGTTCATAGCCAGTAAAATCTGTTTCGCCATCAATGTCTAACGTGCCTTCATAGGCGCCACCGAAGGTACTTGCTGCACGCGCACGTTCACGTTGTTGTTCCATGGCTTTTTCAAAGCCATCCATATCTAAAGTAAGATTACGTTCACGTGCAATGTCATTGGTTAAGTCAGCCGGGAAACCATAGGTATCATAAAGTTTAAACACGACTTCACCGGGAATAACCTTACCACTCATCTCTTTAATGGCATCTTCTAAAATCGCCAATCCTTTTTCCAGAGTTTCAGCAAAGCGTTCTTCTTCCTGATGTAGTGCTTTTTCAACTTTGTCTTGTGCCGATTTTAGTTCTGGATAAGCATCGCCCATTTCTTTAACCAGTGGCGCAACTAACTTATAAAAGAATGCCTCTTTTTGCCCTAAGTTATTGCCATGACGAAGTGCGCGACGAATAATACGACGCAAGACATAACCGCGACCTTCATTTGAAGGCAACACACCATCAACAATTAAAAAACTACAGGAACGAATATGATCGGCAATCACTTTTAATGAACTGTTTTCTTTATCGTTGCAGTTTGTTTCTTTTGCAACTGCGCTGATTAAGTTTTGGAATAAATCAATATCATAATTGCTGTGACCATTTTGCATAATAGCGGCAAGGCGTTCTAAACCCATGCCAGTATCAACAGAAGGTTTTGGCAAAGGATTTAAGTTGCCTTCCTTATCACGATCGTACTGCATGAAAACCAAGTTCCAGATTTCAATATACCGATCACCATCTTCTTCAGGCGTGCCCGGCGGGCCACCCGCAATATCTTCGCCATGATCGTAAAAAATTTCAGTACAAGGACCACATGGGCCGGTATCTCCCATTGACCAAAAGTTGTCACTTTCGTTTTTCTTTCCACCTTTTTTATCACCGATGCGTGTAAAACATTTTTTATCCACACCCACTTCATTTAACCAAATATCAGCGGCTTCATCATCGGTATCATAAATAGTGACCCACAACTTTTCTTTCGGGAGTTGTAAAATTTCAGTTAAAAACGTCCACGCATAATTAATTGCATCACGTTTAAAATAATCGCCAAAACTAAAGTTACCCAGCATTTCAAAAAAAGTGTGGTGACGTGCGGTGTAACCCACATTTTCCAAATCATTATGTTTACCACCAGCACGGACACAACGTTGCGATGAGGTTGCACGAACATAATTACGTTTATCCTGGCCAGTAAAGACATCTTTAAACTGCACCATACCGGCATTAGTAAAAAGTAAAGTCGGATCATTACCGGGAATCAGTGAACTTGATGGCACGATTTCATGTCCTTGTTCACTAAAAAAGTCGAGGAAGGCCTGGCGTAATTCTGCGCTTGTTTTAATGCTAGCTGTCATTTTGTTATTTTACTTTTCTTTAAACATCGAGGTGATTAACCACACCGAGTTAATTTATATTAATCATACTCACGACTTTCATGAGTCATGGCATAACGTGTTTGTTCAGATGAAAAACCTCGCGACTGCAAAACCGGGTTTGCCGTGCAGTTTCTTTTAAATCCGAAGGGCGTTGTTCTGAGCCGTGTTTCTTAATATGAACGGCTAAAGCACTTCCTTGCCATTGCACACCGGCTCATCTAAAAACGTCCCGATCATAGCATCACTTACCCCCTTTTGCGTAATTCGGCACGAATTTTTAAGGGGCCAGAACCTGACGAATCGCCACGAAATTTAGAGTTATAGGTCATTGCGAGGAAACGCTGAAAACACGTGTTTTTTAGTGTTGATGCGGCAATCTCATATTCATAACTCTTCAGCATGAGCAAGAATAAAAATATCGACCAGTAAAAGAGACTGATAGCGGAGAAACTAGAAATTCTTAAAAGTACCGCCAGGTCAACCGAACCGAGGTGCGCAGATTAGAATATCGCTTAAATCGGTTGATAAGCGCATCGCGCGCGCCTGATAAAACGGCAAATAAAAAAAAGGCCTTAGCTTTTCACTAAGGCCTTTTAAATGCTTACAAGAGATACAAACCGAACGTTACGTGTAGAACGTGTCGGTAAACAGCCCACCCTATCAATTAATTAGATCAGATTGAAGATAATTTTTAATACTGATTTTATCGAACAAGGCTAGCTGCTTCTCAAGCCATAAACATTGTCTTTTTTAGCGCCCTATTTAACTTTATTCTTATTAGGTCATCCCCACCAAAATACAATACTTATTAATATTGTTATAACGTTACTGCTTTTTCCGTTGTGCTAAGCTATAACTTTATGGTTTGCAGAATCTTTATATTTACGCCACCAAATCATCAAACCGGTAATATAAAGAGTTACTAAGCTAATACCCGTAACAAACACAATGATGCGCCCCAGTAATCCAAAAGCTTCACCATTATGTAGAGGATACATCCAGTTAATAAACGCATCGCCAGCACCCATGGTCTGTGGCTGTTGCACGGACAACACTTTGCCATCAGACGAATTGATCCATAGCTGAGTACTTCCACTGGTTTTTCGTACCTCATTGTGCTGTCGCATAATGACACGGTATGGGTCACCTGCGGATAGTGGAAAGTAGATGCGTTGCAGCTTTGCCTTGGGAAACAAATGATGTGCAATATTGCTGATCTCGTTAATATTTGGCCTTTGTGCACCAGTTTCTGTCGTTCTCGAAAACTCTGCTGGATCTGCTTGAGTTAACGGTGAAACCATACCGACTAATGGCTTCACATAGTGTGGGAAAATCATATAAAACCCCGATATAGCAATTGCGATAAGCACTATTGAAATGTAAATGCCGATGGTTTTATGCAAGTCATAAATGAAACGTAGTTGGTTAACGCTACGCTTAAACGTCAGTGCCCGGAACAAGTTAGATAACTTTGGCCACCATAAATACAGCCCGGACAGTACTGAGCTCAGCAACATAAGTCCCATAACGCCCATAAATTTTTTCCCGATATCACCCAATACTAAGGTGTAATGCAGCTTATAAATAAAACTCATAAGGTAGCTGCCATACTCACGCTGCCCTAATATCTCGGCGGTAAAAGGATTAATCATCATCTCTAACACACTATCCTCTTCCCCTATGGGCACAGAAAATCGCAACTTCATTGCTGCCTGTGCATGTCTGGGAAAATAAAGACGTGTTAGCCTCGCCTCATCAGGCACCGCCGCTTGAGCAGCAGCTGTGATGTCAGTCAGGGGCACATAATCGTTA
>Ga0316205_10003034_pt1 | contig 16394 bp, 17 predicted proteins | sample 3monthpyrite_MG_FD_204941 | JGI IMG/M metagenome (GOLD analysis project Ga0316205, IMG submission 204941) | Microbial mat bacterial communities from mineral coupon in-situ incubated in ocean water Damariscotta River, Maine, United States -... | ecosystem: Environmental > Aquatic > Marine >... | reverse complement strand
TGCGCATCAAGTTCCCAAAGCTGCCAGGTGTACTGATTGTTGTTATTGCCGGTACCGTCATCAGTGCCAGTATCGGTTTCGAAAAAGTCCAGATTGTCAATCCACAGCAGATAGAAGATGTGAAGGTGCGGGCCAAGTTTGAGTCCATGATGGCAGAACAAGCAAGGCTGAAACAGGTCAAGGATCAGCAAAAGATTATTAGTGACCAGTTGCAGGATCTTAAAAGACACGACCAGGAGAGCTATATTATTCAGGCTGACCTGTTACGTCTGAAAGGTGAAGAGAGCAGCCTGAAGCATAGTCTATACAATAAACGTGTCGAGACTCATCAGTTTGCATTGGTGCCTGCGGTACAGAAAGATGGCGAGACTAAATTTCATGTAGCCGAGCATGCTGGCCCCTTTACTACCGTCTGGCGCTGGGCGGGATATGAGGATGACAAGTTCGTACTCTCAGGTGGTGGAGCCGTGGTAAGCAGTATTCCAAGCGGTCTGCCTGGTTTTAGCGTGCCGGTGATGAATTTTGGGATCGTGTCAGATTTATTTGCAGTGGCTTTCATTATGGCCATGATTGGTTTTATGGAAGCGACCTCAATCTCCCGCGCCCTGGCTGCTAAAACGCGTGAAAAACTCGACCCTAACCAGGAGCTTATTGGTCAGGGTCTGGCAAATATCGTCGGTAGTTTCTTTCAGTCATATGTCGTGAGTGGGTCATTTTCACGTTCGGCGGTCGCAGCCCGTATCGGCGCCAAGACCGGTTTTTATGCCGTTGTCAGTGCGCTGGGTGTATTACTGGTGATGATGTTTTTGACGGACTATCTCTACCATCTGCCAAAAGCGGTGCTAGCCGCCATTGTGATGAGTGCAGTATTCGGCCTGATCGATATCAAGTCCATGGTGCATGCCTGGAGGGTTCGACGGAACGATGGCGTTGTTGGTCTGATTACCTTTATCACCACCCTGATGATGGCGCCCAAATTGGCAGACGGTGTACTGGTTGGAGTCGGAATCACGGTTTTCCTGTTTTTGGCGGGTACCATGAAGCCACGCAGTGAAGTACTGGGTCGTAAGGCGAACGGATCCCTGGCCGGAGCAGCCAGTCATGATCTGGCGCCGATCAGTGAAAACTATGTTGTAATGAGATTCGATGGATCACTGGTGTTTATCAATGCAGCACATTTCGAGTTGGCTGTTCTGAAGTCCTTGAGTGAATTTCCAGATGCCCGGGCCATCCTTATTATTGGTCAGGGTATTAATGGAATCGATGCAACGGGTGAAGAAAAACTACGTGCCCTGACGCGTGATCTAAAGGCTGCCGGCATCACTCTCATGCTGGCAGGCCTCAAGCGCCAGGTCAGTGAAGCACTGGAGCGGGCTAATCTGCAAGCGGTTATTGGTGAGGAAAATATTTTTAGTAACAAGGAGCTTGCCTTAAAGGCACTGAAACAGCGTTATCCAGCTGAAGAGAGCCTGGTTGTCACTTAGCTGTAGGAGTTCGTCCAGATGTTATTGGGTGATATCACGTGGACATGGACGTTGTATGGCTACAAAAACAGCAATATTTGTTAAAGCTGACCCATAAAGATATGCTGTAATAATAATCATTATTCATAGACTAAAGCCTATGAATGATTAAGTTATTATTTATTTGCATAAAACTATAGCGTTGATTAGAATTTTCCGTCCGACAGTAGGTGTAGGTCTATGCATGTTCGCGAATTAAGTGCTGCTCACGTCATACTGTACATGGCATTCTTTCGATATATGACGACTTTAAGCGAAACTATCTGATGGTAAATCTCAGAACATATGTCTACATCGATTCACTTCAGCCCCAATTAGCGGAATACATGGCTTCTGTCTCCCAGGGCTTTCCTCCTGTGCCGGGTGATGCCTGCCTGTGGGTTGAGGTTTCGCCTGGCATGGCAGTTCATCGTGTGACCGATATCGCACTGAAGGCTTCGCAAGTGAAGTTGACGCAGCAGGTGGTTGAGCGTGCATTTGGATCCATGGTTGTCCATCATCGAACTCAAAGTGACGTTACTGAGGCGGGTAGAATATTGTTGTCCAGTATTGGCGCCAGTGTGAATGACCGGAAACGTTGCGACATTGAATGGCATGAAATCATCCACGGTATGACCGCGGATCATGCGGTATTGATCAACCGTCAACATCGTGGTGGTTCAATGATGATCCCCGGCGACAGCATGTTTATCCTGGAAACCCAGCCGGCAGGATATATTGTTTATGCAGCAAACCAGGCAGAAAAAGCGGCAAATATCACTCTTGTTGATGTACGTGCGGTGGGTGCCTATGGGCGCTTGACCCTGACTGGACGTGAAGCGGATGTAGAAGAAGCTGCTGCTGCGGCGCTTAGAGCCATTGAAAATCCAGCCTGGGAATAGATATGCATCGTCAGGAACTGCTCAGTTTGCTCAGGCAACATCAAACCCGTTTTATGGAAGAAGCCGGTTTTGTAGCGCGCGCAGTTTGCCTGGTCGAAACCTATAGCGATTGTTTTTATCGCGAGCTCTGGCCGGCACATGTTACCGGTTCTGCCTGGGTGGTCAATCAGGATCGCAGTCATGTGTTGATGATGCATCACAAAAAACACGACCAGTGGTTCCAGCCAGGAGGGCACGCAGACGGCGATAACGATATATTACGTGTTGCGCTACGTGAAACGTCGGAGGAAACAGGATTGGATCTTTCCGAGGTGAAGCTGATAAGACCTGATATCTTTGATGTGGATATTCATTCTATACCCGCTATGAATGGAGATCCTCAGCATGAGCATGTTGATATTCGGTTTCTCGTCGAGATAGATGATCGACTGCTGATACCGGGAAATGATGAATCGCACGAAGTGCTTTGGATTAGCTTGAATCAGGTATCACGTTACAATAATAATCGCTCTACTTATCGTATGGTAGAGAAAACGCGCCGTATGCGTAACAACATGATTCCCAAGCATGTTTAGCTTATCAGGCAATTTTTTATTGACGGCTGCTGTCTGTAAGGATAGGCTTCTGCGCACGCGGGTACTCTGCCGGTAGTAAATATGTTTTAATGGATCTTTTAAGGGATTAATGAAATCTATCGCAAAACAAGGAAAGATTTATTTAATTTGGAATAGCTTATTCGTTAAGATACGCGCTCCAAATACAAGATATAAAAATTAAGAGCCTGTTCGGAGCGATCAGAATTGCATGCTTTTGAAAAATAATAGCATGACAATATTAATCGAATATCGGTCGGCCCTTAGCTCAAACCAGATACTTATTGATTAGTTGGAGTATGCTCAAGTCGATACATAGATAATTAGCTATGAATAGTTAATAAAATATCAATTTGAACATGTATAGATTTACACCTATGATTCAGCCAGATTTCATAAGTTATTGCGTATTAAATTACTGAAAATACAACGAAACAGGAGACGAATATGTCATCAAAATCCTATCAAGCGGGCGTAAAGGAATACCGCGATAAATACTGGACCCCGGATTATGTTCCACTCGACACTGACCTGTTGGCCTGTTTCAAGGTCACTGGACAACCAGGAGTACCTCGTGAAGAGGTGGCTGCTGCGGTAGCTGCAGAAAGTTCAACAGGTACCTGGAGTACAGTATGGTCTGAGCTGCTAACCGACCTGGAATTTTACAAAGGCCGTGCATATCGCATTGAAGAAGTGCCTGGCGACGCTGAATCATTCTATGCGTTTGTAGCCTACCCGATCGACCTGTTCGAAGAAGGTTCGGTAGTTAACGTATTGACATCGCTGGTTGGTAACGTGTTCGGTTTCAAAGCCCTGAAGCACTTACGTCTGGAAGATATTCGTTTCCCAATTGCATACATTAAGACTTGTGGTGGACCTCCAGCAGGTATCCAGGTTGAACGTGACCGTCTGAACAAATACGGCCGACCAATGCTGGGTGCAACTATTAAGCCCAAACTGGGACTGTCTGCTAAAAACTACGGTCGTGCAGTATATGAATGTTTGCGCGGTGGTCTTGATCTGACTAAAGACGACGAGAACGTTAACTCACAGCCATTCATGCGCTGGCGTGATCGTTTCGAGTTTGTTGCTGTAGCAATTGAAAAAGCACAACGCGAAACTGGCGAGCGTAAAGGCCATTACCTTAACGTTACCGCTTCTACACCCGAAGAAATGTACAAGCGTGCTGAATTCGCTAAAGAAGTAGGCTGCCCAATCATCATGCACGACTTCCTCACCGGTGGTTTCACAGCTAACACAGGTCTGGCTAACTGGTGTCGTGAAAATGGCATGTTACTGCACATTCACCGTGCGATGCATGCGGTTATCGACCGTCATCCGAAACACGGTATCCACTTCCGCGTATTGGCGAAATGTCTGCGTCTGTCTGGTGGTGATCATCTGCATACCGGTACAGTTGTTGGTAAGCTCGAAGGTGACCGTAACTCAACATTAGGTTTTGTTGATCAATTGCGCGAATCATTCGTACCTGAAGATCGTTCTCGTGGTGTTTTCTTCGACCAGGACTGGGGCTCAATGCCTGGTGTATTCGCCGTCGCATCGGGTGGTATCCACGTATGGCACATGCCTGCACTGGTGACTATCTTCGGTGACGATTCTGTACTGCAGTTCGGCGGTGGAACACAGGGTCACCCATGGGGTAACGCTGCGGGTGCTGCTGCTAACCGTGTTGCTCTTGAAGCCAGTGTCAAGGCACGTAACGAAGGTCGTGTGATCGAGAAAGAAGCGCGTGACATCCTGACAGAAGCTGCTCGCACAAGCCCTGAGCTGGCTATTGCGATGGAGACCTGGAAAGAAATCGTCTTCGAATTTGAAACTGTCGACAAACTGGATGTGAGTTAATCCCGCATCCTGCAGACAAACTTGATATCGAATAAACATAAACGAGGAAAAGATCATGGCAACGAATGAAATGGGTAACTACACAACGACCCAAACACTCGAAACTTTCGGCTTCCTGCCAAAAATGGATCAAGCTGATCTCCATGCGCAGATTGCTTACATCATTGCGAACGGCTGGTCGCCTGCGATCGAACATGAGCATCCAAGAAATTCGACTGATCACTATTGGACCATGTGGAAACTGCCTTTCTTTGGCGAAACTGACCTGAATAATGTGCTGGGTGAACTAGAAGCCTGTCACCGTACATTCCCGGATCATCACGTTCGTCTGACTGGCTACGATAGCTATACCCAATCTCAGGGTTCTTGCTTCGTAGTTTTCGAAGGCCGTTCATAAGGAGCGAGATTACTGTTGCCCGCCATGGGCGGGCAGTAGCGATTGACGAGTAAAGATTTGGATAAACATCCGCAACGGGGTTAACGATGGCACAAACAGCGAACAAAATGAGTGCACGTGAGTTAGTACTCGAAAGACGCAGGGCATTGTCTACAAAAGGCAAGGCGGCGTTGACGACGAACACAACGCAGCCAGCTCCAACTAGATCAGCAGCTTCTGTATCTGCACCTGTTTCTGCTGCTTCATATTCTTCAACAGCGCGAACGCCTGCAAACTCAAGTCGTGCAGCGTCTATTGCGCGACGCCTGGCGATGTCGGCTGGCGGTAGACGAAGTATTCAGAGTAAGGATCGAACGCGTAGCGAAGAAGTTAGGTCTGCAGCCCCTGCAGCAGTGGCATCTTCTGCGCCAGCAACACCAGCAACTGAAAAGAAAGGTTGTGGTTGTGGCTGTGATGGGACTCGTAGCGAATGCAAGACTACTATGAAAGCAACGACTAAGCCTGTATCAGCGGCAGTAAGCATTAATCAGGCGAAACGAGCCATTAATCATTCAGTGGCGCGTTTAGCTTCACTGGCACGTCGTGAAGCAATGTCTACACGTGGTAAAGCCGGTGTCAGCAAAAATGGCATGACGGCAGCACAAACGGCGCGTGCGGGTAATCCAGACCTGAACAGTCGAGATATGTCTAAAGCACTGCGCGATCAGCGTAGCAAGAAAGGTAGTGCTGGTCAGAAGAAATCAGAGCCCTGTGGTCGTCGTCGCGCAAAGCAAGGCGCTGATGCCGGTGCCGCAGCTGATCAACCCTGGAAAGTGGGTGCCAGTGAAACAGTACAAGGGCAGACAGTCACCGGGACGATGGTTGGCCGTAGCCAAAGTGTTACAGGTGACGAGCCCAGTACTTGCCGCGGCATTACCGGAACAGAGTATCTGGGTGCGGATATATTTCGCGAATTTTGCCAGTCAGATCCGACTGCAGGTCCGCGAAAAATATCAGTGACTTCAACATCACATGGCAATACTGTTAGTGGTAATCGCATAGGTCGCGCATCCAATGTAACCGGCAATGAGCCAGGTACCTGCAAGGTTGTGACCGGCAATGAATATATTAGTGCGGATCAATCACAAGCCTATTGCGGTGAATTTCTTGGTAAGACGCCGCGCAAAGTGACTGTGATGCAAACCGGTAAAGGTAAAGCAGTGACAGGTAATAATGTGGGTCGTTCAGAAAACGTCACAGGTGATGAGCCGGGTATGACTCGAGCGCTTACCGGTACCCAGTATACCCAACCACAAGAGATAGGTTCTGCGCCATCAAAAGTAGGCGTCAGTTCGACATTACACGGTGGCAGTGTCACTGGTACTTTGGTGGGTCGACGCGAGCACATGACCGGCGATGAACCTGGTAGCTGTCAAAACATTACCGGCGATGATTATGTTGGCAAGGAGCAGTACAGTAGCTTCTGCACGACAGCGCCATCGCCTCAGGACCGTAAGGTTGGTGTATCAAAAACCGGAAAAGGCATGACTGTTACAGGTACGATGACCGATCGTGAAAGCAAGGTCACAGGTAATGAGCCAGGCAGTTGCAAGGCCGTAACCGGTACACCTTATGCCAGTGAGGATGCATACGTAAATTTTTGCCAGGCTGAAGACGCAGCGATGGCGAGTATGCGCACTAAACAATTACGTGCAACTCCGGGTATGCCCATGACAGGCATTCAGCCTGGTATCGGTGGTGCCATGACGGGTAATGCCAAGGGTGCATGTGAACCATTAACCGGAACGCCTTATGTCGGCGCCGACCAGTTTGCCGCGGTTTGTCCGGCAACTGCAGCTGATACGACAAGCGCTGACTTCCCGCAGCCTATGTCAGGTGCCAGGGCGCCTTGGCAGGAATTCAGTGTGGCCTCGCCATCGGGTGGCGCACAACAGACGCAAGGTTCAACCGGCATTACGGGCAACCAGTACGAACAAGGACACATTACCGGCCCATTTGGTATGGCGACAGGAAAGGTGACGGGTACGGAAGAAGCACGTTTTGGTCATAAAACAGCTCAGATGAGCGCTGCACCTGCATTACCGGAAACAGCTAAAATGGTTGAAGGTCGCGTTAAGTCTCGTATCTCTGGCGAAGGAATGGATGCTGGTTCCAAGATCACAGGTGATGATTGGGATCGTGGTGACCATGTAACGGGTACTGAAGGTATGTCAGCTACTCGTCGTAACCCGACGATTCGCTCAAGTGTGCACGCCAGCTCTGCTATGCAGACAGCACCCAAGCGTAATGAAGAGATGCAAATACAGGTTAGCAAGGTTACGGGTGGCAGTGGTAACACTGAAAAAGGCTCCTTGATTACTTACTCAGGAGGCGCCCGCGGTTAATTCACTGCGATAGTAAAAGACCATGTTGAATGCACGCAATAAATATAATCGCACAGGATCGCGCCCGATGTCGGCCCCGCTTGGACGACCAGGTGATCGAGTCGGTTATTCAACGACAGCACATGCTGCAGTTACTTCGCGTGCTCAATATGCTGGCAGTGGTCATCCGTTAACAAATAGTGCAGAGAATACGAAGCTTTACACATACGAGAGCAGTATAAGAGAAGCGTTTGATTCTATTATACCGACGCTGAAACAGATCTCAGCATTGCAACACGAAGTAGACTTTGTGCAGCAAACGCAGCGTATCGCAAAAAATCAGCTGGGGTATGAAATACCACAGATGTTACTCGATGATGCCTGGGTCGATCAGCTGGATATGCGTAAGCTATTTGCCTGGTGTGTGTTCGAAACCTATCAGCGTTTTTGTGATGAGGTGTTTACGCGCGATCCATTAGGTGGCAATGGTGATGCTGCATTTCAGTCGCTACTGGAAGAATGTGGTTTTCACACATTAGATGTATCGCCATGTGCGGATGGTCGTATGGCACATGTGATTCGTTATGTATTGCGCTTGCCATATAAGGCCGTTAGGCGTCGCTCATATGCCGGTGCCATGTTTGACATTGAAGACAGCCTTGAAAAATGGACGCGTACGGAATTGATGCGTTTCCGTGAAGGTAAGCCTAATACCGCAGATGCGCAAACACAGTATTTGAAAGCAGTGGTGTATCACCATAGCTCGGTTGATCCTGAGCATGAAGGCTGTGCAGCACATGGTTCTGATACTGCAAAAGCAGCGTGTGGTGGTGCCGAGCGATTAATGGGATTTCAGCAGGCTGTACAGAATACATACTGTTGTGGTGCGTCGATTGATTGTTTGTTGCTGGGTATGGATACCGATACTGATGCAATCCGGATTCACATGCCGGATGACAATGGTGGCATCGATCTGGACAACTATGTCGATAGCCAGGAAGTTTATGATGCAACACTGCGCATGTCTGCAAGCCAGGCGCAACAATGGATTAAGGATCATATCAGCAGCAAAGGTGGCGCAAACCTGTCAGCAGGTATGACGCAATTGATGACACAGCTTCTGATTAATAACCTGTCTCAGGTTGACTATGTGCGCAGTTATTATAATGGCCAATACAGCGATATTGGGCATAATGAACGCTTCATTGGTGCCGGTATCGGCTTTGAAGAGGTGCAATTACGAAATTTAACGTTTTTCGCTTACCTGAATACGGTAGAAGAAGCAGCGGAAGACCTGGATGTTGGTATCAGTATCTTTACTGGCTTGAATGTCTCTCACGGGTTACCGGTGCCGATCGTAGTGCGTTATGACTACCATGGCAATGTACCCGGAGAACGAGAACGCGCAGAAAAACACTGTCATCGTGTATCAACTGCCTTGCACAATCGCTATCACGAATTGAGTGGCCGTGGTTTGTTGCATACATTGCAAGTTGTACGTGATATCAACGCGAGTAGTAGCCAGATTGAAATTCTGGATTGCTCTGTGAAGACAGCTGCAGCACCAGGAGCGCACTAATGAAGATTTGCCAGGTACAAAAGCCGTTGGTTTCGACAAATCGTATCCCGGGCCTGGAACATAAACATATGCAGGTGGTTCGGGATGGCAGCTCACTTGCAGTAGCAGTTGATGCAGTCGGCTGCATACCAGGTGACTGGGTGATCTGTGTTGGTAGTTCGGCAGCTCGTGAAGCCGCCGGTAGTAAAGAATATCCAAGTGATTTGACGATCGTAGGCATTATCGATTACTGGGATCCGGAACAATCAGATCCGGCATAGTGTGATACAGGAGATATAGGTGGAAATAATGCAGGTTGAAGAACCGCTTGTTTGTACCCATCGCGTAGATGGATTGCGAGATATTAGTTTGCGTGTTCTGCGTGATAATGCAGGCAAACAATTTGTTGCAGTTGATCCTGTTGGTGCCCGTAAAGGTAATTGGGTATTTACCAGTAGTGGTTCAGCAGCACGATACGCTGCCGGTGATTTCAGGATTCTTACGGATCTGACCATCGCCGGGATTATAGATTTCTGGGAGGCTGACTCTGGTCAGCAGACCAAGAAGGCTGATACAACGGCTTAGGCCTTGTAACAATTTTTTCAGTAACTCAACCAAGTCGAAGACTTAAATTTAGGAGAAACTAAAATGGCAAATAACAACTACGGCATTGCACTCGGCATGATCGAGACTCGTGGTTTAGTACCTGCAATCGAAGCGGCTGATGCAATGACAAAAGCAGCAGAAGTTCGCCTGATCGGACGTGAGTTCGTTGGTGGTGGTTATGTCACTGTATTAGTACGTGGTGAAACGGGTGCGGTTAACGCAGCTGTTCGCGCAGGTGCTGACGCTTGTGAACGTGTTGGTGATGGCTTAGTAGCAGCGCACATTATTGCACGCCCACACAAAGAAGTTGAACCAGTATTACCTACTGGCGGCGACGCAGCCTAATTTAGGGCAAAGTTTTAACTGTATAAACTGGAGAACAGAGCATGGCTAACGAAACTTATGGTATTGCACTGGGTATGATCGAAACCCGCGGACTGGTACCTGCAATTGAAGCAGCAGATGCCATGACCAAAGCGGCTGAGGTGCATTTGATTGGACGCGAATTCGTAGGCGGTGGTTATGTTACTGTCCTCGTTCGTGGTGAAACCGGTGCGGTCAACGCAGCAGTACGTGCAGGGGCTGATGCCTGTGAACGCGTTGGTGATGGTCTGGTCGCAGCGCACATTATCGCTCGTCCACATACTGAAGTAGAACCTGTACTGGTTGGTTCTAGCGATAATCGTCCGCTGCGCAGTTAAAGACTGGTTGCTGTTTACTGACTGATCTGTAATTATGTTGTCTCACAACGCTGATTTGCGTATTCTTGGCTACCTTGGCCGTGCCCTGAGTCTTGAACTCTCTGCGGTCCAGCTATATAGCACACAGGCTCGACTTGTCGAAACCTGGGGGCTGACCGAGGTGGCCGAGAAATTCAGCAAAGAGGCCAGAGAGGAAATGGCGCATGCAGACCGGATCATCAGTCGCATGTTGGCACTTGGTGTTGCACCTAATGCATCACAACTGCGTCCGGTGTTACTTGGGCAGAACCTGCTGGAGTTATTGCAGCATGATTATGCGTTTGAGAATGAGCTGATTGGTTTATACGATGATGCGACCCGGCACTGTGCCAAAGCAGGGGATCATGAAAGTCGACTTTTCTTCGAAGCATTACTTAATGAAGAGAAATCGCACGCACAGGAACTATCTAAATGGCTTCAGGATCTGCAGCAAATAGTTTGAAACATGGAGTTCTATAGTCACCTAGCTTAAGGGGGATTAGAGATGAGCGATCAATGGCAAAAACGTAATCGACCTGCACGCCTGGAGAGACGTTACGAGTTTCAGGATTATGAGACATTACGTAACTTCCTGGAACGTGCGGCCGAATTGTCAGAGCGTGAAGGTTTATATCCCGATATAGGTTTCGGTCGTGACTATGTAAATATGACGATTCATGTTGACGAAGACGAGAGTGAGTTAGGTGATAGTCAGCACCAATTTGCACAACAGCTCGACAAATTAATCAGTGAAATGACTCACTGAAGTGAGTATACGATGCCGGTTATAGCTCTGGTCGGAAATAAAGGTGGAGCAGGCAAGACAACCTTGTCAGTAAACCTTGCTGCAGGCATTGCCGAACAGACGAGTGTTGCAGTCGTAGATGCTGATCCTCAGGGTTCGGCACATCAGTGGAGCGTATTTAACAACGCAGAAAATGCAATTTCTGTATTTGAGGCTACTGATCAGCTTGAAGCTCAAGCGCAGCAGTTATTAAAGAAATTTCAGTACGTTATTTTCGACTGTCCACCATCAGTACATGCACCTCAAACCAAAGCGGTACTGGAGTTTAGTCATATTGCGGTGATACCGGTGCAGCCGTCACCGATAGATTTATGGGCAACAGTTCATATTGAAGAAGCCGTTACGGCAGCACGTGAATTGAACCCTGCATTACGGGCTATGCTGGTGATTAACCAACTTGAACCACGCACCACATTATCGCGCCTGGTACGTGACGCACTGACTGAAATTAGCTTGCCTGTCGCTAATACAGCCCTCAGGCGACGTGCTATATATCGCAGCAGCGCACTGGAAGGCAAAAGTATTTTCGATATGGGGCGCCGGGGTACAGATGCAGCAGAAGAACTCAAACAACTTATCCGGGAGATAATAATACAATGAGCACTACTGATAAAACACGGAATAAGCTAATGGATTCGATGCGCAAAACCAAGGCAAGCGCAACAGAAAAGGTCGAACCTGCAGTCACCAAAGAAAGCGTAGAAAAAAAACAACCGCAACAAAGCAAGCCAGCGGCCGCTACAAAACCCGCCAAGGTAGCGGCTAAGAAACCGACAACAAAGACAAGTGATACAGCGACAGGTCGGTATCAGACAGTCAGGCGAGTATGGCCAGATTAAGGTTAATGCATAGATAATAGTCAATATATTCATGTAGAAATATCTGCTTGAATATATGATTAGTCACGCGCATAATCGTCCTATATAAGCATGATTACATCGTGTAATGCCAGTCATCGAGTTGTCCAGTCTGCGTTTAGTGGATTGTAATAGAGGCCACTATGATTGTGATACAGCAGTGTAACCGAGTAACCATATACGACAATCTTTCAATTGACTGTCTACAGCAGTATCTCCTTTCGAAGAAATTAACTGGTGGTGCTTATGCCGACATTCAATGACGATAGTTATACACCACCTACAGCGATTCCTGATTACCTCATCCGTCATGTGACCCTGCGCCAACTGCAGGTATTCGAAGCAATTTTTCGTCTCAGCAGTTTTACTCGCGCATCTGAAGAATTATTTCTGACACAACCAACGGTATCCATGCAAATTAAGAAGCTGACTGAAGCTATGGGCCTGCCTTTATTCGAGCATGTCGGACGCTGTGTTGAACCTACCGAGGCTGGTAAGGAGTTATACGAATCCTGTCGCAAAATGTTTGAAACACTTTCCAATCTTGAAATTAAAATTGCCGATTTAAAAGGTTTAAAGCGCGGACGCCTGCGCCTTGGTGTGATTTCAACTGCCAAGTACCTGGTGCCGGAGATGCTGGGCGAATTCAGTAAGCTTTATCCGGGCATAGATCTGGCCATGAAAGTAACAAACCGTGAAAGTATTATCGAGCGTATGCATGCCAATGAGGATGACCTCTATATTATGGGGCAGGTGCCAGATGAGTTGGATGTTAAATCCTACCCATTCGCGCCTAACCCACTCGTCATGTTGGCGCCCCGTAACCACCCGCTGGTGGGCAAGAAAAATATAAAGCTGGAAGAAATAGCCAAAGAGCCATTTCTGATTCGCGAACCCGGTTCCGGAATACGTGATGCGACATTTCGCGCCTTTGACGTCAAAGGTTTGCGTCCGCAAGTACGTATGGAACTGGGTAGTAATGAAGCGATCAAGCATGCGGTTGTAGGTGAATTGGGTTTATCAGTAATGTCTTTGCATACGCTGGTACTTGAAGGTGTTAATGGGCCAGTTGCCGTCCTTGATGTTGAGGGCTTTCCCATTATGCGTAAGTGGTACATGGTGTATCCCAAGAGCAAGGAATTATCACTGGTGTCACGTACCTTTCTTGATTTTGCTATTGAATATGAATCTATAATTTGCGAACGTATGGAGAGTTTGTTGCCGTCTATCAAAAAGTCCTATACGAAAAGTAAGGAGCCGGTTAGAAAAAAAGCCAAATCAAAAGCTAAAAAGAAATAGTTTTCGGTTTTTATTTTTTGACAACAAACTATAGCTTCCATAATAAGAATTTTTGAGTATATAAATCCAGGTACATTCATACTTAATGTCTCAACATTTTAGATATAGTATCTGCTGATTCACTGCTCAGATTAAATTAAATGCCAAATTGGAGTGTGAGTAGTGGTGGTCTTCAATGAAAGATGTTATCAATACCTGCATGCTGATATCTTAAGTGATATTGCCGCTACTGTTATTTTTCTGCTTATGGCACCAGCTTACGGCAAGGATGCTGGAGCCTGTTTATTAAGAAGAACAGTAGGCAAACAGGGGTAGAGATAAAGACATGGAGCGACTCATCATCGTGGTTGCGGTTCTGCCGCTTATTTCAGCGTTATTGATTCAGTTATTTGCTGGCCGCATAGGTCACAGCATATCTCGAGTCAGTGTGGCGGCTACCACTATCAGTTTTTTGCTTGCCTGTCTGCTATTATGGATGGCGTTAAAAGGTGCTGGCCCACAGTTACTGCCGCTGGGTAATGCGACCGCGATCTTGCTGTTTGATCCTTTGAGTGTCCTGCTGGCTACGATTATTCTCGGCATCAGTTTGATCGTGCATTTGTACTCGGTGCGGTATATGGCTGAAGAAGCTGCCTATGGGCAGTTTTTTGTGTTACTCGACCTGATGACGGCTGCCTTGTTATTCATGGTCATAGCGGGTGACTTGATTACCCTGTTGATCGCCTGGTATTTGGTCGGAGTGTTACTATATTTCCTGTTGGGTCAGGACACCCGCAGTCAAACCGCATACCGCTTTTCCTTCTGGACACTGATCACATATCGAATCGGTGATCTACCGTTAATTTTTGCTGCCGCCTTACTCTATAATGCCTATGGCACCTGGTCATTGACGGCCATCTTTGCCGAGATCATGGTCAATCCAGATACCCATCAGTTTATGGGTTTGCCGTTAACAGAGGTGGTAGCTGCACTCATCGGGCTTGCCGCCTTTGCCCGTTCAGCACAATTTCTTTTACATACCTGGTTACCTTACACGATGGATGGACCGACCCCGGTATCGGCCTTGATGCATGCCGGTATCGTTAATGCCGGTGGATTTTTAATCAATCGTTTTGCGCCAGTGTTTGTCCATAGCGGTGATGTATTGAACGTCATCTTTATCGTAGGATTGATCACTGCCATATTTGGTTCCCTGTTGATGTTGACTCAGAATGACATCAAAAAAGCGCTCGGTTATTCAACGATGGGACAAATGGGTTTTATGGTCATGGAGTGTGGTATTGGCGCATTTTCGTTGGCTATTTATCATTTATTTGCCCATGGCGTTTTCAAAGGTACCATGTTCCTGTCCGCAGGTGGCGTTATCAATAATGCGCGCGATGACGACGGTATTCCCAAGGATGAACTTTATACCTTTGCAGTGGAAAAACGCCCGAACAAGGTGCGCACACCCTGGTTGCTGATGGCGGCCATTACCCTGGCCGTGCCATTGGTGATCCTGATTTTTTCCCACCTGCTTATTGCCCAGGATTATTTCCATAAACAGGGCGCGATTATCCTGTTGTTTTTTGGCTGGGTGACGGGTGCACAATTAATTTTTGCAACATACCGAATGCGTACACAGAATGTTTGGCGCCTGGTAGGTTTGAGTGTGCTATCGCTGGTGGTCGTGGTACTGGGTTACGCGGTCATTAGTCATGCGTTTGATGTGTTCCTGTATCCGGATCCGGTATTTCGTGCACAACTTTACTCGGCGGCCTCCATAGAGCTGCTGCGTTTTGATGTGCTGGTCGTCATTATCACGCTGATTATCGTTTCCGGCTGGGTAGTAACTTACTATGCAGACGAAAGTGGTTATCGACATCAAAAGAGCAAGCACTTGTGGTTTAATTTTTATGCGCTGATATCACGGGAATTTTATATCATTGATATCTATACCCGTTTGGCACGGTTGCTACTGGCCATTTCCGGTCGATTGAATGTCTGGTTGAGGTGGTTATAACATGACTGACTCACTCATCATTCTGTTGGCAGGTTTTTTCCTGCCTTTGTTTCCCATGAGCATGGTATTCAACGGCATTCTCGATAAAATCGAACATAGCTGGCTAAGGGTGCTATTGTTTTTGACGTGGCCATTAATCGGTTTATTCATTGTTTTTAGTAGCCATGTGATGTTGCCAGGCTGGTTGTTGCCGCTGGCTTTGTCTACATCGGCCCTGTACGCATTACGCATACTAAGCTTGCGTGAAGTTAATCAGTGGAGTGGGTTTCTGGCGACATCTTTATGGAGCTTGTTATGGTTGCCGATGATGCAAGCTACCCCGGCGGTATTATTACTTGGCTATGCAATCAGCATGAGTGTGCCACTGGTGTTACTACTATTGCTGAGTGCAGGTCTGGAACGGCGTTTTGGTGCTGCCTATACTGGTTTATATGGCGGACTGGCGTGGACCATTCCTCGTTTTTCCGGCGTCTTGGTCATTGTCATTATGGCTGCTATTGCTACCCCGCTGTTCCCCACTTTTTTTATTATGCTCGATCTGGTCATTGAGAGCGTTTCTGCTACACCACTTGTTGCGATGGTCTTGTTGTTGATCTGGCTATTGTGGAGCTGGGCCGGTGCCCGCTTGATTCAAGGATTGATCGTTGGAAGAGGCAGTGGTGTTAACATTGTGGATTTAGGTATGACTGCCATCAGTTTATATACCCTGGTGCTGATCTTGTTAGCGGTGGGTGGTATTTATCTGAGTGGAGTGATCTTATGAGCTTATCAACCGGACAGAGGCTACGTATCCGCTCCATGATTTACGTTGCCAGCGAACCTATTCCATTTTTCTGGCCGATGCGCAACTTTATTCATCATAATCCACTGCATGGTCTGGAAGACTTGCCTTTTGAGCAGGCAGTACAGGAAGGTAAACGTTTATTTC
>Ga0316205_10003033_pt1 | contig 16400 bp, 15 predicted proteins | sample 3monthpyrite_MG_FD_204941 | JGI IMG/M metagenome (GOLD analysis project Ga0316205, IMG submission 204941) | Microbial mat bacterial communities from mineral coupon in-situ incubated in ocean water Damariscotta River, Maine, United States -... | ecosystem: Environmental > Aquatic > Marine >... | reverse complement strand
ACCGGTTCCTTTAAATCAGTATTTGATGCGATCCTCATTGGATTAGATAGTTTTAGGGTTTGCGGTTCGGTTTCTAGCCTTGTTGGCAGGATTTAATTTATAGCATCATCAGGTTACGGTCCATTTTTATTTGGCTACGGCTAACTTTTATAGGAATTCTTTTTGCGTCGTTTTGGCTGTATTGGAATCCAAATATTCATATTGTTTTGTTTGCTGTTTTGCGATATTGCAAACGCCACAAGTGATGAAGAATTTGGCACCCAAAATAACATTTATTTATCAGATTGGGCCCGTCTCAAGCATCAGGCAGAATTGGGCGATCCTGCAGCCCTATTTATTCTGGGCAATTTTTATTATAAACCTCCCAAGGGCAGTAGCTTTAGGACAAACCTTAAACTGTCAGCGGAATATTATTTTAAGTCCGGTATTCGTGGCAATGCTGCGGCTCAGTATAATCTCGCTTTAATGCTTCACAATGGTTTGGGCGTGAAATTAAATACGGTCGAATCTTACGCCTGGTTTAAACTGGCATCTGTCAACCCAAGCCCTGTGGCTAAGCATATCAATCAGGTTTCGGCGAGAGTGGTAGAGACTATAGAGACGCAAATTGATGACAAGACGCTGGCTTTAGCAAAAAAACGAGTCGATTTTTATCTCAATGTTATCGATAAAAAACTCTATCGAAAAGCGCAATTTCCGGGTTAAAACAGATCTTGTGCAATCCATTGGATTATTTATTTTTTGAAAACTGAAATAGCGTGTTAGTCACTGAGCCAATTGCAACGATTATCGCACCAGCAATAAAAAGTTGTTGCATCATCAATGAACTCATAAATGGCATCGCAATAAAATAATTGACCATCGCCACCAATATAACCATAAAACCTATGGTGTAGAAGTATAGCGCTATTTTCGGGATTTTTTTAAAAACCAGTTTCATAACTCTATCTTTCCCAGACAAAAATCAACTCCGGCAGATGTTATGTGAAGTGTTTCGTATTGCGGGTGTTTTACCACCGTTGCCTGTTCGATTAAACGGTAATAACAATTACGGCTAAAGGAGGCATATAAGTTTCTTCTCACATTAATAATGGGTAATGATTGCCCTTGAAAGTGCGAGAATGCTAACTGCGACTCGCTGTTTAATCGAATTTTATTATTGCAGTTGTCTAACATCAAAAAGCAATTCAGACCGTCTTGTTGATAAATTTCGAAATCAACGATCACAAAAGGTTGCCATTCAACCTGAATTGCCAATTTTTCCACCGGGGTAATTAAAAAATATTGATCTTGTTGCTTTATAAGCACTCTGGAAAAAAGAACGGATAATCGTTTTCGGCTAATGGGCTTGCCATCGTGCAGCCAGTCGCCATTGGCTTTTATGATTATGTCGATATCACCGCAAAACTCAGGGTTCCATCGTTCGACCGGCGGCAGTGAGTCATCATCGCTGGTAAATTCGGCCAGCGAGTTTAAAATATTATCAGCTTTATTACTCATTAACCCTTTTGGATCCAGTACAAATAAGGAATTCGATCCACCTTTTTTTTGATCAGTTGGTGATCCATAAATTCACAAAAAGTTGGAATGTCGCGTTTTGTTGATGGATCATCCGCGACCACTTTGAGAATTTCGCCAGAAGTCATTGCCCTGATTGATTTACGGATCATCATCACCGGCTCAGGACATCTTAATCCTTCCGCTTCGAGCAAATGCTCTGACGTTAGCTCATTTTTATCCATTTGAACGGCAAGCTATCGACGCGGCCGACTATGGGGCCGACCACCTTGTCGCTGGTTAGGACGTTTATTCGGGCGACCGCGTTGATGGCGATGAGTTTTTTCGGGTAAGGTGATCTCGGGTAAAAGTTCTGATTCAACATCGGCTGTTGGTATCGGATGATCGATATAAGTTTCGATAGCTGGTAGATTAAAGGCGTTGTCTTCACAGGCAAATGAAATCGCCACCCCACTGGCTCCCGCTCTGGCGGTTCGACCGATCCGGTGTACATAATCTTCCGCATCATCCGGTAAATCAAAATTAAACACATGGCTAACCGCATCAATATGTAGTCCGCGAGCAGCTACGTCGGTTGCGATCAAGATTTCGATCTTTCCAGATTTTAATTCATCAAGCAATCGCATTCTTTTTTTCTGCTCTACATCTCCGGTTAAAAGTCCGGCGTTAAAACCATTGCCTTTTAAACACAACCAAACTTGTTCTGCCTGACGTTTGGTATTGGTAAAAACGATTGATTTGGTAGGTAGTTGCTGGCGCATGATTCCGATCAATAAAGCGAGTTTTTCCGTATTGCTCGGGTAATAAAGTAATTCTTCGATTTGACCGGCGGTGATCTCGTCGGGTTCCACATGTATGTGTTCGGGCGAATTCATATGCTCATACGCCAGTTCTTTGACCCGATTAGACAAAGTAGCAGAAAATAACATGTTAAGTCTTTCGCTCGGATCAGGCATTCGTTTGAAAAAGTAGCGAATATCGTCAATAAACCCCAAATCAAACATTCGATCGGCCTCATCAAGTACTACACAATCGAGCGCATGAAAATTGAAGATACCCTGTTTAAAGTAATCTAACAGGCGACCTGTCGTTCCGACTAAGATATCGACACCTGCCAAAATGGCTTCTTTTTGTTTAACATAATCAGCCCCGCCAAAAGCGACCTCGACTTTGATATCAGTAAATTCCGCCAGGGTTTTTGCATCTTCATAAATCTGGATCACCAACTCGCGAGTCGGCGCTATGATAAAGGCGCGCGGTTCGTTGGGACGACGGCCTTCAACCTCGGGAAGTACCAATATCTCATTGAGCACCGCTAACAGAAATGCATTGGTCTTGCCGGTTCCGGTTTGCGCTTGTCCTGCAACATCCACTGAGTCGAGTAACAAAGGGATCGCCTGGGCCTGAATGGGAGTTGCGTAATCATAATTCAGTTTTTTTAAAGCTTTTAGCAAGTCAGGGTGTAACCCCATGGATTCAAACTTAGTCTGTGATAAATGGGTGACCATAAGAGGGGTATCTACCTTGGGCGGCGTAGCAAGAAATACGCTTGGGTTTGTAATTAAAATACAACACTTTTTGCCTTCTCGGGTTGCAACTTGTGCTTCCAAGCGTCAAAATAGGGCGAATGTGTCAGTTTTGTGAAGAAAAACAAATAGTAGCATTAAATTGCCTATTACCGAAACTAAGTCCGACTTAACTGATGGGCACACTAGCAAGCGTGGGGCAATCGTTGCCTTTTTTATTGATTGGAGAGAAAAAATAATGAGCGAACAAGTTATTCACTTAACTGATGATAGTTTTGAAGCGGAAGTTTTAAAGTCTGATATTCCAGTTTTGGTTGATTTTTGGGCAGAGTGGTGTGGACCCTGCAAAATGATCGCGCCCATTCTAGACGAGCTTGTGACTGAATATGCCGGTAAAATAAAAATTGCCAAATTGAATATCGATGAAAATCAGGCAACCGCTCCTCAATATGGCGTGCGTGGTATACCAACCCTGATCCTGGTTAAAAACGGTAATGTTGAAGCACAGCAAGTCGGAGCGGTGAGTAAGTCTCAACTAGCGGCGTTTATTGACAGTAATATTTAAGATTCTGCAAGTTTCGATTGAATTGACCCAGTTAAGAGCTGGGTCTTTAGTTTAAGTCGTAAGCTCATAGTTCCGATGCCACCAAAATTTTAACCGCGTTTGTGCTCAAAGCCTTAATTAATTTGGTACGAAAACTGGACAATATTTTGATTTAGTGCTATTTTGCTTTTAATTGCTTATTTCGAGCTACTCCCCGACCTAAATAAAACTCTTTAATTATTGTCTAAATTATTGTCTAAAAGTTTAATTCTTGTTCTAAAATAAGAAAAGATAAACATATTAATAATTTAAAGCGACACGTTTAAAGCGACAAAATTAATGCAAAGTCTTCGGTAGCGCTAAGAAACAAAAATAAATCAACAAATAATCCAGAGTTACACACACGATACAGAGATTGTAAGCCTAAGTGTTTGAGTATGAACGGTCCCAACAGGTAAGCCTAAACCATTCCAGATAAATACATATTAGCGGATATACGCCCAAATCAATTGAAAGATTTTCTTATTCGTAACAGACAATTAATCTAAATAAACAAAAACAGTATTCAACAAAAACAGTATTCAACAAAAACAGTGACCAACAACAACTGAATTCAACAAATACCCTAACCAACAAGTACCCTCTATGAACCTATCAGAAATAAAATTACTCCCCGTTACCAAATTAAGTCAAATGGCCAAAGATGCCGGATTAGATGATGTCGCCAGAATGCGTAAGCAAGACATTATTTTTGCCATTTTAAAAGGCCACGCCAAAAGTGGTGAAGATATCTTTGGTGATGGCGTTTTAGAAATCCTCCCCGATGGATTCGGTTTCTTGCGAAACGCCAATTCTTCCTACTTGGCAGGGCCAGATGATATTTATGTTTCTCCCAGTCAAATTAGACGTTTTAGCCTACGAACCGGTGATACTATTTCCGGGAAAATTCGTCCCCCTAAACACGGAGAACGGTATTTCGCTCTACTGAAGATTCGGGAAATTAATTTTGATAGTCCAGAAAATGCACGTAACAAAATATTATTTGAAAACCTGACGCCTTTGCATCCAGATGAAAGAATGGTGATGGAAAGAGGCAATGGTTCGAGCGAAGATATTACCGCTCGAATTATCGATTTAGCCTCTCCAATTGGCAAAGGACAACGTGGATTGTTGGTTTCACCGCCCAAAGCCGGTAAAACCATGATGATGCAAAATATCGCTCAATCGATTGCAGCCAATCATCCAGATTGTTTATTGATCGTTTTGTTAATCGATGAACGACCTGAAGAAGTGACGGAAATGGAACGTTCTGTTCGAGGTGAAGTTGTTGCATCGACTTTTGATGAGCCAGCTAGTCGTCACGTTCAAGTGGCGGAAATGGTCATTGAAAAAGCTAAGCGACTGGTTGAACACAAAAAAGATGTAATTATTTTGTTAGATTCCATTACTCGCTTGGCAAGAGCTTATAACACCGTGGTCCCTTCGTCGGGTAAAGTATTGACCGGTGGTGTTGACGCCAATGCATTGCAAAGACCTAAGCGATTTTTTGGTGCCGCCAGAAATATTGAAGAAGGTGGCAGTCTAACCATTATCGCAACTGCGCTGGTGGATACTGGCTCAAAAATGGATGAAGTCATTTACGAAGAATTTAAAGGTACTGGTAATCTTGAATTACATCTTGATCGAAAAATCGCTGAAAAACGAGTATTCCCAGCCATCAACTTTAATCGTAGCGGTACCCGTAAAGAGGATTTATTAACCTCCGCAGAAGAACTGCAAAAAATGTGGATCTTAAGAAAAATCATGCATCCTATGCAAGAAACCGAAGCGATGGAATTTTTGATTGATAAACTTGCCATGACCAAAACTAACGATGAATTTTTTAGTTCAATGAAACAACGTGGTAAGAACTAAAATAAGCTAGGTGCTAGGTGCTAGGTGCTAGGTGCTAGGTGCTAGGTGCTAGGTGCTAGGTGCTCAGGTCGCGGGTTGTTACAAAATTCGCGGCTTAAAACTTTCTTCTATCGACTTGTTTTATTATGGTAAATCGCATCTATGTTAAACCCGTCAGTTAAATACAAAGACCTTCGCGATTTTCTTGATTACCTTGAATCTCAAGGTGATCTCAAGCGAATTCAAACACCTATTGATCCCAATTTAGAAATGACTGAAATTTCCGATCGTGTTTTAAAAGCGGATGGGCCGGCACTTCTATTTGAAAATCCTGTGGGTTTTGATATCCCGGTTTTAACTAATTTATTTGGTTCTACACGCAGAGTCGCTGCAGCGATGGGCTGTGATGATGTCTCTCAATTACGAGAAGTTGGAAAACTATTAGCTTTTTTAAAAGAGCCTGAACCTCCGGCAGGGTTAAAAGATGCCTGGGATAAAGCGCCACTATTTAAAAAAGTGCTTAATATGGCAGCCAAAGAAATTAAAAAACCAAATTGCCAAGAGGTCGTCATTGATAAAGCTGATGTCGACCTTAGTAAAATACCCGTTCAAACCTGTTGGCCTGGAGATGTCGCTCCGTTGATTACCTGGGGTTTGGTAGTTACCAAAGGCCCAGAAAAAAAACGTCAGAATCTTGGTATTTATCGGCAACAGGTGATTGCAAAAAATAAAGTGATCATGCGTTGGTTATCTCATCGAGGTGGCGCTCTGGATTTTAGAGATTGGCAACAACAACATCCGGGAGAACCCTTTCCTGTGAGCGTTGCACTAGGCGCTGATCCTGCCACTATTCTGGCCGCAGTAACTCCCATTCCAGATGCATTATCAGAGTATGCTTTTGCCGGTTTGTTGCGGGGCGAAAAAACTCGCGTCGCAGATTGCCTCAGTAATAATTTGCAGATCCCGGCATCTGCCGAATTTGTTTTAGAAGGTTTTATTTATCCCGATGACATGGCCGATGAAGGGCCCTATGGCGACCATACCGGTTATTATAATGAAGTAGAATCGTTTCCGGTTTTTACCGTAGAAAAAATAACTCATCGAAAGGATCCAATTTACCATTCGACTTATACTGGCCGCCCACCGGATGAGCCAGCGGTTTTAGGTGTTGCTCTAAATGAAGTATTTATACCGCTGCTACAAAAACAATATCCCGAAATTGTTGATTTTTATTTACCGCCGGAAGGATGCTCCTATCGCATGGCCGTAGTGACCATTAAAAAACAGTATCCCGGTCATGCCAAGCGTATTATGATGGGTGTTTGGAGTTTTTTACGTCAGTTTATGTATACTAAGTTTGTCATCGTCACTGATGATGATGTTAATGCGCGAGACTGGAACGATGTGATTTGGGCATTAACCACTCGTGTTGATCCCAGCAGAGATACAACTTTAATCGATAATACACCAATCGATTATCTGGATTTTGCTTCACCGGTTTCCGGGTTGGGCTCAAAAATGGGTATCGATGCGACTAATAAATGGCCGGGCGAAACCACTAGAGAGTGGGGTGTTTCGATTGAAAGAGACGCTCAGGTAAAGGAAAAAATTGATAAGATTTGGGATGAATTAGGATTATGACGGTTTACCGCTGCAAAACCAAAGATGTGATTCAACTAAACGATCAAATTTATCGAATAAGAGTTATACCCGAAGATATTAAACTGCTTGATTTTAAAGGTGGTCAATATATTATTTTGCATATGCCGGATGGCAAGCGTATTCCTTTATCAATCGCCAGCTCGCCTGAAGAAAAAAATTTTTTAGAATTACATATTCGTTTGGTAAAACAATATTCTTTAGCGGACGAAATGATCCAATTATTCAAAAATGCTAGTAGTGTTGAAATTGAAGGTGCTTTTGGAAGTTGCCACTTAAACAATAGCAAAAGAGACCTGGTCATCATCGCAGGTGGTACTGGTTTTTCACCGATGAAAAGTATGATTGAAAGTGCCTTTTTAAATAATTGCCAGCGACAGATATCGTTGTATTTAGGGGCCCAGTATATGAGTGACCTTTATCATCACAAGCTCATCAATCAATGGCAAAAAGATAAAAATAATTTTAGTTATACGCCCGTTATATCCGGTGATGATGAAATATGGGAAGGGGCAACTGGCTTTCCTCATGAAGTCGCCATTGAACAATGTGGGCCCACGGTAACCGAAAAAGATTTTTACATCAGTGGATCAGAAGCAATGGTGATGGCGGTGTACAGATCGTTAACTGAAAATGGGGTTAATAGCTCACATATTTATTCGGATATCTTAAATATCAAACGCGAAAATGGCGAGCTTGCCTAAAAAAACCAAAATATTAAAAACATATTTTCACCACAGAGGCACAGAGAATACAGAGAAGGACAAAACAGATCAGCGAGTTCGAAAACTTATGAGGTTATTCTGCAAGGAAAGAAGTACAAAACTCTAGAAACCGGCATTTTATTTTCTCTGTGTTTTCTGTGCCTCTGTGGTGAATTAGTATTTTGATCTTAGTTCGCCAAAACCGTCCGCTCCTTTGCCCAATCCCTTAATGCCTGAACTTTTTCTGCCATGACGACTGATATTGGCCGCGTCTGTTTGATGGTTTCTACCACGGAAATAGTCGTCATCGGGCTTCCTCCACCATAAGCACGATAAAGCGCCGATACTACAGCCTGCTCAATTTCTGATCCGGTAAATCCGTCACTGGCATCCGCTAATGCCGACAAATCAAATTGCGCCGCTTTTTGTTTTCTTCGAGTTAAATGGATCTTAAAAATATCCTGCCTCGATTGATGGTCCGGTAAATCCACAAAAAAGATTTCATCGAGTCGACCTTTTCTCATCAGCTCGGGTGGCAGTTTACTGATATCATTAGCTGTGGCAACAATAAAAACCTGATGAGTATTTTCAGCCATCCAGGTCAACAGCGTTGCTAACAATCTTTGCGATGTGCCGCCATCGCTTTCGCCACTCGACAAGCCTTTTTCAACTTCATCAAGCCACAATACACAGGGCGCCATTAGCTCGGCCATTTTGAGCGACTTACGCAAATTCTTTTCGGTTTCGCCATGATATTTGTTGTACAAAGTGCCGAAATCAAGTCTTAACAAAGCGAGTCCCCACATACCTGCAACCGCTTTAGCTGCAAGGCTTTTTCCGCCGCCTTGAATGCCAAGTAACATTAACCCTTTAGGTGGATCGATCGGAATATCGCGATCAAGAAATACAGCTTTGCGTTGCTTGAGCCAATTCTTAAGATTGTTTAATCCACCCACTTCTGAAAATTTGGAGGTCTCATATTCAAAGCTCAGTACCCCATCCATGTCCAATAATTCAAACTTAGCTTTGTTGATTTGTGGTAATTCCTCTTCGGTGATTGCGCCATCACTGATCACATTTCTAATCAATGTTCTGGCATCAGCATTAGTCATTCCCTTTAAATTTCTAACTAATTTTTTGAGTGTTTCGGAGTCGGTTTTAACTTTTTGTCCATGATGGGCTTTTGACCAGTTGTTGGCTTCTTCTCTGACTAATTTTTCTAATTGAACTTCATTGGGGAGCGCCAGTTGAAACTTTGCTGAATATCGTTTTACCTCAGAAGGTAAATCGATCTTATGAGAAACAAAGATCAAAGTGTGACTCTTATTATGGTGATCGAGCGCAATTTCCCGAACCAGACGGATAATTTTGGGATCGTTATCAAAGTAAGGGTGAAAGTCACATAAAATAAATATTCCGGGTCTTTGCACAGATTTGATATGCTTTAATGCGTCCAATGGTTCTTTGCTGTCTTCGATTTCTGCCAGATCATGAGCCAGATCCACTCGCTTTATTCCATCTACCCGATCCCAGCCAAAAATCGGCTTATTAAAATGGATCGCCAATTGAGTGACTAACTCAATCGCACGTTTTTCCTCGTGAGTTTCAATGGTAATAATGGGGTTTCTTGATTTGACTAATAAACGCAGATCATTAAATTCGGTCTTTCCGCTCATTCTCGACTTCCGTTAATTAATAACTCCCTCTCCCTTCGGGAGAGGGCTGGGGAGAGGGTTCTTTGGACTTTTATCCTGATTATGTTGAATAGTTACAAAGGATCTATGATTGTTCCTAATCAATATCTAGTGGATAATAGCCCATTATCTGTGATAAATCATCTGATGAATATGACCGGGAATAGAAACCATTATGCGACATATGACACCCATCGATAAATGTCTGGGCGTTGCTGATAACGCGTTGAGAACATTGTTTGGCGGCTATCAGGTCACCAACCGAAAAAATCCTTCTCAAGATGTTGAAGAGACTGAAGATGATAAGAGCCAATTTGATAGCCAACAAAAACGTCACTCAGCTGGTTTAATGCGGATCAATCATTGCGGAGAAGTTTGCGCACAGGCGCTTTATCAAGGACAGGCATTAACCGCCAAATTGCCAGAAGTCAGAGAAAAAATGGAGCAAGCTGCTGCCGAAGAAAATGATCATTTACAGTGGTGTGCCGACAGGCTAAAAGATCTCGATAGTCGGACCAGTATTCTAAATCCTATTTGGTATGCCGGTTCTTTTTCCATTGGTGCGGTTGCTGGATTATTAGGTGACAAGTGGAGTTTAGGATTTGTTGCGGAAACCGAGTATCAAGTGGTTCGACATTTGCAAAGTCATTTGGATCAATTGCCAACAAACGACAAAAAAAGTAAGGCGGTCATCGAGCAAATGAAAGAGGATGAACTTCATCATGCCACTGCGGCGATTGAGGCGGGTGGCGCCGAATTGCCCGTTCCGGTTAAGCTAGCTATGCGTGGCATTGCAAAGCTGATGACTAAGAGTGTTTATTGGGTTTAGGCTGCCTGATCCGAAACAGGTCACACGATTTATGATGTGGAGTTAAGTCTAACTAATTCTATCTAGTATCCCAATTATACCGAAATCATTTTTATTCGCATTCTGTTGAGAACCAACTACACTTAAATCTAAGGACAGATTCTGAGTTGAAGGAAAATGGGATGACCTAGTTTTTATCAATTTATCAATTTATCAATTTATCAATTTATCAATTTATCAATTTATCAATTTATCAATTTATCAATTTATCAATCTATCTATCTATTTGTTTTTTTATTGATTTATTCTTAACTGAGGGCTCTTAAACAATGGCGCGAAGTAATTGGGCGCTTTATATAGTTGCAACATTATTGTTGCTTGCGATTATTCTGTGGGCTACAGGTCAAAACAACGGTTCTGCGCGTGTTCGTCTTAGTGTGGGCGTTACCGGCTGGCCTGCGTCACAGGCATTTGTGCGGTCGTTAAGTTCCGACAAACACCTGAAATCGCAAATAGGGTGGAAGTCCTACGTGCAATCCAACGAGTTGCAAATGGCGTTGGAATCTGGAGCGGTTGAAGCAGCCATTTTACCGCTGGTTAGCGCCCAAATGTTGGCAAATAGAGGCGTTGAACTATCGGCTATTGCGGTAATCAGTGTTTCAAAAGGCGCGCACGCCATTTTATGCCCACCGTCAGATAATACTGTTTATTGCGACTTAGCAGTCTCTAACGTCGGCTACGATTGGTACGCCGAGGATGTTCAGGTATTAGATTACGCCCTGCGCGAAAATAAGCTCACCGTCGAAGATATTACACCAATATTTGTTCCTCAATCTCAAAAATCGGAGACTGATTTCCTCAATTCTTCCGAGCTCGATTTAATGGCTGTGCGTCAACCTCGACTGATTAAAATGCTTAACCAGGGTTTTAGACCGTTATGGTCTAGCGTCACTTCCGAGAAAGAAATAGTCCATATTTTGGTGGTCAAAAATGAAATCTTAAATCTTAATCGAGAACATTTGATGGAGTTAACAGCCAACTGGCAAAATCATGCGAACCGGGCCGTTTTTGAAAAAATTCCAAGCACAGTAAATCCATTAAACAGGAAAAAACCTGGCGGCCAGTCAGTCGGTACAGAGGGGGTATATTATCCCAACGGAGATGAACAAGACCAGTGGTTGTCGCCGAAAGGCAAATTAAATCATCTTATAATGGACACGGTAAGCCAATTTCCCGCTGAAAACCAAAAGGTTGTTCGTCCAATCGAAATAAGTAATCTCGTAAAAAGCGAAGCTCAACCATGAGGCGGTTTACACGTATTTCCTTTAAAGTCCCCTTATTTATTTTTGTGGTCACTTTAGGCAGCGCAGGAATTCGCTTTTTACTGGATCAAGAGCATCAAGAAAGTATGGTCGAAGTGTTTGAAGCCGATTTTGTCAACTCGTTAGATCAAACCAGTAGTCGGCTGTCGGTTGCACTGGCGTTAGATGAGGTGAGTGAAGCTGAAGAATTGATCCGCACTTTGACCTACCAACACAATATTGAAGTCGCGGCCTTATTCGATGGGAGCGACAAACTACTGCACTTTTCAACCAGTGCCACCAATGCGATGAGTAACGAGGATGAAGTCGCTGCACAGATACTTCAAAAACTTCGACTTAAATTCACTGACCTATCGGATAGTCGCTACCAAAAATGGCGACAAGATGGCGCCGATTTTGTCGTACGACCGCTCCCGGTGTCAAGAACGAGTACAAGCCTGACACCCAATAAAATGGCGCTGTTATTTGTGCAACGTCCTGCAGGAGGTATGCACAACTATCTATTTTCTAATTATCAACAAAATTGGCGATTCGGAATACTGGTGATCCTCATAGTCGGATTTTTAGTTACCTGGTTTATACAAACTCGGGTTACAGCCCGATTAGAAAAACTGATCACAAATGCCCAACTGGCAACCGTAAATATGGATTTTGAAGACGAAAGTCATCAGCGTGACGATGAAATCGGCGACCTTTCTAGAGTTCTGAGAAACAGTTTTTCTAGTATTAATCAGAAAAACAAAGAGCTAACGGTTTCACGATATTTGCAGCAAGTTCTGACAGATTGTTATCGTATTCTGGCAACAACCAAATCCCTTGACGAACTGGTTATGCGGGTCAAAACCATCCGTCAAAATAGCGATTTTTTTAGCGAATCTTCTTTATTGGTGTGGAGAGAATCCAGTAGTGAATTTCACTCATTATCAAATGAGCAGGAAATCAATGAAAGTAATTTACCTGACCCGACCTTTCTCAGTTTTCGAGGTCAAAAATGTCTTCTCTGGATTATCAAGTCAGAAGAGAATAATACCCGTTTTATCTTTGAAGCCAAACACGCAGACATTCGTTACGGCGCGCTGGTAATAGAAATCAAACAAAATGCCATGGATGCCCAATTACGGAATTTAGCGACCCAATTGGCGATTGTTTGTGGCTCCGCCCTGGCGCACATCCACGATGCAAAACAGCTTGAACTAAGCCAGCGCTCGTTGGGATTTCGTGAAGAAGAATACAAAGTATTGTTTGGCGCGATCCAGGACGCCGTGTTGATCTGTGAGCAAGACGGCACCATTCTGGTGGCAAATGAAATGGCGGAAAAACTTTGTGGTGCAACAAATGGAGAGTTAATCAAAAGGAATATCATCCATCTGATGCCCGAAGAAACGGCACGTGAGCACCCGCATAATGTTGAGCAGTTTATTACCCGAAATGAAAAATCTGTCAATGGTGTACAAATGCCGAGGCAGATCCAAATGTATCGCCTCGACCGTTCCTCTATTGATGTCGAAATTACTCTTGGCCACTATCTGTCAGGCTCTCATCACTTATTTGTGGCCGTCATTAGAGATGTTTCTGACAGGGTGATTCGTGAAAAAGAAATAGAATTTCTAGCCAATTTTGACCCCTTAACTAAACTGCCTAACCGCAGACAACTGACTTTTTTGTTAAATGACGCCCTGGAGGCTTGCGGACGAGGGTTATTTAATGTGGGAGTCGCAATAATTGACCTGGATAATTTCAAAAATATCAATGACACTTTCGGCCACAGTATGGGCGATTTTTTGTTGTGCGAAGTCGCTGAGCGCATTTCAAAAGTACTACGTCGTCAAGATCGCCTGATTAGATTTGGCGGTGATGAATTTATATTGGTGTTACCAACTTTGCCCAACCGTCAAGACGCCATGATGGCGGAAGCCGCAAAAGTATTAGAAAGAATCCTTGATGTATTAAGCACCGCTTTTAGCCATGACAAGGCAAAATTCCAGATTGGCGCTAGCATTGGAATAGCCTTTGCTCCGCAGGACGCAAAAGATTCGGAGCAGTTAATTCAGTACGCTGATAGTGCAATGTATTTAGCCAAGTCTGAGGGCAAAAATACCTGGCGAGCCTACGATAACTCTCTAGGAGAGCGTTTGATTCGATACAACCAGTTAGACGGATGGTTGACCTTGGCGTTGCAGGAATCAGAATTTGAAATGTTTGTGCAGCCTCAGGTTCGTTTGAGCGATAACCGGGTGGTCGCGGCAGAGGCGTTGATCCGTTGGCGTGAGCCGAATGGAGGATACTTAAGTCCCATGGAATTTATCCCGGTCGCTGAAAAAACAGGAAAAATTGTGGAAATAGGGCAATGGATGCTGGAGCAAGCGCTGGGTTTTATTCGGAATCATCCTGAACTGGATAATATTTCGGTGAACGTCAGCCCGGTACAATTCAAAAAGAATAACTTCGCTGAAACCGTCATACGGCTGGTGGATGAATCGGGAGTAAATCCTGGTCGGCTGCTGCTTGAAATTACCGAGAATCTATTATTGGATTCAGATGACAGTAATTATCTGGAAACCATTCGATTGCTTTCAGAGCATGGGATCAGTCTTTCCATCGATGATTTTGGCACCGGCTATTCCTGTCTTGCCTACTTGCACCAGTTGCCAATTAAAGAGCTTAAAATTGATCGCAGTTTTATCAGCGGCATGACCGAGGAATCGCGTAAGGTTTCGCTAATCGAAACTTTTCTTGGTATCAGCCGAGAGTTTAATTTAAGTGTTGTGGCTGAAGGGGTTGAAACGAAGGAAGAAGCCGATACGTTGCGGTCGATGGGTTGCGAGTTATTTCAAGGTTATTTAACCAGCCCTCCGGTGGCTGTTTCAGAATTTGATCAAGTCGTTTCCAATTGGGAGGAGCGGCATTTCGTTAAGAACATTTAGCTGGCAGTTGGCAACAATGGAAAATTTTGATTTGCCACCTATTAATCAACCAATGAGGAAAAGCGCACTAGATTGTGAATTTTTCGATCGAGGGTCATCGAATCATGAAGATTAAATTACCGTTCAAATATGTCTGGACGTTGCTCTTGATATACAGTTTTCAACTGTCCGCGGAAAATCATGGGCCCGAATTCGAATTCAACGGATTTATTAGCGCTCAATATCACCTCTCAGATAATGACGCTGAATATAATCACGGCGAAGAGCAAGGATTAGAAGCGACCAGAGCAGGCCTTAATGCGCGAGTAGATATTAATGAGCGATTTAGAGTGATCGGTCAGGCGTTTGTTATCAAACACGAAAATGATAGTTCGGCTCATATTGACTGGTTGTACACCGAGTTTGAATTTTCGGAAAACTTTGATATTCGAGTCGGCAAGATTACCTTGCCCATCGGGCTAGCGAGCGAATACCAGGACGTTAGTTTTGCTTATCCATGGCTTAATACGCCAGCGAGCTTTTATTCTGACGCAGAAGCGCCACGAGGTCCGCAACTAGCGCGCGACTCTTATGAAGGAGCTAGTCTAGTGTGGAAACAAAATATCGACGATTGGGAATTATCTGTAGATCTGTTTGGTGGAGATCTGGACCTCGATCAGATGCTTTCGAAAAACGTTACTGGCTTTTCGCTTGAGGCCGATTGGGAACAAATCTATTTGATCGAATTAACACGCTACCAAGGTACCATGCGGCAAGTGATGATCCCAACAGACCCAATACTGGCGGCGAGTATGGAGGGGCAACAACATACCGCTTGGGCGGCGGGTTTTCAGTTGGAGCAACTTAACTGGTTAGTGATGCTCGAAAAAGGCAGGGTGGAGATGTCGGACATTCCGGCAATGACCACCGATACCTGGTATGTGACGGCTGGTTATCGAGTTGGTTCATTGCTGCCGCATGTTACCTTTGAAAGCTTTAGGCGCGGTCGCCCCAACTGGAATGATCAAGATACGCTGACCCTCGGTTTGCGTTGGGATCTGATGGACAAGGTCGCACTCAAATTTGAACTGTCTCAGATAAGACTCAACCAAGGTAATGGTCTATTTTTGACCCGACCGGATAGCAGTAAGATTAATATATTAGGGTTCGGCGTGGATATGGTGTTTTAAGGTGAACGAACGGACAAATTCCGTCAATCGACTAGTCAGCGTCGTACTGCTGGGTATTTTAATGTGTGTCGGCGGCATGAGTGACGCGGCCGAAATCGCCGTGGTGGTTCACCCGGAAAATAGTACTTTACGGCTAGCGCAAAAAGACGTTAAGCGGATTTTTTTAGGTAAAAAATCCGCTTATCCGGACCGCTCTGTAGCGGTGCCCGTAGACCAGAAACTCGAAAACCAAATACGCGATGATTTTTATCTAAAAGTGGCGGGCAAGGCGCCGCCGCAAATGCAAACCTACCGAGCAAAAATGGTTTTTTCAGGCAGGGCTAAATCGTTAAAAGTATTAGCCAATGATGATAGCGTCAAACGGTGGGTAGCATCCAATAAAAAAGCAATTGGTTATATCTGGCAAGAATCGGTGGACGAAAGCGTCAAGGTTGTATTGACGATTGAATTATGATCTTTCAAATTTCCACAAAAAAACCAAGGTAGCTTCGACTTCTTAAAGAGATAGGAGTTTTATCATTGTTTTTAAAATATTCACAAATCAGGCTCTTCTCCGCCTTGTTGTATAGATTATGCTGCCCTATAAAACATATCACCCTTATCTGGAATTGATGTCTGGCGGATTTTTAGTTTGAAATA
>Ga0316205_10003032_pt1 | contig 16402 bp, 15 predicted proteins | sample 3monthpyrite_MG_FD_204941 | JGI IMG/M metagenome (GOLD analysis project Ga0316205, IMG submission 204941) | Microbial mat bacterial communities from mineral coupon in-situ incubated in ocean water Damariscotta River, Maine, United States -... | ecosystem: Environmental > Aquatic > Marine >... | reverse complement strand
ACGTAAATAGCGCCTAAAAGTGTTTAAAATCTAATAAAAAGCGACTTGGTGACTTTACGCTTATCTCTGCTGAAATAAAAGAAATTTAATCAAAAAATTGAGATAAATATCACGTTTATGGATTTTAGCTTCATAAAGGCAGATTTTAGCCTGAATAGCGGAGTGAAATGGACCAACCAGTGGTATCTGCAGAAAAACCAATCGCACTTTTATCTGATTTCTTGTGAATTGGTCAATAATTGCCTTAATCCAGGCATTTTTTGTAGGTGTTCTTTACTTTTGTCGCTGTAGTCGATCGATGTTGTAACTTTAAAGACATCCTTTAGAGCAAAAAATTTAACGATAACTCGGCATACATTGCTGAAAATTGCAGTAAAATATCCAACAATCGCTAAAATAGGTCATAAAAGCGCGGAAGATGGCGAACTTGAATCGCCCCCAGATTTTGGCGTAGCAGCCACAAAGGAGGCGGTTGTTAATTACGAAATGCTTGATGTTCTTCCTGCGGAGGCAGTGGGAATAATGCCGAAAATGTATTTAAGCCTTTTTTATCATAAATTAGCACTCAAAAGGGTTGACTGCCAAAAAAAAGCCCCCATATAACCTCCGTCCTTTAAATTTTAACAATTAGCCAGTCTCCAATTTCAAAAAATTCAGGAGAATTGGCAATTATCAGGAGAAAAAATCGATGAGTATTCGTCCTTTGCATGATCGCGTATTAGTTAGACGTATGGAAGATGAAACAGTGAGTGCCGGTGGTATTTTAATACCAGATAACGCTAAGGAAAAACCAAGTCGTGGTGAGATCCTTGCGGTTGGTAACGGCAAGCATTTAGACAACGGTGATGTTCGAGCTTTAGAAGTCAAAGTTGGCGACAAAATTCTTTTCGGTAAGTATTCCGGCAATGAAGTGAAAGTTGATGGCGAAGAATTATTAGTGATGCGTGAAGACGATATCGTTGGCATCATCGAGTAATCCCAACTTTCTTATAAACCCTATTAAATAGAATATTAATCAGAGGAAATTATCATGTCAGCAAAAGACGTAAGATTTGGCGACGACGCGCGTTCGCAAATGGTAAACGGGGTTAACACCCTGGCTAATGCAGTCAAGGTTACTTTAGGTCCAAAAGGTCGCAATGTAATCTTAGATCGTTCATTCGGCGCTCCAACCGTCACTAAAGACGGTGTGTCAGTGGCAAAAGAAATCGAATTGACTAATAAATTCGAAAACATGGGCGCACAAATGGTTAAGGAAGTGGCTTCACAAACTTCTGATGTTGCCGGTGACGGAACAACTACCGCAACTGTCTTAGCACAATCAGTATTAAATGAAGGGCTAAAATCAGTTGCTGCTGGCATGAACCCAATGGATCTTAAGCGTGGTATCGACCAAGCTGTTAAGGCAATCGTAGCTGAACTACAATCTTTTTCAGTTCCTTGTGAAGATGACAAAGCGATTACTCAGGTTGGAACGATTTCAGCTAATTCTGATAAAGGCGTTGGAGAAATTATTGCTACTGCCATGGGTAAAGTCGGCAAAGAAGGCGTAATTACGGTTGAAGAAGGTTCTGGTTTAGAAAACGAACTAGATGTCGTTGAAGGCATGCAGTTTGACCGTGGCTACCTTTCTCCTTATTTCATCAATAATCAAGACAGCATGTCGGTTGAAACCGAGTCTCCATTTGTTTTGATCGTTGACAAAAAGGTCTCTAACATCCGTGAATTGCTTCCAATTTTGGAAAATGTTGCTAAAGCAGGCAAGCCTTTGTTGATCATTGCTGAAGATGTTGACGGCGAAGCGCTAGCAACATTGGTCGTTAATAATATTCGCGGCATTGTAAAAGTGGCTGCTGTTAAAGCACCTGGTTTTGGTGACCGTCGTAAAGCCATGTTAGAAGACATTGCTATCTTAACGGGCGCAACTGTAATCTCAGAAGAAGTAGGCTTGTCTTTAGAAACAGCTACTCTAGATGATTTAGGAACAGCTAAGAAGATTTCTATCACTAAAGAAAACACAACCATCATTGATGGCGCTGGCGAAAGTGCAAACATCGAGTCACGTGTTGAAATGATCCGTCGTCAAATTGAAGAAACTTCTTCAGATTACGATAAAGAAAAACTTCAAGAGCGAGTGGCTAAATTAGCTGGTGGTGTTGCAGTGATTAAAGTTGGTGCTGCCACTGAAATCGAAATGAAGGAAAAGAAAGCCCGCGTAGAAGATGCTTTACATGCAACTCGCGCAGCGGTTGACGAAGGTGTTGTTCCTGGCGGCGGTGTTGCTTTTGTTCGTGCTGCTTCTAAAGTTGGCACACTAAAAGGTGAAAATGACGACCAGACAGCCGGAATTCATATCTTACTTCGCGCTATCAACGAACCACTACGTCAAATAGTAGCCAATGCAGGCGATGAAGCATCAGTTGTACTTAACAACGTTGCTAATGGCGAAGGTAACTACGGTTACAATGCTGCAACTGGCGAATACGGTGACATGATTGAAATGGGGATTCTTGATCCAACTAAAGTGACTCGTAGCGCATTACAACATGCTGCTTCAGTTTCTGGATTGATGATCACTACTGAAGCCATGGTTTCTGATATGCCTGCTGATGATGCTGCTGGTGGCGCACCTGATATGGGTGGCATGGGCGGAATGGGTGGTATGGGCGGAATGCCTGGAATGATGTAGTCACTACTCAGTTCACCGCTAGAATTTAACATTTCGGCGTTTGATAATGAACATTCACTTATGTGAACTTACATTTTCAGCCTTGAACTGTAAAATTCTAGTAGCGATACTTACTGCTTTAAAAGGCTCCTTCGGGAGCTTTTTTATTGGTTGTCAAAGACTAATAATTTTTTTCAACGAATTATCGAGAATAAGATTGAAATCTTCTTCAGCCGGAAGCAAGGGTTAAAAAGAGACTTATAGAAAATAAGCCGAGTATCTCATACTGGTAATAAATCACTGTTATAAAGATCCAAAATCCCTTATATTGGTCCCGCTTTTTGAAAGTTTAAAGGTCTTAACTTTGCTTTCATTGATTAACAATAATTAAAAAAGGAGTTACAAAATGGAAAATACGGTCGAAATGGATTCAACGAGTTCGAGTAATAAGACCCGCACGCTTGGTTTTGAGTTTAAAGGTGACGGAATGGAATATTTTAAGATCTGGATAGTTAATGTGCTGCTTAGCATACTTACCTTGGGGATCTACTCTGCTTGGGCTAAAGTCAGAACCAATCGCTATTTTTACTCCAATTTATACTTAGATGATTCCAATTTTCGTTATTTGGCAGCGCCACTAACTATATTAAAAGGACGAATCATTGCTGTCGTTGCGTTTATTATTTATTCAATTGTTTCTGCAATATTACCCATCCTGGGAATGATTATGATTGTGGCACTACTGTTTGCTATTCCCTATTTCGTCAACCAATCAATGGCGTTTAATAATCGTATGACCTCATACAAGAATATCCAATTTCGGTTTTCAGCATCTTACGGACAAGCATTTATGGTTATCTATGTATGGCCAATCTTAGGAATGCTTTCACTGGGTATATTGTACCCGATGGCGTTACTTAAAATGCATGAATACTTGGTTAAAAATAGTGCATATGGAACCACTAATTTCGACTTCAACGCGACCTACAAAGAGTACGGAATGATTTTCTTAGCAATGATTGGTGTCTTGTTAGCCGTTGGTTTACCTATTTGGGGACTTATAACGATGGTTCCAGCTCTTGCTTTAATTTCACCAATCGTTATCACTGTGGTTTACATTGGATTGATTCTTTTTAGTATAGTTAAAATCAATAATTTGTATTTCGGCAGCATAAATTTAGTCGACCACCGTTTTGAAGCAAATCTTTCGATTGGTAGTTTAGGTTTGGTAATGTTAATTAATTTGTTGTTAACAATTGTCACCTTAGGTCTATACTTACCCGCTGCAAAAGTTAGAATGACAAAATATTTTAGTTCTCGTATTGTTATGCATGCAACTGATTCGCTGGATAACTTTGCTGCTGCTGAAAAAGAAAGTATTAGTGCGCTAGGTGAAGAATTTGGGCAAGTTTTTGATTTTGGAATTTAGTCTTAGTTGTTTATTTTGGAATTGATTTTCACATGAAAATTGGCGGTTATTATCTTGACGGAGCGACCTCTAAGCGTTTTACTGCCTACTTAGAGGTCGGACAGATGGCCTCTAGATCGTCGATTCAGCTTCATGTTGAAAAACAATCTGGTAGCCACCAGAAAATGCCGCTCGACTACAAAGAACTCACAATAGAATCACGACTTGGCAATACACCTAGAGAAATTTCATTTGGGCAGGATCAATTGTTCGTTACTGAAAATAATGATGCAATCGATCTCCTGACTAAACAGTATGAGGTCAATAAGTCCGCCTCGTTATTACACGCCTTGGAGTCTAAGATGACTTTGGTGATTCTGGCGTCTATTATTACCGTTTCGCTTACTTGGTCTTTCATAGTCTATGGTATCCCTACTGCTGCTAAGGTGGTAGCTGAGAAGCTTCCCAGTTTTGCATCAGATAGTTTTGGAAGCAGCATTGAAATACTCGATCAGAGTATATTTGAACCAACTGAATTGGGCCACGCTCGTCAACAGGAAATTCTTCAGCTGGTTCAACCCTATATAGAAAAGTACGAAGACCTTAATCCCAATTTAAACTTTCGCTCAGGAATGAGAGCGAACGCTCTTGCATTGCCGGGAGGGGAAATTGTTTTTACTGACGACTTTGTTAATTTAGCTGAAAATGATGAAGAGTTACTGGCCGTATTTTTCCATGAATTAGGCCATTTGAAGCACAAGCATCTTTCACGTCGAATTTTGCAGGATTCAATGATTACACTTATGGTCATTTTTATTACTGGAGATGTGGATACTGTTGACCTGGTAACTGGTTTGCCAACACTCATACTGGATCTGTCTTATTCTAGAAAATTCGAAACCGAAGCGGATACCTTTGCCTTGGAGCGATTACATAGGGCCGGTATTCCACTGCAATATTTTTCGTCAATAATGAAGCGATTCGAAACAGTTTATGACGATGAAGAATCATATGACGACACCGATATATCTTTTCCTGACTTCTTGTCAACTCATCCGACGACAGAAGAAAGAATTAGACTAACAGATAAACTGATTAAGCAATATCAAAACGAAGCAACGGATTAATTAGTTTCTTTTATTTCTCTGCGAATTAAGATTTAATTTCTATAGTGAAATCTTATAATAAAAAGCGACCTATTGTGAAACCCTATTCAGCATCTTGCGAAAGAAACAAATTACCGATTTTATCGGTGATTACACCGTTGCTTGAAAATAAAACCAACCTACTGGAGATCGGTAGTGGTACAGGGCAACATGCAGTATTTTTTGCTGAACAACTTCCGCACCTCTCATGGCAAACAAGTGATCGAGTGGAGAATCACACCGACATCCATCGATGGTTAGATGATTCACCGGCCACTAACATAAACCTGCCAATTCAATTAGATGTGATAGAAGATCCTTGGCCGGAACAACCCTTCGATGCAATTTATTCAGCCAACACCGCGCACATAATGTCCTGGAAAGCGGTACAGGCTTTTTTTGAAGGTGTGGGAAACAGTTTAGAGATGAACGGTATTTTCATACTTTATGGCCCTTTTAATTATCATGGAAAGTTTACTAGTGAAAGTAATGAAATGTTTGAGCAATGGCTCAAACGCATCGATCCAGAAAGAGGTATCAGAGATTTCGAGGCGGTCTGTTTGCTGGCCAAAAATGCGGGTATGAAATTACTGGAGGATTATGAAATGCCTTCTAATAATCGGATTTTGGTTTGGCAAAAAGTTTAAGTTTGGAAAAAGCACTCAGACAGTATTCTGCACTGGAGTTATTAGCTTAAAATAACATTACAAATACTAATTACTTTATAATTTGAGATTTACCCTTTCATGTTGGTAGTATTACACAGCATTTTCTATAGATATTGTTATGATCGTTGCCCTGTTCGAAGCTACTGGAGGCTTTGAATAATATCGCTATTTTTTTCACGTATTTTAAGGAATATTGCCAATGTTAAAATTTCAGGCTAACAAGTTTCTAATTGTTGTCTCAATCGCAGCATTTGTGTCCCCGTTTGTTTCAGCAACTAGCGTGGTCGACTCTTATCATAACGATTTTCGTAATTCCTTAAAAATTGATTTCAAATCGGATTCAGGTTTTAAAAGTTCTTTAACCGGTGAGCAGCTTGCAAAGCAATTCCTGAGAGATAATAAACAGCTGTACGGCATCGAAAATATATTTGACAACTTGAATCTGTCTAAAGTTAAATCAAGTTTACTTGGAGATCATTATTATTTTCAACAATTTATTAATGACATTCCTGTTGAAAAAGGAGAGATCATCGTATCCGTCTCCAAGACTAACAGCGTGATGCGTGTTTTTAATAATACTTTTCCGCAAAAATATACCAGCACAACTAGTCATAAATATGAGATTAATTCTGGGACGGCCGAAGAGCTTGTTTGGGATTACTTACAAGCCTCAGGAAATTTGCATTTTCTTCCGGAATCCAATCTGGTCTATATTAACCGCCTCGGGAAATTTACGTTGGCGGTTAAGGTAAACATGATCGTTTCCGCTCCTTTTGGTAGTTGGGAGTTTTATGTTGACGCAACCACCAGTGAAATATTAGAAGCTTATCGAATAGATCTGCCGTTAACAAAAAATGCCAATGCGGGAATTAAAGATAGAAAATGGCCGAAGTTTCCAATCAATGCAAAACACACTACATACAGTCGTGCTCTGTTATCATTGCAGAATAAAAGCAAACAACCACGCCTCAATAGCAGTAATAAAGTCGATGCAACCGCTCTTGTATTTGATCCTGATCCGGTAACAACGCTAAGTGACGAGTCTTTAGAGGACGGCTCCGCTAGTTCCAGTTTTGATGCCGCCTATGTATCACGAACCTTAAAAGATATAACCTTGGACAATGGGGTTTATAGTTTAGTGGGTCCATGGGTTTCAATTGTAGATATTGATGGTGAGTTGCCTGCAACACCACCTAGTACAACGACAGATGGCAATTGGACCGCCAAACGCGGCGATAACGCTTTTAATGATGCGATGACTTATTTTCATATTGATCAGAACCAACGTTATATTCAATCACTTGGATTTACCGGTGCTAAAGGTATTCAAGATAACTCAATGCAAGTTGATACCGATGGGGTAAATGGTGATGATAATTCTCAATTCGTCTATGGAGGAGGTAATCAATACCTGTCATTTGGTCATGGCTGTGTTGATGACAATGAAGATATTGATGTGATTTTGCATGAATATGCTCATGCGATGATTTATTCAATTAATACTAATTTTGATGGAGCAGATACTGGAGCAATGGGGGAGGGTTTTGGTGATTATTGGGCGGCATCTTACAGCTATTCCACACCAAATGGACTTTCTTTCCGTCCCGAATGGGCATTTTCATGGGATGGACATAACCTTTGTTGGGATGGACGTCGACTTGATCGAACCAGCTATCGATATAATCCAAACCAAAGTTACGGTGCCCATGTCTTAGTTGATGGTCAAAATGGCGATGAAATCTGGTCAACACCACTAACTCAATCTTTGATTCAATTACTAAATGACGGTGTCAATCGAAATGAAGTTGATCAAATTATTTGGGAGGCGCAATTTGGATTAGGATCAGGTGTAACCATGAGAGATATGGCGGCATCGATTGTCACTACCGCAACTAGTTTGTTTCCAAACGGTCCTCACGCGCAAATTTTTGAAAACAACTTTAAGATGATGAATATCCTCGAGAATACTGAAAACGACGCACCAGTTGCGACAGTTGCTAACTCCAGTATTGCTGCCCTCGAAGGTGCCGATGTATCAATGGACGCTAGCTTGAGTAGCGACAGCGATGGTGATAGTCTAACTTACACTTGGTCACAAACAGCGGGTCCCAGTGTTGCCTTAAGCAGTACAACAAACTCAACTACTGGTTTCACCGCTCCGTCTGTATCTGCATCCACCACTTTTTTGTTTACTGTTACCGTTTCCGATCCCGATGGCGCAAGTGATATCGCTAGTATTACTGTGATAGTTACGCCATTGCCTCAGGTTGATGGAGATGATGGCGGTGGAGGAGGCGGTTTTGGGTGGTACGCACTGATATTGCTAGGATTATTTAGGAAGAAAAACTAATGAAAATAAAAGTTGTCACGCATGTACTGTTAGGATTATTGCTGGCCGTGCTAACAAGTTGTAAAACAGTTGAAACCAAGGATTGGGGACTTAAGATCTACGACATGAAAGATAGTCAATTAGCAGCTATTGCTAATAGAGAAGAGTTTGATATTTTTATCAGTCAATGGAATGAGCGCAAAAGAGCTTATTTGAAAAAAGCCCCCGAGTTTGATCTCAAATTTACGATTACCCAGGCAGGTGTACCCAGTCTTTGGATGTATAGTCTTTCGGGCATTGTTGAATCGGCTGAAAAGAAAGACGGAAAATATTTTAAGCTATATTCGCCAATGCTGGAATTATACTTAACAAAAACTAAGTAGAATTGTTTAAAATTCAATTGATTACCGAGCCACGGAAGGCTGAATCACTTTTAACTTTTTAGTGGTCAATAGTTCACTCAATCCGACCAACTCAAACTCTCCATTCAGACTTTCTATATGGCTTTGTAAAAAAGCCAACGTCTCAGGGTAAGGGTGACAGATTATAACGACTTGCCCCTTCCGTTTAGCAATGGATTTTGAAAGGTTGAATTGACGTAATAACGCGTCATTTTGTTTATTGTGATCTAAAAAGACGTCTCTGGAAAGGGTAGGAACACCTTCTTTTAGTGCGATATATTCTGCAATTGAATCTTCACTGGTTTTAGAGTCCAGAAAAAAAAGATTATTATTTTTCGCTTGATCCATTAACCAACCCATTTTCTCTTTATCTTCAGTCAGCAAACTTCCCATATGGTTATTAAAGCCGATGATATTGGGAATAGATGCAACGCCTTGATCAAAGGTGCTGGAAAATGTCGACTTGTCCATATTGGCAAAAAGCGCACCGGGCCCAAGTAAATCAGGTCTGGTAAAGGCCTCCATTGGTAAATGCATAATAATGTCGTGGCCCTGTCGGCCAGCAAAATTAGAAATCAGTTTGGCGTAGGGGGTATTGGGTAAAATAGCTGCGGTTAATTTGCCCGGCAAAGATAGTAATTTTTTTGCGATGATTGAATTATCACCTAAGTCATCAATGACAATGGAAATTTTTGGTTTTACAGATATTTGATTTTGTCCAATTGATTGGGCTGCAGTATTAGAGCTAATCAATAAACCGATGGTCAGAATCAGGGCGAGCAAATATTCGAATAATGGTTGAATTGTCACTTACTCTTTTTTGTCCGACAATATTTCAAAAGCTTGTAACAATTCCAAATCGTTTAGAATTTCAGTCTTCTGATGATTTTCCAATCCTGCGGTCTTAAACATTACATCAGGACGAATACCAATGCCCTGGATTTTATGACCCTTTGGAGAAAAGTATTTTGCGGTGGTAATTTTTAACCCTGATTTCTGTCTTAAAAAATAGATTGATTGGATAGAGCCCTTACCATAAGAAACATCTCCCAGAATGGTTGCCTTGTCATGGTCTTGCAGCGCTGCGGCCAAAATTTCGCTAGAAGACGCAGAGTATTCATTCATCATAACAACTACTTCAAAATCCACATAAGGTGCGATCTTACTCGCATTAAAAATCTCGTTTGCCTCCACTGTTCTACCGGCCGATGTAAGCAAGGTGCCCGAACTAATAAATAGATCCGATATCTGGACCGCTGATTCCAAAACGCCGCCGGGGTTGTTTCGCAAATCAATGATTAATTTTTCAATGGGTTGACTGGCGGACATTTGGTTGACGGCGTCAATAAATTCTATTGGACTTTTTTTGGTAAATTGAGAAATTGCCAGATAGCCAATGCTAGCCGGCAGCAGATCACTGGTAATGCTAGGTAAATAGATTACTTCCCGAGTTAAAAAATAGTCTTTCTTTTCGGAGTTAAGTGACACGGGATCACCATTATTTGTATTCTGCTCATCATTAAGGATGGTCAGTTTTACCTTAGAACTGACCTTCCCATGCAACAATTTGTAGGCATCATCGGAGGAGATCCGCTTGATATCTATATCGTTGATTCTTGTAACGACCATACCTTTAATTAGTTTTTGTCTGTCGGCCGGTCCATTTTTGACCACCGTATCAATTTGTATCCCTAACGGGTGATCCGCAAAACTTAAACCTATCCCAGCATATTCTCCGTTGTTATCGGCCGTAAAGTCAGAAAAAGCTGATGAGTCGAGATAACGAGAATGATTATCCAGACTACTGACCATACCTTTGATAGCCGCCTTGATCAGGGCTTTGTCATCAACTTCTTCAACGTAACTGGATTTTACATAATAATAAACTTCGCTAAACGCACGCAGTTCATCAAGCGGTAACGTTTGATCCGGTTGATTTTTTGTCAGACCTTTTATAGGTGTGAATACGCTGCCGAAGATGAGGAAGGTACACGTTATCCAAAGAGGCGTATTAGTAGTTGATGTCAATTTTGTCATAAAGTTCGGATCGTCCGTGGGTAAAGTTATTTCATCATTCGGCCAGCAAAAACACTTTTTGTGAAGCAAAGTGTCAATCTTTATGTCGCTATCAGTTTTGGTCGAGTTAACCTGTGATGAGGCACTAGGTTCAATATAACCAACTGGTGAAAGATGAACAAACAAAAAACGGTTTATAATGTATAAAAATGATTAAAATGAGTCATAATTCAAGATCATGTTATAAAAATTATTATGCTTGGGTAATTACGTATCGGCCAAGGCAAAGAAAACTCAAACCCTAAATTGGCGCTAGTGGCCCATTTGTAACCCGCCGAGCCTCGGTTGTTAATGGAATTTATGTTAATTTGATGAAAACAAAACACTTACTAGTGATCCTTATTAAATACTGCGGAATTATTCTGGCAGCTTTATTTGGCGTATATTTGCTTTTTCCAGTGTGGGCTAGCTGGCTGGTTAGCGCCAATTTACCGGCAAATATAAAACTTTTAGAGTTTGAAAGTCACTATCCGGGGTTTACGGATATTTCAATTCAACGGTTGGTGGTTATCCAGTCTGAGCGAAAGTACAGTCTTGAAGGGCTCCAGATCGATTACAACTTAAATGATATTAGCCTTAACCAATTAACTGTTGAGTTAATAGCGCAATCCAGCGGCAGTCAAATATCTGGCGACCAGACGAAGCCCATTCAATTATCCGATTTTAAGCTTGCTGAACTTTCCGTACAAGATTTTGCTCCATTAGAGCGGTTGCAACGAGTCACGATTGCTCAAACGAGCGTTCTAAATGATTCGCAGAAATTCCAATTCTCTCAACTCGAACTGATAAATCGAAAGCCGGGTCGTTATGAGTTCAAAATATCAATGCAATATCCGTCTAGAGGGAAGATAGCTGATTTGACGGGATTGTTGGGAATTGATGTTGAGGAAGAAAAAATGAGTTTGCAGGTAGCCAGTAAGCAGGTAACCAATAAAGAACTACCGCTTTTTCAAGCCTATCATCAGCAAGTAGCGAATCAACGCAAAGTCGACTTGAGAATCCATTCAACAAATTTGTTACGGCTCTTTTCCACTGATTGGTCTAAATTGGCGGTAACACCAAAAGGTGATATCAACATCCATTGGTTGCAGGACGATTTGGCCGATTCACGGATAATTCAGGTCAAAAGTCTATGGTCTGTTTTGCCGGAACAAATTAATCTTTCTGATATCAGTATTATGGCCGGTGGCGACATTCCATCGCAAAACAGGATAGAAATCCCCTTGGAGCTTTCACTTCATTCGAAGTTGGGGCAATTGGATAGCGCAGATATTAAAATCAGCGGAACTGTGAATAAAGGACTAAAGATCCAAGGTTCAGATATGCAGGTTGATCTGGGGCCATCGAAATTTAATATATCAACAACCCTAAGCTCGCTTAAATTGAATAGTAAGATTCAGCGGATAATGTTTGAAAAAAGTCATATTGATTGGTCAGGTGTTGATTTAAAGATCAATCGGCAATTATCGAATATCGGTATTTCTGAATATCAATTAAAGGGGATTACTGACATTATTGAGGTAAATATTAATGACTTGGAGAACACCCAATGGCAATTTAAAGGCGTCTTCACTAGTCCTGAGGTGCTTGGTAGTTTCATCAAATCGGAAAGCTCTGGGCAAGGTAGCAAGCCACTACTGGTGAATAGTCAAGTTGATACCAATCAAAGTGAAAATTATCAAAATGAAGGTAGTCAAAACGATACTAATCAAAATGAGAATAGCCAAACATTACAATTAGATTCTCGAGTAAAAATTGATTTCGAAATTGCCAAAACGGAGGATATGGTGACAAGCGGGGAGTTATTGTTGTCGCGACTGAAAATTATCGATCCCAATTACCAGCTTAATGGCCCGTTAGAATTTAATTGGCAATCGGTTCACACAGACTTAAGTCAGGGTAGTGCTTCTCTTGTCTTTAGTAGCGACGATAATCAGTTGATGGGATTTGATTATGATAATTTGAAAGCGGAAGTGGATTTATCATTAGAGAGATATCAAATAAAAGGCGAGGGCAAGCTATCCATAAATCAGCAATCGTTGGCCCCTTTTGCTTTTCAATTCGATAAACCTTCTTCTCTCCTGTCGGTTGATCTAAAAAAGAATCAGCTTGCCATACAAGTTTTCAATCATTTTTTGGCGGCTATTGGAGAACAAAATAAAATGGCGTTAGAAATCCTCGCCGGAGAAATGGTCCACTCCGCAGGAGTTGGCTTTGACGAGTTATTTTTAATGGACAGCCATTTTGCTATCAAAGACATGTTATTTAAATTTGGAGAGAATCAGATCCATGGGTTAAATGTGACTCAAAAGCTTACTTCCTTTGAACCATTAAAATTACAAGCTCAGATAGCAATCGAAAAAATAGTTTTCAACAGCGGTTTAACCATCGACAATCTTTCTGCATCCCTTAGTAGTCGATCGATGGAGGATGTTAGCCTTACTAAAGTTAGAGCGGAACTATTAGAAGGACAGCTTATCGCAGACAATTTACAAATCGGCTCGGATCCTTTGAAAATATACCCACTTCAATTGCAACAAATATCCTTAACCGAACTTCTATTCATGATCGATGTTGCGGGACTATATGGAGAAGGGAAGCTGGATTTTTTCCTACCTCTTAAACTGGAATCCGGCACCGTGACGGTCAATGAAGGGAGCTTTAAGGCGACCGGACAGGGACTTATTAAATACACTTCCGGTCAGAGTAAATCAGGGGCTGAGGAAAATATTGCATTGCAAGCACTAAAGAATTTTCATTACACAGGGCTAGACGGTACCTTGTCCTACAACAAAGCCGGTGAATATCATATCAAGTTGCACTTGCTAGGTTCTAATCCCGAGCTTTATGACGGATATCCGATTGATTTTGTGCTAAATTTAAGAGGCGCTCTATCGGGAGTTTTTCGTTCACTATTTCTCACGGGTAGCTTCGAAGAAGCCGTAATGCAACAAGTTAAAACAGAACAAAATCAAGATAATCGCTAATATTCATTTTTTATTCAGATACAATCGTCTAGTATCTGTGTATCAACATTTTGCCTTTCGAGGAAAGATCATGAAAAAACGTATTTTTATAGTCTGTGGTTTGCTCTTACTAACTGCCTGTAACCCAACAGTAAGAATTGAAACACCGTCTGAGCCTATTAGAATAGAAGCAAACATAACCATCAAGCATGAAATTAGAATTGTGGTTGAAAAGGAAGTAGAAGAGATATTTGAGGACGACGAAGGGCTCTTTTAGAGCACTTATACGACAAGCATAACAATCAATATTTTTGGAGTTATCAATATGAAAAACATCAACAAGCTATTTTTAGTACTGGCTTTAATCTTTTCTGGTCAATTAATGGCTGCCAATTTAGCCCCTGCGAAATCAGCCGGGATCATTGGCGAGCAAGCAAACGGTTATATTGGGTTTGTAAAAGCAGCGCCTGCGGATGTGAAAAAGATGGTGCAGGAAGTTAACGCCAAAAGAAAAGCAAAATATAAACAGATCGCTAAAAAACAGAAAATATCTCTCGGTGAGGTTGAAAAAATCGGCGGTAATAAGGCTATCGCCAAGACTAAACCGGGTAACTATGTCAAAAGAGCCGGTAGTGGGTGGACTAAAAAGTAATCATTTGGATAGGGGCTTAGCTTTCATACAGATTTCAGGGTAGGAGCGTGCCTCTGTGCCGCGAAAATAGGCTAAAGTAAATACGTTTTATTAGGCTCATTTCCAGCCTGAGACATCGATTCGCAGCTCCTACCGAAAAACAAGCATCTTGATTTTATTTAATAAAATGTGATCAAAAGGCAGGCTATGGCGCTAGCTCTTAACCACTGCCGTTATAAAACACGCCCATCCCAGAATAAAAAATAGTCCGCCTATTGGGGTGATGGGTCCAAGCCATTTTTGACCGGTGAGGGCCAAACCGTAGAGCGAACCTGAAAAAAACACTATCCCGATAATAAAGCCAAGTACCGCCATATTTAACCAAAATGAGCTGGATGGGTTTTGTTGTATCTGAAAAGCAAATAAACCGGATAAGATTATCGCTATGCTATGAGTCATTTGATATTGCGCAGCAGTCTGGAAAATACTTATTGCATATTCATCCAATCGATTTTTCAAACCGTGAGCGGCAAAGGCACCTAACAGCACTGATGTGAGCGCGAAAAACGCGCCGCTGATTATCATCCATTTGTACATGACTTAACCTTTCAAAGACTCAATAATTTTACTGGTGGACACGCCATCAACAAACTGCAGGATTTCAACCTCACCGCCATTTGCCATGACTTCTTGAGCTCCTGCTATTTCTTCAACTTTGTAATCACCGCCTTTAACTAAAATATCGGGTAGAATATCGGCGATTAATTGTTGCGGTGTTTGTTCAGAAAACTCAACTACCCAGTCTACCGAGCCGAGTGCGGCTAAAACAGTCATTCTGCGATCACAAGGATTAACCGGTCGGCCATCGCCTTTCAGTTGGCGAACAGATTCATCACTATTTACGGCGACTATTAGCCGATTTCCGAGAGATTTTGCCTGTTGTAAATAAGCAACATGGCCGGCGTGCAAAATATCAAAGCAGCCATTGGTCATAACAATTTTTTCACCGTGAGCTTTGGCTTCTTCAACCACCATAGCCAGTTGTTGTGGAGTCATTGTTCCCGAGCCTGTATCACCCACGCTACGTAATTTTCTTCTGAGTTCGTGTGCACTGACCGTTGCGGTGCCGAGTTTCACTACCACAATACCGGCGGCGGTATTAGCGAGCGCAACGGCATCTTCTATTTTGCTACCGGCTGCCAGAGCGCTAGCGAGCGTACCGATCACTGTATCGCCTGCACCTGTCACATCAAATACTTCTCGTGCCAGCGCCGGTAAATGTAATTCGGGTTGATTATTTCGCAGTAGCGTCATACCGTGTTCGCCACGGGTGACTAACAAAGCTTGCCATTGATATTCTTCCAGTAATGCTTGCCCTCGCTCTACCAACTGTTGTTCGTCTTCACAATGACCAACAACCGCTTCAAATTCACTGAGATTGGGTGTTAGCAAAGTCGCGCCTCGATAGCGTTCAAAATCGACTCCTTTGGGATCAACTAAAACGGGTACCTTGTTTTGCCTGGCAATCTCTATCAATGACTGAATATCACCCAAGGTACCTTTTGCATAGTCAGATAAAACGACGGCGCCACAGTCTTTAATATGAGTTTCCATTCGACGAATGATCCCATCTGCACCTCTGCCTTTGAAATGCTCTTCAAAATCGAGACGAATAAGCTGCTGTTGCCGACTGATGATTCTTAGCTTGGTAATCGTAGGGACATCCGGGACTGACTCGAAATCGCAGTTGACGTTAGCTGCGCTGAGTCGTGTTTGCAGCGCCTGGGCCGCTTCATCGTTGCCGGTAATCCCGATCAAGGTTGCCGCACTGCCAAGGCTTGCAATATTTAACGCGACATTACCCGCTCCTCCCGGCCTTTCTTCGATTTGACCGACATTGACCACTTGTACCGGAGCCTCCGGGGATATTCGTGAGCTAGCGCCGTGCCAGTAGCGATCTAACATAAGATCGCCAATAACCAGAACTTTGGCGGCTTCAAAAGAAGGGAGAGTGTTTGTCATTTGCTTGGCTCTAAATTTTAACTATTTCTAAATCGATCTTAGCATATTTACTGGACTAAAGAATTAGCCCATTATTGTACTCAGCATT
>Ga0316205_10003031_pt1 | contig 16406 bp, 15 predicted proteins | sample 3monthpyrite_MG_FD_204941 | JGI IMG/M metagenome (GOLD analysis project Ga0316205, IMG submission 204941) | Microbial mat bacterial communities from mineral coupon in-situ incubated in ocean water Damariscotta River, Maine, United States -... | ecosystem: Environmental > Aquatic > Marine >... | reverse complement strand
CCAGAGTCTTTACTTCTTTTCCCATCACAGAAAGAAGCCTGTCAGACTTCTTTATCTCATATCTGCCATTATCCTCTTTTACTATCAAATCTTCATCAAGCATAAGTCCGAAAAGATCAAAAAAACTGTCCGGGACAAGCCCTCCGCTAAGGCGTTTTTGAAACACTGCATCCAGTTTGAGTTCTTTACCTTCTCGAATAAGGACAAAAGTATGTTTGCTTCCGGGAGAAGCGAAAAGAATATCTCGGCTCAACTGCGCTGCATTTTTTGTCTTCTTCGTATCCATAGAGATGATCAGATCATTTAGGAAAAAAGGCGAATCTTCAAAAAAAGGATTGACCTCGATAACGCGAGTCCCTTTTTTGTCTGCCAGTCGGATACCTATATCAGCATAGACAACCGCTTTGGATTCTAAAAAATGGTGAATATAGCCTTTGTCGATTATACCCTTAGGCGTGCTTATACCTATGATCCCGCAGCAGGTCCCGCTGATGATTGAGTTTTCTTCAATACTCTTTGAGAACTGGCCCAACGTATTAAGCCCTATCTGTTCGCTTATTATCTTGCCTTCGCTCACCTGTTTTGGCAAGGTGGCAGCAAGTTCTTTAGGATCATTGTTGTAAAACTTAAAAATATGTTTAAAAGGTTTAGGGGCTTTTACAAGGTTAAGACCTAAAAATGGATCACGCTTTATGACGTCACCCCTGGGTTCTTTCTGCGAATAATAAAGTGCGTACTGAGTATCTACGGCGAAGCCTTGCGTCTTGCCGATTGCAATCGAGCTGACTTGATACTTGAGTTGACAGGATTTAAAATCAATAGGTGCAGAAAAAAGTGTTAGTGGAGGTAGAAAAAAAAGTGCGAAGATAAAATGGCGGAGAGCCATTAGTTTTTACCGAATAGGTCACCCATGCCACCAAGCATACCCATTGTCGAATTGTTTTTATCGTTTTGAACCATCTTATTGACGTCATTGATGCAGGAGATCAGCAGTATTTGTAAAGACTCTTTGTCTTCAAGCAGGCTGTCATCGATATTCACATCGATCACCTCGCCGCTTCCACTCATCTTGATCTCAAGCATACCGCCTCCGACTTTAGCGGTGTACTCTTTGGAAGCCATCTCGGCTTCCATCTTTTTTGTTTGTTCTTGAACTTGCTCGAGCATCTTACCCATATCGCCTAGGTTCATGTTTTCAAACATTTAGATCTCGTCTAGGATTTCATCGATGTTATTATCATCATTCAAGATAACAACTCTCGGTTTATAGTCTTCAAGTTCATTCTCATGATAAGTTCCATAAGCGACGACAATGATCTTATCGCCTTTATGGACTTTACGTGCAGCAGCACCATTCAGACAGATATCACGTTTCCCGCGTTCGCCTAAGATGATGTATGTCGAAAAACGTTCACCATTATTGATGTTGAGAATCTCTACTTTTTGACCGACTCTCATTTTCGATGCTTCAAGAAGTTCTTCATCAATGGTAATCGAACCGACGTAATTCAAATTAGCATCAGTTACCGTTGCACGGTGAATCTTACTATATAGCATTTCCATTGTCATTATTTTTCCTTACTGAGCCATCTGCTTTATCATATCAGCAGGAGAGATTGGTGCATCCCATAGTTCTTCATCAATAAGATACTCTTCAACAATATTTCCGCCAATGATATGCTCATCAATAATTTTTGTGATTTTATCTTTTGTCAGACCGGCATACATGACGTGGCCTGGTTCTACTAACATAAGAGGTCCTGCATTACAACGGTTTAAACAACCTGTTTGAATTGGCATCACATTACCGACTAGACCTTTTTTCATCAACGACATTCCCAAAAATTGAAAAAGATCCTCATTTTCCGGTGTTACACATGATGGTTTTCCAGGCATATTTGCTGGTGCTGATTGTTGACACTTAAAAAGATAAAACGAAGGTTGTGGCATTCCCATAAACTTCTCCTTGTTAGAATAATGATGAAATTATACCCTATGAAAATTAAAGTCTATATACAGCTGTGATTTGTTAAGGTATTTATTAGACTATATACACGGAGGCATATCTTGCGAGCGCATGCACTGACCTTCTTATTATTGACCAGTGTTCATTGCGTAAAGGGTTCAGATACATTCTCTCGTGCCTTTACTCAGGGAAAGGTTCAGGGTAATGCCACCCTCTTCTTTTATAATATCGATAGAAAAGAACAAGAAAATGCCTATGCAACTGCCTTAGGTGGTTTTTTAAAATACACTACCGATGATTCCAAGCCTCTCTCCGCCTCTGTACGTTTTCATCAATCTTCTCCTGTCGGACCAAACAAAAATCCGGAAGCAACGAATCTTTTTAACAATGACAAAGGGGCTTCGAGCCTGAGCGCAGTGTCGGAATCTTTTATATCCTACAGGGATCAAGGGCATTTTTTAAAAGCCGGTAACATGATGCTATCAACGCCTATGATGAACGATGATACAACACGAATCGTCCCCTGGTCCTATCAGGGATTCACTCTGACTTCTGAAAGTCTCACCAACACCAAGGTTCAGCTCAACTACATCACCCAGATACGCAAGAACACTTCAGACGACTATACAAAGATGAGTGGAAGCGGAGAGTTTGATGATGGTATCACCATGCTTGCAATCACCAATGAAGGGTTCAAAGATATAAGCCTACAGGCTTATTATTATCATGCACCTGAACTCTACAGTACCTTTATAGGCCAAATCGATTATAAGCAGGTTACGGGAGATGAATATCTTTTCTGTGCAGGCCTGCAGTATTTTAAAAGCGGTAATGGCGGAGTCTACAATATGCGTACATCTAATGACGGCGGAGACGATATCGATCTGATTGCACTAAAATTTGGAGTCGACGGAGACAACTGGAATGTCACTTTAAACTACTCACAGAACTTTGGCTTAAGCGGGATCGTCAAAGGGTATGGCGGCTTGGCAAAGGTCTACACTACTTCCATGGTAGCCAACGGTCGGGGGAACTTTAAACCTGAGACATGGATGCTGCATTCGCGCTTTGATGTAGACCCGCTTTCGTACGGCCAAAGCGAGTTTGCAATCTGGCTGACAAACACACGCGTCCATGACCCAAGAGGGAATGATTTTAATGCCTACTATACTCACCTAAGACACTATTTCGATGCCGACACGTCTGTCTTTCTTCGTTTCGAAGCGATCGACTATATCAACGGCAAAGATGATGTGAACCACCTCCGCCTTATCGCCTCGTATGATTTTTAATCTGTAGTCTACTCTTGACTAGAAGCTCTTTTATCTCCTTCGTATTGAAAATCGTCTCGAAATATAGGAGTGAAAAAATCATAACAGTAGATTTGTAGTTATTTACCATGTGTATTGGGGCCAGCTATCTCGAATATTGCAACAGTATCTTCAAATAGCACTCTTATCTCATGCTAATTCACCTTATGTTCAAGCGTGAGGAGAATGATTATATTTCTACTCAACCAACTCCAAAGCATCCTTAGACAAGCCAGCCCAAGCCGATTTCTCATCTGCCTTGATACTGGCTTCAAAAGCGGCCTTGGCTTCAGTGCTCTTGCCCGCTTTCATCAGAAGTGACCCGTACATATAGTGAACACGGGATTTCTCTTTGTCATTCAGGTCACGCTTCACAAGTTTGTCAAGAAGCACCAATTGCTCTTTCTCTTTTTTCTGAGTTTTTAAAACCTGAAGTGCTGCAAACTCAGCAAAAGGACTTTGCGAATAGCTATTTGTCTTCTCTTGAAGTGTCATTACCTTGGTGGCGTAAGTCTCGATGATAATGTCGTCATTCTCTTTAAGTCCGAGCTTGATCATACTGACATAGATCTCTATATCGTCATACTCCAGACCGCGGCGTTTTTCAAGTTCTTTTACCGTCTTGATCATACCCTGGGAGTTGCCCAAACGCTCATAAGCATAAAAGAGATCTTGCAAGATATCGTCATAGGCCGAACTTTTTTCCATTTCTGATAGCGTAATCACATCTGCAGCAACTTTCGTCAGCTCTTCATACTGACCGGATTTGTTCAGTGTCTTTGCGTAGTTATAGAGCCATTGCAGACGTTCGTCTTTGTCTTTAAGGTGCTTCGCCGCTGTGGTCTTGGCCAAGAAGTAGTTCCCGGTCTTATAAGCACAGTTGTAAAGACTCTTGTCAAACTTTTGCTCCAGGGTTAGATTATGCTCTTTGCTAAGCATGATAGCCTGCGCACACTCGCCTTTTTCAAGCGACTGCATGGCTAAGGCTTTGGCTGAGTCCTGTCTGAGCTGGGTATACGCTTCTTCTTGTTCCACTCCCGAACCGTTCATATCAAGCACCTGAGCATAACTGTTTTGCGCATAATACAGTTTTGCCTTTTCCAGTGCTGCCTTTTGTCCAATCTCCTGATCTGCGTACTTAGTTTCAAGGTTTTCATACTCGGCGATCAGAGCCGTCTTGTTCGCATCTTCCGGCGTATAAAAAAGCGCATCCAGAGACTCTTGCACTTCTTGCGTATAATCACTGTCTCCATACATCTCTTGATAACGTTTAAGTGCCTTGTATGCTGCCGCCTTGTCTGATGTCTCGCTCAGCCATACCCCAATATCTTTGATCATCGCTTCATATCTGTCATCGTTTCGAGGAAGATGCGCTGTGATCGCGCTCAGTATGTCTGCTGCTGTCTTCTTATGGCCTCTGTTCGCAAAGGCCCGAGCAGTATCATAGTTCTCTGTGACATCATGAAGAAGGTATTTACTATTCCCCTCTATGATCTTTTCAAACAGTTCCGCCGACTTGTCATTAAAACCCTTCTCAAGACTTATTCTGGCAAGACGGATCGCTGCCATCGAAGCGATCTCAACATCTTTTGTCATATAGAGCGCTTTTTCAAAATAGATCTCTGCCTGCTTCTGTTTCCCACCTGAGACAAACTGATCGCCCAGAAATATCATTCCCAAAGAAGCAAACTTTGACTCCGGATACTCTTTGAACAGACGTTCAAAGAAATAACTTCCGTCCGCCTGCATTCCTACATCAGAATAGGCATTTGCCGTATAAGCAAGTACTTCAGCCATATTCTCATCATCCGAATACTCACGGATAAACTCTTTTGAGACTTCAAGTAAGGCTTCACTCTCATCCGTATGATGAAGGCCTCTCATCTTATACAAGAGTAGTTCTGCTTTGAAAATCGTCTCTGGATAGTTCTTAAAAAGTGCATCTACATCATTGGATAGTTGTACATAGTTTCCTGATTCATAGTCGCTCTTGATCTGCATATAGGCACTAACATCGCCTAGCTCATTGAGCTGTATCGGCATACCTGCTATGTCCAAGGCACCGACACTCGGCAACTTGGTCTCTTCCATCTCTATGGGGAAGTCGATGCCCAAAGGAGGTGTTGTCATCATCCTTATCAGTGGAAGTCTCTGTTTATAGCCAATGATCATCCAGTGTGACGAGGTCGTATACTCACTTGGTTTTCGTATCTTGCTCGTCTCATACAGCTTGTGCTTGATCGGAATCAACTGCATCTTTTCTATAGGATAGATACGCAGTATATACTTTCCCTTTTTAGTGAAGGAATCTATCTTGAAATAGTTGGTCTCGAAGGCTTCAAACTTCTCTTTTGGTTCTCGTGGAAAAACACACTGGATCTGTTTGATCTCATCAAACTCATCTTTCTCGCTCAGACATCTGAAAGAAAGCTCTTCTTTGATGTGTACCGTAGAATAACTCTCACCCTCTTCGCGTCCCACATTGACACTAAGGGTGAGTGCATAAAGATTAGTTTGAAAAACAAAAAAAACAAGCAGCAGAAGTACAGATCTAAACAGCAAATACTTCTCCTTGATAAATATGTCCTATTGTACACAATTTTTATTCTAAATTCTATTAATGCGTATACTCTGCTTCTTGGTACGTTAAAAATAAGCATATGCTGTATTACGTTTATCCATCCGACACATGTGAGTTTAGAGTATGCAGATGTCAAGTTTGTTCATCTTTACACTGTCTGTCTGCTTACCCGCCAAGAATATATATGTAAACAGTTATCTTTTATATTAATAAAAACAACAAAAATAGAGAATAAAAATGACAATAATGGAGAAGACTTTATTCAAAAATTTGTATATAATTCGGGTAAATATTTCTGAAGGAAAATTATGATTCATGAAAACGGAAGAATAGTAGACATTGCTGTTGTTGGAGCAGGTCCTGGCGGTATGGCATGTGCTATCGAAGCAAAACTTGCAGGAATCGACAACATCGTTGTTATCGACAAAGCACCTCACCACAATGACATGATCCACAAGTTTTACAAAAAAGGTAAACGTGTTGATAAAGACTGGATGGGAATCAAGTTTGAGTTCACTGGTAATGTTACTTTTGAAGAGTGTTCAAAAGAAGAGTACATCCAACAAATGGATGATAAACTAAATGAAGCCGGTGTTCTTAGTACATTTGAGTACAATCATGAGATCATGAGAGTTGAAAAAGGTGAAGATGGTCTTTTCTCAATTGTTTACGGACAGGGGAATGTATCTGAAGCTATTGAAACGATCAAAGCTAAGAACGTTATCCTTTCAGTAGGTCGTATGGGTAAACCAAACAAACCAAGATATAAATTCCCTAAAGAACTTAAGAGTGTACTAAACTTCAACCTTTCTAAAGTTCAAAATGGTGAGCATGTAATGGTTGTTGGTGGTGGTGATACTGCTGGCGAGTATGCTTATGGTCTTATCGAACTAGAAGATATGGAAGATTGTGTAGTAACACTTAACTACAGACAAGCAGAAATTAAAAGAATGAACCCTACTAACACAGAGATGTGTATGAAGTACCTTGATAATGGCAAAATGATTAACAAGATGGGTGTAGATATTGAGTCTGTTGAACAGGGTGTTGAAAGAGCTATTAAAGTTAACTTTACAGATGGTTCTTCTTGTGAGTATGATAGAGCTGTATATGCACTTGGTGGAACTACTCCAAAAGATATTCTTGTTAACTCTGGTGTTAAAACTGGTGAATGGGATGTACCTGTATATAACGAAGCTACATTTGAGACAAATGTAGAAGGTCTTTACACTATTGGTGATGTTGTAACGGATCAAGGTTCTATCGCACTTGCATTCAACCACGCATCTGATGCAGTAAAAAATATCGCTAAAAACCTAAAATAATTCTTCTCTACTATGCTCTTTTGAGCATGGTATACCTCCAAACCATACTTTCCAAACTATCTTCTCCAGCAATCATCTATAAAAGTCAGCTAAACTACAAATCGACAATGTCTTCAATGAGAAAATAAACGCCAACAAGTTATACTTTCACTATTAAAAAAGACGAATGAAGAACAGCGCAGTTTTGCAGTAAAAGGATAAGACATATGAAGCATTTTGACACAATTATCAATAACTTGATACAAATACACAAAGACCCTGAGACACAATACTCACCAACACACATATTTCCCTCAGCCAATGACTTAAGTTTTGCAATTTCCAGACTGATGGACGCACAAAAGATCTTTGCGAGTGAAGACTTTGTGATCAAAGAACTAACCCCAGAGCAGTATAGTGCATGGTCAAGCATCCGAGACGAGATGCCAAGTCAAACAGCCAACGACCTTGCACTGTGCATTATTAAAAACACCCCATTCAGCAATACCCAGGAGCAGACTAAGGAAGTGAAAGATCACTTTTATAAAACAATGCAGACCTACACAGACAATACAGAGTTATCAAAGGCATTTACAGACATCTTCTTTGGCGAAGCCGAAGCTAAAATGCCTAGAATGCGAGATCGCGAGTAACACGCCTTAGCGTGGCCATTCATCGCCTGATCCCCATATTTGTGTTTCTACTTTTGAAAAGACATGTACTCTTTCTCAAAGCCTTCAATGTCATTTTCTCTGCCTATAGGTAAGTTTCTCACTTTTAACTCAGGGTGAATATCGATCTTCATCTGCCTTTCTACACCATGCTTAATCGTTGAACCAGCACTACCACAACCAACACAAGCGCCTTGCAGTTGTACATAAATGATTCCAGATTGAATCGCAATAAATTTGATATCGCCACCATCAGCAGTAATGCCAGGTCTTACTTTCTCAATTGTACTCTTAACTGGGGCTACTAGTTCTTCATCTGTAAAAGGTATCATACTTATCTCCTTATATATCTTGATATTTTAAATTTATTTTCTATCGAAAAATAGTAGAAGTCCACTTAATGACTTATAAATTATCTTTTATAGTAAGAGTATCGTGTACATACTTAACTTTAGAACAATCCATTTACATTACAATGCTGTGTATGAGTGTATATGACAGAAATTTTCTTTGGCGGAAGTGAAGTTAAGTTTAAGATGTAAATAGACGAGAAGAAGCGTATCAATACGCTTCTAAAATAGACTGGTTAGTAACCGCTGTTATAGACCATTGTAGCAACAAACTCCATCAATGGACTCACGGCTAAAACAGATGCGATCGTAAAGACAGCTGCTGTACCTATAACTGTGCGAAGCACGTTAGACGAGTTAACCATATAGTCGTTGTTTCCTACAGGCTCTTTCATGAACATATAGACAATGATCTTCACATAGTAGTACGCTGCTATAGCCGAGTTAAGTGCCATGATAAGCGCAAGTACGATATACCCGCCTGTCACAGCAGCACTTAGCATATAGACCTTACCCCAGAACAGTGCGAATGGGGGAATCCCGGCTAGTGAGAACATAAACAGCGCCATCATGACTGCTGTGAACGGAGATGTTTTGATCATTCCCGAGAACTTCTCAAAAGAGTCATCTGATTCACGGTCATGTTGCTTCTCATGCGTGATCCATAACATAGCGAAAGCACCAAGATTGGCAAAAGCAAACAGTGCCCAGTATACGAATAGAGCTGTGTTTGCATGTGTCGTACCGATAAGAACAGCTGCCATAACAAAACCTGCATGTGAAATCGATGAATAACCCAACATACGTTTGGCATCTTTTTGAACAAGTGCCCAGATGTTTGACATCGTCATCGTAAGTACAACGATAGCGTACAACATTATCTCGATCCAAAGGACCTCTGTACTCATCAAGAACTCAAACAGACGCATAGCGACAACAAAGGCCGCCAATTTTGGAACGATCGACATAAATCCAGCTAGCGCTGCCGTTGAACCTTGATACACATCTGGTGTCCATGTGTGAAACGGAACAAGACCAAGTTTGAAAGCAAATGCAGACAGCAAGAAGACTGTAGCAACGATGATAAAGATCATAGAACCAGTATCTATACCGTTTGTCGAGATCGTACGTGCGATCTCACCGATCTCGACTGAGCCCGAAAGTGCATATAAGATCATAGAACCAAAAGCAAACAAACCTGCAGCAAGTGCGCCCATAGTAAAGTACTTGGCCGCAGCTTCAAATGAGTTACGCTTTCCATGCATTGCGATCAACGGATACAGTGCCAAAGAAGAAGTCTCTAGACCAACAAATACAAGGATAAGGTTATCTGTAGCGACCATGAACTGCAGACCCGAGATCATGAACAAGAACAGTGCAAAATACTCTGCATATCTGTACTCTTGAAAACGCTGTTTCGTCAAAGCCAACAGAATAAACAACATAGACGCTGCGATCATAATGATCTGAGACAAGATAGCAAGACCATCCATCAACATAACATCAAAGAAACCACGAACTGCGCCAGTCGTCTCAAAGACACCGACAAAGTCTAAAACTGCACCTAGGTCAAGTGCCAAGAACAGCAGCGTGATCATGACATACATACTCTTGTCAAGACCCGATTTGATCAGGTCGATACATAGAATGATAAGTGCTCCCGCGATAGCGATAAGCATCGGGTAAAGCGTTTGGATATTTAAAGAGGCAAAGCTCACATTTACAGCTTCTAACATTAGTGACCTCCTTCTGAGTGATGTGTCGCTGCAGCATGCTTCTTAACAGGAGCAGCGGCTACAACAACTTTTTCTTTTACAGCATACGGATCAGAGATCAGCGCTCTTGCTTCTTCTGTCCCTATCTCTGTGTTTACTTTTTGGTACATGATGTTCAAAACGTTCTCACGCACAGAGTTGTCTATCGGCTCTAGTATCGGTTTAGGATACACACCCAACCAGATCGCGATGATCGTCAATGGGATAAGACCCATCAACTCTGTCTTCGTCACATCAGGAAGATTCTCATTTTCCTTCTTCGTCACATTTCCGAAGAACACTTTCTTGTAAGCAGAAAGCATGTAGATCGCACCGACGATGATCGCAGAACCTGCGATCAATGCATATACAGATGAGACCTTGAACAGACCCAGAAGTGAAAGGAATTCACCGACGAAGTTGATCGTCAATGGAAGTCCCACTGAAGCCATCATCATGATCCCGAAGATCGTCGCGTATCGAGGCATGACAGAAGCCAATCCACCGAACTCGCTCATGATCTTCGTATGACGTCTGTCATAGATAACACCGACTAGCAAGAACAGGGCACCAGAGACAATACCGTGACCGATCATCAAGAAGATCGAACCTGAGATACCTTCGATGTTAAGTGCAAATGTACCCAAAACGATAACACCCATGTGTGAGACTGACGAGTAGGCAACGACCTGCTTGATATCTTCTTGAGCATACGCGACCATCGCTGTGTAGATGATCATGATCAATGAAAGAACGACTACCAATGGGATAAAGAACACTGAAGCATCCGGGAAAAGTGGAAGCGAAAGACGTACAAAACCGTACGTACCCATCTTAAGAAGAACTGCTGCAAGGATCACAGAACCGATAGTCGGTGCCTGACCGTGTGCATACGGTAACCAAGTATGGAACGGGAACATCGGAACCTTGATCGCAAAACCAAGGAAGAATGCTGCAAACAACCACAGCTGGTAGTTCATTGGAAGAACGACTCTGTACCACTCAGTGATAGAGAAAGACCATTGACCTGTCGCCTGCTGATATAAGTAAGCCATAAAGATCATACCTACAAGCATCACAAGTGAACCTGTAAAGGTATACAGGAAGAACTTGATCGACGCATAGATACGTTTAGGTCCACCCCATGCACCGATAAGATAGAGCATCGGAACAAGAGAAAGTTCCCAGAACAGGTAGAAGACGATCGCATCAAGCGTAACGAAGACACCGATCATAGTCATCTCCAAGACAAGAAGCGTGATGATCATGTTCTTTACATTACGTGTTTCCGTCAATGAAGCGATACCTATAAACGTAATCAATGTTGACATGATCACGATAAACAGTGAGATACCGTCAAGACCAAGCTGATAGTTGATACCGAAAGCAGGAACAAGTGCGATCATCTCAGTAAACTGAAATCCGCCGTTTGAGCCGTCAAAGGCATACCATAGCCACAAAGAAAGAGCGAACTCAATCCCTGAGACTGCTATACCGTAAGCACGCATAGACTCTTTGTTTACCATGAAACCAAGAACCCCCGCAACTAACGGAAAAAAGATTAAAATCGATAATATATGTTCAATCATCTCTAGTGTCCTAATAATTTCATAATTGCATCAGCATTGGTGACAATACCGATAAAAACAGCTGCAGATACAAGAAGTGCAACCAGACCTACTACCATCCACTTAAGCATAGACGAGAGGCTGCCGTCTTGCATAGTGTGTGTATTCTTCGCCGTACCGTAAAAGACACCCGCGATACCATCTACTGTCGCATCTACAACAGCATTATCAAGCTTCCACATCATCTTTGAAAGTTCAGCATAGGGCTTAGAGAACACTTCGTCATAGATCTTCGGAATATAGTACTGGTTGAAAAGCAGCTGATAGAAGAAACCTTCTTCGACTTTCTTGTCAATTTTCGCATCCTGGTATTTTTTGTAGGCATACACGATAGCCGCGATTACAAACAACTGCGTACCGATTGTCATGATCCAGTATACAAGATGATTATGCACGTGATATTCGCCAGCCGGAAGCATAGCGATCACCATCTCATAATACGTACCTTTAAAAAGGAAACCAGCGATGATAGCAAGTACAAGCAGTGGGCTCATCGCTACTAACATATACTTGTAAGCTTCATGCGGGTGGAATCCAAATAGTTTATAACGCTCTTCACCCAAGAAGATCAGGAAAGCCAATCTAAATGAATAGAATGCTGTCAAACCGGCAGTCAATAAAAGAACGGTGTACAGGATATAGTGATGCTCAACAAAAGCGACTTCAAGAATCAGATCTTTAGAGAAGAAACCGGCAAATGGAAAGAGACCTGCAAGTGCGATAGACGCAAGTGTCATCATCCAGAATGTACCCTTCATCGTCTTAGAAAGACCACCCATCTTAAACGGATCAAGTTCATCATCCATAGCGTGCATGACATTACCTGCACCCAGGAATAAAAGCGCCTTGAAGAATGCGTGGGCCATAAGGTGGAACAGAGCCACCCAGTAAGCGCCAAGTCCCGCAGCAACAAACATATAACCCAGCTGTGAAAGCGTTGAGTACGCGATGATACGTTTCATATCACGGTTGACAAGCGCCATAGACGCTGCAAACATCGCAACAAAAGCACCAAGAGATGCGATAACGATACCTACTTCAGGAACAAGGTCATACATCGGGTTCATACGAACGACTAGATATACACCTGCTGTTACCATTGTCGCTGCGTGGATAAGCGCCGATACCGGAGTAGGACCTTCCATCGCGTCAGCAAGCCATGTATGTAACGGGAACTGAGCTGATTTACCCATAGCACCAACAAACAAGAAAGCCGCAGCTGTTACCGTGATCGTATGATCAAGTCCTGCCACTGCTGCAAAGATACCGTCATACTGAAGCGTACCAAGGTTCCAGTAAAGTATAAAGATACCTACAAGCATAGCAAGGTCAGCGATACGGTTCATAATGAACGCTTCGTTAGCTGCCCATGTCGCGCTCTCTTTGTGGTACCAAAAACCGATCAGCAACCAAGAACAGACACCAACGCCTTCCCATCCGATAAACAGACCAAGAAGGTTGTCACTCATCACAAGTACCATCATCGAGAAAACGAAGGCACTGAGGTAAGCGAAGAAACGGTTGAACGACTTATCATGGTCCATATAACCGATAGAGTAAACGTGAACGACAGTAGAGACAGTTGTAACTACCATCATCATCGTCACAGTAACCTGGTTTACAACGAAACCAAATGGGACATACAGATCACCTGTAGCGATCCATGTCATCATCTCTACATGGTAGGTATTACCCTGAAGAACTTTAATCAGAAGGAGAAGTGACGCTATAAAAGAAGCGAACAACATCCCTGATGCGAATAGACCGGTAAACATGGTCTTTTTCTGTGCACCGAATAGTCCGGCAGTAAGTGAACCTACAAGCGGAGCAAAAAGTGCAATATATAAATACATTTCCATTTATATTAACCTTTCATCGATGTCATGTTATCAAGATCGATCGTGTTGTAGCGTTTAAACCACAGAACAAGCAGACCAAGACCAACCGCAACTTCCGAAGCGGCGATAGCGATAATAAAGAAGGCAAACATCTGACCTGTAAAATCACCATAGTAGTGTGAAATCGCCACTAGAGCGACATTGACCGAGTTTAATAAAATCTCTGTTGCAAAAAACAGCATCAAAAGGTTCTTACGGCGCATAACACCGATAAGACCGATTGAAAAAAGTACTGTTGAAAGTACAAGATAATGTGTTAAAGTGATTTCCATTATGCAATCCCCTCCGCATTTTTAGTGTTAATCTCTTCTTCACTAAGCTCAGAATAAGACTCATCCATCTTTCTTCCCGCCATGATAATACCTGCGATCATCGCGACAAGAAGCATAACGGCTGCGACCTCGAAAGGAACGAGATACTTGGTAAATAGGACCATACCGATCTGCTGTGAGTTACCTACACCTTCAAGGATCGGATAGTGTGCTTCGATGTTTCCGCCGATAATAGGAGCAGAGACCATGACAACAATGATAAGTGCTGCCATACCGCTCAATCCAAAGACAAGACTGGAATTAACACGCTTTTCATGAAGTTCACGTGTCGTATCAAAGAACATCATACCGAATGCGTAAAGAGCCATCACTGCACCTGAGTACACAATGATCTGGACGACACCCATGAAGTCCGCTTCAAGGATAAAGAAAAAGGCAGAGATGAAGATCATACCTGCGGCCAAAGCTGTCAGTGCATATAACGAGTGCTTCGTTGTCACTGTTATCCAGAACATCGCAATCGTTAAAAATGCAAACAAATAAAAAGCTGCTGCTTCAAACATTCATATCTCCTTAGTACGCTAGAGGCGTTTTTGTAACGCGCTCATCTTCGTGTGGTGTGATCGCACCAAAACCTGGATACTCAGCGACCTTGCCTGCAACTGCCATATCAAATGGTGTCAACATATCTTCAAATTCGATGTAGTGAGCACGCTGCTCAGATACGTTCTCGTAACGTCCGCCATGCACGATCGCAAGTTCCGGACACACTTCTGCACAATAACCGCAGAAGATACAACGGCCAAGATTGATCGTATACTCTGTCACTTCTTTACGGCTGTTCTCGTCGATTCTTGTGTCCATACGGATACAGTCAGAGATACAGATCTTTTCACAAAGACCGCAACCGATACAACGCTCTGTACCTGATTCCCAAAGACGCTGCATCTCATGAACTGCACGGTAACGAGGGCCGATAGGCAGCTTTTCAGCAGGATATTGAACCGTATGGATGTTAAACTTGAACATCTCGCGAAGTACAACCCACAGACCCACAAACAGTTCTAGTCTGAATGTACGGTTTACAAGACGTTTGAATTTCCCCCAACCGGTCGTCGGATAGTCTTCACCATCGATATTATAGTAAGCTGATCCCTCAGTTACATTTCTGTCTTTAAAATTTTCTAGACTTGGTAATTTACTCATGATACACCCTTAAAACATCAGCACAAAGCCGGTGATAACAACGTTGATCACCGCTAATGGCATTAGAACTTTCCAACATAACCACATCAATTGATCCGGTCTAATATCTGGCCATGCAGCACGTGTCCACAAGAAAAAGAAGAAGAAAAATGCAACTTTTCCAAGTAGGGCAAATGCACCTGCTACTGTACCGTCACCAAAACCACCAAAGAAGATGATCGAGATCAAGAAGGCATAGAAGAACATGTTCGCGTACTCACCGATGAAGAACAGACCCCAGCGCATACCCGAATACTCTGTACCGAAACCGTCGATGATCTCGTGGTCATTGGCTACCAGGTGAAACGGTGTACGGCCTGTCTCGGCGAAGCCTGCGATCAGAAAAAGAACCATTGCTACCGGCTGGTAGACCACCATCCAGTAACCTTCAGTCTGAAAGTTGTTCATGTCGATCAGTGAGAATGAACCGATCATCATCAACGGCGCAAGAAGTGAAAGTCCTGTGATAACCTCGTAAGAGATAAAAACAGCTGCACCACGTGCTGCTGAAAGCAGTGAATACTTGTTTGCTGAAGCCATACCCCCAAGAAGTGGCCCGTAAAGACCGACTGCCATAACTGCGAGTACATAAAGTACACCGACATTAACATCTGCAACAATAGGGTTTACTGTGTATCCGCCGATTGTAAAAGAAGGCATGAACGGGATTGCTGCTGCTGCCATAAAAGCTGTTGCTGCCGTGATAACAGGTGCGATCTTAAAGATACGTGCTACTACGTTTGTCGGGATGATGTCCTCTTTCGTGAACAGTTTGATACCATCCGCTGCTACCTGTGCAATACCATATGGTCCAACAACCATTGGCCCTAGACGTCTTTGCATAAATGCAAGTATCTTACGCTCAAAATAAGTCCCAAGACCTGCAAGCGCAGAAAACACAGTCAAAATAGCAACGATTTTAATGATCGTTTCTATAATATATGCTGTTTCCATATTTATACCCTTTCAATTGAAGCTGTAGTAAAACGGTACCCGTCAAACAGTGCTTCAGATTTTAGTTTAGAATCAAATGTTGTCAGGTAAGCGATATCACCGTCAATAAAGTGGTCGTGACTAACTTCGACTTCTACCTCACCCTTGGCAGTCTTGACCTTCACCTTGTCACCTACAGCGATACCGTTAGCATCTAAATATGACTGAGATGCATGAAGACCCGGTTTCTCTTTTGACTGGTGTGCTTTTGCTGTAAAGTCAGAGAACTGACGAACAGGGTTGGCTAAGTAAAGTGCTTTTTCTACTGTTGAATCGATTATTGCTTCAACGTTTTCATCCGCCCCTCTCTTCACAGTAACCACATCAAGCACATAACCGCGCTTCTCCGTACCGTCATTTTCATAATGATTAGGAAGATTGTCGAACTTTTCAGCTTTAAAACCTTTTGCAGTTGGAAGTGCTTCAGTATAGTC
>Ga0316205_10003030_pt1 | contig 16407 bp, 9 predicted proteins | sample 3monthpyrite_MG_FD_204941 | JGI IMG/M metagenome (GOLD analysis project Ga0316205, IMG submission 204941) | Microbial mat bacterial communities from mineral coupon in-situ incubated in ocean water Damariscotta River, Maine, United States -... | ecosystem: Environmental > Aquatic > Marine >... | reverse complement strand
GCCAAAAGCGACCAAAGCTAAGCGGCGCATGACGGCGACACCACCAAAAACACTTAACTAGACCCTGGTTAAACATCGCGCCGGTCGGGTTTGCCAACCCGACCGGCGCGCCAATGCCGTCCATTCCTCCGGCCATGAGGTGTGTTTTGCAGGCAGGTGGGCTTGTCATTGCCCGGCCAATCGCGCTTAATGGGGTGCGCTGTGGCATATCTAAGATCATCCGCCCGGAGTCGCGTTTTATTTCATGTCAGGCAATAATTCCATGGCTACCTTGCCCAAAAAAAAGACCAAGCGCCCGCAACTGACCATCGGCTGGATCGAGCATATCGACCTGCCCGAGCTGGATTTGCACGAAATTAGGGCCAAAATTGACACCGGCGCCCGCACCTCGGCACTGCACGCCACCGATATTGAGCCTTTTGAGCGCGACAATGCCGACTGGGTGCGCTTCAAGGTGCAGCTTTACGAGGATTCTCCCGAAACCACCCTGGAAACGCCGCTGCATGATACCCGCCATATCAAAAATACCGGCGGCATTGCGGAAGAGCGCTATGTGATCCGCACCCGGTTTTGCGTGTCGGGGCAATGCTGGCCGGTGTCGGTATCGCTGACCGACCGCAGCAACATGCGCTTTCCGATGATTGTCGGGCGCTCGGCGCTGAAAAAGCACAATGTGGCGGTGCATACCCGCCGCGCCCATCTGACCAAGCCAAAAGCTTAAAACCGCCCGTTGGGCAGAAAGGATTTTCACATGAAAATCGCAATGATGGCACGAAATCCTAACCTATATTCGCACAAACGCCTGCAAGAAGCGGCCGAAGAGCGCGGACACGAATTTGTGATTGTCAGCACCCTGCGCTGCTATATGAATATCGCCGCGCACCGCCCGGAAATGTATTATAACGGCGAAAAACTGGAGGGTTTTGATGCCGTGATCCCGCGCATTGGCGCGTCGGTGACCTTTTACGGGCTGGCCGTGCTGCGCCAGTTTGAAATGATGGGGGTTTATCCGCTGAACGAAAGTGTCGCCATTGGCCGCTCGCGCGATAAACTGCGCTCGATGCAGCTTTTGGCGCGGGATGGTATCGGCCTGCCGGTCACCACCTTCGCCCATGATCCAAAGCAAACCGAAGAAGTGCTGGAGTTGGCGGGCGGTGCACCGGTGGTGATTAAGCTCCTTGAAGGCACGCAGGGTATCGGCGTGGTATTGGCAGATACCAACCGCTCGGCCAAATCGGTGGTCGAGGCCTTCCGCGGTGCCGGTGTGAATATTCTCTTGCAGGAGTTTATCAAGGAATCCGGTGGCACCGATATCCGGGCGATCGTGGTCGGTGGCAAGGTGATTGCAGCCATGAAGCGCACCGGCGCAGAAGGCGATTTCCGCTCAAACCTGCACCGGGGTGGCTCGGCCAGGGTGATAAAGCTCACCCCCGAAGAGCGGTTAACCGCGGTGCGCGCCGCCAAATCGATGGGGCTGAATGTGTGCGGGGTGGATATGCTGCGCGCCAATCACGGGCCGGTGGTGATGGAGGTTAACTCCTCGCCGGGGCTGGAAGGGGTTGAAAAGGCAACCGGCCTTGATGTGGCGGGCAAAATTATCGAATATATCGAGAAAAATGCCAAACCAAAAGCCACCCGCACCAAGGGTAAAGGCTAATGCCAGCCCGCGCTTCCTTCGAAATTGGCGGGCACCGCATTGCCGCTGGCACCCGTGAAACCGTGGACCTGCCGGTGAGCGTGCTGTCAGACCATACGCCGGTGTCGATGTCGGTGCATGTGATCCATGGAAAATTTTCCGGACCGACGTTTTTTGTCAGCGCCGGTGTGCACGGGGACGAGGTGATCGGGGTGGAGATCGTGCGGCGCTTGCTGCGCGCGCCCAACTTCAAATCACTGCGCGGCACGCTGATTGTTGTGCCGATTGTCAACGCGTTTGGCTTTATCAACCATTCGCGTTATTTGCCTGATAGGCGAGACCTGAACCGCTCCTTTCCCGGCAGCGCGGGTGGCTCATTGGCGGCGCGGCTGGCAAATTTGTTTTTGACCGAGATTGTGAAACGGGCCGATATAGGCATTGATCTGCACTCGGCGGCCATTCACCGCATGAACCTGCCGCAAATCCGCATTTCGGCGGATGATCCTGAATCGGTGGCACTGGCCAAGGTTTTTGGCGCACCGGTGATCATGAAATCGCCGGTGCGCGAAGGCTCGATGCGGGGCGCTGCCACCGAGCTTGGCACGCAGGTTTTGCTGTTTGAAGCGGGCGAAGGGCTGAGATTTGACGAAATGTCGGTGCGCGCCGGGGTGGCGGGCATTTTGCGGGTGCTGCACCATGTCGGCATGATACCGGTAAAGGGCGTTTCCAAATCGAAAAACAAATCGCAGTTTTGCAATTCCAGTAAATGGCTGCGCGCTCCCGCCGGTGGCTTGTTGCGCACCTATAAGGCCGAGGGCGACGTTGTCTCGAAAGGCGACACTATGGCCGCGGTTTCTGATCCCTTTGGCGAGAAGGAAAAGGAAATAATTGCGCCGTTTAGCGGCATTATTGTCGGCCGCGCCATGATGCCGATTGTCAATGAAGGCGATGCGGTGTTTCATCTGGCGGCGGTTAAGTCGGTTGCCCGTGCCGAGGAAACCGTGGAGGATATGAATAGCCAACTGGTGGAAGACCCGTTATTTGACGAGGACGAAATCATCTAGCCCGCTTGCCGAGGAACACCGATGCAACATATCACCCCCATTTGCGCCTTCGATATAGACCCCGAAGGAAAGGCGCTTGCATCCGCCGAGCCCAACCCGCCATTGGCGCGACCCGAAAACGGCGGCTATCGCTGGGTGCATTATGATATATCGGAGCCGAATGTGGGGGGCTGGCTGCATGGCCAGTTGCCGCTGACGGTGGCTAAAGCGCTGTTGCAAACCGAGACCCGCCCGCGCTGCCACCGCTATGAAGACGGGCTATTGCTGAACCTGCGCGGGGTCAATCTGAACCCGGGTGCCAACCCGGAAGATATGGTCTCGCTTCGGTTCTGGGTGGCTGACGGGCTGATTATAACGACGCGGGTGCGCAAGGTATGGGCGATTGATGCCATCAGGGAAAAAATGGTGCAGGGTCGCGGCCCGGACACGGTTGCCGCCTTTCTGGCTGAAATTACCCATGCGCTCACCAAGCGTATCGAACAGGTATCACTAGAGCTCGAAGAGGAAACCGACGAGCTTGAAGAACACATGATAGACCGGTTTGACGGCCTCAGCCCGAGAGTGGCACCGATCCGGCAAAGTGTGATCAAGTTAAGGCGCTTTGTCGGGCCGCAACGCGAAGCACTCAGCCGGCTGGCCAATGACGAAATCGACCTGATTACCCTTAGCGCGCGGCATTTGCTCCGGGAAACCTCGAATCGGGCGATGCGCACGGTGGAGGAACTGGATGCCACCCGCGAAAGGCTGGCCGCCATACAGGATCATCTGGATGTGCAACACACCATCGCCATGACCCGCACCAGCTACATCCTGTCGGTGGTGGCCACGGTGTTTTTGCCACTCGGGTTTATCACCGGATTGTTCGGCGTGAACCTGGGCGGCATGCCCGGCGCGGGTTTCGCTTATGCATTTTTAATCCTGACCGGTGCCTGCATTCTGTTCGGGGTGGGGCTGTATTTGGTGTTTAGATGGAAAAAGTGGTTATAGCCACCGCGGCTGCATAAATCCGCTTAGCGGCAGGGCTGCTCCATAAACCAACTGGCAACCCGCGGTAAAAGCCTTGATAATAGGCCAGTACCCGTTCTGGATTCGACGTCTGACATAGGCAAGTAAACGTGATTTCAATAGTAAAAACCCGGTTAACAGGGCGTTTTTTGGCGCTGTTGCTGCTTGGACTTTCGCCCACCGCCCTGTTTGCTGCTGAAACGGTTAATTTCACCGTGGCAGGCGGCGATGAAGGGCTGGAAGCAGAGCTCAGGACGGCCTCTTTGCTCAATGCCGCCGCCGCAGATAGCAGCGCCACCCCAGCCGATATTCTGGCCGCCGCGCTGGCAGATTACGCCCGTCTGGTCGATGCGCTTTATGCCAATGGCTATTTCAGCGGCGTGGTGCACATAAAACTTGGGGGGCGGGAGGCGGCCACTATTCCGGTGTTTGCCGTGCCGGCGCAAATCGGTGCGCTCTCGGTCGAAGTTGACCCGGGGCCGCTGTTTCAGTTTGGTGTCGCCGAAATTGCGCCGCTGGCCCCGGGCACCGCACTGCCTGCCGGTTTTGCGTCGGGCGCGGTGGCGGAAAGCGGCGCGGTTCAGGCGGCGGTGGAAGCCGCAGTGGGCGCGTGGCGCAGTGCCGGCCATGCGAAAACCGGACTTTCCGCGCAGAGCGTATCCGCCAACCACGCCGCGCAGACCTTATCTGCCCGTGTGCAACTTGCCCCGGGGCCGTTGGTGCATTTCGGCCAAGCCGTGCTGACGGGCGAAAGCGGGGTGCGCGCGGCACGGATATTGCGGATTGCGGGCTTGCCCGAAGGCGAGGTTTTTTCGCCCGAAACCTTGGCACAAGTGGCGAAAAGGCTGCGCAGAAGCGGTGCATTTTCATCGGTGAACGTGCAGGAAAGCGAGGTTTTGGGGCCGGATGACAGCATGAATATCCTGCTTTCGGTGGTGGATGCCAAGCCACGCCGTTTTGGCTTCGGGGCTGAAATTGCATCGCTGGAAGGGCTAACCCTTTCCGGTTACTGGCAGCACCGGAACTTTTTTGGCGGCGGTGAGCAATTTCGGATTGATGCCGAAATCGCCGGTATTAACCCCAATCGTGACGGCACCGATTATCGGCTCGGGCTGCGGCTGGAACAACCCGCAACTTTTGGCCCCGATACCTCGGGCTTCGCCTATGCCAATGGCGAAATTCTCAACGAGCCTGCCTTTTATGAAAAGCAGGCCGAAATCGGCATCGGGCTGACCCGCATTTTTTCGGATTCTCTTTCCGGCGATATCGCCCTCGGTCTAAGCTATGCCGAAACCGAGGACGACCTCGGCAGCCGCACTTTCACCCTGCTGACCCTGCCGGTTTCCGCCACGTGGGACCGTCGCGATGACCCGCTCGATGCGCGCTCGGGCTTTTACCTGCGAGCCGAGGCCACGCCCTATATGGAGTTGCGCGAGGCCAGTTTCGGGGCGCGGCTATATGCGGATGGTCGGGTTTACCGGGCCTTGGGAGCGGCGGAGCGGTTTGCGCTCGCCGGGCGGGTGCAGCTTGGCGCCGCGTTTGACGGTGGCGGCAACCAGACCCCGCCCAGCTATTTGTTCTTTTCCGGTGGCGGCAATACCGTTCGCGGCCAGCCCTACCAGTCGCTTGAGGTTGATCTTGGTGGCGGCAATGCCACCGGCGGACACTCCTTTTTGGGGCTTTCAGGCGAGCTTCGCGCCAGTATAAATGACAGTTTCGGGCTGGTCGGCTTTGCCGATGCCGGATTTATCAGCGCTGAAAGCCTTTTTGGCGGCGAAGGTAGCTGGCAAGCCGGGGCCGGGCTCGGGCTGCGCTATTTCACCCCGATCGGGCCTATCCGGCTTGATGTGGCGCTGCCGGTTGCCGGTGATACCGGCGCTGGCATGCAGCTTTATCTTGGCATCGGGCAAGCGTTTTGAGGCGGGTATTCACTCATATTATGCTGTTAGTGGCGCTTTTTCTGCCCGGTCTCGCGCTGGCCCAGCAGGATGATCGCGGCTATTTGCAGGCCCTGCTGGAAGACAGCCTTTCGGGTGCTGGCCGCGAGGTGCGTATCACCGGTTTTGCCGGGTTCTTAAGCGCCCGGGCCACGGTTGAGGAGATCGCTATTTCCGATAGCGAAGGCATTTGGCTGACCATCACCAACGCTGCGTTGCAATGGGATAGGGCGGCTATTATTTCCGGGCGGCTGGAGATTGCCGAGCTTTCAGCGGCTGAAATCACCCTGTCGCGCTTGCCGGTTGCCGAGCCAACCACCGTGCAGGCCGAAGCCGCCGGGTTTTCCCTGCCGGAACTGCCGATTTCGATCAATATCGGGCTGATTGCCGCGCAAAAGGTCACGCTTGGTGTGCCGGTGCTGGGCGAGGCCGCCGAGGTGCGCCTAAAAGGTAGCGCCGAGTTGACCGAGGCGCTGGGCAGGGCGGCGCTGGAAATCGAGCGGATCGACGGCACTGCCGACTCGCTGTCATTTTCCGTGTCCTATATCAAGCAAACCCGCGCGCTGGAGCTGGCGCTGGCGCTGTCGGAAGCCCAAAACGGCCTTGTTGCCCGTCTGATCAACCTGCCGGGCTTACCCGCCATTGATCTCACGGTTGAGGGCGCTGGTCCGGTCGATGACTTTAGCACACAAATCACCCTCGCGACCGATGGTGAGATGCGGCTTTCCGGAGAAGTGGTGCTGGCCAAAGGTGAATTGGTGGGCGATACGGCCCGGTTTTTTAGCGCTGATCTTGGCGGGGATATTGCCAGCCTGTTTTTGCCCGATTACCAGAGCTTTTTTGGCCCTGATATACGGCTTTCCTTGCGCGGTAGCCGCGAGGAGGACGGGCGGCTGGCCGTGGACAGGTTGACACTGACCACTGAGGCTATGCTTCTCAGCGGTCAGGTGGCGCTTTCGCCCTCGGGCTGGCCGGAACGGTTTTCGCTTGAGGGCCAAATCGCTGGACTCAATGGCGCGCCGGTGTTGCTGCCACTACCCGGCGAAGAAACCCGCCTTGAGGCGGCAACGCTGAGCCTTGGATACAACCGCTCAGAAGGGGATAGCTGGTCCGGTGTGTTTGACCTGAAAGGGGTGCAGCGGCAGGATATGGCCATAGAGCAGGTGCGGCTGGAGGCAAATGGCAGTTTTCCGGTGGTTGGCGGGGTCAGCGGCGAAATGAGCTTTGGCTTGCAAGGCGTTGCCCCGCAAAACCCGGATATGGCCGCGGCGATTGGCCCGGCGCTTGAGGGCACGGCGCATTTTGGCTGGCGCGAAGGCACGCCCCTCAACCTTGCCATCAGCGCGACCGCCGGGCCGTCGCTCACCCTTGCGGCCACGGGTAATGTTAGCGGATTGCAGGATGAATTGAATCTGCTACTGGAAGGCAATGCTACGCTTGATGCCGCCGATATTTCGCGCTTCAGGGGCGTGGCGGGCATGCCACTTTCCGGACGGGTGAGCCTTTCGCTGGCCGGGCAGGCGGCACTGGGCGGCAGTTTTGAAGCCACGGCCCAGGGCAGCGGCGTTGACCTGGCGATTGGCCAACCCCGGCTTGACCCGTTGATGCAGGGTGAAAGCACGCTTGCGCTTATGGTGCGCCGCGATGAAACCGGCACAAGGATTGAGCAATTCGAGATCACCACGCCCGAGTTTCAGGCCAGCGCCAGCGGAGATGTGAAAACCGGGGCCAGCGCGCTCCAGATTTCGGCCCGGTTGCGCGATATGGGGGTTGTAGTGGCAGACCTTGCCGGCCCGGTGACGCTGGAGGCGAGCGCCAACCAAAGCGGCGAAAACTGGGCGGTGACCGCAGCAGGTAACGGCCCCCTGGGCGCGTTTTTCCGCGGGTCCGGCCAGATTTCCGGTGCTGGGCAGCGGGCTAACCTGGTCATTAATGGCACCCTCCCGCTGGTGCTGGCCAATGGCCTGACCCGCCCCAACCTGCTTGGTGGCACCGCTGGTTTTGAATTGGCGCTCAACGGCCCGATCCAGCTTACTTCGCTCAGCGGCCTTATCGACACCAGCACGGCGAGGTTGACCATGCCGAACCTTAGCCTGTCGCTTGACCCAATCGCCGCTTCGGTGCGGCTTTCCGACGGGCAGGCATTTGTTGAGGCCAGCGCACCGGTAAGTTCTGGTGGCCTCCTTGGTCTTTCCGGCCCGGTGGCGCTCAGCTCGCCTTATCAGGCCAATTTAAGTGCACAGATCGAGGCGCTCGGCCTGTCGGACCCGGCCCTTTACCAAACCACGGTAAACGGCAGCGCCACCATTTCCGGTGCGCTGCTGGGCGGTGCCAGCATTGGGGCTGATCTCACGCTGGGCGTCACCGAGGTGCAGGTGCCTGCGGGTGCCATAAGCAGTACGCCGTTGCTGGCTGATATCCGGCATATCAACGAACCCGCCGCCGTGCACCTGACGCGGGAACGGGCCGGGCTTTTGGTCCAAAGCGCGCCCGAAAGCGGCCGCGCCTACCCGATTGATATTGTCCTGCGCGCCCCCTCGCGGATTTTTGTGCGTGGCCGGGGCCTTGATTCAGAGCTGGGCGGGCAAATCCGGCTAACCGGCACCACCGCCAACATCATTTCTCAGGGCCGGTTTGACCTGATCCGCGGGCGGCTGGATATTCTTGGAAAACGCCTGACGCTGACGGAGGGCTACGCCCGGCTTCAGGGCAGTTTTGACCCCTATATCTACTTGCTAGCCGAAACCAGAGCCGACTCGACCGATGTGCGGATCACCATCGAGGGGCAAATCACCGAGCCGACTGTGTCGTTCACCTCACGACCGGACCTGCCCGAGGATGAAGTGCTTTCTTTGCTGCTGTTCGGGCGCGATATTACCAAAATTTCGGCCATTCAGGCGCTCACCCTCGCCAATGCCGTGAATACGCTGGCTGGCCGTGGCGGCGGTGGTATCATCAACCGGCTGCGGGAAAACTTCAATCTGGATGACCTTGATGTGGTGGTCGGAGAAGATGGCACGGTCGGGGCGCGGGTTGGTCGCTATATCAGCGAATGGGTTTACACAGACATCACCGTTGGCAGCAATGGCGAGAGCGAGATCAACCTCAACCTGTCCATTTCGCCCTCGCTGAATGCCCGTGGCAGCCTCGGCTCAGACGGGCAAACCAGTATCGGCGTGTTTTTCGAAAAAGACTATTAGCGCGCTGGGGCCAGGCCAGCCAGATGGCGTAATCAGACACCCGCAAATGCACAGGGCCGGTAACTTCCTCGACCTCGGCAAAACGCCCGATTGGGGCTTCGATAGGTAAAAGGCGGCAGGATGAAGCCGAACGAGCGGACAAAATCATCCGCCTTCAGCAATATTCCATTGATTTTCGAGCGTTTCACAAGGCTATTTTCCTATAGGGCATGACCGTGTTTATCAAAGAAGAGAAGATGTGCGGGGTCAAAATTCAGGCCAATATATTTACCTGCGTTCTGGCCGTCTTCACCACTCACCGGCATGGTTTTTGAAGCAGATCCGCCGCAATGCACAATAAAATAGGTGTCGACACCCGGCTACCCATAATCGCCTCGCGCAGATTGCGCTATGTCGTATTCCAGTGATGCCACGCGGTGCGGGTGCCATCGCGCAAAGCCGACGTGATCGGCGAAAATTTGAATCTCCACGTGGTCATCGTAAACACCGAATCCGGTTTCGGGCGTGGTATCTACCGAAGGAAGGTCGAAAAGTATTTGCGCGCAGGCCAGGCATTGCGGCAATCTGGCTGGGTGAAGGTATAGGGTGCATCCGCGCGAGTGGCGTATGACGAATGGACCTAGCCCAGCGACACAAAGGTTGATAGTCAGGCCAACAGGCCCAAAGAAGCACAAACCGTCCGAAAAAGAGTTCAATGACCATTCAACAGCCAACAAGCCCCGACGCGCCAACCCTGCGCCGGGAAATTTTGCATCACCTCACCTATGCGCTGGGCAAAGATGAAAAACACGCCTCCACCTATGATTGGCGGATGGCGCTTTCATTGGCACTGCGCGACCAAGTGGTGGACCCGTGGTTTGCCTCCACTCGCAAAACCTATGCGCAAAAGGGCAAGCGGGTTTATTATCTGTCGATGGAGTTTTTGATCGGGCGGCTCATCGAGGATGTCGCGGTGAACCTTGGCATGGAGGACACTGCCCGCGCGGCGATGGAAATGCTCGGGCAGGATTATGAGCGGGTGGTGGCGGATGAGCCGGACGCCGCGCTGGGTAATGGCGGTCTGGGCCGTTTGGCTGCTTGTTTTCTTGACTCCCTCTCCACGCTGGGCATTGCCGCGCATGGGTATGGTATCCGCTACGAACACGGGCTTTTTGAACAGCATTTCGAAAACGGTGCGCAAATAGAAACCGCTGAAAACTGGCTGGCACAGCGCCATGCGTGGGAATTTGAGCGCCCCGAAGTGCGCTATGAAATCGGCTTTGGTGGCTATGTGAGCGAGGAGGGTGGGGCAACCGAGTGGCACCCCGCCGATAAAGTGATCGCTTCGGCCTATGATACCCCGGTGATCGGCTGGAAGGGCAAATGGGCCAACACATTGCGGCTTTGGGGCGCCAAGCCAACCCAGCTTTTCGACCTCGCCAGCTTTAACCGCGGAGATTACCTCGGCGCCAGCCAGCCCGAAGCGCTGGCCCGTACCATTTCACGGGTGCTCTACCCGGATGATACCACCAATACCGGCAAAGAGCTTCGCCTCAAGCAGGAGTATTTCTTCACCTCCGCCTCGATTCAGGATCTGATCCGCCGTTTCTTATCCGAAGGGCTAGATTTGCGCACATTGGCCGATCATGTCGCCATTCAGCTTAATGATACCCACCCCGCCATTGCCGGGCCGGAACTGGTGCGGATACTGGCAGATGAACACGGCATCGAAATAGACGAAGCGATCACCATCGCCCGCGGCTGCCTTGCCTATACCAACCACACTTTGCTGCCCGAAGCGCTGGAGCGCTGGCCCGAGGGGCTTTTTGCCCATGTATTGCCGCGCCATTACCGGATTATTGCACTGATACAAGAGCGGCATTTTGCCGACTCCGGAAGCCCAGTGCGGATTATCGAGCATGGCGAGGTCAAAATGGGCGAGTTGGCTTTTGTGATGGCGCATCAGGTCAACGGGGTTTCGGCGCTGCATAGTGAACTGGTCAAGGAAACGGTGTTTGCCGATCTGCACAAAGCCTACCCGGGCCGGATCATCAACCAAACCAACGGCATCACCCCGCGGCGCTGGCTTTATACCTGCAACCCGCCGCTCAGAAACCTTCTCAACACCACCATCGGCACCGCATGGCCCGCTGATCTGGCCCAGCTTGAAAAGCTGGAAAGCCATGCCGATGACGCTGGTTTTCAGGCTGATTTTCTGGCCGCCAAGCAGCAAAACAAAGCCCATTTGGCGGCGTGGCTGAAAGAACGTGACGGCACGGTGATTAACCCCGCCGCCATGTTTGATGTGCAGATCAAACGCATCCATGAATATAAGCGCCAGCTCATGAACCTGCTGGAAACCGTGGCCCTGTGGAACGATATTCGTGATAATCCTGCTGGCAACTGGACCCCGCGCCTCAAGATTTTTGGTGGCAAGGCAGCCCCCGGCTATGTGGTGGCCAAAGAGATCATTCACCTGATCAACGATGTCGCCAAGGTGATCAATAATGATCCGGCGACACGGGATTTGCTGCAAATTATCTACCCCGCAAACTACAACGTTACCATGGCCGAGAATCTTATTCCGGCGGCCGACCTTTCGGAACAGGTTTCAACCGCGGGCAAAGAGGCCTCTGGCACCGGCAATATGAAATTCGCGCTCAATGGCGCGCTGACCATCGGTACGCTTGACGGGGCCAATGTGGAAATCCGCGAGCATGTGGGGGCAGAAAACTTCTTTTTGTTTGGCCTCACGGCCGCCGAAGTTGTGGCGCGGCGGGGCGAGCCTGATTTCTCGCGCAGGGCGATTGAAGCCAGCCCGCACCTGCCGCGAGTGCTTGGCCAAATCGCTGACGGGCGCTTTTCGCCGTCAGATCGGCACCGCTATGGCGGGCTGGTGCGTCGGCTTTATGAGCATGACTATTTTCTGGTTTCCAGCGACTTTGACAGCTATTTTGCCACACAGCGTATTGTGGATGCAGCATTTCGTGATAGCGTGGGCTGGAACCGTATGGCCATTCTTAACACAGCAAGGGTTGGCTGGTTTTCATCTGACCGGACGATCGCCAGCTATGCCAAAGATATATGGGGTGTTTCGCCACGCAACACCTAGCGGGATAATATGGACCTGATTGACCAAAAAACGGCGCGAGCGCTGATAGAAGGCAACCTAACCAATCCGTTTGCGGTGTTGGGTTTGCATGACGTTGGCGACCAACTGGCCCTGCGTGCCTTTGTGCCCGAGGCCGAGGGCATTGAAGTGCTGGATGCCGCGTCCGAAAAGGTGGTTTTTGCGCTGAGGCCGGTGCCCGGCGCCAGCGGAGTTTTTGCCGCGCTGGCCCCCAAAGGCAGCGCCCGCTTTGCTTATCGGCTCAAAGCCACCAAAGGCCCGCATCAGTGGATCATGGATGACCCCTATCGCTTTGGACCGGTGCTCGGCGAGCTTGACGAATACCTGATCGGCGAAGGCGCGCACCGCAATCTGTGGGAGGTAATGGGCGCGCATATCACCAACCACGAGGGTGTGGATGGCACGAATTTTGCCGTATGGGCCCCAAACGCCCGCCGCGTGTCGGTGGTGGGCAACTTTAACAGCTGGGACGGGCGCAGAAACATCATGCGCAGCCGTGGCCAAACCGGCGTGTGGGAAATATTCCTCCCCGGTATTGGTGAAGGTGAGCCCTATAAATATGAGCTGCTGGACCCGGCAGGCAACCTGTTGCCGCAAAAGGCGGATCCTTTCGCCTTCGGGGCCGAGCATCCGCCCAAAACCGCCTCGGTGGTGCGCCGGCTCAAGGGCCACACATGGCAGGATAAGGGCTGGATGGCCAAACGCGAGGCGCTGCAACGATTCGATAAGCCTATCTCGATCTACGAAGTGCATCTGGGGTCATGGAAGCGTGTAGCCGATGAGGGCAATCGCCCGCTCTCCTATATCGAGCACGCCGAGCAGCTTGTGGGCTACGCTAAGGAAATGGGCTTTAGCCACCTTGAGCTGATGCCGGTGAGCGAATTTCCGTTTGACGGATCATGGGGCTATCAGCCGGTCGGGCTTTATGCACCGACCATCCGCTTTGGGGTGCTGGCAGAGTTTCGCGCTTTTGTCGAGGCTTGCCACGCCGCCGAAATCGGGCTGATACTTGACTGGGTGCCGGGCCACTTCCCCGAAGATGCCCACGGGCTCGGCAAATTTGACGGCACCCCGCTTTATGAACACGCCGACCGCAAAGAGGGCTTTCACCCTGACTGGAACACGCTGGTTTATAATTATGGCCGCCGCGAAGTGCGCAATTTTTTGACAGCCAATGCCAGTTACTGGCTGCACGAGCACCATATTGACGGGTTGCGGGTGGATGCGGTGGCCTCGATGCTTTACCGCGATTATTCGCGCAAAGCGGGCGAGTGGGTGCCTAACATTCATGGTGGCCGCGAAAACCTGGAAGCCATATCTTTCCTTCAGCAAATGAACGAGACCACCTATGGCGAATTGCCGGGTATTATGACTGTGGCCGAAGAAAGCACCGCCTTTCCCGGGGTGAGCGCCCCCACGAGTGCCGGCGGGCTTGGCTTTGGCTTCAAGTGGAATATGGGCTGGATGAACGACACGCTTTCCTACATGGAACAAGACCCGATTCACCGCAAATACCACCATTCAAAGATGACCTTCGGGCTGCATTATGCCTTTTCGGAGAACTTCATTCTGCCGCTCAGCCATGATGAAGTGGTGCATGGCAAAGGCTCGATGCTCGATAAGATGCCGGGCAGCGGCACCGAGAAATTCGCCAACCTGCGGGCCTATTACGGCTTTATGTGGGGCCACCCCGGCAAAAAACTGCTGTTTATGGGCAACGAGTTTGCACAGGGGCTGGAGTGGAATCACGATAGCAGCCTTGACTGGCATTTGCTGGAACATCCGCTGCACAAAGGCATACAAGCGTTGATCCGCGATCTGAATACGCTGTATGCGACCACGCCATCGCTTTTTGAGCTTGATTGCAAGCCCGCGGGCTTTGAGTGGATCGAGGAAAACGCGACTGATGAGTCCGTTTTTGCCTGGGTGCGCCGTGGTATTGATGGCGCGGCCCCAGTGCTGGTGATCTCCAACCTCACCCCGATCGAGCGCCAAAACCGGCGCATTGGGGTGCCGGAAGCTGGTTTTTGGGCCGAGCGGTTGAACAGTGACAGCGAATATTATGGCGGCAGTGGCATCGGTAATATGGGCGGAAAAGCGAGCGAGAAAATCGCGGCGTCAGGGCGGGCGCAGTCAATCAGCGTGACGCTGCCGCCGCTATCCACACTATTTTTTGAGCTTGACAGGGACTGAACAGAATTTGGGTGCAACAACGGAGGAAGATCAATGAATGAACGTGACACGCATAGGCTTGCGCAGCAAACCATGGCGTTTGTGCTGGCAGGGGGGCGCGGCAGCCGCCTGAAAGAGCTTACAGACACCCGTGCCAAACCGGCGGTCTATTTTGGCGGCAAAAGCCGGATCATTGATTTTGCGCTCTCCAACGCGGTGAATTCGGGCATTCGGCGCATTGGCGTGGCCACCCAGTATAAAGCCCATAGCCTGATCCGCCACCTTCAGCGCGGCTGGAGCTTTTTTCGCGCCGAGCGCAACGAGAGCCTCGATATTTTGCCGGCGTCGCAGCAGATGAACTCGGAAAACTGGTATAGCGGCACCGCTGATGCGGTGACCCAGAATATTGATATTATCAAGGGCTATGGCGCGAAATACATCCTCATTCTGGCCGGTGATCATATTTATAAGCAGGACTATTCCTACATGATCCGCCAACATGTGGAAACGGGGGCCGATGTCACCGTGGGCTGCATCGAGGTGCCGCGCATGGAAGCGGTGGGTTTCGGGGTGATGAAGGTCGATGAAAGCGACCGCATTCTTGATTTTGTCGAAAAACCGGCAGATCCGCCCGCGATGCCGGGTCACCCCGATATGGCGCTTGCCAGCATGGGGATATATGTATTTGAAGCCGAATACCTGTTTGAGCTGTTGCGCAAGGATGCCGAAAACCCCGGTTCCAGCCATGATTTCGGCGGTGATATTATCCCCGACATTGTGAAAAACGGTAAGGCTATTGCGCACCCGTTTAGCCGTTCCTGCGTGCGCTCGGGCAACGAGCCCAAGCCCTATTGGCGCGATGTCGGCACCATTGATGCTTTTTGGCAGGCCAATATTGATCTGACAGATTTCATCCCCGAGCTTGATCTTTATGACCATCAATGGCCGATCTGGACCTATTCGGAACTGACACCACCCGCCAAGTTTATCCATAACGAAGAGGGCCGCCGCGGGTTTGCAACCTCGTCTATGGTGTCAGGCGGCTGCGTGATTTCCGGCTCGCAATTGCACCGTTGCCTGATGTTTACCGGCGTGCGGGTGAATTCGTTTTCCAAACTGGAAGGGGTGATCGCTATGCCCTACGCGATTATTGGCCGCAATGCCCGCCTCAGCAATGTGGTGATCGACCGCGATGTGGTGATCCCCGAAGGGCTGATTGTGGGCGAAGACGCGGTGCTTGATGCCAAGCGCTTTCGCCGCTCCGAAGGTGGCATTTGCCTGATCACCAAACCGATGATCGAGGCGCTGGGTAAATAGCATGAACCTTCTTTTCGTTGCGTCGGAATGCGCACCTTTTATTAAAACCGGTGGCTTGGCCGATGTGATTGGCGCGGTGCCCAAAACGCTGGCCAAGCTCGGGGCCAACGTCAAGGTAATGCTGCCCGCCTATCCGGCGCTGGCGGGCATTTTGGCGCAGGGAAAGACGGTGCTGGAGCTCGAGAACCTGCATGGCGGCCCGGTCCGGGTGGTGGCGGCCAGTGCTGAAGGGCTTGAGCTATTGTTGCTTGACGCCCCGCATTTATATGACCGCCCGGGCGCGATTTATGCAGGACCCGACGGGCAGGATTGGCCGGATAACCACTTGCGTTTCGGCGCACTGGCCCAGATCGCGGCACAGGTGGCGATTGAGGGCGCGGCGGGCTGGACGCCCGAGATTGTAAACGCCCATGACTGGCAGGCAGGGTTGGTGCCCGCCTATTTACGCCAGTCCGGCAGGCCGGTGCCGCCTTGTGTGCTCACCATCCACAACATCGCCTTTCAGGGCGTTTTTGGGGCTGAAACCCTTGGTCCGCTGGGCTTGTCGGACGATTTGTTCACGCCCGAGGGCATGGAATACTGGGGCAAGCTCAGCTTTTTGAAGGCCGGAATCGCCTTTTCTGATAAAATCACGACCGTCAGCCCGACCTATGCACGCGAACTGCTGCTACCCGAGTTTGGCATGGGGCTGGAGGGCATTTTGCAGGCGCGGCGCGGCGATCTTTCCGGCATTTTGAACGGGATCGACCTTGATATCTGGAATCCGGAAACTGACCCGGACCTGCCGCGCCCGTTTTCGGCCCGCGCCCTCAAGCGCAAGGCGGCCAGCAAAGCGGCGGTCGAATCCCGCTTTGACCTGACACCCAACCCCGATGCGCCACTATTTTGTGTGGTCAGCCGCCTGACCGAACAAAAAGGGCTGGATTTGCTGCTGGAAGTGCTGCCCGGGCTGGTGGGGCGCGGCGCG
>Ga0316205_10003029_pt1 | contig 16407 bp, 15 predicted proteins | sample 3monthpyrite_MG_FD_204941 | JGI IMG/M metagenome (GOLD analysis project Ga0316205, IMG submission 204941) | Microbial mat bacterial communities from mineral coupon in-situ incubated in ocean water Damariscotta River, Maine, United States -... | ecosystem: Environmental > Aquatic > Marine >... | reverse complement strand
CCATCTGGTATCTCCTGACTTTACCTTCTACAACTTGCAATTGATTACGCATTAATAAAAACAATTGAGGTAAGGCAGCATGGCTACAGGTACCGTTAAATGGTTTAATGAAAGCAAAGGATTTGGCTTCGTCGTTCCTGACGATGGCAGCCAGGATATTTTTGTTCACTTCTCTGTTATCGATGGCTCGGGTTTTAAAACCTTAGCTGAAGGTCAGAAAGTTGAATTTGAAAAAGAAGATGGGCCGAAAGGCCCACAGGCAAGCAAAGTAGTTCCTTGCTAATCTGATTCTTTAAGATTCTGTAAAAAACCCGCTCTGCGGGTTTTTTTATGCCATCTATAAATTCATCCAGAACATCACTCCAGTGCTTATTGTAAAATGACCACAAAAGCGGGCAGTTAAACCGTGATTTTAAGTCTAAAATCCACTACTATTACGCCCCTTTTTCAATAACTGGAAACGCTTGTGCAAGATTTTATTCCCGGACAACGCTGGATTAGTGACGCTGAACTTCAAATGGGACTGGGTACTATCATTTCCACCGAAGGTCGTACTGTCACCGTTTTATTCATTGCCAGTAATGAAACCCGGGTTTATGCGCAACAAACAGCCCCTCTGACTCGCGTGCGTTTCACGCAGGGAGACAGGGTACCTTCACACGAAGGCTGGCATTTAACTGTTGATACTGTGGAAGAAGTTGACGGCCTGCTTTTCTATAAAGGCCTGAAAGACGATGGCACAAACACTGTGCTTCCAGAGTCTCAATTAGATAACTTCATTCAGTTAAACAGACCTATCGACCGGCTTTTCACCGGACAGATTGATAAAGACAAGTGGTTTGAACTTCGTTATGAAACCCGCCTGCATAACCAGCGCAATGCCAACTCGGACTTAAGCGGACTGATCGGTGCACGCACTAGTCTGATCCCGCACCAGATGTATATCGCTCATGAAGTCGCTAACCGTTATTCACCCCGTGTTTTACTGGCCGATGAAGTCGGTCTGGGTAAAACCATAGAGGCCGGTTTAATCCTGCACCATCAGCTACAAACTGAACGTGCTCAGCGTGTCTTAATCGTGGTACCTGAAACACTGGTGCATCAGTGGCTGGTTGAAATGCTGCGCCGCTTTAACCTCCACTTCAGTGTGTTTGATGAAAAACGATGTCAGGCTCTCGAAGGCCAGCAGGAAGAGGATGAAGAATACGGCGAAGTGGAATATGAAAACCCGTTTTTAACCGAACAGTTGGTTATTTGTCATCTGGGATTTTTTCTTGAAAACCCGAATCGTCATCAACAGGCATTGAAAGCAGGCTGGGATCTACTAATTATTGATGAGGCCCATCACCTACAATGGTCAGAGACTGAGGTCAGCCCTGAATACCAGTGCGTTGAACAACTGGCACAAAATACCAGTGGCGTACTGTTGCTCACGGCAACACCTGAGCAACTGGGTAAAGAAAGCCACTTTGCCCGTTTGCGTTTACTTGATCCGAATCGATTCCCGGACCTGCAGACCTTCTTAAACGAAGAGAACAACTACGAGCCCATTGCCAGTGCAGTCGAAGCCTTGCTTGAAGGCCATGAGCTGGACCAGAAGCTGATCCAAACATTACTTGATATTGACGATGATGAGGAAAATAAAAAACTTATCGCTCAGCTTCAGTCATCAGAACTTTCGGCAGATGAACTGAAAGCAAGTACCAGCCGCTTAATAGATCGCATGTTAGATCAGCACGGTACAGGTCGCGTACTGTTCAGGAACACACGAGAGACGGTTAAAGGATTTCCACAGCGCGATGTTAATGAATACCCACTTGAATGCCCACCGGCCTATCAAAACTGCCTGAGCATGTTTGAAGATGAGTTTTTATCAGACGCACAATTATTACTCTCCCCTGAACTCATCTATCAGGCAGCAAGCACCGGTGATGCAACACACTGGACACAAATTGATCCACGTATCAGCTGGTTAAAAGAAACACTGAGCAGCTTATATCCACAGAAAGTTCTGATCATCACCAGCAGTGCCGATACTGCACTGGATATTGTCGAGGCGCTAAGAATATCTTCCGGCATTCAATCTTCCGTGTTCCACGAAGACATGAGCATTATTGAGCGAGACCGCGCAGCAGCTTACTTTGCAGACCAGGAGTACGGTTGTCAGGTACTGGTGTGTTCAGAAATTGGTAGTGAGGGACGCAACTTCCAGTTTGCTCATCATCTTGTACTGTTTGACCTGCCACTAAATCCCGACCTGCTTGAACAGCGTATTGGCCGCCTTGACCGGATTGGTCAGAATGAAACGATTCAGATACATACACCGTATTTGCAGGAAACAGCTCAGCACACCATGTTCGATTTTTATCATCAGGGATTAAATGCATTTGCCCACACCTGCCCTATCGGCCACAGTGTCTTCAGCCATGTGGAATCAGCATTGATCAAAGCTTTGCATCACGGCAAGTCCGACCACGTTGAACGCATCGCATTAATTGAAGAGAGCAAGACAAAGCATATTTCGCTTACCGAAGCCTTGCATAAAGGGCGTGACCGTTTACTTGAATATAATTCATGCCGCCCTCATATCGCCGAGCAAATATCTGAACAGGCTATTGAAGCCGATGACGACGGCTCGATTTTGCCGTATCTTGAAGAAGTCTTTGACTGTTTTAATATTGAAAGCGAAGCCCACGGTCAAAACAGCATGATCATTCGACCCAGTGAACATATGCAGAACAACAGCTTTCCGGGGCTTTACGAAGAAGGCATGACCATTACATGGGACAGAGATACAGCTCTGAGTAATGAAGACATTCATTACCTGACATGGGAACACCCGATGGTTTCCGGTGCGATGGATCTCGTACTAAGCAACGAACAAGGCAACACAGCTGTCAGTGCTATTAAACATCCACAAATTAATGCCGGCACCATGCTTATCGAATGTATTTATATTCTGGAAACTGCCAGTAACTCGAAGTTGCAATCCAGTCGTTATTTACCTGCTACCAGTATTCGAACACTGATTGATGCCAATAAAAAAGATTGCAGTGATATAGTTAACCATCGCTATATTGCTCAAAACAGAGAACACATTAAAAAGAAAATGGCAAATCAGGTCATCAATACTTATGCTGAAGAAATCAGAGAATTGATCAACAACAGCGAACTACTTGCCAACAAACAAGCACCCACTATTCTTCAAGCCGCGCATAAAGAAGCAGAACAAACACTGCTTGCTGAAATTTCAAGACTAAAGGCTTTGCAAGCGGTTAATCCTAACGTACGTGAAGAAGAAATTAAGTTTTTTGAGGATCAGTATAATGCACTGAATAAGGCGCTGGATTCATCCAGTATCCGCCTTGATGCTATCCGCATCATTATTGTTACGTAAAACGCAATCTGCACTCATACAATTCCAGGATTACTGAAACATACTCAGTAATCACGTCTATCATTTCAAATGCTTACATAACAGAAGTAACAATCTGAAGGCTGATCATTTAGCGCTATTACTAAAACTATTTATCAGCTGTCACCAAAAAGATTGGATAAGACTTTCCTTCCTTATCGACTGTATGAGCGGTTACAAAACTGATATTTGAAAAGCCACTGGATTTTAATACATTTTCAATTTCACTGCGCTCAAAGCCATCATGATAAACACCTTCCACATCTGCAGGATGAAAACTGCCGTCTTCTTTATCCAGATCTGCCAGTGCTATTTTTCCGCCAGGTTTTAAATGCTCAGAGAAACTACTCATCAACTCAGCGGTATCTTTAACATGGTGCATAGCCATGGCACTCATAATCAAATCAAATTTTTCATCAAGCGGGTCAGACAGAATATTCCGGCAGGCGATATCAACTTTGCCTTTCAGTTCAGGCTTTGCCAGCAACTGATCTAACATCGCCTCGGAGATATCAACTGCCGTAATTTTTTCTACATTTGGAGCAATATGTGCACTGATCAAACCCGTTCCCGCACCAAAATCCATGACATGCATATCAGTGTCTAAGGCAACATTATTAAGTATCGCGCCACCGATTCCAGCCGATAATTGCTGCACCATCTGATTAACATCCCATTCCTGAGCTTTTTCTTTAAATAAATCTGACATTGTTCTCTCTAAAACGAATCAATAATAAAAACTGAATTATAAAAGCAAATTCTTATCATAAGATTAAATTTCAATTATTTTTTAACCGAACTGACCAGTTCATCATACTTATAGTTTGATGAAATATTTCCGTTTAATAAAAAAACCTGCTGTAAGGTATCTATTGCCTGCTCAGAAATTGCAATATTCTGCTGCCAACAACCAAGATGCTGATAGGCTTTCACAGTTTCCGATAAAACATTCGCATCAATACCCGGAAACAAGCCGGCTTCGATCTCTTTGGCTGCAATTTCGTCAGCGGGCGCCGAAATAACATATTGCATGGATTTTTTATATGCCCGTAAAAAGGCTTTTGCCATATCTGTTTGCAGCCATTCACGATGACAACAAAGGCTACTGAATGCAACAGGTCCTACTGCATCGCCTACAGCGGCAACAACATATGCAATACCATCAGCTTCCAGTTGCTGAGGATAAGGTCCCTGCATATGCACATAGTCACCCTGCCCGTCTCTGAAAGCTTGCTCAATTTCATCAACAGAACCGGCATCAACCACCTTCAAATCATTCATCGAGATTGCATTTCTATGCAGCGCATAATTTAGCATTGCATATGGCTGAAAAAAATGATCCACCAGTACTTTTTTACCTTTTAGTTTTTGCCAGCTGAAGTCATTATCTTTTTCACGAGAAGCAATAAAGAAGCCATCACGTTCATTAATTTGTGCAAAATGCACAATATCACTTTGACGACCCGCTTCCAGATCTGCAAACCTGGTTGCCGGCGCTGACTGGGCCACATGACAGTGACCGCTAAGAATACTTTGATCCACCGTACAGTCAGGTGTTGCTACTTTGTATTCCGCCTCTAATCCTTCATCTTTCAAAAACGGGCCGACAAAGGTCATCAGATATGGTGAATAAAAAGCAGAATGACGCAAAGCCATTAAATTAATTTTTTCCATTATTGCTCCTGTTCCGGTGAAATATTCCTGCGTTGTTGCTTTATCTGTTTTCGTCGAAGACAAGATTCCAATACATTAAGCTTTTGTTGCTCACTAGAACTGGCCCAGTCTTTAATCTCATCAAGTGTCCTGAAGCAGCCCATGCATACATCATCATCATCGAGGCAGCAATTACGAACACAGGGAGATTCTATGGATATCGGACTGTTTATTGCCATGCTTTACTCAGAAATGATACGACTATTGAGATCACCATTATATCAAGCCTTATAGATAACCGCTAAGTGATAAACCCTCTAAAAGAGTACCCAAAACATATCAGAGGAAATTTATAAAAATAAATTAACCCCATCTAAGCAGACGTCACGTCTATATCTCTGAACACTCACTAAACAGGACATAACAATGAAAAAAACAACCAGCCAACACTTAACTTTGCTTAGCAGCCTTATTATCAGCAGCCTGATCGTCAGTTGTGGCACCAGCCAGACCGGCAAACAGGCAACACGGTCTGATTCCATTATGATCGATATATCCAAAAAGCAGAATAACAATACTATTTCCAGTACAACCGATGAAGTAGCACCGGGAGAGATTATTTCTGCAATACCTGCAACTTCATATGATGCACGTCAAAAAAAAGAGTCATATCAGATTGAACGAAAAAGACATCAGGAAAAACAATTACTGGCTAAACAAAAATCACACAGCCAACAATTGATGCAGTATGCACCAAGCCCTGTTTATCAGTCCGTTGTACCTCAGCATTTTGGCAATGTTCAGGATAATGATAAATATGCGCATTATGAAAATAATAGTGTTATTCAAACACGCATAGAGCCGGTATCAACCTTCTCTATTGATGTCGACACCGGCTCATACAGCAATATGCGCAGACTGATTAACAGTGGCCATTTGCCAGTAAAAGATGCAATACGCACTGAAGAGTTGATTAATTATTTCAGCTATAACATCACAGATAATAAAAACACAGATGCTCCGTTTAATATTCATACAGAAGTCGGACCTAGCCCCTGGTCTGATGGCCGCCATTTACTGAAAATTGGCATTAAGGCAGTTGATATTGATCAGCACAAGCTTCCAGAAGCAAATCTGGTATTTCTGATAGATGTATCAGGTTCAATGAATTCTTCTGATAAATTAGGTCTGTTAAAGAAATCACTCTCATTACTGACGTCAAAACTACGCAAACAAGATTCGATTTCAATTGTGGTTTATGCAGGTGCCAGCGGTGTGGTACTTGAGCCCACTTCAGGAAGTAATAAACAAAAAATAATCCGTGCACTGGATAATTTAAAAGCTGGCGGGTCAACAAATGGTGCATCGGGTATTCGTCTGGCTTATCAGGTGGCGCAGCAGGCTTATATTAAAGGCGGCATTAATCGCATTTTACTGACTACAGACGGTGATTTTAATGTAGGTACAGTTAATTTTGAGCAACTAAAAAATCTGGTTGAAGAAAAGCGTAAGACAGGAATTAATCTGAGCACGATTGGTTTTGGTACCGGCAATTATAATGATCACCTGATGGAACAACTAGCCGATGCAGCAAACGGTCAGTATTCATACATTGATAACCTGAATGAAGCACAGAAAGTTCTTGTTGATGAAATGTCATCTAACCTTAAAACGGTTGCTAAAGACGGAAAAATCCAGATTGAATTTAACCCCTCGATTGTTTCAGAATACCGCCTGATTGGTTATGAAAACAGAATACTTAACAAAGAAGACTTTAACAACGATAAAGTTGATGCCGGTGATATTGGTGCAGGACATTCTGTGACGGCTTTGTATGAAATAGTCTTAAACAATAGCCATGCAAAACAGATTGATAGCCTTCGGTACAGTTCTACCATGAAAAAAAGGAACACTTCCCCTGTAACCAATGAAATAGCCTTTGTAAAAATCCGCTATAAAAATCCGGAACAATCACACAGCACACTAGTATCGCAGGCTGTTACAAGGGATCAGTTACAAACATCTATCAACAAAACCAGTAATGACTTTCGGTTTGCAGTCAGCGTTGCTGGTTTTGCTGAATTACTCAAAGGTGGCCAGTATCAACAATCATTTAGTTTTAAAGACCTGATAAAACTCGCAAACAATAGCAAAGGCAATGACCCGTTTGGTTACCGTCATGAGTTTATTCAGCTTATCAGGCTAACAGAATCACTGCAGAGTAAATCTATCGCGTCTAATATGAAAAATTAACCTGTGCTAAGATATCAGTATCTGAAATTTTCAGATACTGATATCCTGAATAAAATGCAGAAAACAAATACAAACAAAGACAGTCAGATGAATGACGAGGCACTGATAGCAGCATACTCTGACGGCAAACAATCCGCATTCGATATTATTTACCAACGCCATTCAGCACCTCTTTATCGCTTTATTCTAAGACAATGTAATCAAAATATTTCTTTGTCTGAAGAAATATTCCAGGATACCTGGATGAATATCATTAAAAATAGCAAGCAGTTTCAGGCTAAATCATCATTTTCTACATACCTGTATCAAGTTACTCGTCATAAAATAATCGATCACGCCAGAAAAAAAATCAGTCACCGCGAGGATGAACACAGCAATGACAGTGATGCATTAGAAAGTGCAAAAATGGAACAGCCGGATGAAAAAACTCAGCTCGCTATCTGCATTGAATTGTTGCAGCAATGTATTCAGAAGTTACCCGATGAACAAAAAGAAGCTTTTATATTAAAACAGGAAACTGAACACACACTGGATGAACTCGCCCGCATTACTCAGACAACTCTGGAGACATTTAAAAGCCGCCTGCGCTACGCCATGAAAAAACTGCGAGAGTGGCTCCCGGGAGAATGTTTATGAACCAGCATCATAACGACGAGTTTGATGACAAAAAACTGTCTGACTTATACAGACAAGGCGCTACTGAGAAACCCTCAGATAACATCAGCCATAAAATTCTTTCTGCCGCATCAGAACAGGCCAAATTAAACAGATCAGGTCCAAATCTTATTGAATACCTGATCAATATGATCACATCTTCAAGATCATTAGCCTTTGCAGCGGTTATGGTCATTGGCATCAGTATTATTCTACAAATACAGTTCGATCAGCCGGAACAAATTGTACCTCAAAGTATTTCTGACTCTATACCTGCCGCAACAATGAAACCGGATTCAACAGAAATACTTGCAGAACCTGAAAACTTTTCAGAACCTATGGACTCCGCATCTGACCTCGAAAAATCCATATCTAAATCTCTGTCACCAGCAAAGCCTGTAACGAAAGCCGATGAGAAACGTCGGAATGAATCAGACAGAAAAGCACAGTCCGAAGCCAAACGTAGAATGGCTGAGGAAAATCAATTAATGCGACAGCGCTCTCAAGAAAAGAAAGAAAAACGAATGATGCTGGCACCTGAAAATGCTTTTTCACCCGCACCTGTAATATCACCGTTAACCTCTACCCTAAACTGTGATGAATTAACCAATAGGGCGTGCCTGTCTTCAGCTAAATGCACCCTTAGTTTTCACGATAATAACCTGACCTGCCAGTCAACGGTCAATCATTGCGAAAAAGGCTTTGTACAGATGGATATGTATAAAGAACAGTGCGAACAGAAAACGGGTTGCCAATATATAACAGGTCATTGTAACTGTGATGCCGATGAAAGTTGCTCATGCATAAACGATGAGCTACCTTCATGTGAGCCTATTAAACGCGCGGAATAATATTGGCTTTATATTTTCTAAAAAAAGTAATACCCAGTAAATAACCGGCAATACCTCCGGTAACATGCGCAACCAGATTTATGGCTGGATTCCCCGTACCTAAAAGTAAATCTGCGGTATCAAAGCCTATATACCAGAGCGCAAGTATCCATGCCGGGATTGATATATTTTTAATATAGAATAAAACCCAAACAAACACTCTTATCTTTTGAAACGGCATTAATGCTGCATACAATCCTATCATACCCATCACTACACCTGATAAACCAAGACCAGGTAATGATTGCGCCCCCATATAGACACTCACGGTATAAGCCAGCGACGTGGTAATCGTCAATACCAGTATAACAGCAAGAAATTGCCATGCTCTGGCCATCAATATTTCAATAGCCGGCGCAAATGCCAAAAAGAAAATTAAATTACCAACAATATGCCAGATATCTCCATGAGACACAGTTGAAGTCACCATCTTTAATAAATCTGGTGAGTCAGGAAAATACATGAGATCATTATTAAGATAGCGAGTGTAATTTTTTTTATATTCAGAATAATGCTTTTCGACATATTCAGCTATTGTATTAATTTGCTGATCACTATGGTCATTAAACCAAAAATACTTTCGGATGATGTCGACAACACTCAGATCCGGTCGCTGCTCGAGACGCTTAAGCATCAGTTCACACAAAAACTTATCTGAACGCATTTTATCCATAGCATCTGTATGAGTTTGAGAACGACTGTGCTCCGCTATCGTCTGGCAAAATATTGCGCTATCGACTGCCAGCTTCTGTTTATTCTGATACTGGAAATAAAAAACCACAATACAAATCAGAATAACCAGATATGTAATATAAGGAACCTGCTTTAAACGAAATGATGCGCCATGTGGTAGAAATAAAAACATAGATTCTCTGTACTGAGTAATAACCCTACTCTTTATATCAAAACCAATAAACTTAATAAATCACTTTCATAAATTAAAATGATAAATAAGCCCGATTTAGTCAGATATGTAACCGCTTATCAAATAATTAGTTATTAATTTGCAATTCATCATTAAAAAATGATTATGTGTTTATACTCAAAGAGCGATAGATTTTAAACATCATTTTTAGGGATGACAGATAAATTTAACACTCTATTGATTAATACTTGGAGAAGTTAATATGCAATTTAATGTTAATAGTAAAAATATTGAAACCAATGAACAGGGATTCCTATGCAACCTTAATGACTGGAGCGAAGAGTTTGCTGAAAAAGTAGCAGACCATGATGGCGTAAAACTTTTTAACGATCACTGGGAACTGATCTGGTATTTTCGTGATTACCATGAAGAGACCATGGTAGCACCTACTATGCACACAGTTGTAAGAACGTTAGGTAAAAATAAAGGCACCCATTTCCACAATCAAAAGGAATACGAAAAGCACATTTATAGCCTTTTCCCTCAGGATCCAACACACGAAATTTGTAAACTGGCTGGCTTACCTATGCCTCAACCAGATACATAGATCAGACATCAGTTACCCCCCCTCGTGAACCTGAGCGATTGCTCAGTATATGGCAGCAGCAATGCTGCCTTTTTTATTGCCATCAATAAAATTGGTTTTCATGTTAATATTCAGATTAACTCAGTAAATGCTTATTTATATCAGATATCACTATGCCTCATTCTTTTCTTCAGTATGAAGAACCACTGTATCGACCTCCCAGTGAAGCCAACAATTTGATTTTACAAATAACCGTTGGTTGTCGCTTTAATCAGTGCAGTTTTTGTTCGATGTATAAACACAAACAATACCGACTCAAAACCTTAGATGAAATTAAACATGATATCGAATTGGCCAGAACTCTTAATACCAAAACTAGCAGAATATTTCTGGCAGATGGTGACGCCTTCAATCTGAAGCCCGATCAACTGCTCGAAATTTTAAAACTATTACAAACCGCTTTTCCTCAGTTAACCCGGGTATCCTGTTACGCCACTCCCTCTAATATCTCCGCAAAATCACATCAGGAATTAACCACGCTAAAACAAAATAAACTATCTCTGCTCTATGTGGGCATTGAAACCGGTGATAATCACTTACTTAAAAAAATTACCAAAGGTGCAACACAGTCTGGCATTCTAAAATCACTGACACTGGCCGACAATGTGGGCATAAAAGTCTCTGCCACGATTATTCTTGGTTTAGGAGGTCAGACATACTGGCAACAACATATTCAGGAAACCGTAAAACTATTAAATCAGGCACCAGTTACTTACCTGTCGACATTGCAGTTATATCTGGACAAAACAAGTGAAGATGAGTTTTACCAAAAATTCAAAGAACCGTTTATCCATCAAAATGATGAATCGATATTAACTGAACTATCTGAACTTATTATCAACCTGTCGCCTCCCAAGAAACTGATATTCAGATCAAACCACGCATCCAATGCACTGGCGCTGGCAGGTAACTTACCCAAAGACAGAGAGCGGCTTATCGGTGAAATAAATTTTGCAATGAATAATTTGAGTAAATTAACTCCGGATTATCTTCGTTCTTTGTAATTTAATTATCAGTTTTGAATTGATTTGAATATCATCAAACTTTTATATATTAATCATTCTGAGCTCGTTTAACCTTCGCGCCATAAAGTCTTTGTTAATAACGCTCTTTTGCAAATAAACCCTGCAGCCACACATGCTTTATCAGGATCTAAGTTAATAAATTCGGTAGATACAAATAATTTACATCAATACTCATCACAGTCTCACCATTACTTTATTAATCCGTTCTCTGCCCCTGATTAATTTTAAAATTTTTAATTACAAACCCTTTATTTAATGCTAGATTGGTTTTACACATACGAAATGTATGGTTGTTAAATCAAAAGAATGGTCAGAGAAATACATTTTCAAGGAACTTTAAATGCCCATTATGTCACTGCTCTCAGTATTTAACAGACTTCCATCAAAGTTTTTTATAGGTCTGTCTTTTATTTTATTAAATGCTTGTGGTGACGATACAACCTGCCAACTTCATTGCAGCACCACAATTACATCATTTTTTTCATCAAGATCTGAATGCGTTCAACAAGGCATAGACCACCCCTACTGTTCTGCATACTGGGAAGATGAGCGGGTGTGGCCAGTTCCAGTTAATACCGACCCCCCTCCTGCAGACACCACACCACCATCTAAACCTATCTTAGCTATTGAATTTACAGCAAACAACGAAATTAGTTTGATAATTACTAGAGGTGATATCAACGAAACCGATAGAAATAATTACGAGATTTCAAGAAATAATTTGATATTAACTGACAACTACCCCAGTTATTATTCTCAACGACTTGATTCTATGCTTGATCAATTAACACAATATTGCTATTCAGTCGTGGCTATTGACGCTGCAGGAAATCGTTCTGTTCGCAGTGACGAACACTGCCTTACCACACCCTCCAGCCCGTTAAATTTGAGCACAGATTTTTTAATTAATCAAAGCTCCAATAATAGTGTAGTGGCGAGTGACGGCACTATTTATGGCGGCATAAATCTTAATGCGCTTAACTCTGATGGTACTTTAAAATGGACCTCTTCACTACCCAGAGCAGCAAAGCTTCCTGTCATTAGTAACAACGGCATCATTTACACAAATACTACTAATAGCGTGCACGCCTTTCTTGCAGATGGATCCTTAAGCTGGTCATTTCCTCTTGTGGGTGGAACAAATTCTAATATCAAAGTTAGCAACGATACAATTTATATTAGTGGTTATGAAAATGTAATCATTAATAACGAAACTCAAACAGCGACAAACATTATAGCGCTGGATCTGACTGGCACTTTTAAATGGAAGTATGTTGATGCTTCAGGCCGCATTGTATCTCTTAAGGAGCTTGGATCTGACGGAACCCCTTACCTAGAAGTCATGAATGTTATTGATAACCCATCCAGATATGTGTATCAAATACAGGTATTGAATCTTAACGGAACCCTGAAATGGGAATATGCAGATGCAAATAATAGTAAATTAAAACTAATAACAGTAAATAGTAACGGACAGTCCTATCTTGAAGCCCAAAGACCTGGAATGACCCCAGACGAAGATATATTTAAATTACAGTCGATCGATGTAAATGGTTCGCTAGATTGGGAGCATACAATCCTTTCTCCTATTAATGATGTAGAAATAGCAACAGATAACTCAGTTTATATAGCTACTAATTCACCTCGTTATCCTTCTTCTACAAATCAGTCAGTCGCATTACTGGAGTCACTAAACTCCGGAGGTATTTTGCAATGGAGCTACACTGTAGATATTTCTAATGAAACTTATGTAGGCCCATATTCCTATATTATTTTTGATGATATTTTGTTAGCGAACGATGGAAAAATTTATCTTAATGATGGTCATAAAATTCACTCATTAAACCCGAATGGTACAGCCAACTGGATTAGTGACGGAACATATAGACTGTCATATCAACCGCACGACCTTCAGCTTTTTGATAACTCGACTTTAATCTATCTGGATACAAGAAGTAATAATGTACGAGTTTTCTCCCATGGGACCGATGGAGTAATTAACTGGCGATATGCAATAAAAGATGAAAATATTAATGGTCCGAACAACACCTTCTTTCAGCCTCTTCAAGGCCTAAATGAAGCCCTAATCTTTGGCGGTACGAAGTTCTTGGCGTTTGATACCAATTTAAGATAATTAAATGAACACTATTAGTGTTAGCAGCCTTCTTCAACACAAGCCAATATCAATTCAAAAAAAGAGACGAGAAATTAAAAGTCATCAATGTTTTCAACTACCTTTTTTTAAGTAATCTATAATAAAATCAACACTCCACCCAAAGTCTAACCTGATAAAATCCTCGGCCACCGATGATAAACCGCATCATTCTCCTCCGGATCAACCGTTACCACATAAAGACGCTGCTCATATCGCTCTTTTGCAACCAGTCCCTGCACCCACTGCCCTTTTGTTAAAGTATGCCAGTGGCTATTACCCTCGATATCTTTTTCCATAAACTGCAACAGCGGTAATTTAACCGGTACCGGAAACCAGCGATCCCAGCGACCTGCGTAAATTGAATCCAGCCTGGCCCAGCCACCCATTGGCAGCTGACCACTCTGTTCACGACGCCTTCCCCAAGGTAATAAAATATTGCTACCTTGTTTTGATTTGACCGGAATACGCGCTGTCATCTCAGGAAAAAACACCCGCTTTTCGTATTCGCCATTAAAATAAATAACGCCACCACACATAGTTAACTTTTACCTGCTTTCTTCTTCACTACAGACTCATCTTGAATAGTTTGTCTGTGTCCAAACGGTTTCCATGCCGGTGCAATCACATTCGGCATGCTGGAACGGTTCAATAATCTCGCCGGTGCTATTGTAAATTCACCATAGCGATTATTCACATTGTCCATTGCATGATTGGTTGCATCCTGTTTACCGGTATCAACCGCAAACATATCTAACTGATTTTGTAATGGCCTTGGATCAAGTGCGGTTACCTGCACCTGATGTACACCCTGCCCCTCCCAGTAAACATCCAGTACAGCTCTGCATAAATTTCTTAACAGGTAGCCATCATTGGTTGCCAGTTCAGTTTTCATTTTTCTGCCGAGCCAGCCTTCGGAACAACGCAGCCCTATAAAAAAAATTTGTGCGACCATGTCATGCCGTCTCAAACGTGCAGCGACCTTTTCACTCATGTGCAATAAATACGTCAATAGCACATTCCTGTCTTTACTATCAGGAGGCATGACTTTTCCATGACCAATGGTTTTAGGCGCTGTAACTTCCTGATGCAATTCATCCGGATCCTGCCCCTGACACATAAACCAGATGCGCCGACCGGGATTACCAAAACGTTTTGCCAGTTCGCCAATCGGTAGTTTTTTCATATCGCCACAAACATGCACGCCGCGATCTGCCAAAAAACCTCCTATGCCGTGACTGATACCGCATAACTCGGTGACTTTGACATCACGCAAGCATGCCTCTGCCTGCCAGGGTGGAATCACTGTCAGGCCATCCGGCTTGTTAAGTTTGGCCGCATATTTTGCCGTGGTTTTATCGCCACTGATGCCGACTGAACAAAGCATACCGGATACTTCGAATACTTTGTCTTTGGTGAGCTGTGCAATTGTTTCTGGTGGACCTAATAATTTCTGACAGCGGGTGACATCTAAAAAAGCTTCATCAACAGAAAATATTTCTATTTCCGGTGTGATATCTTCCAGCGATTTCATAATCTGACTTGAAACCGCCGCATAACGCACCGGATTGGCCGGGCACTGAATCAGTCCCGGACAAATTTGTCGCGCTTGCTTTAAACGCATGCCGGTTTTTACACCATATGCACGTGCCTCATAAGAGCTGGTGATAATGCAGGTACCGGTTAAGCCATTGGTGATTGCAACCGGACGACCACGCCACTCAGGGTGATCGAGTTGCTCGACCGATGCAAAAAATGCATTCATGTCGACAAGTATTATTGCTCTTGGCCAGGGCTTAAACGTGTGTCCTGACATCAGAGGTAAAAACGCAACTGTCCTGCCAGCACTCCCTGTATACGAACACGCTCCGCCTCATAACGCATTGGCTGCATATTTTTATTTTCCGGCATCAGCTCCAGCATTTCGCCATCGATATGATACAAACGCTTTAACGTCGCTTCGCTTTCATCAATCAGTGCCACTACCACGTCACCGTCTCTGGCTGTGTCTGTAGGCTTGATAATGACGGTATCACCATCCAGAATGCCGATGTCCATCATTGAATCACCCTTGACCACCAGTGCATATCGATCGGTTCCCATAATCGGTGACAGATCCAGCTTATCCTGTCCGGCTATGGCTTCAATTGGCAAACCAGCTGCAATACAGCCGACTAAAGGTATGCTGGTTGCGGCTTCTCTCCATTCTTCCGTTAATTGAATGCCACGCTTACGGCCAGGAACCAGCTCTATATAGCCGCCTTCTGCCAGAGCCTGTACTTGTCTATGCACCGAACCCTTAGAGCTCATACCTAGACCCACTGCTATTTCCGTCAAAGTTGGCGCAAAGCCCTCTCTGCCGATGTATTGTCGAATAAAATCCAGCGTTTTGTGCTGTCCACTTGTTAGCATGATGCCACCCCCTATTAATTCCTCTGTGTTCTCATAATGTTCTCTTCGAACAAAGTGTAGAACATTTTGAGAACCTTTGGAAGCTAATTTCAGCCTTCAAATTAAAACTTTTAGTATTTATCCACACAGACCAAAAAGATCGGATTTACCAGTTGATATTTATTATCCGAAGACCAGCTCAACAACGCCTGAGGCAATCATGAACTCGTATTGTAAACAGCCGTAGAGTCTGGAGAAAAATAGAGACAACCTTCTCTGAATACTCGTAATTAATAGAAAAACACTTATTTCCGCCTATACTGTTATCAGACCGAAAACAAATAAAACGGCTAATGGAATGAGATAAAGAGCATTGTATTTCTGCAAGCAGAAATGTTTATATTAGAAACCAGTCAACAAAGACTCATTATTACAAATATTAGAAAAATGGACTCAGACGGAT
>Ga0316205_10003028_pt1 | contig 16408 bp, 18 predicted proteins | sample 3monthpyrite_MG_FD_204941 | JGI IMG/M metagenome (GOLD analysis project Ga0316205, IMG submission 204941) | Microbial mat bacterial communities from mineral coupon in-situ incubated in ocean water Damariscotta River, Maine, United States -... | ecosystem: Environmental > Aquatic > Marine >... | reverse complement strand
GTCTTCGACCGGCTCAGCCCGGTGCTCGGTTCCTGGGCAAAGGCCGTCGTCCATCTGGGTGCCTGCGGTGCGGGCCACAAGATGAAGCTGCTGAACAACTTCCTGTCGCTGGGATATGCCGCGCTTTACGCCGAGGCGCTGGCGCTGTCCGAGAAGGTCGGCATCACCACGCAGCAATTCGATTCGGTCGTGCGGGGCAGTCGCATGGATTGCGGCTTCTATCAGACCTTCATGGGCTATGCGGTCGAGGGCAATCGCGAAGCCCACAAATTCACCCTGACCAACGCACTGAAAGACCTGCGCTATCTCGAAGCCATGGCCGACGGGGTGTCGCTGGCAAACCCGATCGGCAACGCGGTCAAGAACAGCTTCGCGCTGGCCCATGCGGGCGGCGGCAGCGGATCGGAAGACTACGTGCCGCATCTGGTGGATTACGTGGCCACGCAGAACGGTGTGAAGAAGGGATAGCCTTGGCAGGGACGTCTATTGGCGCCTGACCGTCACCCGTAGCCCTTGACGCTCAGCACCGCCCCGATGATCGCCCAGACCACCCCGGCGACCCGCAGGGCCAACGGGCGGGCGGTCATACTCGTGCCGATCCGTGCCACCCATTTCGGTGCGGCAACCCGAAGTGCCCCGCCAATGACCAGCGCCCAGCCGAACAGGGTCACCAGCAGGGTCCAGTCCACGGCCCAGCGGTTGTGCGCATTCACAATCGCCAGTCCGCCGACAAGAACCATGACTCCCGATATGAAGATCAGCGACGGGCTTTTCAGGAAATCATCGGTAATCTCAGTGATGACTTTCGGTGTCGCGAGCGTCGGGATGACCGCCACCAGAAGCACCGGACCCAAAAGCCGTGCGATCAGGATCGACGTTTCCATTGTCTCCTCCCTAACTGTAGGGCCAGGTCCGGCACCTTCCGCCGCGCGGGCGCTCTACATCTGCGCCGTTGGCGTTGACTGCGAAATCGCCTGTTCTTCCTCGGTCATGTCCTGCGCAATGCCCTCGAAAAGCGGCGTCGACAAATAGCGCTCGCCCGTGTCGGGCAGAATCACCAGCAGGGTTGTGCCCTCGGGGGCCGTTTCCGCGACCTTCATGGCAGCGGCAAAGGTGGCCCCGGCAGAGATCCCGACGAAAATGCCCTCTTCGGCGGCAAGCCGTCTGGACCAGGCAATGCCTTTCGGCCCCGGCACGGTCAGCAGCTCGTCGTAGAACTTGTTGTCGATGGCTTCCTGCAACACGTAGGGAATGAAATCGGGCGTCCAGCCCTGCACCGGGTGCGGCTCGAACGACGGGTGGCTTTCGGTCGGCTGGTTCGCCTCGTTCCTGGTGTTGGTATAGCCCGAGGTTACGATGGCCGCATTGGCCGGTTCGGCCAGAATGATCTTCGTGTCGGGGCGTTCCTTGCGCAACACCCGCCCGATCCCGGACACGGTGCCACCGGTGCCATAGCCCGTTACGACGTAATCCAGACGCGCACCGTCGAAATCGCCGAGGATTTCGCGCGCCGTGGTCGATTCGTGGATGTCGGCATTGTCCGGCGTCTCGAACTGGCTGGCCAGGAACCAGCCGTTCTGCTCGGCCAGTTCCTTGGCCTTGGTGTACATCCCGAACCCTTTCAGCGCCCGTGGTGTCAGGACCACTTTCGCACCGAAAAACCGCATGAGTTGCCTGCGCTCGACCGAAAAACTGTCGGCCATGGTCACGACCAGCGGATACCCCTTGGCCGCGCATACCATGGCCAGACCGATGCCGGTATTGCCCGAGGTCGCCTCGACAATCGTCTGGCCGGGCTTCAGGCGGCCGTCGCGTTCCGCCGCCTCGATAATATTGACAGCCAGCCGGTCCTTGACCGACCCGCCCGGATTGAACGCTTCGGACTTTACGTAAACGGTGACATGGCCGGGCGCGATCCGGTTGATGCGAACCGTCGGTGTGTCACCGATGGTGTCAAGAATACTGTCGTATCGGGCACCGCGCCCATTGGTCGTTCTGATCGGCATTGCCGTCTCCCCGGTTTCTTTTTAACTTTTTGCGAATCCCGGCAGCCTAGCGCAGTTCGGTCGGGAAATCCCGTCAAAACCGGTGAACTATCCGGGCATACCGGCCTGCGACCCCCGACCACGCGGAATTCAATCGACCGACCCACCGCCGAAAAAATTGCCTTGCTTGTAGTTGCAGGGTGCTTCCTGCATCTCCAGATGCAGCCTGTCGCCGGTATAGGGATGCGCGCGGGCCAGTGCCTCGTCCATCTCGATCCCCAGACCCGGCGTTTCGGGCGGGATCAGGAAGCCGTCGTCAAAACGGATCGTGTCGCCAATCAGGGCGCGGTGGAACGCGCCGCCGGTCTGGATGGTCTCGGCAATCAGCAGATTGGGGATCGAGGACGCAAGCTGCACATTCGCCGCCCATTCAATGGGACCGGCGTAAAGATGCGGGGCCATTTCGGCGTTGAAACTCTCGGCCAGCGCCGCCAGCTTGCGCGCCGCCCAGATCCCGCCGACCCGGCCCAGCGCCGGTTGCAGGATGCGCGCGCCGCCCGTGCGCAACACTGTCGCGAACTCGGCCTGCGTTGTCATCCGCTCGCCCGTAGCGACCGGGATCGAACTCGCCCGCGCCACTTCGCGGAATTCCAGCAGGTTGTCGGGAGGAACCGGCTCTTCGAACCACAGCGGCTGATAAGGTTCGATAGCCTGCGCCAGCCGGATCGCACCGCCGGTGGTGAATTGCCCGTGGGTGCCGAACAACAGATCGGCGCGCGTCCCGACAGCCGCGCGGATCGCCTTGCAGAACGCGACCGAGGTTTCGATATCGGTCAGCGCCGGCTGATGCCCGCCCCGGATCGTGTAAGGCCCGGCGGGATCGAACTTCACCGCCGTGAACCCCTTCTCGACCCAGCCCAGGGCGGCCTCGGCCGCCATGTCCGGGCTGACCCAGAAATCCGGCAGCTTGTGATGGGGCAGAGGGTAGAGATAGGAATAGGCCCGGATGCGCTCATTCATCATTCCGCCCAGCATGGCCCAGACCGGGCGCTCGCGCGCCTTGCCGAGGATGTCCCAGCACGCCATCTCGATCCCCGAAAACGCGCCCATCACCGTGGGATCGGGGCGTTGGGTGAAGCCCGAGGAATAGACCCGGCGGAACATCAGCTCAATATTTTCAGGACTCTCGCCCACGATGTGGCGGGCAAAGACATCCCTAATCACCGCGCGCATGGCTTCTGGGCCGACGGCGGCGGCATAAACCTCGCCCCAGCCGGTGATCCCGCAAGCTGTCGTCACCTTGACGAATATCCAGTAACGCCCGCCCAGGCCCGGATCGGGCGGGGCCGTGACAATGATGTCCAGATCGCTAAGTTTCATTCCTACCCCCAACGAGACCGGTTTCCATGCAGCCAATCACCTATCGCCGTTTGGGTCCAGACGATCTGGCCCTGCTTCTTGCCGTGCCCGAAGGTTTGTTCGACGCGCCCGTGCGGGAAGAGAGGGCGCACACCTTTCTAAACGACCCCTGGCACGAGATCGTGTTGGCCCTGGACGGTGATCTGGCGGTCGGCATGGCGACGGGCACCGTGCTGCTGCATCCCGACAAGGAACCGGCCATGTTCATCAACGAGGTCGGCGTTCGCGACAGTCACCAGCGACGCGGTATCGGCACCGCCGTGACCCGTGCGCTGATCGACGTGGCGCGGGCACGCGGCTGCGACGGGGTCTGGCTGGGCACCGAGGCCGGCAACCGTCCCGCGCTCGGCCTTTACCGCGCGATGGGCGGGGACGAGGTGACAGGATCGTTTTTCGGCTGGGACGGCGCGCTGGACGAGGCCTGACCTCGCGTTTCAAAACACGATCACATTGCGCCGCGCGGCCCCTCCCTTGGTATCGGCGATGGCCTCGTTGATCTGGTCGAGCGACCAGGTTCGCGACACCAGCGCGTCCAGTTCCAGCCGCCCCTGTTGGTACAGATCCACCATCCAGGGAATATCCCGGCTCAGGACCGTGTCGCCCATCTTGGAGCCGACGATGTGCTGACCCATCGAACTGACCACGTCCGGCTGATAGGCCGCAACGCTGCCCGAATGGGGCATACCCACGGCAATCATGCGCCCGCCATAGCCGAGGAAACGGGGCGCGCTGTCATAGGCCGGGACCGCGCCGACCGTCACCAGAACCACGTCCGCGCCCGCCGGGGCAATCTCGCGCAGCTTGCGCCACGGTGCGTCCTCGCTCGCCAGAATCCCATCGGTGGCCCCGAAGGCTTTCGCATCCTCCAGCTTGCTGGCCAGCATATCCACGGCAACGATCCGCGCCGCACCGGCCAGCCGCGCGCCCTGGATCGCGTTCAGACCGACACCGCCCGCGCCGATGACCACCACGGTTTCGCCTGCCCTCACGCACGCCGTGTGCACCGCCGCGCCCACGCCGGTGATGACACCACAGGACAGAAGCGCGGCGGACGGCATTGGCATGGTGTCGGGCAAGGACACGATCTGCGAGCGGTGAACGGTGACCGCTTCGGCAAAGGCCCCGCAATTCATCGCCGCCCCCACCCGCGTCCCATCGGCGCGGGACAGCGGGCTCGGGCCGGGATTGGATGTGGTGCACAGGACCGGCCTGCCTGCGCCGCAATTCGGGCAGGTGCCACAGGATCGGATCAGCGAGACAAGAACCGCGTCGCCCGTGGCAAAGCCTTCGACCCCCGCGCCAACCGCCGAAATCCGCCCCGCTGCCTCGTGGCCGTACACCGTGGGCAAATCTCCGCCCCAGCCCCCGTCGATATAGATGATGTCGGAATGGCAGATCGCAACCGCGTGCAGACTGACCTGCACCTGGCCCGGACCGGGCGCGGCAAGGCGCAGCGTTTCGATTTCCAGCGACGCGCCAAATGCGGTGCAGACCGCAGCGCGAACTTCTCGGTGGGACATTGAACCTCCTGATATGCTGACGGCACGGTTCCCATTCCGAGACCGCAAGGCTTGCGCGAAAGCGACCGCTCACGAGCGTTCCCGTCGCAATCGGTCTACGGCCCCGGTTTCAGTCCGGCCAGAAAAGCTTGCGCCTCGCGCAGGAATACCGGCCAGCCGGGATCGTCCTCCAGCAGGACGTGGTTTTCGCCGTCAAGCGGCATCAGCCGCGCGTTGGGCATGTGCAGCGCGAACTGGCGACCGGCCTCGAACGGAACGATGGCGTCGTTGCGGCAATGGCAGACCAGTGTGGGCACCTGAACCGCGCCCAGATGGTCGCGCACGTCAATGTCGCCAAAGCTGTCCAGAATGCGATGGGCATTTTCCGGGCTGGCCGAGTCCCGCTGCATGTCGTTGAACCATTCCTGTTGCTCTGCACTGCCACCGGGCACGAACAGGTTGGTGTAGATCTGGCGGAAGGCCGGGTTTTCGCCGCCCCAGCCGACTTTCATCAGGTTCAGCATCGCCTCGCGCCGCTGTTCCAGGTCCGGGTTGCCCAGCTTGCGCCAGCCCGCGACATACCCGCCGATCAGGATCAGCCCCGAAACCCGGTCCGGATGGCGATGGGCGAATTCCACCGCTGTCGCTGCGCCCTGGGAAATGCCCAGCAGCGGCGCACGGTCGATGTCCAGCGCATCGAACAGATACAGAAGATCGTTTACAAAGGCGTCGAAGTCGATCCGCGCGACCTCCCGGTCGGACAGACCATTGCCGCGCTGGTCCATGCGCACATAGGTGTGGTCGCGCGAAAATCCCTGAACCCAGTGGCGCCACAGCGGACTGGAAAGGTCGCGCTCCAGATGGCTGAGGAAACTCGGCGCCTTGACCAGTGGCAGGCCCTTACCGATCGTCGCGTAGGCGATGTGAGTGCCATCGAAGCTTTTGAAATACCGGATGCCCGACCCTGCTGGTTCGCCTTGCGGCGCATCATCGGACGCCTGCCCCAAAAACCGGAATCCGCGCCGTGGCACGGTCCTGATGAGCCGCTGGGTCTTGCCGTCATCGCCCAGCGCCTTGCGCGCGGCATTGATCCGGGTCGAGATCGAGGCGTCCGAGACGATGCGCCCCTGCCAGACATGCTCGATCAGTTCATCCCGCGATACCACGTGATCCGGGTTGGCCGCCAGGTAGGCGATCAGATCGAATACCTGCGGTTCAACGGGAACGCTTTGCCCGGCGCATAGCAACTCCGCCTGATCGAGATCGAGTGTGAACTCTCCAAAGGAAAGCTTGTGCGAGGGGTCGGACATGGCCCCAGCGTAAACGGTGCCTGTCGCGCAAGCCACGTAAAATTAAGAAATTCAGAATGTCTTCTTAAGACCTTCTTCAAGCGCCGCGTTCCGGGGCGGCCTAGGTTGGACACAGATCGAAACACATCGAACAAAGGACGCCTCCCATGACCAAGCACAGCCAACCCTTCATCCTCGCCGACGGTTCCATCGACATCCGCGCCGCTTTGCAGGCCGGTCGGGTCGCACGCTCTCGCGCCTTCCACGATCTGGTCAAGCCCGCCGGGAAACGCAGCTGAACGCACCCTGGGGTCTAACACTCTCGCGCGTACTCGCCTAAAAGAGCTCTGAAACCGAACGGGAAGGGCCACACCATGATCCAGGACGCAGCACGGGCACTGCTGGACGCGCGCAAGAACGGAACTCTTGTCGAACCCGAAATTCTGGCCGGCATCGCCACTCTGGCCGATGCCTATGAGGTGCAGAAGACGCAGCTGCAACTGTCCGGCGAGACCGTCGCTGGCTGGAAGATCGGCGCAACGGCGCTGGCCGCGCAGGAGATTCTGGGGATCGGCCATCCCATATTGGGACCGGTCTCGGCCAGCACCGTCTTTCAAAGCGGTGTGGACGTGAAAATCCGGCCGAACGAAGCCCTGTTCATCGAAACCGAATTCGCGGTGACCCTGGGGTCTGACCTGCCCGCGCGCGTAACGCCCTACAGCCGTGACGAGGTTGCCTCGACCATCTCGGACATTCACGCCTGCTTTGAACTGGTCGGGTGCCGTCTGGCCAGCGGCCTGAAGGGCGCGGGACACATGATCGTTGCAGATCACGGCGTGAACGCCGGTGTTGTCCTTGGCGGCGAAATCTCGCGCGACCACTGGAACCGGCTCGGGGAAATCCCCGTTGATCTGGACAAGAACGGCGCGCGGGTCGCCTCGGGGACCTGCGGGGCGACGATCTGGGACCATCTCTTTGACGCTGTCGCATGGGTGGCCAACCAGCAGGGCAATGTGGCCCGGCGGTTGCAAGCGGGCGATCTGATCCTGACTGGCACCTGCACCGGGCTTCTGCCGCTCGCTCCCGGCGACATCTTTCGCGCAACATTCGGCGATATTGCACAGGTCGAGGTTGAACTGACCGCAGGTTGACTGCCCCGCCGGACCGCCACAGACCAATTCACCCTCGAACGGCACCGGTGCAGGCGTTGTTCAGGACCGAACCGCCGGTGTCCTGCCACGCAGAAATACCACCAGACAGACTCCCATCAACAGCATGGACAACAGGAACGGCGCGCCGGGCATGTAGCCCAACCCGTTCGGCAGGGTGAAGGCGGCAAAGATCGCGGTCATCGTGATCGGCGCGAAAATCGTCGCCACCGCCCGGAACGAGGCGAGCAACCCCTGCAATTCACCCTGCTGATTGTCATCGGCCAGCCGGCTCATCATGCTTTGCAGGGCGGGGGTTGCAACGCCGCCCAGCGCGGCAAACGGTGTCATCATCAAAGCCAGAACCGGCGAGGTGACGATCCCGAGGCCGAAAAACACCACGGCGCTGGCGACAAATCCAAACAGCACCACCCTGCCCTCGCCCCACCGGGTCAGGAATACCCGGATCAGATAGCCCTGCACAAAGGCGACCGATACGCCGAACATCGCCAGCGTGACTCCGACCATGCCCGGACCCCAGCCAAACCGTTCCTGCGTGTAATAGGCCCAGATCGCCGGATAGACGAAGAACGAGAACTCGTAGATGAAGTCCAGCACAAGGAACCGGGTCAGGCCCGGCAGTTTCGACAAGGCTCGGAATGCACCCAGCGGATTGGCGCGCCGCCACGCGAACGGGCGGCGGATGCGGTCGGTGACGGTTTCGGGCATCACGATGAACCCGAACGCGAAATTCAGCGCCGCCAGTCCGGCGGCGGCCCAGAACGGCGCGCGGGTTCCGAACCCGGCCAGCATGCCGCCGATCACCGGACCCAGCACGAACCCGATCCCGAAAGCCGCGCCGACCAGTCCGAAATTCTTCGCCTTGTCCTCGGGTCTGGAAATATCGGCGACAAAGGCCGAAGCGGTGGAATGGGTCGAGGCCGCGATCCCGCCGATGATCCGGCCGACCAGAAGCCACCAGATCGTGCCGACAACCGCCATGATGACGTAATCCGCCGCGATCACCGCCAGCGAGATCAGTAGCACCGGCCTTCGCCCGAACCTGTCCGAAAGGCTGCCCACGGTCGGGCCGAACACGAACTGCATGACCGCAAAAGACGTGCTCAGCAGCCCGCCCCAAAGCGCCGCCTCGCCCAGCCCGCCGCCATTCATCTCGCGGATAAGGTCGGGCATGACCGGCAGGATCAGCCCCACGCCCATGGCATCAATGACAAGCGTCACAAGGACAAAGATCAGCGGCAGCCGGTTGGTCATGGGGGTGAACCCTGGCAGGACCGGACCCGCCGGGCCGCTCCGGCCCCAAGGCCCGGCAGGATCGGACTCATCCTGCCGCCCTGCGCTGCGGCCCCCTCAGATATGCCCCGTCTCCTGCATGAAACCGGTCAGCAAACGGGCATAGTCTTCGGGCTTCTCCACATGGGGCAGATGACCCCCGCCCCGGATCAACGCGAATTTTGAACCGGGAACCAGATCGGTGGTTTCGCGCACCAGGTCGGGCGGGGTCGAACCGTCCTCGCTGCCCGCGATCCCAAGAACCGGAAGCCGCAACCCGCTGGTCGGACTGATGAAATCGGCGCCCGCAATCGCCACGCAGCAACCGCAATATCCTTCAAGCGAGGTATCCATGAACATCTGTCGCCAATAGCCGATCTCGTCCGAGGCCTGAAACCCGCTGGAAAACCACCTTTCCATCGACGCATCGGCCATCGGGGCCAGACCTTCAGCCCGCGCCACCGCGACCCGCTGGTCCCACATATCCCGTGTGCCGATCTTGGCCGCCGTGTTGGACAGCACGACCGCGCGCACCTGGTCGAGCCGCTTTGCCGCCAGCCCCTGCGCAATCAGCCCGCCGATGGACAGCCCCACGAACAACGCGTCCCGAACGCCCAACCCGTCCAGAATCCGTTCGGCATCCCGCACCAGCGTGCCCATCTTGTAAGGCGCATTGGAAATCTCCGACAGCCCATGACCCCGTTTGTCGAACCGGATGATCCGCAATTCGGGCGGCAGCAACGGCAGCACAGGCTCCCACAGCCGCAGATCGGTGCCCAGCGAGTTGGCAAAGACCAAAGCCGGTCCGGCGGGATTGCCCGACACTTCGACATTCAGCCTGACATCGCCCAGATCCATCAACCCCATCTGTGCCTCCCTCTCCGATTGCAGCGTCTCAGCCTTCGGCCAAGATCCGTGCAAACGCTTTCATATCCACATTTCCACCCGTCGCTATGGCGATGACCGCGTCGCCCCCGACCTGATCGGGCCGAAATAGCGCGGCGGCGAACGCTACCGCCCCACCCGGTTCCAGGACCAGTTTGAGCCGCTCGAACGCGATCCGCATCGCGGTTTTCACCTCGGCGTCAGAGACCGCCAGTCCCGGACCGCAAAGCCGGTGCAAGATCGGAAACGTGATCTGCCCCGGCGCGGGTGTCAGGATCGCATCGCACAGCCCGACCTCCGGTTTGCCATGGGCAACGATCCGTCCCGCGACCAGCGACTGGCGCACATCGTCCTGCATTTCGGGTTCGACCGGGCGCACACGCAGACCCGGCGCTCTGGCCTCCAGCGCCAGCGCGACGCCGCTGGACAACCCGCCACCGCCGCAGCAGACCAGAACGTCGCCCTCGCTCACGCCCTCGTCCGCCGCCTGTTCGGCAATTTCCAGCCCGACGCTGCCCTGCCCCGCGATCACCTGCGAATCGTCATAGGGGTTGACCAGCGTCAGTCCGCGCTCGCGGGCAATCCGGCCGCCAACCACCCGGCGGTCCTCGCCCCCCGGACGGTCGTAAAGCACCACCTCGGCCCCCAATGTCCGTGTGTTCGCGATTTTTACCTCGGGCGCATCGGCGGGCATGACAATCACCGCCGGAATACCGTGCTGTTTCGCCGCCAGAGCAATCCCCTGAGCGTGGTTGCCGCTGGAATACGCGATGACGCCGGTTTTCAAGGCGTTGTCGCTCAGCGCCGAGATCGCCGACCACGCCCCGCGATACTTGAAACTGCCAGTGTGTTGCAGTGCCTCGGCCTTCACCAAAACCCGCCGTCCCGCGATCTCGTCCACGAAAGGCGACGACAACAGCGGCGTCACCCGCGCGTGCCCGTCAAGCCGCCGTGCCGAAGCCTCGATCATCCCGATATTCACAGCATCGCCGCCCATGTCTGAAGGATGAAGGCCGAGTCCGGCTCGTCCAGAAACGGCACATGGCCGCGTCCGGGCACTTCGGCAAAAAGCATGTCGGGCCGTCTGCGCCGCATTTCCGCCGCCGTGGCCGGGGCCAGCAAGTCCGAATTCGCCCCCCGCAACAGCGCCAGCGGCATCCCGGCCAGCGCATCGAAGAACGGCCAGAGATCGACCGGCGTCGCCCCCCCCTCCAGCACCGCGTCGCGCAGCTTGGGGTCATAGTTGATCTGCAAGCCGCGCTCGGTTTCGTCGAAATGGTTTGCGACCTCGCCCAGCCAGCGCGCCTCGGGCACATCGGTGAACCCCGGATGAAGACCCGGCATCGCAGCGGCCATCTCGCCGTGGGTCGCGAAATCCGGGTTGCGGCCCAGATAGTCCTTGATCGCCGTCAGCCCGACCGGGTCCAGATCCGGCCCGATATCGTTCAGACAAACGCCGCGCAGCCGATCCCGCGCGGCCAGACCCAGCCCCATGGCGATCAACCCCCCGCGCGAGGTGCCCAGCAGGCCCACATCCTGCAATCCCAGCGTGTCGAGCAATTGCAGCGCGTCCTGGGCCTCCTGGGCAATGGTATAGCTTTTCCAGTCGGCCCAGTCGCTTTGCCCCCGGCCCCGGTAATCCATGCGGATAAGACGATGGCCCTCAAGCACGGACATCGCCGGATCAAAGTCGCGATGGGTCCGGGTCAGACCGGACAGGCACAGGATCGCCGTCCCCTCGCCCTCGTCGGTGTAAAACAGACGGGTGCCATCGGGTGCGGTAACGAAAGGCATCAGGCGGACCTCGCCAGGTCGGGAATCGCGGACAGGTCGCTCAGCACATGCCGCGGCGTTCCCGGAAGCCGGTCCATCGGCAGACCGGCCCGGTTCACCCAAACGGTGTGAAATCCGTAATGAGCGGCAAATCCCGCGTCCCAGCCATTGGAGGACACGAACAAAACCTGATCCGGGGTCGTCGCGAAGCGCGCGCCCACCAGATCGTAGACCTTGGAGCTCGGTTTGAAGACGCCCACCTCCTCGACGCTCAGCACCGCGTCCAGCAGCATTTCCATGCCCGAACTTGCAACCGCGCCCTCCAGCATATCGGGCGACCCGTTGGACAGAATCGCCGTGGCAAAACCGCTGGCTTTGAGAATACTCAGCGCGCGCAGGGCGTCGGGATAGGCCGCCAATTCCCAGTAGAGCGCCAGCAGATCCTCGCGCAACTCGCGATCTTCGCCCAGTCCCGCCGCCTCCAGCGCCCAGTCCAGCCCATCCTGCGTGACTTTCCAGAACGGCACATGCGTGCCCGCCACAGCGCGCAGCCAACTGTATTCCAGCTGCTTGGCGCGCCAATCCCGCGCGATCTGCGGCCAGTGGCGGGCAAATTCAGCCCGCGCCGGTTGCGCGGCCAGACTCCGCGCGGCGGCGGAGACGTCAAACAAAGTGCCATAGGCATCGAATACGCAGGTGGTGATGGTCATGCCGGTCCTCCCGGGCGCGACATTGCCACGGGTCGCGAGGGGCGAAAAGACCGATTGCGCGCCCCGCCACCAGGAACTCTGGCACAGACCGGGTTTTGAGTATTTGCATCAGAAAGAAACGGCAAACCGCCGCGACCTTCATTGTTCCGAAAATATCCCCGCCGGAGGCATCCGCCGCCAACATCCCGGACCGGCATCAGGGCAATGAAGCTACAGATTATCAGGCTGCGGCAGCCCCATGATGTGATAGCCGCCATCGACCATGATGACTTCGCCGGTGGTACAGGCCCCGCCATCCGAGGCAAGCCAGACCGCCGTGCCACCGATAGCCTGCAGCGTCGCGTTGGCGCGCAGCGGGCTGTTAGCCTCGGTGAAGCGGAAGGTCTTGCGCGCGCCGCCAATGGCCGCGCCCGACAGGGTTTTCATCGGGCCGGGAGAGATCGCGTTGACCCGGATGCCCTCTGGGCCAAGATCGTTTGCCAGATACATCATCGCCGATTCCAGCGCCGCCTTGGCCACGCCCATCACGTTGTACCAGGGCGTCGCCTTGTTCGAGCCCTGATAGGTCAGCGTCATTATCGTGCCGCCGTTCTGGGTCATCAGGGGCCGGGCCATCTTTGCCATGTCGATCAGCGAATAGGCTGATATATCCAGCGAATTCTTGAAATTCTCGCGTGTCGTGTTGATGAACCGCCCGGTCAGCTCGGATTTGTCCGAATAGGCGATGGCGTGCAGCACGAAATCCAGGCTGCCCCATTCTTCCTTCAGCACATCGAAAGCGGCCTGGCATTTCTCGCTGTCCTGCGCGTCGTAGTCGAGCACGATGTTCGACCCAAGACTTTCGGCCAGCGGTTTCATCCGCCCGCCGAACACGTCCATTTGCCCCGCAAAAGCCAGTTCGGCCCCTTCGTCATGCATGGCCTGGGCGATTCCCCAGGCGATGGAGCGGTTGTTTGCGACCCCCGTAATCAGGCCGCGCTTGCCCTTCATCAAATCTGCCATGTCAAATTACCCGTGAAATTTGCTCATCACCAAAGTGGCGTTGGTGCCGCCAAACCCGAAACTGTTGGACAGCACACTGTCAAGCTCTACGTTTTCGCGCAGGGTCTCGACAACTTCGCCGTCCTTGATCGCGGGGTCGCGCTCGGTGATATTGGCGCTCGCGGCAATGAAACTCTTCTGCATCATAATCAGCGAATAAATCGCCTCGTGCACGCCCGTCGCCCCCAGCGAATGCCCGGTCAGCGATTTGGTCGAGGCCACAGGCGGTGTGGACCCTTCGCCGAACACGCGCCGCACCGCCTCGATTTCCTTCACATCGCCCACTGGCGTCGAGGTGCCATGAGAGTTGATATAGTCGATTTGGCGGCCTTCCGGCAGAGTTGACAGCGCCTGGCGCATCGCCCGCTCGCCGCCCTCGCCCGAGGGTGCCACCATGTCATAGCCGTCCGAGGTCGCGCCATAACCCGTCACCTCGGCGTAAATCTTCGCACCGCGCGCCAGCGCATGGTCCAGATCCTCCAGAACCACGACACCGCCGCCGCCCGCGATCACGAACCCGTCGCGCGTCGCGTCATAGGGGCGCGAGGCGGTCTCAGGCGTATCGTTGTATTTCGACGACATCGCACCCATCGCATCGAACAAGCAGGACAGGGTCCAGTCCACTTCCTCGCCACCCCCGGCAAAGACAATGTCCTGTTTGCCCATCTGGATCTGCTCGACCCCGTTGCCGATGCAATGGGCGGATGTCGAACAGGCCGAAGTGATCGAGTAATTCACGCCCTTGATCTTGAACGGGGTGGCAAGACAGGCCGAGTTGGTCGAGGACATGCAGCGCGTGACCATGAACGGGCCCATGCGTTTCGGCGCCTTCTTGATCTTCACGGTCTCGAAGGCGGTGAAGAAATTCGAGGTCGACGGCCCGCCCGATCCCATCACCAGCCCGGTGCGTTCGTTGGACACATCGCTGTCTTCCAGACCGGAATCGGCAATCGCCTGTTCCATCGCGATATAGTTGAACGCGGCCCCCGGCCCCATGAACCGCAGCTGGCGTTTGTCGATATTGTCTTCCAGAACGATTTGCGGCACGCCGTGAACCTGGCTGCGGAACCCGTTCTCGGCATAGCTCTCGGAAAACGAGATGCCGGAGCGTCCCGCGCGCAGGCTGGCTTCCACTTCGGCAACATCGTTGCCGATGGCCGAAACGATCCCCATGCCTGTTATTACGACTCGGCGCATGTGCGCTCCTTTTCATTCCGGTTCATGCCGGGGCCATCAGGTCTCTGACAGGGCCACCTTCATATCCTTGACCTGATAGATCGTTTCGCCATCCGCTTCCACACGTCCGTCGGCCACGCCCATGGTCAGGCGGCGGGTCTGGATCGCCTTGGTGAAATCGACGTAATAGGTCAGCATCTTGCGATCGGGGCGCACCATGCCGGTCAGCTTGACCTCACCCACGCCCAGCGCATAGCCCCGGCCCTGCCAGCCGCGCCAGCCCAGGTTGAAGCCGGTGAGTTGCCACAGCCCGTCGAGGCCAAGGCATCCGGGCATGATCGGGTTGCCGGGGAAATGACAGTCAAAGAACCACAGGTCCGGCGCAATGTCGAACTCGGCAACCACATGGCCCTTGCCGTGCGGTCCGCCATCGCCGGAAATATCCGTGATCCGGTCCATCATCAGCATCGGCGGTTCGGGAAGCTGGGCATTGCCCGGCCCGAACAACTCGCCACGGGCGCATTTCAGCAAATCATCCTTGCCAAAGGAGGAGGTATAGTTGGCCATTTGCGCAGGATCCTTGCCGATCGAAGAGTCTGACCCGTCTAGCATCGTCAATCCGCGCGTGACAAGGGCGCGCCGGACCGGGCCTGCGCGACCTTCGGAATTGAATTCCGTGAACAAAGCGTCATATTGCGCATAGGAGATTAGGGAGAGAAACCCAATGACGTCCATTGCACAGGATCCCGGAACCGCTTGGCTTGCGCGGGGACAGGTCCGCCCGACGCGGCAGCGCGTCGCCCTGGCCGAATTGCTGGTCGGCGATGGAAAAGTCCGCCATGTCACGGCCGAAAGCCTGTTCGAAATGGCGCGCAAGACCGGCGGGAAAGTGTCCCTGGCCACGGTTTACAACACGCTGCGCACATTTTGCGATGCCGGATTGGTGCAGGAAATCACCGTTGACGGGTCACGCAGCTATTTCGACACCCGGATGGACGATCACCCCCACTACTACTGGGAGGAATCCGGGCTTTTGACCGACGCCCCGACAGAGCAGCTGAAATTCGCCAGCCTGCCGGAAACGCCGTCGGGAATGGAGATCACCAAGGTCGATGTTGTGGTCCGGCTGCGCAAGTCGCCGTAGTCGCCGCTTGCCGGTCACGATCCGCTCGGAACCACCAGCCGAAGCGCCGAACGTGCGATCAACAATACGTCCCCGGTCAGCGTCATCGTTTCCACGTAGGTGCGGTCATAGCGCACCCGCGTCGCGAAGGCGCTGCGATGGCGTTCACCAACCTGCCACGGACCGCCCAGTCCGGGGCGCACCCGATAATAGGCCTCTGATCCCGGCACCGCATCGTAAAGCGCCTTCTGGGCCGGAAGAAACGGACGCGGACCGATCAAGCTCATCTCGCCCCGCCACACGTTCCAGAGCTGGGGCAGCTCGTCGAGCGAATAGCGGCGCAAAAACCGCCCCAAGGGTGTCAGTCGAGGGTCGTTGTCGAGTTTTTGTCGGTGCTGCCATTCCAGCGCCAGCTTGTCGTTTTGCGACAAAAGACGCGACAGATGCGCTTCGGCATCCGGCACCATGCTGCGCAATTTCCACATGGAAAACAGCCGCCCGTCCTGCCCGATGCGGGTCTGACGAAAGAAACCCGGACCGCCGTCGCGCCGGACAAGAAGCCACAGGACCGCAAGCAGGGGCAGGACAATGGGCGCGGAAACAAGGACGCAGGCCAGATCCAGTATCCGCTTGGACGTGACGGGCGCGGGCAGTCCGGCCCCGACCGTCGGGACAGGTCGGGTGGAGGCGAAAGCGTCAAGGGGCAAAGGTCTCATCAGGCTCTCCGTCGCGTGTGGACGAAGGGATTAAGGGACGCTTAACCTTAACAAATCGTAAATCGTGTCACAAATACAGGAGTATTAACAGAAGGTTAACAAGTGACCCGCCAGCACTGCCGCCAACAGATCCGCCCCACCGGGAAGATCGGTTTCCCGGACCGCCCGTGGGTTGCCGGGATCGGCTACAAATCCTAGCCTGCGCCCGACACGGGAAGGGTTCAATGCGTAAATCCGTCTTCATTCTGATCGGTCTCCAGATCGCACTTGTCCTTTATGCCTTTCTCAGCATGGGCGGTTCCGGGGTGGACGCGGCAGAGCGCAGTATGGCCATGGGCTTTCTGATAATCT
>Ga0316205_10003027_pt1 | contig 16413 bp, 11 predicted proteins | sample 3monthpyrite_MG_FD_204941 | JGI IMG/M metagenome (GOLD analysis project Ga0316205, IMG submission 204941) | Microbial mat bacterial communities from mineral coupon in-situ incubated in ocean water Damariscotta River, Maine, United States -... | ecosystem: Environmental > Aquatic > Marine >... | reverse complement strand
TTCCCCTTTATTGATTACTGCTTTTGTTGATGCAACTTTATTTTTTGGCATTTCAGCTGCGCTTTCAGAAACAACATTAACAACTTCTATATTTAAAAGGGCTAAACCTTCTTTGATGCTAAGCTTGTTCAAATTGATAAAGTCGCCTCCAGAGCGTAAGCTCTCTACAATTAAATTACTTGTATTTGCTTTTGTGGTACTGGAAATCACATAAGTTGGGACTGAAGTATCTATTTTTAATTGGTCAAAAACTTCAATGCCATCGGTAAACAACAGGTTGGTATCTGAAGGCTCTACTTCTAACAGCACATCAAAAAAGGCAAGGCCATCGTAATTGGTGTTTAAAAGCACTTCTTTCAAAGCTGTCCATTCAGAATTTACAATACTGAAGGACTGTTGCAAATCGATAGAGTTGCTAAAAACAACAAGATCGACACTTGCATTTGGGATATTGTGAAAATAATTGTCTAAGAAATCCCGTTCTTTGTCCACAGCTTTATCTAGCATGGATAGTGAGCTGTCCCAGTATATAGTCACTTTTTTTATATCTAACCTTGGAGTTGTTGATTGGGCTTGAACTGGGGAGTACAGCAATAAAGTACTCATTAAAAGTGTATAAAAATATTTATGCATGATATGGGTTTTAATGTTTGGCATGATTTTTATAAAATTCAACTATAATATTTAGCATAACTTGTTACAATGTATAAATTAAGACATTAATGATAAATATAAAAACCATTATTGGAATTTAATTCCAACAATGGTTTTTATGGACATTATTCATTTTGATCAAAACAAACATAACAATTAGTACTAACAAAATTTTTGCATTCGCCTTGACAATTAGCTATGCAAGTATTATAATCATAGTATGGATAACAAGAACCCTCTCCACCATTAATACTTTGTTGTTCGTTTTTACTCAATAGTTGAGCACCTTTTAAATTTCGCAAATCTTTCATAATTAAAAATTTTAAATAATATATTTGCCGTGAACATTTTAAGACACTCACAGTTTGTGTCTGCCCTTCGCGAAAGAGTATTTTTATTTGTTTAGTACATTTTTAAACTGATAAAAAAAACGTTCTATTAATCTAAGGTCATCAGTTACTATTTCAGCAGCACCTCTCATTTCTTGTTTAAAATCAATGGTTTTATTGTAAGATGTTATTAAGGTTTTTGGTAAACTAACGTCTATAAGGTATTGTCCTTCGTTATTAGGGACAAGAGAGATGCTTTTTATAGCGCCTTGCAATGTTCCGAATTCGGTATCAGGATAATTTTCTAGCTTGATGTTAACTTGTTGACCAGTTTTTATTTTTCCAGAGTTTTGTGCTGGGGACTTTAATTTTGCGATAAACGCCGAATTTTCGTTAGGAATAATAGTAAAGACCAAATCGCCTTGGTTGACGGTTTGGTTAACATTCCAATAGTTTAAGAAAGATACTTTACCATTAATATTGGATTTTAATACATAGCGGTTCTCCCAGTCTTTGATGCTTTTTTTCAATTGGTTAAAAGACTGAATCACATTTTTAAGTAATACCATTTCTTCTTTTATGCGATTTATTTCTGATCCTTTAGAAGTTCTATGAGCATTGCTGATAGATTCTCTAATCTGAGAAATGGAAGATTCAAAGTTCTTATAATTACGTTGGGCTTGTGCTATTTCTAATTGTTTGTTCTCATAATCCTGAGTAGAAATAATCCCCTTTTCATACAATGTTTTACTGCGTTCTAAATCCTTTTGCTTAAATTCTAATTCTGTTTTATTTATATCCCTTTGCGCTAATAAACTACGAAGCCTTCTATTGAGTTCTGAAATAGAGAATGTATTTGCTAAAGCTTCATTAGAAAATGGCTGAAGCTCACTATTTAATTTGTATTGGATATAGCTGTTTTCAAATAAGGCAAACTGAGATTCAATTTCTCCAAGAAACAACATTGGTAAATCATTAATAGGAAAATTAAAGGATTGATTATTGATTTTAATTGTGTCAATAACAGATTTTAAAATATAAACGTCTTTATAATTTGCCGTGTTTTCAATTATCGCTAGGGGCTGATTTCTCTTAACTAAATCATTATCAATTACTAATATAGCTGTTAAAGTTCCTGTAGTTTTAGCATATACCTTTTGAGGAGGTATTTGAGTAGTAATCATCGCATCTGCAGTAATAATGTCTGGGTATTTTACAAACCATGAAATGCCAAGAAGCATAACTATGAGCATCAACACCAAAAGATTTCCCCAACGTATCATCCAATTGGGAACAGCATTCAGTATTTCCTGTACGTCTTCGCTGCGTAATTCTATGTCGTTTATATTATTTGGCATATTTAGATATATGATATTTAGTTAAAGTAGGAGAATTAGCCTCCTACTTTAACTTTTGAATAGATGTTTTAAAAATTAACTAAAACAAACCCAACATTTACCCCCATGCCATATTCCACCTGCGTTATTACATTTAACTTCACTCCATCCAAGCATAAGTGTGCCTCCTAGAGACCCACATGGCCCACCTTTGTATTCACCACCATTAATTTGTTTTTGTTCAGCTTTGTTTAAAGCTTTTCCTAATTTTTGTAAATTTTTCATAATTAAAAATTTTAAATAATTGTTAAAAGCCTTGATCATTTAAAGACACTCAAGGTTTGTGTCTGCCCTTCGCGAAAGGATGTATTTAGTTTCCTAATTCTAATTGGTTTTTCACTAAATTGTAATAATCTCCTTTAAATTTGATAAGTTCTTTGTGGTTGCCTACTTCTACAATTTTTCCTTTATCTAGAACCACAATTTGATGTGCATTTTTAACAGTACTTAAACGATGAGCAATTACGACAGCAGTTTTGCCTGTAAAAAAAGTTTCTAGTCTTTCCATGATGACTTTTTCGTTTTTAGCATCAAGAGCAGAAGTGGCTTCGTCAAAAAATAAAAACTTGGGGTTTTTATAAACAGCTCTAGCTATTAATAAACGTTGCTTTTGCCCTGTACTTAATCCTGAACCTTCAGCTCCAATTTTGGTGTTTAGCCCAAGGGGTAATCCATCTATATAATCAGAGATATTTGCAATATCGATGGCAAGAGCTAACTTTTTTGAGTCAACATAGTCTTCACCAACACCAATATTTTTAGCTATGGTGTCATTAAAAATATAGCCTTCTTGCATAACCACGCCACAATAGTCTCTCCACACTTTTTGAGAGATATTATTAAGATTATGATTATTTATAGTAATCTCACCTTTGTCAATATCATAAAAACGCAACAGTAATTTCATTAAGGTTGTTTTGCCGCTACCACTTACGCCAACAATAGCTGTTGTTTTATTAGCTGGAAGGGTTAATGATAAATCTTTTAAAACAGGTTCCAAACCTCCAATATATCTAAATGAAATATTGCTTAGCTTTATAGAGGCGTTTTCTGGTATATTAGTGATTTTTTCATCTCCTGGGTTTTCTTCATCTTCCATATTATGAATTTCACCCAAACGATCTACAGAAATTTTGGCGTCCTGTACATCTCTCATAAAACTTATAAGTTGTGTTATTGGACTGTTTAACTGACCAACGATGTAACTGATAGCCATCATCATCCCTAATGTAATATCACCATCTATAACAAGTTTAGCAGATAAAATAGTAATGAACATATTTTTCAGTTCATTTATGAAATTAGAACCAACACTTTGTGTTTGCTCTAGTGCTAAACTTTTTGTGGCGACTTTAAATAAACGTGCCTGTACATATTCCCAATTCCAACGCATTCGTCGCTCTGCATTATGGAGTTTAATTTCTTGCATGCCATTAATAAGCTCGATGACTTTACTTTGCTCTTGACTTACTTCTGAAAATCGTTTATAATCAAGTGCTTTTCTACGTTTAAAAAAGAACAATACCCATGCTATGTATAGTAAACTCCCTAAAACAAAAACACTAAAAATTTGAAGACTGTAATATCCAAGAACAAAGCTGAAGACAACTAGATTAAACATTGAAAAAAGAATGGTTAAAGACGACGTAGTTAAAATACGTTCAATACGTTTGTGGTCATTTATACGCTGTAGTAAATCTCCTGTCATGCGTACATCAAAATAGGAGATTGGTAATTTCATGAGTTTTATAAAAAAATCTGAAATTAAAGAAATGTTGATACGTGTACTTAAATGAAGAAGTATCCAACTTCTGATAATCTCTAAACTGGCTTTACCAAGGAACAAAAATAACTGTGCAAAAAGAATAAGGTAAATAAAATTGAGATCTTGATTTGCAATACCAACATCAACAACGCTTTGTGTTAAAAATGGAAAAATGAGTTGTAGTAAACTTCCAGCGAGTAAACCAATGATTAATTGGACAACAAATTTTTTGTATTTAAAAAGATATTTAAAGATAAAATTAAATCCAAACTTTTCATCTTTATCAAAATCTGATTGGTAAAAACGTGGTGTTGGCTCTATTAATAGAGCGATACCTTCTTCGGTGTTTTCATCAGCATTATTACCAATCCAATGTTTAATAAATTCTTGTTTTGTGTAGGTTATTAATCCATGAGCAGGATCGGAGATATAAATAGTATTCTTTCTTATTTTATAGAGTACGACATAATGATTTTTATTCCAATGTACAATACAAGGCAAAGGTGCTTCTAATAGTTTTGTATAGGTAAGTTTAACTCCAAGAGAACGAAAGCCCATACTCTCGACTGCCTCGCTTAAACCTAATAAACTACTGCCTTCTCGTGTAGTTTCACTTAGCTTACGTAATTGTTGTGTGTTAATAGTTTTACCATAATGTTTGGCAATAATCTTAATACAGGTTGGACCGCAATCTTTGGCTTCTGTTTGTTGGTATGTTGGGAATTTTGGCATTTTACAGAATAATAGTTAAATATTAAGTTTATAATGAGAATTTAAAACTAATCAAAAGCTGAGAAGGCCTAAGCGTATAGAGATTTTCGTTACTAAAAAACTGACCGTTATACACACTCACATAGTTTCTTGTATTTAATACGTTATTCCAAATTATCTTAGCATCAAGGTTATATTTTTTAAATGTAAATTGATAGCTAAAATTTAAAAAGTAGTTATTATTGTTACTCGTCCCAATATTATTATAATGCTCTGCATCGATATTAAAAATTTCATGATCACTTATATAAAAGAATGCTGCCATAGTATTCTCCCAATTTTTGACTTCACTAAATTGATTATCTGTAAAACGTAATTCAGATACTGTAATATTAGTGCTTCCACTCAGACTAAACCATTTTGTAATTTCTGATTCTATATTCAAATTATATTCTTGGCTTACATTTTTAAATGAACCAAAGTTGCCATTTACTATTTGTGGATTTTCGGAAAATGAAAATATACTACCAGCAGTAAAGGTTGTTTTCATTTTGCTTAAATATTTACTTATGCTAAAATTTATACTTTGAGCTGTGCTTTCATTATCTCGTTCAATACTCTCTATTATCAAAGACCCATTATCGGCTACTGAATTATTATAAAGTAAATTATTCTCATTTCTACTTAAAGAAAATGATATTCTCGCAAATATGGCTTTTAATACGTTTCTATAGTTGACATTTATTGAAGAAAAATATCTAACATCTTCACTGAGAATAGAATTATATCTCAATAAGCTCAAATAGTTTCTAAGCATATAACCATCAAACAAATTATCAATTTGACCAAATTTATTATCAATAGCTCCTCTAATATTCACTTTCCAATATGGGGAGAGTTTTTTAGTTATTGATAAATTAGGTTCGAAATTTAACCTTGTAATAGTCTGTTGCTGCCCTGAAATTCTATTTTTTGTTTTAAAATAACGCAAGTACAGAGGTGATTTCAGTACAATCGTCCATCTATTTTGTTCAAAATTCGAATAGTTGGTAATGAATACATTTGAATTGATTAATTGTAAGTTATTTTCAAAATCGGAACCAATTTCTGACTGATTTCCATTAACAGATTTAAATAAGTTAGATGTTAATTGTTGGTTTTTATATGCAAACCCTACTTTAGGTGAAATTGAAAAATCTCCCAGTTTCTTTGTAAAACCAACGGTATTTTCGGAAAAAAAAGTTGACAATCCAGTACGTTGCTTTTTGTTTTCAAATCCTTCTCCTGCATATAATAGATTTTCGAACTGTCCAGGAAAAATAATTAATTCTTGGTCAGTTTTAGTGTAACCAGAAATAGAATTTAACGTTAACAATTGTTTACCTATGGGTTTTATTATTTTAAGATCATTGGTCAATATGAGATATGGATTTGAAAGTTCTTGAAGAACATTTAAGCTATCATTAACAACAGAACCTCTTTGACTGTCCCAAAATATTTTAGCAGCAAACGAATTTCGAAAATAACTTTTAGACAGATTTTTTTCTATAGTAAACTTAGTGTTTAAAGAATTCAAAAATGTTAAATTTTCTACTTTTTCCTTGAACGCTATAGTATCATTGTCAGCTATATAAATTGTGTTTCTTTCACCATTATCTAAACGAGTACCATTTAAATATGATAGGTTTATTTTAATGTCAGTCTTATTCTTTAAACGCTCTAAGTAATTGATGTTACCAAAGTGGTCATTATTATCTAACCATCGTCGACCTTCAAATGGTGGTATAGATAATCCTTGAAGTGAGAGAAAGTTCTTTTTTGATACGCTAAATCCCTGAACCTGATTGTCTGTTGTTGAGAAGTCATTATTATTTCTGGCTAAATCATCTCCAGTATTATTATATTGATAGCTAAACAGTGCTTGACTTTTCTTAGTGAAAATTAAAGGTGTTATATTGGTTTTGAATAAAATTGGACTTAAACCACCACCAATATCAGCAACTCCTGTTACGGAAACATTATTTATTAATTTAATATTTAATGAGGTTCTATCTGAAAACACTAAACTATCCAATACCTTGATAGGTTGATGATTTTCTAAAACCTGGACCTTACTTACATCATTAGCTGATATGTTTTCATTTGCTAAATTGTAGCGTCCCTCCAACATATCCATTCCTTCGATGTAATATTTTTCTATTGGATTTCCCATATATAATATCTGTCCGTTAGGCAAGACTTCTATGCCTGGCATTTTCTTCAGAACATCTGCTATCGACCTATCTTTTTGATCTTTAAAAGCAGATACAGAATAGCTTAGTGTATCTCCTTTTTTCTTAATAACCTCAGATTTAACTAATACTTCTTTTAATTCTTCTGGTGATTCCTCTAATACTATGCTTAAATTTTGAGTCTCATTTTCAATGTTTTTGGTAAAAACCTTATACCCTAAGTGAGAGATACTGATAACAAGGTCTAAAACATCAGATTCTACAGTAATTAAAAATTTGCCTTTAGAGTCTGTTACAGCGTAGTTTAAAATTGCATTTGAATTTTGATTTTTAATGCTTACGGTTGCACGAATAAGTGGATTACCATTATTGTTCTTAACGTGACCCTCAATCAAATTTTGACCATAACTCAGAGGGATAGTGAACAATAAGATTATTAATAAAAGACTAAGTCGAGGCATAAAAGGGAATCAATTTTTTTCAATACGGTTATTTTCTTTCGCCAAGAGTTCAGTAAAAGACTTAATATACTTTTGATGTGTTTTAGGAGAGATTATTATGTTTGGATTATTAACATACGAAAAAGGATCTCTTCTATATCTATTATATACTTCTTTAAGTTCTTCTTTTGTTGTAATAATGTAATGTTTAAAATTAGTTTTAAAAGGAACTTTAGGTTCGAGTTTTTCAAAGGATTTTAGTTTAAAAACATAATGGTTTTCAGAATCTGTAATCTCTAAAATTAACCCAGGTAATCCGTTAAATTTAAAAGGTCCATCAGATATAGGAATATCTAAAGTAAACCAAGCAATATAATCACGACCAGAATAGGTCATTGTAGCTTTTTGTGCATTATAATCTTTTATAACTTTAGTTTCCTGATGTAGCTTCCATTCAAATAGATCTATTTTTTGCTTATAATAAAAGAAGTCGTCAACAATTTGCAATGTATAGGCTAAAAAATCTTGCTTAAAGTTTTTTATTATCACATATTGAAAATCGGTAATAGATGTCTTAGATGTATGAGCCGAGTTACCCTTAATAACTACGGTATTACCAATAAGCTTGGCTCTACTTGAGTACGAGGAGATATCATTTCCTAAGAAAAGCACCATATCTTCAGATTTTTTATTATCTAAATCTGTAGAATCTAAACTATATGTTAATTCATAAGTTACTTTATAATTAAAATCAGTTGTGGTTTTTTTTTGTGCACATACTGTAGCATTCCATATTAAAAAAATCAGAATAAGTATTTTTTTTTCAAACATTTTACTAAAATTTATTGATACAATTAAATAATAAAACGGCCATTTTGTTAAATGACCGTTATTAACTATGAAATTATTGCATGTTACCAGAACATGTAGCACCTCTACCACCACAAGCGACACCTGCTCCTTCAAGAGCATCACCTATGCTGTTTGCATTGACTGCAAATGTAAATTGCTCCCAAGCTCCACCAGTAAAACCACAATAACAAGTAAAATCAGCTCCACCATTAATAGATTGTTGTTCTTTTTTGCTCAATAGTTGAGCACCTTTTAAATTTTGTAAATTTTTCATAATTAAAAATTTTAATAAATTATATTTGCTGTGAACATTTTAAGACACTCACAGTTTGTGTCTGTCCTTCGCGAGAGGATGTGTTCTAGAGCCTAGTGTATGCTAGGCTCTTTTTTATTAGCTCAAGTCAGATCACTATTTTCCCTAACATTTGTTTGCCTTTGATGTTGTTTAATATCAACACCCTTGATGTTTTGGTCTCATTGGCTTTTCCATAGTTCTTATAAACCGTGTATTTTAATGCCACAGGCGTTTTCTTGCCTTGTAGTTTAGGCTCTACATTAATCAGCCATTCTCCCTTTTCGGCATCAATTAACAAAAACTCTTCGGTATTAAAACCTTGTGTGCTTTCGTTTTGCAAACGTGCTGCATTTTCGGTATTGGTATGTGACCACGTAAAGAACTTTTTCTGTGGGTTTACAAACTGTAAGTCAAATTCTGCCATTCTATCGTTCCACTCAAACACAATGCGAACATCATTGTTAATGCCTTTAATGTTTAAGTATTTACTGGGTATTTTACTTAAAGTTAGTTCTTTTTTATGTAGCAAAATTAAACGTTTCATTTCATTGATAATGGCTTTTTTAAGCCCTGAAAAATTAACCTTTGGATACCTATTGTTTTCAATGTCATTGTAAATGTCCAAAGCCTTTTGGTAATCTCCTGTTTCTTGGTAGATGAGCGCTAAGTCTCTATAGGATTGTGCCTCATTGGGTTTTAATTTAACAATCTTTTCATAAATGCGTTTGGCAAAGAACACCTCTTGTTGTTGTGTTGCTTTATAGGCCACTAGCCGAAGTGCATTGACCTCTTTTGGGTTCATCTCTAGAATATTGGAGCGTATTTTAGAAGCTAGTTCTTTATTTCCCCATTGCATGATATAATCGGAAACATTGGCAAAATACAAGGCATCGTTTAAGTAATTAAGACGTTGTTTTAAGTAGTGGCTATAAACTTCGTCTAAGGTCTTATACTCCTCCAAGGCCTTGATGTAGGCAATGTCCTTTATGGCATTGCTTACTTGCTCCAAATTCTCGGTATAATCGTTATTGCGCAACAAGGCTGAATTATAAGGCGTTTTGGATTTCTTTCCAGCCAAAGCCATTTTTGTGGTGATTAAAATTACACCAGCTCCTCCATCAGTTCCATATCTATTAGTAGCTGCTAAACCCTTTAAAACAGTAACATTCGCAACATTTGCAGGGTCTATAAAATCAACTAATTTATTTGTAGTAGCATTTAAAGTATTTCTTCTCAAAGGTACACCATCAATGACAATAAGTGCAAAACGATTCCCCACAAAAACATTTCTAAAAACAGTTAAACTAATATCATTACCTGAACTATTGTCTACTGCTCCCATCTTACTTCTCACCGCATCAGAGATATTTGTTGCATTGGCAGACATTAATTCTTTTTCACTAATAGTTTTAACTGCATAGCCCAGTTTTTCTTTATTGACCTTGCCATAACCGGTTTCTACCACTTCGGGCTCTTGTTTTTTCTGACCAGTAACCACTACTTCGTTGAGCTCTGTTTCATCACCTATTAATTGAATACTCAAGGGGTTTGAATCTTCAACAATTACTTCTTTAGGTGTTTTGCCCAAATAACTGAAAACCAATGTATCGCCTTTGTTGGCCTTTATGTTAAACTGTCCATTAATATCGGTAATCACACCAATGGATGTTTCTTTTATCGCAATGGTAGCCCCAATTAAAATACCCTCTGAACTATACACGGTTCCTGTAACTTCCCCTTTATTGATTACTGCTTTTGTTGATGCAACTTTATTTTTTGGTATTTCAGTTGCGCTTTCAGAAACAATATTAACAACTTCTATATTTAAAAGGGCTAAACCTTCTTTGATGCTAAGCTTGCTCAAATTGATAAAGTCGCCTTCAGAGCGTAAACTCTCTACAACTAAATTACTTGTATTTGCTTTTGTGGTACTGGAAATCACATAAGTTGGGACTGAGGTATCGATTTTTAATTGGCCAAAAACTTCAATACCATCGGTAAACAACAGGTTGGTATCTGAAGGTTCTACTTCTAACAGCACATCAAAAAAAGCAACGCCATCGTAATTGGTGTTTAAAAGCACTTCTCTTAAAGCTGTCCATTCTGAATTTACAATACTGAAGGACTGTTGCAAATCGATAGAGTTGCTAAAAACAACAAGATCGACACTTGCATTTGGGATATTGTGAAAGTAATTGTCTAAGAAATCCAGTTCTTTGTCCACAGCTTTATCTATCATGGATAGTGAGCTGTCCCAGTATATAGTCACTTTTTTTATATCTGATTTTGGAGTTGTTGATTGTGATTGTACTGGGGAGTACAGTAATAAAGTACTCATTAAAAGTGTATAAAAATATTTATGCATGATATGGGTTTTAATGTTTGACATGATTTTTAAAAATTCAACTATAATATTTAGCATAACTTGTTACAATGTATAAATTAAGACATTAATGATAAATATAAAAACCATTATTGGAATTTAATTCCAACAATGGTTTTATGGACGTTATTCATTTTGATCAAAACAAGCATAACAATTAGTACCAACAAAATTTTTGCATTCGCCTTGACAATTCCTTTTTGTCGATACTAATGCTGTTGTTAATTAATAATTGCTGAACCAGATAGAATAAAGAATCTTTCAAAATAGTTTTTATTAAAAAACGGCATCAGTAAACGCCTTAATTTCTTAGTCAATAAATATTTACTATATAAACTATTATTAAAAAGTTCTTAAAAGAGTGATACTTTAAAGATACTCTTTTTTGTAATGATAATTCTGAGAAGGCAGTTTTGAGATACGGATAAACAATAAAAGTGTATTAAAACAAGATCTAAAAATTTGATATTTAATATATAATTAACGTTTTACACAAAATTTGAGTACGAAAATTTATTATTCACTTTAAGAAATAATCAATAAAATAATGTAAAAATTATCTATAATCCTAATCTTCATTCATGAACAGGTTTAACTAAACCTTAATTATTTCAAATTTATTCGTAATTTGGTTATTCAATAACCCTAACTATGAGTAAATCTCTCTCTCCCTTTACAAAAGCGCAATTGCTTCCTCAGGAAGAAACCTTAGAAGTTTTAAAGCGTAAAGGCAACTTATTTATTGGAATTCCAAAAGAAACATCGTTTCAAGAAAAACGCGTATGCTTAACACCAGATGCGGTTTCGGCGTTAGTAAATAATGGACATCGAGTTCTATTGGAGTCTGGAGCTGGTGAAGAAGCTAATTTTAAAGATAAAGACTATAGTGAAGCTGGCGCCGAAATAACCAAAGACACCTCCAAAGTATTTTCTTGCCCTATTTTATTAAAAGTAGAACCTCCTTCTCTTGATGAGATTAAACTTATAAACCCACAAACCATATTAATTTCCGCTTTACAGCTTAAAACTCAAAACAAAACATACTTTGAAGCTTTAGCTAAAAAAAGAATCACAGCCATAGGATTTGAATTCATTAGAGACGAGGATGGCGCTTATCCTGCGGTAAGTCAATTAAGTGAAATTGCTGGAACTGCCTCGGTACTTATAGCCTCCGAGTTACTTTCTAATGCCAATAATGGCAACGGCTTATTGTTTGGTAATATAAGTGGCGTTCCTCCTATTGAGGTCGTAATTATTGGTGCAGGAACTGTTGGTGAATTTGCTGTGAGATCTGCCTTGGGTTTAGGAGCCAATGTAAAGGTTTTTGATAACTCAATATCAAAACTAAGAACACTTCAAAGTAATTTGGGTAAAGCATTATATACATCGACAATGCAGCCAAAAAACTTACTAAAAGCATTAAAACGTTGTGATGTTGCTATTGGTGCAGTACGCGGGAAAAATCGAGCTCCAATTTTGGTAAATGAAACCATGGTGGAAAGCATGAAACCTGGAGCAGTGATCATAGACGTTAGTATAGACATGGGAGGTTGTTTTGAGACTAGTGAAATTACAACACACGATCGCCCTACATTCATAAAGCATGGAGTTATTCATTATTGTGTTCCAAATATTCCTGCAAGGTATTCTCGAACTGCCTCGGTATCAATTAGTAACATTTTCACACCATACCTTTTAAAAATTGCAGACGATGGTGGTATAGAAAATGCGCTTCGTTTTGACCGTGGATTAAAAAATGGTTTGTACTTTTACCACGGAATTTTAACCAACAAATCTGTTGCAGATTGGTTTGATCTAGATTACAGTGATGTCAATCTTCTAATTTTTTAAAATCGTTTATGAAACTTATTCAACGTATTGGTTACTATCTAGGTGGTTTCTCAATTGGTCTTATTTTATTAGCCTTTTTTTTAAGCGGAAAAAAAGCATCCTGCAGTTATAGTCCTAATGCAAGAGTTATAAAAAACATAGGTATAAAGCCTTTAAAGTATTCTAGCGAAGCTTTAAAATTAATTGAAAATAACGTTATTGACACCTCTATGATTACTATTGCTTTAAGAAAAGGACGTGTAAATTTTTCTCTAAGCAATACTTCATTAGACTCGTGTAAAGTTTATGTTATTGAGGAAGATATAGATGATGTAGAAATTATCCTCACAGTAGAAAATTGTGATAGCTTAGCCACTCTAAAAAATGTGCGTATTAAATAACAGAGGTAGCCTGAAAGTTAGATATTTAGACTGCACTCAATAATATGTCATTTACAGCTAGCCATTACTAGCAAAAAACACCTTATTTAAAGATTATTTTTTTGGTGGTGCTTTGTTCTAACTCTTCGAGTGTTACAAAATACAATCCTGAGTTAAATCGAGAAATATCTATTTGTTTTTGAAAAATTAAGCCACCATTTGACGTTATGGTTTCAAAATAAATCAATTTCCCTATTACATCATGAATGTAAATATTGGAATTATCGGTCAAGCCACCTAAATACATTTTAAGCACACCATCACTCACTGGATTAGGGTAAATATCAAATTGATAACTTGGATCTGTTTCCTCCCCTTCACCTTCACATTGAATTACAGACACCATTACATCATCACTAGCTGATGCAAATTGAGTAGAAACTACTACTGTATAAATGGTATCTACATTTGGAGAAACTTCAATTATTCTAGTAGTGTCACCAGTACTCCATAAATACTCATCGCCTCCAGTAGCCGTTAAAGTTATTGAGTCTCCAAAACAAATAATCTGGTCTTTACCTGCGTTTGCATTAACCACATTTGCAACGGTTACTCTTACTTGAGCAACATTTGAACAATTATTGGTATATCCTGTTACATAATAATCGGTTGTTTGTTGTGGACTTACTGCAATATTGGGCTGTGTCGCACCATTGCTCCATAAATAAGTATCTGCTCCAGTAGCCGAAAGTGTTACATATTGTCCTAAATCGATGGTTTGATCATCTCCTGCATCTACATTTGGTATTTCATTTACCAAAACAGTCACGTCATCTGTGCCAGTTGATATTGCATTGGAAACTTCGACAGTGTATGTTGTAGTACTATTAGGGTTAACAACTATCGTTGCTGTGGTTTCTCCTGTACTCCATAAATATGTTTCACCTCCAGAGGCTGTTAATGTAGCTGTTTCACCATTACAGATAGTTTTGTCTGTGCCTGCATTTGCATCTACGGTTCCAATAACAGTAACTTTAACTTCATCATAAGCAGTACAGCCATTGGTTTCGGTAACCTCTACGCTATAGGTTGTGGTTACTGTTGGGGTAACTGTAATACTTGATGTTGTTTCACCTGTGCCCCAAAGCACATCACCCATTCCAACAACAGTGAGGGTAGTGCTTTCGCTAAGGTAGATGTCCACGTCATTTCCTGCGTTTATCGTTTGCCTGGGCTTTACTGTTACAGTGACCTCGTCGGTACTGGAACAGTTATTCTGGGTGACAATGACGGAATAATTTGTGGTGCTATTTGGGTTTATCGTTATGTTTTGTGTGGTTGCTCCATTACTCCATAAATAAGAATCTCCACCAGAAGCAAAAAGCGTTGTCTCTTCACCTTGACAAATTTCAACATCCGCACCAGCATTTGCAACAGGAACAGAATTTACATTTATAACAACACTATCGGTACTTGTATCACCATTAACAGCTGTTCCTGTTACTATATATGTTGCAGTAGCGTTAGGTGTTACGGTAATGCTTGCTGTTGTCTCACCTGTACTCCATTCATAACTCTGTGCTCCAGTAGCTGTTAGGGTTGTGGTGTCACCAATACAAATATCTTTATCAGCGCCAGCATTTACACTACTTGAACCACCACCATTTATTAACTTATCTCTAAAATCGACTACAAAAGCATGAATTGGTCGGCCAGTACTCATCCAATTGGAAGCAAATAATAACCTACCTCCAGAAGGCGAAGGACTAGCTTGTGCTTGATTTTCATAATCGCTAAAAAGGTAATTTCTTGCATTTGTAATCCTTTCTACTCTTGAGCCATCAAGTTTTACACCAATAAGTTCGTTTAAATAAGGATCCCAACTTCGTGAAGAAGATGTTATAGTAAATACCCAACCTGGTCTGTAAAGAGACCTAGCTGAACCATGACTAGCATAACCACCAGTTGTTAATACTGTAACTTGGCCATCTACCAATCTTCTTTTTATAACCCTACCATCATCTGGATTAGACTTAGAGACTCCAACTGCTACTTCATTTCCATCTTGGTCTACTGCTAAATCAAAATGACTAGGTCTGCCGTATTCACTCCAATAAGGTCCAACTTGGTTTCCAGCCAAATCATACACCTTAGTTCTATCGCTTCCATTACCATAATCGGCATTAACCATAGTATAATTACCAAGAGGTGAAATTGATAGCCAATCGATATTAACACCAGAAAAATCAATATCTGGGTGTTTAATATTATTAGCAAAGTCTAGTGCAAAAACCACTTGTTTACCATCAGAATTTCTTGTAGCAAAAACAGATACCTTAGTACCATCATTTGTGAAATTACCTGTATATCCAGTGGTAGCTCCAGAATAACCACTATAAGACATTAATTGTGTTGTGTTTCCTGTAGAATAACTCCAAGAATAGATTCCGTCGTCCCTTATCAAGAGCATTAAATCTGGGTTTATTGGATGCCATCTGGTTTCATTGGCTCCAGGAACGTTTGCTTGTTTAATGACTTCGTAAGTTTCGCCATTTAAAAATAGCGATGGTCCCCAACTACCACCTTCGGTTTTATGTCTATCTAAATAAATAACAGATTCATCTGCATTCCAAGGCTGTCTTGTTGAATAACCGTGTCTAGCTACATTGCGCCATACTTCTCCATTAATGTTTGGTATTGCTACTCCAACATCTCCTGTAATTCTTGTAACTTTTGTACCGAATGTTGGATCGGTTATGGATTGTAAATATCCAGGTTTGGATACTTCTTGTATTGGCCAATAGACGTTTGTGTCTGTAATTAAGTCGTATTCTTGGGCGCTTAAGCTATTTTGAAAATAACAAAAGGTAACAATAAAAATAATTACTGCTTTTGCAGAGCTAATAAATTTCATCTTTTTAACAATTTGGGGCTGTTTTGGTAAACATAGACAAATAATTAAAGGTTAAATAGCCTTCGCTAATTTAATCGATAAAAAACATCTTTAAAGTAGGTTTATACTTACTAATATTATTAGTTTATAGATGTTTTATGCTTTTTGTCGATGTTTTTACTTTCAACATGTTTAGAGATATGTACGATGAAAAATTGATTTTGGATTTTATAATGAAGAAAAAATTATAAGC
>Ga0316205_10003026_pt1 | contig 16417 bp, 9 predicted proteins | sample 3monthpyrite_MG_FD_204941 | JGI IMG/M metagenome (GOLD analysis project Ga0316205, IMG submission 204941) | Microbial mat bacterial communities from mineral coupon in-situ incubated in ocean water Damariscotta River, Maine, United States -... | ecosystem: Environmental > Aquatic > Marine >... | reverse complement strand
TGCAGGCAAAATCACAAGGCGGACAATGGCTGATTAGAATCGAAGATGTCGATCAGACCAGAACCGTACCGCTATCTGATCAACATATTTTACAAACACTCGAAGATTTTGGCTTTGAATGGGATGGCGAGATTGTTTATCAAAGCCAGAGAACCGTGCTTTATGAATCATATTTAGAGCAACTCACAGCCAACAACCTCATTTATCCGTGCGACTGCAGTCGCAGTAAACTTAAACAAAATCCAGAAAATAATTCAAAAACAGGCGTTTATCCTGGTTATTGTCGACATAAAGTCGGGCAAGTTACATCACCCAATGCACTTAGGTGCATCATAAATAATGAACACCTGAGCTTTCAAGACCAAATCCAGGGTCAATATGAAACCCAGCTCGATAAAGAATGTGGTGATTTCATCGTCAGACGACGGGATGGATTTATTGCTTATCATTTAGCTGTCGTGGTTGATGATGCTGAGCAAGGCATCACCAATATTGTCAGAGGCGCAGACTTATTAACCTCAACGCCACAACACCTTTATCTGCAGCAGCAACTTGGGTTGTCACAACCAGAATATGCACATTTACCCATCGCAATGCACGATGATGGGCACAAGCTGAGCAAATCACATCAGGATCTTCCAATTCATCAGTTACCCGCTACGGAGATACTTTGTTCAACCCTTAACTTCTTAAACCAATCTATTCCAGACAATCTACAGAATTCAACACTGGAAGAGTTCTGGAAATGGGCAATTGATAACTGGGATATCAGCAAAGTGAGTAAATCACGTGAATTGACGTTTAATTTGCCGTAATTTAACAAGTTGTAATAATTACTGACTATTGAAGCAATCCACACGACAAAGTATGCTTAGGCAATAATAAAAATATCAGTTTACAAGGGAATATCTACTAATATGAGCTCAAATAATATCGATTCTGTTCTGATAGAAAACAGACAATTTCAACCATCTGATTCATTCAAAAAACAAGCTCGTATTACCGCTGAAAAACTTTCTGCGCTGCATCAACAGGCAGAAGCGGACTACGAAGGCTTTTGGGCTGAACAGGCAAGAGATTTTCTTGACTGGCATAAACCCTTTACGAATGTTCTTGATGAATCCAGTGCACCACATTATCGCTGGTTTGATGATGGTGAAATCAACGTTTCTCATAACTGCATAGACAGGCATCTGGCTGACAAAGCTGATAAAAACGCGATTATTTTTGAAGGCGAGCAAGGTGACACGTTACACATCACCTATCGAGAATTGCATCAACAAGTTTCTGCATTCGCTAATGCATTAAAAGCAAAAGGTGTTTCATCAGGCGACCGTGTCGTTATCTATATGCCAATGACGCCTGAGGCTGTCATCTCCATGCAAGCTTGTGCACGTGTGGGCGCTATCCATTCAGTTGTCTTTGGCGGCTTTTCTGCTGAATCACTACGCGATCGCATCAATGATGCCGGCGCCACCATGCTTATTACAGCTGATGGTGGTCATCGAGGCGGTAAAATTGTTGAATTAAAAGCAGCCGCTGATCAGGCCCTCGATTCTTCTGGCGGCTGCCCAACTATTGAAAATGTCATTGTTTATCAGCGCACCAAACATGTTATTGCAATGAAGGATGGCCGAGACACCTGGTGGCACGATGCTATCGATGGTCAGCCTGATCAATGTGAGCCCACCTGGGTTAACGCAGAACACCCTTTATTCCTGCTCTACACGTCAGGCTCTACCGGAAAACCTAAAGGCATACAGCATTCCAGCGCTGGCTATTTGCTAGGCGCGGCATTAACCAATAGCTGGGTATTTGACCTGAAAGACGATGACGTTTTCTGGTGCACAGCTGATGTCGGCTGGATCACCGGTCACACCTACGTGGCTTATGGCCCGTTAGCAGTAGGTGCAACGATAGTCATTTACGAAGGCGCTCCTACTGTGCCTGATGCAGGTCGTTTCTGGAAAATGGTTGAAGAACATAAAGTGACTGTTTTCTACACTGCACCAACAGCCATCAGAGCACTGATGAAACTGGGCGATGATTTCCCTAACGCATACGACCTGTCTTCCATACGACTATTAGGCACTGTAGGCGAACCCATCAACCCGGAAGCCTGGATGTGGTATCACACAGTGATTGGCAAAGAACGCTGCCCTATTGTTGATACCTGGTGGCAAACGGAAACGGGCTGCAACATGATCACCCCGATACCAGGCGCGATGGCAACCAAACCTGGATCTTGCACCAGGCCCTTGCCAGGCATCATGGCCGATGTTGTCGATGAAGATGGCAATAGCATTACCGAAGCCAACAAAGGCGGTTACCTGGTCATTAAAAAGCCATTCCCTTCAATGCTAAGAACCGTTTGGGGCGACGATCAAAGATACCGTGAGACATACTATCCAAAATTTGATGGTCGCTTTTATCTTGCTGGTGACAGTGCACGCAAAGATCAGGATGGTTATTTCTGGATCATGGGTCGTATCGATGACGTATTAAACGTATCAGGTCATCGCTTAGGCACCATGGAGGTCGAATCTGCTCTGGTTGCACACGACCTTGTAGCTGAAGCTGCGGTAGTTGGTAAACCGCATGATGTAAAAGGCGAATCAATCTTTGCTTATGTTGTACTGAAAGGCCAAAGACCAGACGGTGGTGTTGATGAAGAACTAACTAAAACACTTCGCAACTGGGTAGGCGAACAAATTGGCGCCATTGCCAAACCAGATGAAATTCGTTATTCAGACAATTTACCTAAAACACGTTCAGGTAAAATAATGCGCCGCTTATTACGAACCATCGCTAAAGGTGAAGAAATCACATCAGACACATCGACTCTGGAAAATGAAGCCATACTTGATCAGCTGCAGGGTAAAGCGTAGTTAAAAATACCTGTATATTTAAATATTTCAATTTATTACTTATGAATTCAATACTATATTTCTGGGGTAATAATTATATACACCAAAAATATTAGGATTTTTTTTCAGTCAGAACATCTTAAGTAATTAACCTGTTATTACTATAAAGTGGACAAACTCAACTATGAAAAACAAAAACAATTCCTACTTAAGTGCTTTTATATTAGGGATGGTATTTCTGTTGTCGGCTTGCGATACAGACAAACCGAATGTCAGTGCAAAAGACCACATTGATCTTGCCCATTTATACTTCAAACAAGGATCGTTTAGAGCAAGTATTATTGAGAGTAAAAATGCATTACAAATAGAACCCAATAACATTGAAGCTCTAACAACTATGGCAACCACCCTACTCAAACTAGGCGAAGAAAAGGGTGCAATCAATTTACTAAAAAAAGCAATAAAAATTGAAAACGACAACCAGAACATACAACTTTTACTTTCACAATCTTATTTGTCACAGGGAAAAATATCTTTAGCTGAAGAGACCTTAGAGGGCATCAACCCAAGAAACATAGAAAATATAAGCACCTATCAGATAGCATCTGCTGATATACAATTTGCAACGAATCAATTTAAAAAAGCAAAAATTTGGTATTTAAAAGCATTTGAGTCTGACAGCAAGAATATTAAAGCTATTCTCGGTTTAGCAAAAATGTCTTTGTTGTTAAAGCAAAATGACGACACATATAAATACACAAAACTTGCATTAGAAACCTCCCCATCAAATATCGACGCTTTGATCTGGCAAGCTCAGATTCATTTACGGCAGAAAAAATATATCGATGCTGAAAACATTCTATCCAGAGCTATGAATGAGCTTGAAAAATATGACACCTTAACTGCTAATAAATACATTGCAATTGAAATGCTTGCAAAAACACTGCTTGCCCAAGGCAAAATTCAAGAGTCATTCACATATAGCAACTTCCTTGCTCAGTCACGACCTGGTCAATTAAAGGCCTCATATGAAAACGCACTCAGTCTCATATCCAAAGAAAACAGCGACATAAGCAAAGCAGAGCTGGCGTTTCAAGATGTTTTAAAGCAGGCCCCTGAACATAAGCCCACCGGCATTATCTTAGGCCTAATTAATTATCAAAAAGGTGATTACACACAAGCAGAAGACTATCTAAGTAAATTTGCTAATGATGAAAACACACCTTTACGAAGCAAAAAAATTCTTGCTTTAACTAAGATAAAACTTGGCAAACTGGACAATGCTATTGAATTTATTTCAGGGCACATCAAACATAACAAAAATGATGCTGATTTATATGCTTTACTTGGCCACGCTCACACAAAGAAACGCGAGTTCGATAAAAGCATAAGCGCTCTAAAAAAAGCTATCGAACTATCTGATAAAAACTCCATCTATTACGTCAACCTTGCCAAGGCATATTTAGCCAGTAAAAATTCAACATCTGCAAAAAAATCTGCAAAAAAAGCTCTAACAATCAAACCTAATTCTGAACCCGCAAAGCTAATTTTAGTCAGTTCCTATATTTTTAGTAAAGAATTTAAAAAAGCAAGAAACCTAATCAACAACTGGCTACAAGAATCACCAAAAAGCATAGTAGCACTAAATACCTCAGCATCTTTTTACCAAGAATTAAAACAATCTGGTAAAGCCAGAACTCAATTTTTAAAAGTTCTAACCATAGACCCATACAATCTAGTCGCCAACCTGAATTTAGTTAGGTTTGATCTGAATGAAAAAAAGTTTGATAAGGCATTTGACCGACTTAGTCTTATAATCAATAGAACTCCTGAAAACTTACCCGCACTAAGCATGCTCTTTAAATTAGCTATCAGGCTAAACTCAACTGATCAGGCTATTCAGATTTTAAACACCACTATCAAACAACACCCTTCTGCCATCAAATCACATTTGATACTTGCACAACTTTACTTATTCAAAAAACAAACAAACAAATCTTTGGAAACAATTAATACAGTTGTTAAAATCGACAAGAACAATGTTGACGCTTATTTATTAAAAGCAAAAGTTTTCCTTTCACAGAATAAAACAAATAAAGCAAAGGACACATATCAGTTACTCTCATCACTTTTTCCTGACAATCCATTAAGCTACATAGAATTAGGCAAGATGAGTCTAAAAGAAAAGAATCATAATCGCGCTGTTCAATATGCAAAAAAAGCGCTTTCAATAAAAGACAATTATATCCCAGCCTATATCATTCTATATAATGCCGGTATCGTTACAGATAACACAAATATGATATTGAATTCTATTAGTGCTATAAAACTAAACGCTCCCAATTCACATGTGGCATATGAAATGGAAGCTGATTTTCACCTTAAGCTTAAAGACTTTAAAAAAGCTATCGGAAGCCTTCAACAAGCATGGGGAAAACATAAAAATATTAAATTGGCTACTAAACTTCAGTATGCACATATGCAAATCAAACAAGATAATCTTGCCTTCAAGGCTTGGGACGAACTTGCCAGCAAAAATCAGAGCAATTTAAAATTACATATTAACTATTCATTAGCACTTCAAAAAGCCAACCAAACAATAAAAGCAAAGAAGATGCTTGAAAATCAACTCAGATCACACCCTAAAAATGCAATCCTACTCAATAATCTTGCAAATATATATCTTGAAATTGACGATATAAGAGCTCTTGAAACAGCCAAAAAAGCACTACTATACAACCCAAAGAATCCTGCTATTCAAGATACCGTTGGCTGGATATATCTTGAACAACATAAAGATTATGAAAAATCAATACCATTATTAGAACAAGCATATAAGACTACTGGCGATAAACAAATAAAAGAGCATCTAGTCAAAGCCTTAAAAGAAGCAGGAGAAACAACAAAAGCAATGCAATTAATAGATAAATAGCTTCCTATCTATCTCTCGTTATCAATTATTATAACGAGGGATATCTATATCGGAATATTGTCGATATATTTTACACAAAAAAATCAAGTTTTAACTTCCTATCTGACTAGCTAACTATAATTGGTTATATATATAAAATATCAAAGCATATGAAATAGTTTTAAACTTTATCTTAGCAATTGATAAGAAAAACAAACCTCTCCAATAAATTTCGTCAGTGTTTTTAACAATTTTTCTATTTTGTTATTTATAACCACCCTATGAACAGATTAAGCTATTGATTTATATCACATAAACCAAGTTTGGCACATGTTGTGCATGTATTCTATTGATGATAATGAATTTACGGATGTAGAAATGAAAAAATTTACTTTATGGCTGGGCTTAACATTAGCTTTAATATTTAATATGCAAGCTAATGCTGCGCTACTGACCGGTGGCTATTCATACAGCGGTTTATTTGGGTACGACCTAACATTTGATTCCTCTGGTAGTCTCACAGCAATTGATTTTACTGATAACAACCCTAGCACTACATACGATGGCGCATTTCAGGTAAATGGCACCACTGGCTCTTTTGATGTCTTTGCTCCAGATTACTCAAATCCTTTCTCCCCAGTGTACACAATTGGATTTATTAGTGATATTACTGTGGCACCATTCGTAACAATTGATCCATTATTATCAATCGATGACGGAAAGGGCAATACATCAGCATTCACACTAACATCTATTAATGTTGATTATTCTAATAGCACCACTGGGGTATACGCATTAAGTGGCCTTGGTGTATTTAATTTAACAACTGTTGCTGATGGTCAATTTACACCTAGACAAGCCTCTTGGACACTTGAAATAGATGGCGCTAATGGTTTATCTACGTTCCAAGGTAAAGCCGTACCAGAACCAGCTACCCTTGCACTGCTTGGAATAGGCCTGTTAGGCCTGACTTTTGCACGTCGCAATCGTAAAGCTTAATCTAGTACCAGTAACTCAAAAAAACCCACTCACATGAGTGGGTTTTTTTTTGCTACAATAATTTCTATCAAAACACAAAAACATAGTTTTCTTTTATGGATCCAAGCATCAGCTTAATCAGTTATTATTCAGCCGCTTTACTTTATTTCGCGCTTTTTGTTCGCTCTATTCCCAACATTAAAACAGGCATATCTAATAAGCTTATTGCTGTTGCAGCTTTGACAACTTGTCTTTGGTTTCTTACACTTGCAACACAAATCAAATACGATTTATTTGATGTTGTAATTTATCAATCTCTAGAAATAATAAAATATGCAGCCTGGATAGCTGTTTTATTATCTGTTCTATACACTGCCAGTCATCAAGAATTAACACGTAACAAGGTTCTACTTTCACTCACTCTGACAGCGATTACAATAAATGTCATCTTATTGTCCGTCTCTATTACACGACCCTTTCTTTCTATAGAACAACTCAGTTTTGTCTATGGTGCAAAGTTTTATCTTATCTGTTTAACAGCTCTGTCTATCATGGGCTTGGCATTAGTTGAGCAGGTAATGCGAAATACACATAAAGACCGATTGTGGAATATAAAGTTTCTTTGTCTCGCAATCGGCAGTATGTTTGCGTTTGACTTTTTTATGTTCAGCGATGCGCTCTTATTCAATCAAATTGAAGAATCCTTACTAACTGCCCGTGGTTTTATACAAATATTCATCGTTCCATTATTATTTATAACAATATCTAGGAACCCTGTCTGGCGATTAAAACTAAATATTTCTCGCCGAGTTGTTTTTCATACTGGTACTTTAATAATATCTGGCTTTTATCTGTTATTAATGGCAACAGCCGGATACTATATTAAAGCCACAGGGGGTGAATGGGGCAGTTTATTACAGACAATATTTTTTATCGGAGCAATACTGGCATTTTTTATTCTCATCATGTCACGGCAAATGCGCGCCAAACTTATTGTCTATATAAGCCGTCATTTTTTCCGTTATCATTACGACTATCGCCATGAATGGGTCTCAATGACAAAGGCTTTATTTATAGAGAATCAGGATGACAAATTAGCTTTCCGAGCATTACGAAGAATTGGTTCACTTGTAAATAGTACTGGTGGTGGCATATGGATTAAAAGTGAAGATAACGTATACATTTACACTGAAGACCATAATGCAAATTGGGAATATCTTCAACCAAACATTGATGAACAAAAATTTATCTCATATTTAAAAGAAAAAAATTGGATTATTAATATCGATGAATACAAAGAGGACCAAAAACACTATCCAGATCTAATACTTCCTAATACAATTCTGTCATTACCTAATGCCTGGCTGATAATACCATTAAATATTCAGTCTGATTTAGTTGGTTTTATAGTACTTTCCCACTCACATGCACACATTGACTTTAACTGGGAAGATTATGATATTCTGAAAATTTCGGGCCACCAGGCAGCTAGTGCAATAGCACAGATGCTAGATAGTGATGCGCTAGCTAAATCTAAACAATTTGAAGCTTATAACCAGATGTCTGCATTTGTAATTCATGATATTAAAACTGTTGTTTCTCAACTTTCTCTAATGGTAAAAAATGCCGAACAACATAAAACTAATCCAGCATTCATTGACGATATGGTTAAAACAACTGAGCATAGCGTCAATAAAATGCAAGGGTTACTCAAACAGCTAAAACGTGAAACCTCTGCTGATGAAATACATGAATTAGACCTAAAAGTCGTGCTTTTTGAACTTATCAATGAACACAAAAATAATCACCCTGTACCTGAAATTACAGAGCTCCCAATAAATGACGTAATCATTAATGCTTCAAAAGAGCAGATACACTCAGCAATCACTCATCTAATTAAAAATGCACAGGAAGCGACATCTGACGACGGTTATATTAAAATAGCTGTAACTGCCGCTGACCAGATAGTATCAATAAAAATAACCGATAATGGCAGTGGTATGGATCAAGCATTTATTAAAAACAGCCTGTTTAAACCATTTAGCAGTACAAAAGGATTATCAGGTATGGGTATTGGTGTTTATCAATGCAGACAATATATACGTACAGCTAACGGTGATATAAATGTTGAAAGCCAGACCGGCAAAGGCACAACTTTTATAATCACTTTGCCTATTTACAAGCAGGAATAAATTGTGAAAGCAAAAAAACGTACTCTTTTAGTTATTGAAGATGATCCTGGCTTACAAAGCCAGATGAAATGGTGTTTTGGTGAAGACATTGAAGTTGTCATTGCTGAGGATAACAAATCAGCTCTTACCGCCTTAAGACGATTTGAACCTGCTGTAGTCACACTTGACCTTGGCTTACCTCCTGACCCTGGCGGTTCTACTGAAGGTTTCAAGTTACTGGAAGAAATTCTTGCACTAGCGCCGAATACTAAAATAATCATCATCACTGGCCGTGAAGAAAAAGAAAATGCTGTTAAAGCTATCGGTATGGGTGCATATGACTTTTATCAAAAGCCAGTTGATGCTGAAACATTACTATTTGTTGTTGAACGTGCCTTTAAACTTGCTAAGTTAGAACAACAAACCAGAGAATACGAAAAAAATAAAGCGCGTAATAATAATTTTGGTATTATTACATCTGCACCTGAAATGCTTAACATTATTCAAACCATAGAAAAAGTTGCGCCATCAGATATAACAACGTTGATACTTGGTAAAACTGGAACGGGTAAAGAACTAATAGCCAAGGCACTTCATACAGCAAGTAACCGTTCAGACACACCATTTTCTGCAATCAACTGCGCTGCAATACCAGAAAACTTACTTGAAAGTGAATTATTTGGTCATGAAAAAGGCGCCTTTACCGGTGCTCATGCACAAAAAAAAGGTAAGATTGAAATAACTGATACAGGCACTTTATTTCTCGATGAAATTGGAGATATGCCTCCTGCACTTCAGGCTAAATTACTGCGTTTTCTACAAGAAAGATGCATTGAACGCGTAGGTGGCACTCAGGAAATCCCGGTCGATGTTCGAGTTGTCTGTGCGACACATCAGGACTTACGCAAACTGATTAGCGAAGGTCAGTTCCGTGAAGATTTATTCTACCGACTCAGTGAAATAATAATTGATGTTCCCGCGTTACATGAGCGCCAGGGAGATGCGGTCATTATTGCTAACTCATTACTTGAATCTATCGCCAGCACTCAGGGAACAACCAAAAAACGATTTAATGATGATGCACTACAAGCAATAGAACAACATACCTGGCCGGGAAATGTGCGTGAACTGGTCAATAAAATTAAGCGTGCCGTGATTATGGCAAATGGCCAATACATTACGGCTGAAGACCTTGATCTTGAAACAGGTAATGAAGTAGAAATCATGCCTTTTAATCTTCGTGAAGTTCGAGCAAATGCTGAAAGGCATGCAATATTACGTGCATTAAATCATTGCCACGGGAAAATTGCTCAGTCATCCAGACTACTCGGCATTACCCGACCAACTTTGTATACTTTGTTAGAAAAATACGACATTCAGGTAAAACAAAAAGAAACAGATGAAGAATAAGTTTCAGTAGAAAACTTTTTCTTCGGACATAAAAAAAGAGGCTTAAAGCCTCTTTTTTTATTGAAACAAAAAACTTTTAATTAAGCTTCAGCTGTCTCATTAACTGCTTTCATGCTCAAACGGATACGGCCTTGCTTATCAATCTCAAGAACCTTAACCTGAACGGTTTCGCCTTCTTTCAATTTATCCGTTACCGCTTCAACACGTTCTTCGCTGATTTGTGAAATATGAACCAGACCATCTTTGCCTGGTAAAATTTCAACAAATGCACCGAAGTCCATTATTTTCTTAACAGTACCGTTGTAAACTTTGCCTACTTCAGCATCAGATGTAATCTGTTCGATACGAATTTTTGCTTCTTCAGCAGCAGCCAAATCAGCAGAAGCAATTTTGATATTACCTTCATCATCGATATCTATGCTAGCGCCAGTTTCTTCAGTAATTGAGCGGATAACTGCACCACCCTTACCAATTACATCGCGAATTTTATCTGGGTTAATTTTAATGCTGACATAACGAGGCGCATACTCAGACATATCGGTACGAGCTTCTGAGATGACCTTGTTCATATCATCAAGAATAGATAAACGCGCAGCTTTTGCCTGAACCAGTGCCTGATCCATAATTTCACGAGTGATACCTTCAATCTTGATATCCATTTGCAGTGCGTTGACACCATTCACAGTACCCGCAACTTTAAAGTCCATATCACCTAAGTGATCTTCATCACCCAAGATATCAGTTAGGACAGCAAATTTATCACCTTCTTTGATCAGACCCATGGCGATACCAGCAACGGGTGCTTTAAGTGGTACACCAGCATCCATTAATGCCAGAGAAGTACCACAAACAGAAGCCATAGAGCTTGAACCGTTTGATTCTGTAATCTCAGAAACAACACGAATAACATACGGGTAGTCATCTTGATTTGGCATACACGCCATGATGCCGCGCTTAGCTAAACGACCATGACCAATTTCACGACGACCTGGGTTACCAACTCGACCTGCTTCACCAACAGAGAATGGAGGGAAGTTATAATGCAGCATAAATGGATCACGACGTGAACCTTCTAATGCATCAATAATTTGAGCATCACGGTCAGTACCTAAAGTCGTTACAACTAACGCCTGTGTTTCACCACGTGTGAACAAAGCTGAACCGTGTGTACGAGGTAAGATACCAGTACGTACCGTAATTTCACGAACGTCATCAGTATTACGTCCATCGATACGCTTTTCACCAGCAATGATACGGCTACGTACGATTTTGCCTTCCAGCTCGTGGAATACAGTGCTAATTTCATCAGCAGACCAGTCATCAGAAGCCAGTTTTTCAACTGTTGCATCACGAACAATACCAACCGCTGCGTAACGATCCAGTTTTTCAGCAATTTGATAAGCTTTAGTTAGATCTGCAGTCGCGAAATCAGCAATAGCATCTTCTAATGTAGTATTAGAAGCAGCAGCAGTCCAATCCCATGCCGGAGTGCCAACTTCCTGAGCTAATTCACTGATAGCCGTGATTACAGTTTGTAACTGTTCATGACCATACATAACAGCGTCAAGCATTACTTGCTCAGATAACTGATCAGCTTCTGATTCAACCATCAGAACAGCATCTGAAGTACCAGCAACAACCAGATCAAGCTTAGAATCTTCAAGTTGTGCATAGGTAGGATTTAAAACATATTCATCATTGATGTATGCAACGCGCGCTGCACCAATTGGGCCATTAAAAGGAGCACCACTGATCGCTAAAGCAGCTGAAGCACCAATCAGAGCGCCGATATCTGGGTCAATTTCAGGGTTCAGAGACATAACGGTGGCAATAATTTGCACTTCGTTAGTGAAACCTTCAGGGAATAATGGACGAATAGGACGATCGATTAAACGACTTGTCAGTGTCTCTTTTTCGCTAGGACGACCTTCGCGCTTGAAGAAACCACCCGGAATTTTACCCGCGGCATAAGTCTTTTCTTGATAATTAACAGTCAGAGGAAAAAAGTCACGACCTGCAACTTCTTCTTTAACAGCAACAGCCGTAACATGAACGACGGTGCCATCCATGTCTACGAATACTGAGCCTGAAGCCTGGCGCGCGATCTCACCAGTCGATAAAGTGACAGTATTGTCACCGTATTGAAATGTTTTTGTAATTGGATTCACTGGTATGTCCTTGGTGGGGGGCTGTTTTACAACTAAGCCCCGTCACCAGGGCTCATACCGCAAAGCAGCCCTTACTAAATTTTTAGCGGCGAAGCCCTAAGCTAGAGATAAGACCTTTGTAACGCTCCTGGTTTTTACCTTTCAGGTAATCCAGTAACTTACGGCGCTGATTAACCAGCTTTAACAGACCACGACGAGAATGGTGATCATGTTTATGGTTCTGAAAATGACCTGTGAGATCAGTAATGCGAGCCGTTAAAAGGGCTACCTGCACTTCTGGTGAACCGGTATCATTTTCTACAGTCTGGTAAGACTTTACAATTTCCGCCTTATTGGCGCTGGTTAATGCCATTGATTGCTCCTGGACAACTTATAGCTAGTATCTGAATCGAAGGATTTTACCACGATATCTAATCTTGGCAAAACTTGTTTTTGATTTTTAGGCACTTTCTGCATAAAAATCTGTAAATTTATTAAATCTTTAACTAAATCGAGCATTTATGGCAATCACAATTGAGTAATTTAGCTCTGTGTATTCATTAAACGCTTGGGTGCGATCAGACCATCATCCTGAATTTGACCAATACCGAGAAAGCGTTTAGCGTCGTATATACGAACCAGTCCTTCGGTTGGTGCTTTAGGCACCTGGACCGCCTGCCCCAAACGCAGGTAATACGACAAATCATCATTCAAGCGTACTTCAGGTATATTTTGTATACCGATATCCAGTGGTAAAAGCTTTTTATCTAACTGGATATTACTTTCCTCTTTAGCTGTCTCTAGCTGCTCCAGCGTGACCATTGGAAATCCATGAAAACTACCGACTTCTAATCGATGAAGTCGTGTGACGTATGACACCGTTCCAAGCTTAACAGCGATATCTTCAGCCAATGTTCGTATATATGTACCTTTTGAACAAGCGACTTTTAATTCAACAATACCCTGATCAAACGACAGCAACTCAATGTTACTGATATGCACCGGTCGAGATTTACGCTCAACTTCAATACCTTGACGAGCCAGCTCATACAAACGCTGACCATCATGTTTAAGTGCCGAATACATTGGTGGTACTTGTTCAGTATCACCTAAAAAATCTGGCAAACATTTCTTAATATGCTTTTCAGTGATTTGCTCAAAAGGCATAGTCTCAATCACCTCACCTTCAGCATCACCGGTTGCTGTTCGCTCACCCAGCTTAAAACTAACCTGATATACCTTATCCGCTTCAAGCAAATATTGAGAAACCTTAGTCGCTTCACCCAGACAAATAGGCAACATACCCGTTGCTAAGGGATCAAGGCTACCGGTGTGACCAGCTTTTGCAGCATCAAATAAACGTTTAACGATCTGTAACGCTTTATTGGAGCTCATCCCCAGCGGCTTATCTAATAACACGATTCCGGTAACTGGTCGGCCACGGGCTTTACGGCGAGACATATAACAACTCTATAGAAATTTTCAGAGGTAAGATGTTAACTATTCAGAAGGCTCATCATCTATCAGACCTTTGTCAGCATCATCTTTACGAGCCGCATTAATAAGTTCTGTTAGATGAGTACCGCGGTCAAGACTTTCGTCGTAGACGAATTTAAGCGCGGGTACGATACGGGCATTAATTTCAGCCGCCAGTTTCTTACGAAGAAAACCAGATGCGCGATTTAAAGCCTGTATAGTTTCAGTTTTATCGTCTTTGTTCATAAGCGTGCAATAAACAGTTGCATGACTTAAATCACGACTTAATTTTATTGCAGTAAAAGACACCATGGACACCCTTGGGTCTTTTACTTCATTTTGAACGAGCACAGAAAGTTCTCTGCGAATCTGCTCACCCAGACGCTGGGTGCGAGTAAAATCTTTAGGCATCTAAACTACGTTTAACTTCAACACGCTCGAAGACCTCAATCTGATCTCCAGGGCGCACATCAGTATAATTTTTAACGGCAATACCACACTCAGTACCACTGCGAACCTCATTTACATCATCTTTAAAACGACGCAATGATTCCAGTTCACCTTCGTAAATAACCACGTTTTCGCGCAGCACACGGATTGGCTGATCACGTCTAACCAAACCTTCAGTAACGATACTACCGGCAACAGAACCAAATTTAGGTGACTTAAAGACATCTTTAACTTCAGCCAGACCAATGATTTTCTCTTCGTATCTCGCATCAAGCATGCCGGTCAATGATGCACGAACCTGATCGATTAAGTCATAAATGACACTGTAATAATGCAGATCTACATCACGCTCAGAAACGGCTCTTCTAGCAGCAGCATCAGCACGTACATTAAAACCTAAAACAACAGCATTTGAAGCGGCCGCTAATGTGACATCTGTTTCAGTAATTCCACCGACACCACTACCCACAATAACAACACCAATTTCATCATTGCTGGCAGAAAGTTTCATCAATGAATCCTTAATGGCTTCAAGTGAACCCTGAACATCTGCTTTAATAAGTACATTTAGAATTTTAATTTCATCGGCACCCATGTTATCAAACATGGAATCAAGCTTAGCTTGTTGTTGAGCAGCAAGACGTACATCACGCTCTTTGTGGTAGCGCATCTCAGCGACTTCACGAGCTTTACGATCGTCTTCAACAACTAAAGCATCATCACCGGCCAAAGGCGTACCAGATAATCCAAGTACAACAACAGGAATCGAAGGACCCGCTTCATCTACAGGTTGTGCGTTCTCATCAAACATTGCACGAACACGACCGTATTCCTGACCCGCTAATAAGATATCGCCTTTTCTTAATGTACCTTCCTGAACCAGTACAGTCGCCATAACACCACGACCTTTATCCAGAGAGGCTTCGATAACCGTGCCTTTCGCTTTACCATCTTTACGGGCAGTTAACTCAAGCAACTCAGCCTGCAGAGAAATCGCATCAAGCAATTCTTTTACGCCTTCACCAGTTTTCGCTGAGACGTGTACGAACATGTTTTCGCCACCCCAGTCTTCAGGGATAACTTCATGAGCACTTAATTCATTTTTAACACGCTCAGGATCTGCGTCTTCTTTATCAATTTTGTTTACAGCAACAATTAAAGGTACGCCAGCCGCTTTAGCATGCTGAACCGCTTCAACGGTTTGTGGCATCACGCCATCATCTGCAGCTACCACAAGAATAACAACATCTGTTGCCTGTGCACCACGTGCACGCATTGATGTGAACGCGGCATGTCCAGGTGTATCAAGGAAACTGATGACACCTTTATTGGTTTCAACATGATAAGCACCGATATGCTGTGTAATACCACCAGCCTCGCCAGTGGTAACAGTCGATTCACGAATATAATCCAGTAATGATGTTTTACCGTGATCAACGTGACCCATAATGGTCACTACAGGCGGACGCTGTACATTTTCAAACTCTGCATCATCACCACCATGAGATAATAATTCAGCTTCGCGCTCACCTTCGCTGACGGTTTTAACCTTATGACCCATTTCTTCAGTCACGAGGATTGCAGTATCCTGATCGATCACCTGATTAATGGTCGCCATAACGCCCATTTTCATCATGACCTTGATCACTTCAGATGCTTTTATTGACATACGCGACGCTAAATCAGAAACCGTAATAGTGTCAGAAATTTCTACTTCACGAACTACTGGTGCAACTGGTTTTTCAAAACCGTGCTTACCAGGCTCACCAGTCTGGACTGATCGAGCACCCGGCCCTTTCTTCTTACGCTTACCATGTTTACCCTTGGCAACATGAATCTGATTGCGATCACCACCCTCAGAACCAGACGCTTTCTTAGGTTTTTTCGCTTTCTTACGTGTATCAGCCTGAGACTTTGCTTCAGTATCTGCACGTTTCTGATCAGCTTCTTTCTTAATTCGTTCTTCTTCAGCTTTACGATCTGCTTCTTCACGCTTTTTAGCTTCAG
>Ga0316205_10003025_pt1 | contig 16418 bp, 15 predicted proteins | sample 3monthpyrite_MG_FD_204941 | JGI IMG/M metagenome (GOLD analysis project Ga0316205, IMG submission 204941) | Microbial mat bacterial communities from mineral coupon in-situ incubated in ocean water Damariscotta River, Maine, United States -... | ecosystem: Environmental > Aquatic > Marine >... | reverse complement strand
AAATGAGATTAGTTTGCATACCTAATCATACATCGTTCTCGCTTTAGATGCATGGGCAGCCCAGGATTTTATTAAGATTGTGAATTATAAATCCTTACAAAGAGAGTTACTTTTAGCGCATTTTTTTTAGATAGACTACAGCGTAATTTCATTTATTTTTTTGCTAAAGTAAGCGCTATTCGTAAAATTATTGTAATGATTCCTGGATTAATAATTAACTACGTATACGCCTATGGTGAGCTATACTCTCATACATTAGGGGCCTATTTCATTTGCTTGCTTGATAAAAATGTAATTCAGAGCCACTGAAAGAAAGTACACAAATTATTAAGCCATACATAAGCCGATTAATTATTCAGTATAAAAAGTCGGGACCTGTTCAGATATACCATGATTGATATTTTCCAATATCGGTCGTCCAGATCGAATTTTTCAGCCAGAAGCGGACATTCAATCGAGCTTGATCCTATCGTAGAATTAATTGATTGGGCATTTAGTATTAAGTCCTTTAGCCCAGTCTGTAATTGCATTCGTCACATCTTCCCATCTTGCTGAATATATAACAAGATTACTCGTATTATTATTGACTTCGTTTAAATCTATAACCATTCTATAAAAACCACCTTCCGGCATTGTTGGGCCAATTCTATTTCCCATTGGCTCTGCTTGAATGGCAATTTCAAGCTTTTTACTATTATTAATAATTCGCGTTCTATACTTCTCGGTAAAACTACCGCGAACCATCCCCCCTTCAGATCTTGACCATGTGGAGTCATAATTAAAACAATTATTAACCTTAGCCTGGAGGTCAGTTGAAATACTCTCAAACGATCTCTTTATTGTAACCCTTGTTGTTTGAAGGCTACTATTAGTTGCTGCAATATTTCTAAATTCACCTGTAGACTGTGGCATTTTTGGAAATGAACATCCGGTGAAAATTATCGTAATTAGTACTATTACTTTCTTATTCATCATATACTCCTATTATTGCAATGATGCAAAATTAACACTTTCCAACACACTATCTATTAAATCATATTGAATCCAGGCAAGGATATATCCACTGCCATCTACATCCAGCGTTGGCTCATAATAAATTGGATTTAATGGCAAGCTAGCAATTTCTGCAACAGAAGACCATACACCAGAAGAATAAATACTTGATTTTAAATCATACTGACTATTGCCAGCCAAGGTAAGCCAACTAGCAGCATAACCACTTCCATTAGAAGAGAGAACCGGATAAAACTTGATTGCGTTGCTGTTGCTTATATTTTTGGCCGCTCCCCAGCTACCGGCGCTGTATTGTCTTATGTTGATCTCATAGGGTGAACTACCATTCGTCCACACAACGGCATAATTGGTCATATTTGATGCAATGTTAATAGAGGTAGGGACATTGTTACCACTTGCATCGGCGATTTTTTCTACACCAGACCAACTACCATTAACGAAGCGATTAACATAAAAGTCCCAAAGTACACCAGCTGTATTAACGCCACCTTGCAGTCTGAAGGCGACTGCATAACCGTTGCCATTAGAAGCTATAGAGGGAATGCTTGCATCAACATTCAGAGCTTCCAATGACTCCGGACTACTCCACTGAGTGCCGTCATAGTTACTAGCAAAAACGTTATCGGTGAAGTTACTGTCATTCTCTAGCCAGGCTGCGGCATAGCCTGTACCGTTACTTGCAATAGTGGCTGCACTTGCATTATTACCTGCATTAGATACCTGCGTATTTATCCAGGATGTTCCATCATAAACACTTGTAATTAAATCATACTTCAACTGCCCGGTAGCCAGACCACGCCAGGCAGCAGCATATTGAGCGCCATTCGAAACCAAAGTAGGTTGGTTATTATATTTACAAAACGCAAAATAGTTGCCACTTATTGCCTGCTTCGCTGATAAAGCGTTGCCACTAAGGTCATATTGCTTAGAGTACAACGTTGAATTTATTTGCCAAACCAGCATGAAACCAGAATTATTGGTAGCAATTTGTGGTCGACAAAGCGGAACATTAGCAGTAACTCCTGGGTCAACAGCAAAAGCAGTACTCCAGTTACCATTGTTATATACGTTAGCATAAACCTGATAAAACCCATTATTAAGCTGCAACCATGCAGCCATTTTATTTCCATTTGATGCGCGGCTGATCGCCGGTAACAAGCTGTTACCATAATGTGAACCATTTTTTAGCGAATCATAATTAGTTGACACATTATTTGTGAAATAAGCATATACATTGGATTCAGTATTATTGTCTGCTGTATTGTTCCAATGAATTACATAGTCGCCACCACTATATGTGAGATTTGAATTGTTATTATCAATAGCAGTATTTCCAGCAGTGCCAATCGTGGATAAGGCTGATCCGAATTGTCGGTAATGAATTTTCTGGATACTATTGCTGATTTGCTCCCATGTGACCATATAATTAGTACCATCTGAACTGACAGCAGTTTTTCTGGCATCACTACCGCCGGCATCAACTATATTACTTCCACTCCAATTATTACCATCAAACAAGTTATATGTAGCGCGCGAATACAAGCTCGCATCTCGCTGTGTCCAGACAACCGCATAGCCACTCCCATTGGAAGCAATATTCATTCTTGAAGGTCCTTGGGGCCCTTGCTCTATTAAGTCCGGTGCCATCCAGTTTGTACCGTCATATCGACTGGCAAAAACACTGTTGCCCCCTTCATTCAAAGCAGGTTGAAACCAGGCAATCATATATTGATTTCCATTGGATGAAATCTTTGGTGTAGTAGCAAAACCACTATTTATATCGACCGTAACCTGATTACTCCAATTATTTCCATCAAAGATAGTAGCTGCGATATCTGATGTGCTTCCAACTGATTGCGACCATGCGACTGCATAACCAGTACCATTCGATGCAATGACAGGAGACACGCCACTACTTATATTGTTATCAAGAATAGTTGCACCTCCCCATGAACTGCCATTATAGATGTTGGCATATACATGAAACTCTGATGAGGAACCGACTGGGGGGTCAGTTTGCGTCCATACTACGGCATAGCCAGTACCGTTAGATGCTATAACTGTATTATTAACATTATAATTAAGCGTATTGCCACCGAGAGCCACTGGTTGACTCCATACGTTAGCTACAAAGCTGGAGGCATATATAGTCAGGTTTTGACGCCAGCTTGCCATAAAGCCATTGCCATTACTTGCGAGTTGAAAATTATCAACCGCCGTAGCCAAAATTTGTTCTCCTGACCATGTAGAACTGGCTGCAGAATAATAGGAATACAATAATTTTTTGTTTTTAGGTTTCTTATCAAAGCTGTCTAGGTCATTACCTGAGAATGAAATCCAGACAGCCAGGCCATTACCAGCTTTATCAAATACCAATTGCTGACTATCCTGAATAGCGGAAGATTAGCCGCTAATTACAAGTGCATTTGAAAATATTGGCGGGACATCATTTCCAGTGCCCGTGCTACCGCCACCACCTCCGCCACATCCAGAAAGGATAATAATAGTTAGCGATAAAACTATATAGTGAGCTCTCATTTAAGATCCTTGCTTAAGTATTATTATTTTAATATCAGTATGTTAACAAAAAAATAAGTGAATCAAAATTTCATTGTAAATACAACCTACTGATTAGCATAGTTGATAAATAAAATTAAAATAAATTGTTTTCTAAGGCTAGGTTCAATATATTTATAATTAAAAGGCCTTAACCCCTATAATTCTTTTGTTTGTATGATTAGTGTATCGTGCTTGGCAACATTTTAATAACCTGCGATCATTAAGGGGTAAGTTCACCTCTGCTGAAATAATTGTCCAGTTAATATTATCGTTAAGTTTTTTGTAATTCATTTTTATAATCCCCCCAAACTTCTAATACCGTAGCATTGTAGTGCTTATAAAAAACCTCGCTGAATTTATAATTACCAGAAAACACTTGCCTGACAAATATTTTAAATTTTTCTGGATTTTTATTGTGGATGTGTTTTACAAGCATCATGCTTTGCCTGTAAAACATATGTGGTTCCAAGCCCCATTTGTCTCCATACATCCTAGAAAACTTTTTTCCGTCACTATTTGGAATAAAATGCTTACCCTGATTTATAGACTCGATTGCTTGTCCGTCAGTTACCTTCTCGGCGCCACCTCCATTTGATACGAAAGTAGCAAGCCCCTCATCAAACCAGGCTGGCGGGATAGATTGAAATAAACTGTGGATATTTTCCACAGATAATACGTGTGTAATTTCATGCGTCAAAACGTTTTTAGTTACTTTTACTTTTCCGATAAGTTTCGGTGATATGAAAACTCCTCTCTTATTAGCTGATGCCCTAGGTTGGTAATTAGCACCTGTAAAGTCTTCCATGCATTGCCAAGTATCGCATATATAAATAATTGGCATTTTTGTAAATTTTATACCTAGCTTATCTTCTACCGTATCTATTAACTTAGGGAGCATTAAGCCTACTTGATTGGCATATTCTTTATTATCCCCTTTGTACTTAACATTTTTATTGTTCTCAGAATTGATAAAACTATCAGTGCTTTTATATGAGGCGGTTAGAAATTGAAATCCACTACAAGCTGAGATGCTGACAGTTAAGATACCTGAAAAAATCAGTACAAAGAGCTTATTCATTCCATAGAAAGACATCGCTGTAATTCCTTTTATAAACCTAAAACAGCGTTAAAAGCCCTGAGCTGTTTCGTAGAGGAGGTCCAAACAGAAGTGGAACTCCTGCGATTCAAACGCTTTGCTATGCAGCACCATCAAGGGAAGCCTCTCCATTCGGGATTAAATACGCCTAATATGTACCAAATCATCTGTACGATAAGCATAACAAGAGCATAAAACCTAAGTTCCTCAGCCCCTAATCTGGCTGCAAGCCAGTCAATGAGGAAAAACGCCCCCCAGCCTTCAAGTCTTTTTGCGCCACCCCAATTAAGTATCCATAGCCAGAATAAAGCAGATAAAGCGTGAATAATCGTCCATTCTGATAAGCTCATAGCCAGTATTTAATTCCCACATAACTGTTGTATTAGCGAGACTTTGTCTCGTTATTCATTTCTTTGACAAAAGAACAAATGGAATAGCGAAAGGCCCAAAAACCCCACCCAAGACTCCCCAAAAAACTGGATTTATACCATTATTTTTAGCCACCAAATGACAAATAATTGCACTAACGACAAAAATTAATGCAATGATAGCAATATACATTTACTTTCCTTAATAGTATTAGATTTAATTTTGTTTAACTATTTTTTGTAGTGCGCTATATAGTTCGTCCTTAGACCATTCAGCAGGACGAATATTGAAAAGACCGCCTGTTACTCTTTTTATTCGCATGTCATTTAATACCTTTCCTGTTTTTATAGATATTACTTTTACGCGAAAATCCGCCTCATTCGAACCAGACCATAGAAATGGTATCGAAAAAGTAACATTTAACCGGGGCGTTAACTCTTCAATTCTAATTATAATGATTGTATCGAAACCCTCATTAGAGAATTTTTCTAATGTTTTTGCTTCTGATATTCCAGACCAATTTGAAAATTGTTTAAAACCATTAGGCATTGATACCTTCCCACAAGAAACTTCTTTGAATGCCTTCTTGATTTCATTTAAAGCCATTTGTTCGCGTTTCAGTGGCTCTTTTTGATCATGCCTCCACGCCGATTCTGGTAGGATAACAATTGAGCCAAGATTAATATTGTCATGGCATATAGTTTCTTTGCCATCAATACTATAAGTATTTACATTCGTGACAGCACAAGCTGATAAAAGAAATACTATAACTATTGATACAGTGAATGTAATGCGTTTCAATTTTCACTTCCTTTTCATTTGTTCACTTATTTTATGCATAACAGTTGTTTTAACGAGACCCGTGTCTCGTTATACATTTACAACTAGACCTCGTTATAGCATTATTTTCAAGTACAAATCAATGAGATAGCGGCTTACTATCTCGTTAAACATACCAGGAAAACGTGACACGTCAAAAATTATAAATTTGAGGGAGATATGAGGTGTTATAGCTAGTCACCTGCCCTGCTTGGTCAACCAACATCTGCATTGAACCAAATCCACCGAGATCACATTTGTATCGACAACGGCAGTTCCTGCAGCAGTGACAAGCCTCCGCTATTCGAAAGCCAAACAATTGAGCCTCTACCGACGTCGACACTGTCTATCAGATCAAATGTGAGTTATTACAAATCAGAGCTTCCAAGGTCATTACATCAGAAAGTGAATACCACCTGAACTAACCTACTTTTTATCTTTACTGACTTCTCTATTATAGTTATGCCGTTTACAGCATCGAGTGTCAATATTTGCATGAACACATTTATTGAGCCAACTTAACCTTGAATGACCCAACATCAACCGAGCTGACCGAAACACGCTGACCTGCGGCCATGCTATCTACACCCGCGTTTTTATCAATCTCTACTTTCCAGCTGATGCCTGAATAATGGGTTGTACCGGGTTCAGTAAGACTAATGCTTTTTTCAAGTACAAATTCGTGGCCTATCAAATCGCTGCTGTTATCTTTTCCGGAAGAGCGGTTTTCTTGCAATCTTTTTAACGGTTTCCACAATAACGTAGTCACCACACCTGCGCTAATGCCGGTAGACGCAATGCCAGCCACCCAGGTTTCAGGTAATACGCCCACACTCATCAAGATACCGCTCACTATGGCCCCTAGCCCGCCAAACAAAAATATGCCTGTCGTGAATCCGGTCAGCACTTCTACTGCTAACATAACGAAACCGAAAATCAGCCAGAATTCTGCCTGGTGATTGACAATATAATTAACGATCATTACTCACTCCGCTTATTGGGTGACGGCCTTGTCTTTATTCAAGGTGTTGATAATAGTCATAGCTTCAGCAACGATATTGGCTGCATTTGAATTATTGTCTGGCAGCAGCACCACTGTTGAATCTTTTGCGATCGCATGTTTGGCATCAATGGCTTTATCCGCAAGATTCAATTGAATGGCTTTTTGGCCTTCCACTGTATTCGCTACCTGGCCGACTGTATCGAGTGCTTTTGCCTGTGCATCAGCTACCGCGATGATGGCTTGTGCTTCACCTTCGGCCTGTAATATTTGCTCGGCCTTATCAGCCTCGGCTGAAAGTACCTGTGCTCGCTTGGCACCTTCGGCTACATTAATTGCTGACTGGCGGTGGCCCTCGGATTCAAGAATAGTAGCGCGCTTCTCTCGTTCCGCTTTCATTTGTCGCTCCATCGCATCCAGTATGGTGCGAGGAGGTTCAATGTCTTTTATTTCATAGCGCATGACCTGTACACCCCAGGGCTCGGATGCAAGGTTTATCGAATTAACAATATTAACATTCAGGCTTTCACGTTCTTCAAAGGTTTTATCCAGATCAATTTTACCGATCTCACTTCTCATTGTAGTTTGAGCCAGCTGAGTAACGGCATACACATAGTTATCTACACCATAGGAAGCCTTGTAGGCATCCAGTAGTTTTAGATATAAAACCCCGTCGACAACCAGAGAAATATTATCTTTGGTGATAGCAGATTGACTGGGCACATCAAACGCATGCTCTTTCAGTGATTGATCGTAGGCTACTTTATCGATAAAAGGGAACAGCATGTTCAGTCCCGCGACCATGGTTTTATTATATTTGCCAAAGCGTTCGACGACATAGGCTCGGTTCTGGGGTACAAACTTGATGGAGGATTTAACCAGAATAAATATAAGAATGGCCAGACCGGTCCAGAAATTAAATATAACACCCAATAACTCATCAATTAGCATGGCCTACCCTCTTCTGATTGTTAGTGAACTTTGAGAATAACAGATTAATAATGACTCGCGGGTTAATTTGAACCCACTTACTTCACAGAAAATATAGCTTACACTATATTTTTTATTAATATCAATTATTTATATGGCACTACGGACGCTGTAAAAACATGGCGACACAGCTGAAATATATAGCAGCTGAGCGCAACAATCCCACCTCATCAATAGATATATAGGGCATTAACGCATACTTCAAGCAGCCCCATAACATTAATACTGAGTATCAATCAGTATGGCTCTGGAAGCGACATGCCTTCTTTTACATATTAAAAACTCTTAATGTAAATTTCTTAACAGTTGATGGAGGTTTTGTCTGTGGTGTTCATGAAAACGAAGTCAGTTTTGCAATGCTTGAATTCATTAAACATATTGGACAAGTGATGGGGATATTGAAGAACGCTGAATGCGCTCAGGGATATGGTAGGACTTCCTTTGCCAATCAATAATCTTTTTCCGGCTACCCAGTTATGAAAAATAACCAAGGCCCATTAACATTCTGGAATGAGTGTACGGGTAAATTGAATACTCGTGAAACTTAGCCAAAACGCCCGGTAATATAATCCTCAGTAAGCTGATGCCTTGGATTAGTAAAAATCTTGTTAGTATCACCCACCTCAATGAGATCACCCATATGAAAATAAGCCGTACGTTGAGATACACGTGCCGCTTGCTGCATCGAATGCGTAACAATGCAAATAGTAAACTGTTGACGTAATTCATCAATCAAGTCTTCAATCTTTGCGGTAGCAATGGGATCCAGTGCTGAGCATGGCTCATCCATCAGAATCACTTCGGGGCTCACTGCGATCGTACGTGCAATGCATAACCGTTGTTGTTGACCGCCTGAAAGACCTGTGCCTGGTTTATCCATGCGATCTTTAACTTCATCCCATAGGCCTGCTTTTTTCAAGCTGGTCACGACAATCTCTTCGAGCTCGGTTTTGGAATTTGCCAAGCCATGAATACGAGGGCCAAAAGCGACGTTCTCATAAATAGACTTAGGGAAAGGGTTTGGTTTCTGGAAAACCATACTAACCTGTGCGCGAAGTGGAACGACGTCTATATGTTTACTAGTGATTTCTTCATCATCCAGGGTGATCGTGCCTTCTACCCTGCATATATCAATAGTGTCATTCATGCGATTAAGACAACGCAGGAAAGTTGATTTACCGCAACCCGACGGACCAATCATAGCAATTACTTCGTTTCGTCCGATGTCGATATTGACGTCATGAATAGCGTGATTATCTGCATAGTAGACATTAACGTCGCGGCAGGTCATGCGGGGGTTATCCACCAGATTTTCCCCGACTGTTTTTCGGTCTTCACGTTCAACAGTCGATGCACTCATTGTTTTATCTGTTTCTTTCACAACTGCCTCATTTGTGGATGCTTCAATCTCACTGGTTGTTTCCATAATACCACTCACTTTTCCGACTAAATATCAGAATCATTAATTACTTACCAACGCCGCTCAAATCGTTTTCGCAACAAGACTGCAATGGCATTCATTGCAATCAGGAATAACAGTAACACCATAATAGCTGCAGATGTTTTCTCAACAAAGGCACGCTCGGGACTATCAGCCCAAAGATAAATCTGCACAGGTAATACGGTTGAAGGGTCGAATGCTCCCTGCGGTATATCAACAATAAATGCAACCATGCCGATCATTAATAGTGGCGCACTTTCACCCAAGGCCTGCGCCATGCCGATAATGGTTCCTGTCAGCATACCCGGCATAGCCAGCGGCAACACATGATAGATCATGGTTTGCATGGGCGAGGCACCAATGCCTAACGCGGCCTCTCGAATCGAGGGTGGCACGGATTTCAACGCTGCACGACTGGCAATGATAATGGTGGGCAATGTCATTAACGTTAACACCAACCCACCCACCAGGGGCGCTGATCGGGGCATGCCAAAAAAGTTAATAAATACAGCCAGCCCTAGTAAGCCAAACACAATAGAAGGTACCGCTGCCAGGTTATTAATATTAACTTCGATGATATCGGTAAACCTGTTACGTGGCGCAAATTCTTCCAGGTAAACAGCAGCTGCCACACCAATAGGGAATGACAGTAACAAGGTCACAATCAGCGTAAAGAATGAACCAGAAGCGGCTCCCCAAATACCGGCTAATTCCGGGTCACGCGAATCTCCAGCTGTAAAGAAAGTTTTATTAAATCGTTTTTCCACACGATCTTCACTTATCAGCTTATCGATCCATGCTATCTGCTTGTCCTTAACACGACGATCTGATTCATCGGATTCCCGGTCAATATACCCTTTCATGAGCATATCAATTTCATCATCAGCAGGCACCCAAAGTGTCAAGGTTTGCCCTATCAAATCATTATTATCAATCACCAGTTGCCGAAGCTGGTAACTGGCTCCCGTGCTAACCAATCGGTATAACTGTCGTTTATCACGGCGTGCTTTCACTTCCGGAAACATGGTACGCATCGACGCCTTGATCAGACCACCATAGTTAGCTCTGGAAAGGTCTTCAGGAACCCGCTTGCCTTGCGGGTCAATTTTACTGGCATCAACATTAACTTCTATTTTTATATACGTTTGCACAAATGCCTGATAACCATTCGAGATAATACTGCTGAACAACACCAACAGAAAGAGCAAACCCATCCCGATAGCGATGCGGCCATATATCTTAAAACGAGTCTCAGCCGCCCTGCGGCTTTTCATGCCGGCACGAACAATATCAATCGTTCGTAATTTACCGCTGTTCTTTTTCTTTTTAGACAATGATTTAGTCATACTGCTCTCTATACTTTCGGACTACATGAAGTGCGATAATATTTAGCATTAATGTCACAACAAAAAGCATCAGCCCTAAAGCAAATGCAGCTAAGGTTTTAGTACTGTCAAACTCCTGATCTCCGGTCAATAAGGTGACGATCTGAACGGTGACAGTTGTTACCGCTTCTAGTGGATTGGCCGTGAGGTTAGCAGACAATCCTGCGGCCATCACCACTATCATTGTCTCGCCTATAGCGCGAGAAGCCGCCAGTAGCACGCCACCGACAATACCGGGCAAAGCCGCCGGAAATATAACTTTACGAATTGTTTCAGCCTGCGTTGCACCCAGGCCATAAGCCCCGTCACGCATCGCTTGTGGTACTGCATTAATGACATCATCTGACAATGAAGAAACGAAAGGAATAATCATGATTCCCATCACCAGGCCTGCAGCCAATGCACTCTCGGAAGCTACATCCAGCCCGATGATACCGCCCATATCTCTGATAACGGGCGCGACAACCAAAACAGCAAAAAAACCATAAACCACCGTGGGAACACCAGCCAGCATCTCCAACAAGGGCTTGGCAATGGATCTGAATCTTTGGCTGGAATACTCTGATAAATAGATAGCCGACATCAGGCCAATGGGTACTGCAATCAACATAGCAATGAGCGATATTAACATCGTGCCGGCAAATAGAGGCACTGCACCAAAGGCACCCGATGAACCCACCTGATCATCACGTATCGCTGTTTGCGGGCTCCATTCCAGACCAAACAAGAAATCTGAAACCGGTACATCCTGGAAAAAACGAACCGATTCAAATAAAACAGATAGCACTATACCAAGAGTGGTCAGTATGGCGATACTGGAACAGAAAATCAGAAATCCCGTCAACATGCCTTCAACAGCATTACGCGCTCTGTGTTGTGCTTTGATCCTGCTAAGGGCAATGGCGCCCGCAATGATCGCCAGACACAAAACAACCACCACGAGAGCAGCGTGGCTGGTGCTCATCAATTGTTGATAATGATCGGCGGCAGCTTGCAGGTTATCATCGACATTAACTGAAGTAATATTACCGCTAACCAGGTTCTTGATGTCATTAATAACCAGGTTTAGCCGATCAGAACTAATATTTCTGATGTCGTCGGGTAATCCGGAAATAACCAGGTGCGTGATAATGGCAGGTTCAAAAACCACCCACAGACCAAAAATAATCAGCGCCGGGATTCCGCACCAGATTGCTGTGTATAAGCCATAAAATGAGGGCAACGAATGCAGGTTTTTAGCATGCCCATTACCCGCTCTTAAGGCTCTTTTTTTTCCAAAATAGTACGCCATGGAAGACATAGCCAAAAGAACCATAAGTAAAATGGAAAGCTGCATACCTACACCGATTGTTATTATATTAAAACAAAAAACAGCAGCCAGCATAAACAAGCTGGCTGCTGCACTTCAAGTACTAATTTACTTCAAGCTTAAAGGTGCCAAATTTTTGGCATCCAAAGCGAATTTTCCACGCTCTTCCTCAGGCATAGGAATCAATCCACGTTCAGATAAATAACCTTCTTCACCACTAGCCTTCTCGCTGGTGAATTCTAACAGAAATTCTTTCACGCCTGGAATAACACCCACATGTGCTTTTTTCACATAGAAGTATAAAGGACGAGATATCGGATAACTGTTATCCGCAATCGACTCGAAGGTAGGACCCACTCCATCAATGATAGAACCTTGAACTTTATCAAGATTTTGGTCAAGGAAGCTGAAGCCAAATACACCAAGTGCTTTAGGGTTCGCTTCAAGCTTCTGAACGATCAGATTATCGTTTTCACCCGCTTCTATGAATGCGCCATCTTCACGAATGCCATAAGCGACCTGTTTGAAGATATCCTTACCCTTAGGAGCCTTGCCTTTTTTCTTCTCATAGGCTGTCCAAATACTCATAGGAACACCCAGTTTGGCCATCATATCTTTAAGTTCCTGTGATCCTCTCTTCAGACCGCGCAGGGTTTTCAGGTCAGCAATTTTCTTTGCGCCGCCACCCATTGCCAGCTCATTGAATGCATCACGAGTACCCGATGTTGGAGGAGGACCCAGCACTTCAATTTTGGTATCAGGAAGACTGGCATTCACATCTTTCCAGGTTTTGTGAGGATTGTTTATTAACTTGCCATCAGGACCAATGATCTTGTGAGCAAGGGCCAGATAAATGTCTTTGCGTGAAAGATTATATAGCTTGGATTTCTTGGAATTGGCGACGGCGATGCCATCATAGCCAATCTTTATTTCAACGATTTCCTTAACGCCATTTTTTTCACAATCTTGCACTTCTGATGATTTGATACGACGTGAAGCATTGGTGATGTCAGGATGCTGAACACCTATGCCTGCGCAAAACAGTTTTAAACCGCCACCGGAACCGGTAGATTCAACCTTGGGCGTTTTAAAGCTGGTAGTTTTACCGAATTGCTCAACAACAACCGTAGCAAATGGATATACAGTAGAAGATCCCACGATAGAAATGTAATCACGTGCGGATGCAGCATTTGCTCCGGCTATCACAGCTGTCGAAAGAACACCCGCTATGCCTATTGATGCAAGAATCTTGCGCGTTGACATATATGCCTCCAAAAATTTTTATTTCAATTAATAACATCTAGCCCTATAAGCTAATGTTTTCCACGCTACCAGGGTGACATCTTTAACGATGTATTAAAGACCGGGTAACTTCAAAAGCACCCTGTCAAATACCCCCTGGACAACGCATACAATTGTGAACATATATTGTTACAGTTTTACTACAATAACCTCGCCAAGCTATTGATTTTTTAAGTTTTCTGTAAATACCTTGAAAATTAATCTGAAAACCTTATAACTTACTGTAATTTATAAATAATTTTAACAATTTAATGAATTCCATGAGTATCAGCTCTGATAAACCACTTTAATACTTAATGCTAAGCATTTATAATCGATAGCTATTTACCATGATCGATATATGACTATAAAACAGAGAAAACGCAACCCTGAATTATGACAAACATGTTTCAATTCAATCCATTCTCATCAGGCTTGTAATATATACTGTACTGCACCTTGAAGCCATTTAAATAGCCCGCTAATCAGTAAAAATTCATGGCTATCAGAGCCGTATCAAACCGTTATCTGGCAATGCAAATGCAATCCAATATTAACTGTTGCAGACCATTCTCGTTCTCACGTATATCGTGCCGCTCTTTTATCATTCAAGCTAGAGACTCCTTGCAAACTATGCCCTAAGCTATTAAGTATATATACATTAAAGATTGCTCAGGCGAGTATCTGAGTACAGGCCACTTTGATATATGAACAACGACTCTACCGTTCCAGCATTCATTAAAGCCATGTTGCAAGCTGAGGCTTATGCTCATCCCGTGAGCCATTGCCAGTTAATACAAACCCATATTTCCTGGGTAATATTGACCGGCGAGTTTGTCTACAAAATCAAAAAGCCCGTTAACCTGGGCTTTCTCGATTTCTCTACACTGGAAAAGCGCTGTTTTTTTTGTAAAGAGGAACTGAGACTCAATAGCCGACTGGCTCCAGACCTTTACCTGGATGTCATGGACATTCGGGGCAACCCAGAACATCCAGCACTCAATGGCGATGGCGAGCTAATTGAATGCGCAGTGAAAATGAAACAGTTTGCCCAGGAAGATCAGCTCGACTCAGTGCTGGAACGTGGCGAACTGAAACTCACCGATATCGACTCCATTGCTCTCATGATTGCTAACTTTCATCAGCATATCGATAGTGCTGGCTCTAAAACTCATTTCGGGAACCCTGAATCTGTATGCAGTCCCATAGCGGATAATTTTTCGCATAGTCGACAACATATTAACGACAATGCTCAGCTGAAAATGTTGGCCAAGATCGAAACATGGTCAGCAAATGCTTGCACAACGTTACGAGAAACCCTGACGGCACGTAAAAATGGCGGCTTCATCCGTGAATGCCACGGCGACTTGCACCTGCGCAACCTTGCCTGGATTAATAATGCACCACTGGCTTTTGATTGCCTGGAATTCAACCCGGATCTGCGCTGGATAGATATTATTAGTGAAATCGCATTTTTAGCCATGGATCTGGAAGATCATCATCAAACTCAAATGGCACATCGGTTTGTAAATGCCTATCTTGAGCACAGTGGCGATTATGCAGGCATACGGGTACTCAGATTCTATAAGGTCTATCGAGCCATGGTTCGCGCCAAAGTGGATGCGATCAGCGCTGGGCAAGCTGACATTAACTCGCAGGAACAACACGCGGCACTGGAAAGCGTAGGCACTTATCTGCGTCTCGCACAATCCTATATACACATGGGAATGCCCAAATTAATCATCACTCGCGGATTATCAGCTTCCGGAAAATCCACCATCTCCCAGCACTTGCTTGAGCATCTGGGTGCTATTCGAATACGGTCTGATATTGAACGAAAGCGACTTTTCAACCTGCAAGCAACTCAAAGCGGTGGTAATGACATTGAAAAAGGCATTTACAGTAATGACGCAACTCAAGCGACTTACACAAAACTGGCTACTTTGGCAAAACTGATAGTAGATGCCGGGTATACTGTTATTGTAGATGCAGCCAACCTTGAATTTGAAAAACGAGAAGCATTCCAACAACTCGCTACGCAATTACAAGTGCCTTATCTGATACTTAATTTCACAGCAACTCCTGACACCTTACGCCAGCGGATAGTTGATCGTAAAAACGATGCATCCGACGCTAATCTGAAAGTTCTTGAGCATCAACTACGTCACTATCAAGATCTGTTAGGGCATGAGTACCCATCTACCATCATTATCGATACGGAAAAAAATGAACCCTTGGCATCAATACTTAACCAGATAGAACAAATAGCGATTAAACAGGTTAAATAAACACCTCAATAACAATCAGAACACAGCTGTAAAAGACTATGGCTCAACTTATGGCCACCCGGCCTAAAAGCCACCCTGGTTGTTAAGCTTTTTTTTACTATCACCTTATACTAATAACTGATAAGCCAGCGTCAATGTAGCAGTCAAACCAACGAACCAGGAAGTTGTTTTCAACACCGGAACGTCAAAATAATACAGTGGCGCATAAACAAGACGCGCCCAAAAATAAATCGCACAGGCCATGGCCGTTATATCATTCCCTGTACCCGTCACGTGCACAGCAATGGCCAAAGGAGAAAACAGCGCAATGCCTTCAAACGCATTCATGTGTGCTCGATAAGTACGATGTGCCCATTCATCATCAAAGGGACTATCTCCCGGCAGGGGTGTTTTGAAAACTTGCCAAAGACCTCCCAGCTTGCCCATCCTGTATATAGCATAAGGAATAACCATAAATGCGGTTAATACTACATTCAGGGTCATCCAGAATATTTCAGATGTCATATTCCCACCCCGTGTCATTTTTTTTCAAGGAATTTTCAACCTGCATTTCATGATCAAACTCAACATCTTCATAGGACTGAGTTACCTGAGTAGCGGGTTTAACATCCTCCTCGTGGATTACCTGAACTAACAGCACGCCGACCAGACTAATTATCAATCCCAACGAGTAAGGGTCTATAAAACCGGACATTTTCTTAATCATATGTTTCTCCTGTGGAGATGTACCTAATGTTGTGAAAGCTTAATACATGCATTAATGTTTGATAATATTGTTAAATTGACTATTATTTATTCCATATTGGAATTTATTGGAATTTATTGGAATTTATTGGAATTTATTGGAATTTATTGGAATTTATTGGA
>Ga0316205_10003024_pt1 | contig 16418 bp, 19 predicted proteins | sample 3monthpyrite_MG_FD_204941 | JGI IMG/M metagenome (GOLD analysis project Ga0316205, IMG submission 204941) | Microbial mat bacterial communities from mineral coupon in-situ incubated in ocean water Damariscotta River, Maine, United States -... | ecosystem: Environmental > Aquatic > Marine >... | reverse complement strand
TACTAGGAAACTATATTGTTGATTTTATTTGCTTAGATAAACGTTTAATTGTTGAAGTGGATGGTGGGCAGCATATGGATAATGTTGACTACGATTCACAACGTGATGAATGGCTTAAGAACCAAAATTTTAAAGTATTAAGATTTTGGAATAATCAGGTATTGAACGAAACAGATTCGGTGCTTGAAGTTATTGTAAAAAATTTAGAATAATAAATTCCCCCTCCCTTGGGAGGGAACTAGATTTAGTTCCCCCTCCCATTTCGGGAGGGGGTTAGGGGGAGGGAAATAAAAAAGCCCCCACCCCAGCCCTCCCCCGTAAAGGGGGAGGGAGAAAATGCAAAGGGAAGCTGATATAAGCTCCCACCCCAACCCTCCCCCGAAGTGGGGGAGGGAGCAAAAGATTTGAGGTTTTAGTTATGAGCACAGTAGAAGTAAAAGTTCCTGACATGGGTGATTTTGAAAACGTCGAAGTCATTGAAGTCCTTGTAGCCGTCGGTGATAACATCGCTGAAGAAGACTCGTTAATTACCGTTGAAACAGACAAAGCAACGATGGAAATTCCAAGTAGCCATGCGGGTACGATTAAAGAATTAAAAGTTAAACTAGGCGATACCATTTCAAAAGGTGACCTGGTTGTTGTGCTTGAGTCAACTGGATCTGAATCAGCTGCAACTGCAGCACCTGCTGAAGAAGCTCCAAAAGAAACAAAAGTTGAAGCCGAAAAAGTAGAGGCAGCATCAACTGAAACACCGTCTACACCAGTCGAAGCACCAGCAGCAACTTCTTTCTCAGGCGATGTTGATGTACAAGCTGAACTCGTTGTTTTAGGTTCAGGCCCCGGTGGTTACACCGCAGCATTCCGCGCAGCTGACCTAGGTAAAAAAGTTATATTGATTGAAAAAGAAGAAGTACTCGGCGGTGTTTGCTTAAACGTTGGCTGTATTCCTTCTAAAGCGTTATTACACATTGCAGAAGTCGTGAGTGAAGCACCTGAACTTGAAGAAGCCGGTGTTACATTTACTAAACCAAAGATAGATACAAATAAACTGCGTGCGCATAAAGACGGCGTCATCGGCAAGCTAACCGGTGGTCTTAAACAGATGGCCAAACAGCGTAAAGTTAAAACGGTGCATGGCTACGGTAAATTCACCTCGGCAAACACAATCGAAGTTGAAGCAGCCGACGGTTCAAAGCAAACAGTTGGTTTTGAAAACTGCATCATTGCCGCCGGTTCATCTGTTACCAAGCTTCCATTTATTCCATGGGAAGACGAACGCGTATGGGATTCAACCGACGCACTTGAACTACACAATATTCCAAAACGTTTATTAGTTGTAGGTGGCGGTATTATCGGCCTAGAAATGGCAACCGTTTATTCTGCGCTGGGTGCAAATGTTACCGTGGTTGAATTAGGCCCCGGTTTAATTCCAGGAGCAGACCGTGACCTCATTCGTCTATTTGAAAGAGTCTTGAAGAAGCGTTACGAAAATATTTTCACCAATACTAAAGTCACTGAACTAACACCAAGCAAGAAAGGTATTGTGTGTAAGTTTGAAGATCTTTCAGGTAGTAAAAAATCAAAAGTACCGGAAGAAGATACCTTTGATAACGTATTAGTAGCAATTGGTCGTTCACCCAATGGTAAATTAATTGATGCAGAAAAAGCCGGTGTAGTTGTAAACGAGCAGGGCTTTATTACGGTTGATAACCAGATGCGAACTAACATTGCTAATATTTTTGCGATTGGTGATGTTGTCGGCCAACCAATGCTTGCGCATAAAGCAACACATGAAGCTAAAGTAGCAGCAGAAGTTATCTCAGGCATGAAGAGTTTCTTTGATGTACGCGTAATTCCTTCGGTTTGTTATACCGATCCAGAAGTTGCTTGGGTCGGTAAAACAGAAGATCAATTAAAAGAAGAAGGCATAGAGTACGAGAAGGGTGCATTCCCATGGGCGGCAAGTGGTCGAGCTCTTTCTGTTGGTGCAACAACCGGTATGACCAAAGTACTTTATGATGCAAAAACACATCGTATGATTGGTGCCGGTATTCTAGGCAAAAATGCAGGTGAGTTAATTGCCGAGGCGACATTAGCAATTGAAATGGGTGCAGAAATGGATGATGTAGGTAAGACGATTCATCCACATCCAACCTTGTCAGAAACACTTAACTTTGCAACTGAGGTTGCAGAAGGGACTTGTACTGATATTTATATGCCTAAGAAGAAGTAATACTTGTCATTGTGAGACGTATTCGGGGCAAGATTAAAAATAAACTTCAGTTCATTCTTTAATCTGGCTTACTTTATAACTTCAGATAAACTAAGCCAGAACTAATTTTGTTCTGACTCATTTATTTGTTGTAAGCCAGTTGCTCCACATTTTCAGCTAGCGCATAACAAATGATTTCCGCTACAATGATATTATCAAGGTATGCTTATGCTGCGTGACAAAATAACATCTTATAACTAAATTGCTAATAGGTTTATGTAATTGCTACCATTTTATCAACAAGCAGTTTTATTGGATAGGACATAAAGTGTCGGAAACCTCAGACAAAGAAATAAGAGAAGCCTTCCATATAAAAAGGCTTAGATCATATCATGACTGTCCAGATACCATGGTTATAGATGAGCTTGGTGTGGCTCATGGGAAAAACAGGATAGATATTGCTGTTGTGAATGGATGCATTCATGGGTACGAGATTAAGAGTTCGAAGGACAATCTATTAAGATTTCCTTCGCAACTAGAGTCATACGCGCAATGCTTTGAAAAACTATCGGTCGTGTCTGCTGAAAATCATCTAGACGAACTTACCCAAAGCACCCCAGAGTGGTGTGGAATTGTATTAGCAAAAAAAGGGGTTAGGGGTGGCATAAACTTCTCAACAATAAGAAGAAGCAAGCAAAATCCTAGTGTTGATATTATGGCAATGGCTCATTTTTTATGGAAAAAAGAAACGATAGAGCTGCTTGTAAGCCTTGGAGCTAACAAGGAGATGCTTAAAGGGGCAAGATTAAACCTCTATAAAAATCTTTCAGAGATGATAACGGTTCCTGAGCTTTCATCAAAAATTAAAAGTTTATTTATGAGCCGTGAAAAATGGAGAGATGCTCTGCAACAAAAGTAATATGATGACTAAATCCGACCTGCTTCCAAATCGTCCTACTCTTGCTGCACTCTAAATCTTTAGCTGTATTATAAATCACTTCATCACCCCAAGAATAATCTTTTTCTTTGTAGTGGCCCGATGCAATAACATCCTTACAGTGCTGAATCATTTGACGCTCCTTGCCTCTAAACGCGCTCCCTTTACGAACAAACCATGAGTCTTTAGTCGTATATACAATTTTTCCGGCTGCATTTATAAACCTCATATCCATAGGTGTAAAAGTCGGCAACTCTATACAGTAATCCCCAAAGCTTGGCGTCCTCATTCCGTTTAGCTCACCAACAAGAGCTTTGTAAAGACTCCATTCATGCCTAGGGATAATGCCTCCGGGTGTCTTAATGTCAGAAACACATATGGATGTGGCGATAACAACAAAGGAGCGGAAAGAGTCCATGCCCTGGATTGACTTTATTCTGCTTGTTAGTGCTTTCGCAAAATCTTCGTATGGCTCAAATGATTTTGGAGCTCCCAAATCAATTATCAAATCAACATCATTATAATTTAAGCTGTGATATTTAATTAATTCAGAAATAAGCTCTGAAATATCAGGGCCCATTAATTCTTCAAACTTAATTCGTAACGCTAATCCGCTTTTAATTGTTTTATGCGCAGATCTTATAACTGACTGATAATTTTTACTTCTAGATATCCCTGTAACTGGTACAGGGTTATGCTTTCGGCTACTCATCTCATTAAAAACATAATTAACTACAGATACTCCAGTGTCCATAAACTCATCATGCAGACTTTCATCGAAATCTATATATGCGTTTCTGTTTCCCCATTTTACTGAAAATCTTTTAGGAAACGGCTCAACATGTTCATGAACTGTTTTCTTCATCCTCTTTTCTTCAAAGTCGTATTCTAGCGGTGGTATATTCACGAGAGGTACAATATTATCCTTTACCGAATCATGAAGTCTAAACAGAGCTTGATACTCTCCTTGTCTCCACTTCAAAACGGGTACGTACTGGGCGAATGATTCATTCATAATTATTCTCCAAACGAGACACGGACTTCGCCTCTACCTATCGATTCGTTTAATATTGTGTAGTTGTTTTTCTCATTTCTAATTCTCCCTGCGACAATACTCGGATGAATACCAAGCCTCTTCGCGTCCATTTCAACAGACTCTTTTGTCATAGAGAACTTAGAAAGACAATCGCTCCACTGACCTTCTGGAATAAGAGAATTCAAAGCGAACGTATCTGCTTCTCTCTCAATATCATCCGCATCGCCGGACTCATCATTTTTCTCATCGAAGAAATCCATGCTTAATGAGCTGAAGAGATGAAGGAATACATGGCCCAACTCATGAAACAAAACAAACCAAAAATTATCCAATCGGTCATGTCGAAGAGTTAGTGCAACAACAGGGTTACCCGTCTCTAGCAACATGGCTGCTCCATCAAGATACGTGCCCTGCAAATGCTTTTCTATTATTAATGATATACCTTTCCCTGCTAAATACTCTTTAGCTTTCCTAGGTGCATCATCTTCCGAGCTTATGGTGACCAACTCTTTCAGCCAAGAATCATTAAACTCAAAATCTGAAATTGATCCATTGTCATGTTCTTTTCTGGCTTCACTCAATACACGCGCTTGCCATGCAAGTAATGCGTATTCATTGGGTCTATTGCCTCCGTGAAATTTCTTTCTATGAAGGGCGGTTGCATACTGAGAACCTGCTGCATTAGCAAAATATTCTTTCACTAGCTCGATAGGTGTCTGTTTGTTTTTAATGCTAACCCAGCTTCTTCGAATCATTTCTTTTATAGGGAATTTTTCCCATTCAATATAATTATCATTATCCCAAACAAACATTGAATCCCCCGATTCATTTTCGCCGCCCCAGACTTCATTAACGGACACCTCTAAAATTCTTGAAATTTCAATCAGCCTAGACAAGCTGGCACCCATGTAATTACTCGCCTCATACCTCTGTATTTGCTGCATTGTCATTCCAAGCTCTTCGGCTAACTCTTTTTGAGAAAGTTGTTTTCCAATACGTGCCTGTATAAGCACCTTTGGCAAACTACTTAAATCAGAGCACTCTGAGTAACGAATTTTCCCTTGTTTAACTAGTTCGTATTCGGTCACTTGCGATTGAAGGTCGTCAATCTGGCTTTTCAAAGCACTTAACTGTGCCTTACCTAACCATTCGGGTTCGCCACTAACATCTAACTCACTCAAAGCTTTGCGAAATTTTTCAATTTGCGTAGTTGTAATTTTGTATTGACGTTCGTTATATATCATCTTTGTCTCCCCTTAATTGAATCAAAAGGATTCACGCGTTAAGTCAATTAAAATAATTCCTTTTTTCTTACCAGTAAATTTTTCTATCTGAAAAAATTCTTCGAATAATTGCCCAGTTGCTATAACAGCAACAGCAATAGACGGAAAAAGCTCACCTTCATATTTTGCCTTTTGATTTGCGCGACCATTATCAAAATTAAGAAGCACTGGATCCAATAGTAGTGGATCTACTCCTGCAGGGTCCCAGCATCCATCATAGTCACTTGGCATTGGCTTTTCGGTAACAAAACTTCCGTCCAAGTATATGGACTGGACATTACCTTTTGATAAGGCTTTTGCCGCACAAACAAAGCCATCAAACAATTTGCGTCGATGCGGATTAGTAGCAAAAAAATCACGGACTTCCGATAAGGACGCATGATGCACTCCTGGAGGCAGGACCTTCCATGGAGCACCTGATAGTTTTATAAGATCTGGTATCATGACACAACAATAGTGTTGTGTCTAAAGGATGTCAAGTTAAAAGGGGACGGAGTGATTAAAAAACGAACAATCTATTTGTTTGGTTAATAAATAATCCATCCGAGCCCCTTTACTCTAGGCAGATTTATTACGAGAAAAACTAAATAAATGGGGCAAGAACACAGATTTCTCTGATATTTGAAAGAATTGTGCTCTGACTCCATTTACTCTGTACCCTTTTCCACATAATAATCATTTATAGCGCACGATAATCTTGTATTGTGCGTTAAATTTCATTATTATGTAGAAAAGGTAGAGGAGAAAGTCAATGGCATTTAGAGCAGATGAATCAGCGAGAAGCGGGTTTGAGTCAGTAAAAAATTATCTTATTCCAAGAGGTATTGAGGCTGACGAAAGAGAACGAAGCATAAATAAGCTTTTAGATATTGTGGAAAAATATGGCCCTGTTGTTGATGGTTATCCCTCTTGGCATCCTTTAGTTACTCATCATGATGATCAGTCCCCAACAATGTCTCCGAGTGATAGGTGTGGTTATAACGGTTTAGATCACACTAGATATTTTGTGAATGCTTTTATTACTTGTCCTTATGGTGATGGGCAGGAAATTCTAGAATCTGTTGAAGCATTACCTCATAGCCCTATCGCTACGATCACGGCAGAAGTACTTGATGTTAAACTGTATCAACCCAATGCAACCCCTATACTTGTGAGCTGTGATTGGGAAAAACCAATTTCCGAAAATTTCATGATACCTGCATCGATAGCAATCCCGCTTATGCTTCAAAAAGAAGTACCATGCTGGGAATGGGCAACATACGGTGAAACTTGGGAAACAATGCGCTCTTATTTTTTAGGCTCACCTCATGGAAGTAGGTCATCATTATTTGTAAGCCAAGAAACAGCATTAACAATGAAAAAAGTTTGGAACCTGCTTATTAATACCGGAATGTTCGGCTCTATAAAAGTTTCTAACCAGCAATAAGTTATAATTGAATTAGTAAATGATATAAGAGCACAATTATTTCTAACATTATAGGTTAGGTTGTTCTGTCTCAATTAATCGAGTGAAATAAAAATATGGGTAATTATAATAACTTTGAGTCTGAGTTTATTGAGAGAACTATTATGTTAATTGATCAATACTATGACATAGTCAATGGATATCATTTTGATGAACAATTTAATTACACTTTAATGATTAATTGTTTTCTGGGCTTAATTATCATGCCAAAAGAAAAAATACTTAAGTTGATACCGGAAACAAGGTTAACTCAACAATTCAAAAAAGAAATAGGTTTAGAATTAACAGAAATTGGAGAAAATATTAAAAACTTACGTGAGTTGATAGATGAACTAAGACACTCAATTGCACATTTTGATGTAAATATTAGATCTGAAAATGATAGAAACAATATTGATTGGATTGATTTTAATAATAAAAAGAAAAATCGATTAGTAGCAAAATTCAAATCAACTGAACTGCGACCATTTCTAAACTATTATTCTGGCGTGATGCTTGGTAAATTACACAAAAAGAAAAAACATATGAAAACTACAGAATATTTGGGGCCAGAATAATAGGGGACGAATATTTGGGGTCAGAGTAAAAACTATTTAATGAATATAACTTGAGGTAGATCAGAGTTTTTACTCTGACCCCAATTAACTATAACAAACACATCAACCCGACAGACCAGACCTACGGCCTTATAAAGCAAGGCCTTCGGCTGGCCTGCCGGTTATGTAGGCGTTATATTTGTGAGACGGAAATTAAATAAAGAATGGAAAAAGAATCAACAATCAGAGAAGTTATAGCTAAAAATATCGGCTCCCTTGACAAGAAATTAAAATTAGTTGCGCAGGAACACTATATCTCTATGCCTGATGGAATAAAGGCCTATGTTGATATTCTGGCAAAAGATGAATTTGGGTGTTTTACGATTATAGAGTTGAAAAAAAGCAACCAAACCGCACGTAGCGCCATTCAACAACTATACAAATATGCCAGCTTTTTAAAACGAAAAAATAGGCTTGAAGAAAGCCAAATACGATGCATTATTCTATCCACCGTTTGGGAAGAGCTTGAAGCACCTTTCAGTGAGTTTGAGCGATTCTCTGACTACGAGGTCAAGGGGTATCAAGTTCACTACACTCCAGATCAAATACCAAGCTTCACAGAGATAGTGCCAACTTATCAAAAGGGCAACATCAAACCGTTAGATAATTTCATTTTCTTTGAGTTCAACCTTCCTTGTGAAAGAGATGCAGTGTTCAAAAAACTTGAAGACATATTTAAAAAATGCCCTTCAATAAATAGTGTGCTAATAAAGGCCAACTATAAGGGTGAGATGAATGACATTATTCATCCATTTGGTTTTTCTTGGACTATGTTTACAGGAGATATCGAAAGAATAAGAAGTGATATTTCTAGTCTCGCTGATACCTCTTCAGGTGAACACAATTTCTCGCCCGAAGTTCTGGTGAACATGTGGGAACATGATGGCCCTGAATACAAGATAAGAACTGAGATACTACTCAATCATATCAGGATTAAAGAGGGTGCAGGTGAATACTCTAGTTTTGCGCTACACACTTTAAACAACACTCTTGCAACTTGGAAACATGAAAATCCGAAGGCTTTTGGGGTTATGTTCGATGACTTTTTGTTCGATTCTGATGATTTTCTATCTATGTCGTTAGGGCAAACAGGACAGCATCCATATAATTTTGTCATCAAAACAACTCCTTCTCGACCAAAGCAGCATTTAATGGTCAGGGATAACTTGAATCAATTTCTATCCACAAACAAACGATGGAGAAGACAGGTAAACTATATTTTGCAAACACTTGAGGATAGCGACGTTGCGATCATTGCTATATACAACCCTCTTAACCTGTTTGGTATGATAAATGATAATTACAAGACAGGTAGCTCTCAGAGAATTCCAAGTCTAAAAATACGAATAGAAAAGCCTAAAGAAATTACCGAGGATTATTATGGCGCTCTTTTTTGGCGTAAGCGAATCGACGAGCCACAAAATCCGAAAATTGCTATTGAAAATTCTTATCCCAGTTTGGATATATTTAGGATGAGAAGTGTTATGCAGAAAATCACAGAGTACGATGAATCACTATCGGAACAATATGGGCTGACCTATGACATACTATCTATATCAAATGGAGGTTCGAAGTTCATTGAGGAAATTGAAGGTGATGAAGTTCAAGAAAATAGAATTAGCAATCTTCAAGATTTTCTTGATTCTCATGATTCACTAATTGATGAAGTTGGCGCTCTGTTTTAAATAGTAAAAACGGGATCAGAGAGCAATTGTTTCTAATATTAGAGTATCTTAATAATAATAGGGGACAGACCCCAATTAAAAAATCGAGGTCTGTCCCCTATTTACACTATTTACAGATCATTAACTTGATTTTGTAGCACCAACTTCATTTATACTAGGCAAACCCCTGTCACCAGAAGAGAGCATGATGATGAAAAAATATTTCCTTATTATTACCTGCATGATGTTGCCCGTAATGGCTTATGCCAATCCTCCCGGCCCTTATCAGAGTCAACCTGACTATCGATCGTCTTCACAACAAAATCCCGGCGTGTTATTGCGCGGTGGTATTGAAAAGGTTTTGGCCTTTCTTGAGGGCGGTGGTGCAAACAATCACGGCAAATTGGTCGAATTTATCGAGCGGGAAATTGCCAATTATTTTGATTTTGCCAGCATGACACGCTGGTCACTGGGTGCGCGCGCACGCTTCATGTCAAACGAACAGCGGCAACAGGCGACTGTAAAATTACGTGCGTTATTTTTACAAGCTCTGGTAAAAGAGTTATCCAATTATGAACCGGGGCGTATCAATTATCTGCCACCACGTAACAGACCCAATTCAAATAATATGATGCTGAGTCTTGCCAGTTATTCACGTCAGGGGTATCTGCAGCGGCTCGATTTCCATTTTTATCGTAGCAAGAACGGCTGGAAAATTTATGATGTTGCGGCCAATGGTTTACGTGCGACCAGCGTATATCGCGAACACTTCCGTAGCCAGGCTAATTATAGAAGGCCTCATGCATACACTCAGAGATAACGGGGTCAGGCCTTACATTTTACATTGAGTTTACTAAATGAAAAAAAATCCCAACCCTCAAGGTAAAGGTCTTGTTCCTGTTTTAGAGAGTTTGACTGGAAGTCGAACGCTTGTTTCTGTTGTACCTAAACACATCAACCAAATTAGCAGTGAACTTTTTACTTCTTTATTTGTGTTAAACAGTTATTTTCAGTTTAAGCCGGTGTTGGGTAAAAGTTACTGGTTATATCAGCGTAATGATCAGTTTCAACTCTCACTTATTTCCCCTGAAGAATGGGGTGGTAATAAATTTGGTTTGTTCGTGGGAGAGTGTGTATTACAACAGGATGTGACATGGACTTTATCGCTGGACACGACAGCGGCAAATAATAAAACCTTAATGCAACTTATTGAGAGCAAACGCCATGACTTTGAACAAGCATTAACGACAGCTGAGTCAGTTGATAGCGTGTTGCCTTTTTATTTAGAGAGTTTACCCTTTTACCAGCGTGTATTTGCTGCCGCTTTGGCTAACTCGTTGAGTGGATCAATGCTTAAAAGTGGTATTCAGGGTTTGAGTTATGCTCAGGCTCAAAAGACTTTGTCTCTTTTAAAGTAGTTATTTTATGGGGCGGACTGGACTTCCCCCACATCCCATTTCTTTCCCCCACCCCAGCCCTCCCCCGAAATGGGGGAGGGAGCATAAATTATTTCCCCCTCCCTTTACGGGAGGGGGCTAGGGGGAGGGTAAGGTTGTCACTTGACAACCAATCGTTTATTGCCTAGTATTTACTATAGGTTATGCGCTAAGGAATAGCGGCAACGTAATAGGTTAGGGATGCCAAGAAATAAACACCCAAATAAAGAGATTGAAGAAGCTTTAAAATATGCTGAGAGTAAGCGATGGCGTATTGAAAATAGTAAAGGCCATCCTTTTGGGCAAATGTATTGTCCATATAAGGATTCCGCTGAACCATGTGAAGGTAATGGTAAATGGTGCAGAGTAGGTATTTGGAGTACGCCTAGTAATACGGGTAACCACGCTAGAAACATAAAGAAAGTAGTTGATCGCTGTATAAAAAAGCAAGAGGAGAGCAATAATGAATGAGTATGAATTTGAATTAACATTCAAGCTCCCTCATGGAGAGGATCCCGATCAATATTTTGAAGCTTTAGAAAAGTCTTGCTCTGATGCTATGGTTGGTACAGGCCATGCTGGGTATATGGCATTTGATTTCAGCCGTGAATCAACATCCGCTTATGATGCAATTGTGAGTGCAGTTAAAGATGTGAAAAAAGCGATACCAAAAGCATCACTAGTAGAAGCAACCCCTGACTTTGTTGGCTTAACCGATGTTGCTGAACTTTTAGGCTTTACTCGACAAAATATGCGTAAGTTAATGCTACAAAGTGGCACTTCATTTCCTTCTCCCGTCCATGAAGGTAAACCATCAATATGGCACCTTTCCAATATTCTTATTTGGTTAAAAGAAAATAAGAACTATAAAATTGAAGAGACCTTGATCGATATTGCTAATACCAATAAGAAATTTAATTTAATGAAAGAATTGAATCAAGTTAATGATGGTATGCAAGATAATATTCGTGAGTTGATTGCTTCTTAATGAAAGAGTGCGGAATGTAAAATGTAAGAATTGCCCTGATGATAAGTTCCCCCTCCCTTTACGGGAGGGAGTTAGGGGGAGGGTGATAAAAAATTCCCCCACCCCAACCCTCCCCCGAAATGGGGGAGGGAGTAAAAATATAAGTTCCCCCTCCTATTTCGGGAGGGGGCTAGGGGGAGGGAAGTCCCGTATTCTGGCCTTGAGCCGGAAGAAGGTGAGACTGGGACAGTTGAGAAGCTAGCCTGGGCTATCCAGAAAGGGGCTTAAAGCCTCTTTTTTAATGCCTGTGATTTTAAATTTTTATAAATTAAGTACTTTTCTTAATTCCTCGACAGCATCTTGGTGCTTAAGCTTCTCCATTTTAGTAATATTCTGTAACTTCCATTGAATAGCGGGTAATTTTTCGATGTTAGGAGTATCAATCAATGAATAATCAGGTTCACCGATTTTTACAGATAACAAGAATCTACGTTCATTTTCAGTTAAATCATTGTTAATCTGATGAATGAGTATTTCTCGTGCAGTAAGTAGCTCTGTAAGTTCAACAGGTTTGTTACTCATACCCTGAAACTGTGTGCGAAATTCTTGTTCAATATTCTTCAAATTAGGATTCAGCAGTTCATTTATAGGCCGAGGATGGCTCGCAAGGTAGACGATTAAAGATTTTCTAATATCATCTGTTATACCTTCATTTTCTAAAAGTAATTTGACATCGAACAGATCACGAGGATGTTGGCGATCTAATGCTGCGGTGATTTTGCTACCATAAAGTTCAGCTTCTGCAATAGTTGTAGCTGTGACACTGGCTTCGAATTCAATTTCTGCAGATTCACAGAGAAATTTTTCTTCAGTTTCAAAAATTAATCCACGTTGCACAATATTGGGCTCAATTTTTACTGTGACTCCGTCATGTTCAATAAATAATTTATTTATATGGTTTTGTTTTGATAGTTTTGTAATAGTTGATCCATGTATCGAACTCTCAATATCATTGGCCATCTTACTTAATGCATCTTCAATATTCGTAAGTGTTTCAGCCCGAGGTTCAATTGGAATATAAACAAGGTCAATATCGACAGATAAACGTGGCATATCACGTATAAATAAATTAATAGCTGTACCACCTTTCAAAGCAAAGCAGTTCTGTTTTTGAACTTCAGGTAAACAGCGAATTAATAACTCAACTTGTTGTCTGAAAATTTCTTCCATGTTTATTCTTCTCGTCCTTAATATTCAGGCACCGTTATTTGATATTTTTTATCAAAATGACCACCTTTGAATATGCTACGTTTGCCTTTCCCAAAATTAACGTTGCTGAGATCTAATCGATCGACCCATTTGTGTTTGTTGTATTCAGCTAGCCACATAAAAAAGCGTTTTACTTTTACTGAGTTGCAGTCTTCAAGAAGCGCCTGTACTACAGAAGGGCGTAAAGTGGTAAGACTTTCCATCGCCAGTTGAGCATCTTCAAAATGTGCGTGCTTAGGTATGAGATATAGAAGTTCCATTACGGCGCGCTCTGGTGTTGATAGAGTAACGTTAAAAGATTTATCTTTTGATTCGGTTAGACCGAGTGTTTTGTTATTCCGAAACAGGTTAGTGCTGGCATATACAACATTTATCTGCCAGGGAGCTTTGATAAACCACGAAGGCAGTACTTCATTGGGCACACCAAATAATGTTACTGTGCGATCTTCACCGAGTGAAAGATAATGTGAATAACCTTTTATAGCCAATGCAGTTTGAGCCGCTATATGTATCGATAAGTTTAATTCTTTCTGTACAGCATATAGGCCGCCTAACCACGTTACATTGTCACCGGTTTTTATGTAGGCACCACGCCCCAGTTTTTTGAGCCAACCATTTCTAAAATAAGAATCGACAAGTTGGCGGTATATGCCTCGCTTTTCCAGCCATGGTAACACTGCCACGGTATCAGACGGCCACTCAGCAAGAAGGCGGTTTAATTTTTTTTCATTTTGTCTAACCATATTGGACATTTTAGCTAAAAAATAAACTATTTCAATAGAGTAGTTTAAAAAATAGTAAATATGTCAAGCAAAATAGGACTAAATAGAAAAAATATAAACTAGAACATTTTTTGCGTCTTGAAAGCAAAATTAGCTCTAATTCACCATTTTAGGGATTCCACAATACATTTTTAGTTATACTGGGTTGACAAAATGTCAACCTAAGGCTAGGGTTACTTTAAGAATGATTTCAAAAAAGCATTAGGAGCATGGATGCACATTATTGCTAAACCGAGATTTGTAGTGGCGGCTAAAAAATACCCTGAACACGCTACTGCAATTATGGACACGTATAAAATACTTGAAGCGGGGAAGTTTGAAAACCCTCACGAACTGAGGAAAGTTTTTCCTAAAGCAGACAATTTCAAGCATGTTAACAAATGGTGGTTTTTTGATATTGCAGGAAATAATATACGCTTAATTGCCTGTATCGTTTTTGGAATAAAAACACAGACCATGTTTGTGAAACACATTGTTAATCATGCCGAGTATGACAAGCTAAATAATCGTTACGCAAAAGGTGAGTTGCCATGATGCAAGCAGCACTAAGAGAAGAAGATTTTGTAGAACAAGCAATTAGCTTTGCTGAAGTTGCGGATTCAATTACGCATATCAATAATAATGCAACCTATGAAAAAGCATTACAGTATGTCAGTGCGCTTATGGACAAAGCGCCGGATGATCCTAATTCTACTCTGAACGGAATTATTGAAACTATTTCAAAATCTATTTCAGAATATGAAAACACGTTAGAAGATGTTCAAGCGTTTGAAAAAGCCGTCTCAGAGATTCCTGTGGATATTGCTATGCTAAGATTGCTTATGGATCAGCATGAACTTAACGGAACTGATTTTCCTGAGATTGGTGATAAAACATTAGTCTCAAAAATTCTTAAAGGCGATCGTAATCTTACAAAAGATCATATTGTAAAATTATCAGAACGTTTTGAAATAAGCCCTGCATTATTTTTTGATTGAATAATAAGAAAGCAAAAAACAAGACCTGGACTTCCCCCACCCCAGCCCTCCCCCGAATTGGGGGAGGGAAAAAAAAGATAACGGGGTCAGGCTGGAACTCCCCCAACTTCTCGGACACTATAATTAAGCAACTGCCATCATCTCTTCAAAAACAAAAGGTGCTTTGTTATCGATATAAGAATGTTGTCGCTTTCTGTTATAGAAGAATTCAATATATTTAAAAATAGATTGTCTTGCTTCTTGTCGTGTTGCGAAGTCTTTATCATAAACTAACTCTTCTTTAAGTGTATGAAAAAAACTTTCAGCAACCGCGTTATCATGGCATTCACCTTTTCGGCTCATACTACAAACCATTCCGTACTCATCTAGCATTGCTCGATACTTAACGGCAGTGTATTGACTCCCTTGGTCGGAATGCACTAACACGGGCTTCGTTGGCTGACGTTGCTCAATGGCCATGTTAAGTGCATCAAGCACAAGCTTGCCATTGATTTTATCGCTCATCGACCAACCAATAATCGCACGAGAATATAAATCGAGTACGATGGCTAAGTACAACCAACCTTGTCGTGTTTCAATAAACGTTATGTCTTGTACCCATTTAGTATTGGGTTGTCTTGCGCGAAACTGTCTATCTAGAATATTATCAACGGGAGCGACTACACCACGATGCGCTATTGTCCGTTTATGTCGTCGACTCCGGCTCGCTTTAATATCGTAGGTATGCATGATGCGCTCAACACGTCCTTTACTCACCTGATGACCACGTTCAACAAGCTCTAGATGCATACGTGGTGAACCATAACGTTGTTTCACCTCATGATGTATGGTTGTTATGTGTGTTAACAATTTTCTTCGCTCTTGTGCTTGCTGACTGTGTGGGCGCTCTAACCAATTATAATAACCACTTCTTGAAACATCTAATGCATCACATAATCGAGTGATCGCATGTGATGTTTCATTTAACTTTATAAAGGCGTACTTCACTTGAGTTCCCGAGCAAAGTACGCTGCGGCCTTTTTTAGTATTTCAACTTCTTCTTTTAGCCGTTCGTTTTCTCGTTTTAAATCATTAACTTTATTATCAGATGTAAGTGGTCGGCCTGATCCTTTAAAGGCGTTATCACCTTTTTCCTTTACTTCATCTAACCATTTATAAAGCATGTTTCGACGGATACCTAATTCTCGTGCTATCTCAGTGCCTGTCTTGTCTGACTTTTCGAGTAACCGGATGGCTTCCAATTTAAATTCTTTCGTAAAGCTTTTTCTTATTGTCATTGTTCACTCCTGTGGGGCTATTATCCCCGATTTGGAGTGTCCGTGAAACTAGGGGAGGCCCATATTATCCCCGATTTGGAGTGTCCGTGAAACTAGGGGAGGCCCATTCTGACCCCAATTACTCAAAAAGTTTATTTCATCAATTGCTTTATTGCTTCACAATCCCATTTTTTATTTAAAGAATATTCGGCAGACTTTTTAAAAATAGCATAACGCTTTTTAGGTTCTAGATTAAAAACCGCCGAGTGTGCTTGAAGTGCATCTTTTGAGTGAATGCGGTTTTCGACATTTTTAAAAATATACTCACTTCTAGTCGTACTGGTTAGACTGCTGTTTTTAGCTTCTGTATAGATTGCACATATTTCATCAAAGCTTGCATTCTCTGCAGTGAATCCAAGTATTGGATAAATGGTTAAAAGAAGAACAGCTATCAACTTACACTTAGTCATTGTGTGATTCCTTGTCATTGTAAAATAATGATGTTAATTTCTATATTATTAAAGCATACACAAGGACT
>Ga0316205_10003023_pt1 | contig 16424 bp, 10 predicted proteins | sample 3monthpyrite_MG_FD_204941 | JGI IMG/M metagenome (GOLD analysis project Ga0316205, IMG submission 204941) | Microbial mat bacterial communities from mineral coupon in-situ incubated in ocean water Damariscotta River, Maine, United States -... | ecosystem: Environmental > Aquatic > Marine >... | reverse complement strand
TGGAGGATATACTTATGGACAATTCTGATCACACTCAATCGATTGCTACGACCAAAGAGTTCTGGGAGCTTACAGATAGTGCCAAATTAGAAGCCGAATACGCCGCGACTAACTATGTTGCTTATTTGGAAACAGCACCGATCTCAGCTCTCGTCCATATTTTTCATGAGTATCGATTTTTTATTAAATATTTTATAAGTGATTTAGGTATTCTGCAATTCAAGGCACCCTTTGGTAAATTCAAATGCATGATCGCGCAAATAGCCGTGGACGAATTAGGACAAGAGCCGGAGGACTGTCATTTAAACTTGTGGGATAATTTTTTAGTCAGCTTGGGTGATGAGCCTGCGCATTTGGATAACTCTGAGTACCCTGAAAATATCGAATTGTTAAAAAAATTAACTGCTTGGATGCTGGAAAGAAGTTTTATGTTTGGAGTCGGATTGCGTGGAATGGGCGCAGAATGCTTATGCCAGATTTATTTATCGGCAGCTTATAAAAGACTCCGTTTGAACCCCGCAATTATTGCTAAAGAAGCTGAAATTGATTGGTTGTTTTGGGAAATTCATACTGGCGAAGAAGATAAAGTTCACGACCAAATGGTTCGAAATGCGATTGATGAAATGTTGCAGCAAGATCCGTCTCAACTAGCTGATCTGGTCGATGGATATCAACAAGCGAAACACAATTGGGACTCTTTTTGGGGGAATCTTCATAGGAAATTTTCTCATTGAATTTTATTTATTCCGAAAGAACTTTCTCATTCCTACCGTTCCGGTGGGAATGCATATGTTAGTCAATAGTTTGTATGAACTATCCGTATGAATTCCAACGCTGGAGCGCAGGAACTAGTGCGGATCAGTCATCACTTCTGCCGAAATAATTTGATCGCTATTACTCAATTGATACACCTTCTCCATTCCTTGGATAACACTACCAAAGATGGTATATTTTCGATCTAAATGAACGTTATCTCCAAGGTTAATAAAAAACTGAGAGGTGCCGGTATCTTTTCCTGAGGTTGCCATACCGACTGTGCCAGTTAGGTGTGAAAGATAGGATATTTCCTCTCGAATGGTTTCCTCACTACTTCCTTCCACGTCACCGATAGTATCGCCGCCTTGCGCTACAAAATTGCCTATTACTCGACTAAAGTAACTTCCGTTATAAAAATTATTGCTAATTAGACGTTCAAAATTTGCCGCAGTATAAATTGCTTTGTCATTCAACTGGATAACAATATCACCGACCGTTGTATGCAAAATGATTTTCTTGCTGGTTGACTTTTTTGCTTGTTCAAAGGGAGGTGTTTCCAATTTGTTAGAAAGTGAATTTTCAGGTTTTACACTCAATAATTGTCTTGCATAGTTTGCAACTGAAGGTTCTTTGTCTTTAGATAACATGCTTAAGACATTTTTAAATTCGTCTTTATTTTTTTCCGCAATCAATTGCGCAAACTTGATCTTTACATAAGCGTTTTCGTGAGCCAATATTTTTAAGGCCCATGTCATATCTTCACGCTTTTGTCTTTTAATTAGACCCGCCATTGCTTCAACAACTAATGCAGGGTGTTGGCTTTTAAGTTGTTTTTTTAATAGGTTATTAATAAATGCACCTTTGAGCGATGAATTACTCAATGTTTGCAGAGCGGTTTGTGCAATTTGGATATTTGATGATGTTTGTAGTTTACCTAGTTGAATCTGTGCTTGTGGTATATACAAAAGTGTTCCCATAGCGCGGGTTGCTTCTGTGGCTAGAGAAGTATCCGAAGCTTCACTGTGCTCTATTAGCCATGATAGAAGTTTTCGATTAGCGAGATGCTTGTTTTTCGTTATTTTGCCGATTAATCGAGCAAACATTTTTTTATTATTTGTTGATTTTATTAATTCAACAAACCGCTGTAATTGAGCAGGGTTAAGCTGTTTTTGGATCTTCTTAATTCGCGCTAAAAAATAACCAACGTGATAAGACAGTTCATCATCTCTTTCAAATAAGGCAAGCAATTCAATAAAATCAATTGCGCTTTGGCTTTTACTCATATCAATTTGGGCGCTAACATTTTTATAGTTAGTAATAGCAGTGGAAAGTCCTTGAAAAATCACGGAGCGAGTTTTAGTGTTTTTCTCTTGTTTTTGTCTAGCAAGTATATCTAATACAAGATTATCGCCAGCAAGATTACACAAACCTAAATAGATTTCCTGTTTAACTAATTCGCTGTTTTCGGTATCCAGCGTAGACCACAGTATTTCACTCGCTTTTGTCGACGCGCTAATGCCTAAAGCGAAAGCGGCTGCTCGTCTGATTTCTTCGTTGTTGTTTTTTAATTGTGGAGTGAGCAATGAAAGGATTTTATCGCCGCCTATTCTTCCTAAACCTTGGATTGCGGTAAGTTGAATATCGATTGATGGGTTGGATATTGCCTTGGTAAATAATTCTTCATCAACATATCGTTTATCGACTTGTTCGTGGAGTTTTGAAATTAGATCGAGTGACGTTGTTTGTTTCGCAAAGCTTACATTTTGAACGTAAATTAAAGATATAAAGATAATCAGTCGGAATATTGAATTCATTTACTACTCAGTATCATTTTGGTGGGTTGACGGTTGGCGTTATTAATATCGATCTTAATTCTTAGCCCGTTCAAAGGACTTTTTTAATTCTTCGAGTTCTTTTTCGCAAGCTACTCTGGCAGGTTTGGCTTTGGATTCGCAATCAACATTTGTTTTATCTTTGGCAAGCATATCTCGAACAACCATAATGCTACCCGTCATGGGTTCGGTAAATTCTCTATCTTTATCCAGAATAGTGGAACAACCCGTTGAAATTATCAAAAGTAGAGCAAAAATTAAGACTCTTAAAAGGCTCATCATTTAAGCAACCAAAATAACAGGAGGATTATGCAAGCTTATACCATCAAACTGCGTAGGTCATTTGTTTTTTTTGACGAGAATATTGAGGTGTTTATTTACTTGAGTTTAGCGCAAGCTAATAGCATGCAGTCGTTTGATTTACATCGTCGCGAATATATTAAAATTGCCCGCCTTGATCATCAAGACGGACATTCTGTGACTATAACACTTTTATTGTTACACCCTGGACTGTAATGGTACCTTCAGGTAGTGAAACGCTCTGGTTAACACTAATACTGCTTCCGAAATTAACCACGGTCTTACATACCCACCCGAACCCACTCCAAATACTACCCAGCCAATCGCAGACCTCGTCTGTGTAGCCAAGTCTTACCGTTCCATTAAATCTCGCGCCAACATTCTGATTGACTACCGTTAAAGAGATAGTTCCTGAAGCTTTTACAAGCTGTAAATTAATGCTGGTACTCACATTACCATTTAAGCGAAGAGCGTCATCATAAACACCTCCAGTGACCGAAAATGTCTGACTAAGAACTTTAAGCTTTCCCGCCAATTTGAGCATGGTCGGGCTTGCTGTTATGGTCGCATTAGCAACCTTATAACCTAACAAATCTATATTGCCTTTTGCTTTAAAAGTGTTGTCAGCCAGTACGCTGGAAACACAGCCTGCAACCTTGTTTAGCTCAAATATGTTTAAGTAACTAAAGCCACTCGTCCAAAAACTATCACTGCCCGCTGGTGTGGCGGCGTAACAAATTTGCGAACTACCTGTTCCAACATGACCAACGACAGTAGCATGAGCCAATTCGAGACTTAGCCATTTAATACCTGCTGGCTTTGCCTTGATATTGACGTTGCCGCCTAATACAACATCGCCCCCATTATCCACCGGAACTTTATCGCTTGTCGGGTCAAGGTTGACCACCATTCTCCCTTCTAATTCAACCGGGATGGCTTTTAAGTCCATGCTGCCTTTAAGCCACAAATCCCCGTCAAAATCATAGGATTGCCGATCCGTTAGTCCACCGTCCGCTTCTTGCCATATGACATCACGATTAAAAGGAATTAAGGTGTTGTGACTGTAGCCAAAACCGGCATCAACCAGATCGATTTCTATCCCTGAACCATTGGTAAAATCACCCAATGCCGCAACGTTAAGGTTAAAAAACAGCGATGGATCAGACGGGTCAACGACTACAGCATTGTTAACCGAGCTCCAACTTGTACCCTGTAGCTGGTCATTACCTGGCGGGCTAAAATACAAATAGGTTCTTTTGGCTGCCAACGGAATTTCATAGGAGTTTAGCCTGTCTCCCGCGACAACTTTCAGCGAGTAATCATCAGAATAAGGAATGATATTTTCCAGACCCCCCAGCGAAGGCAAAGGCAAGGGAGCAAAATCACCAACCACATTATAATAAATCGATGCACCAAGCACCTGGTTAGGGGCACGTAACTCAGCATCATAGAGTTTTAATGCCTCTGTGTAATCAAAAGGGCTATCGAAGGTAATCGTGCTACCTGCTCCTCCGATAATGACGTCGTTGCCATCTTGTCTTGGTGGTTGTGACACATAAGCCACTATCGGATTAGCTGCCCCCATAGCACCTAACAGGATCTTTTGACCGCTATTTTTATAGTTGGTGGCAGGGGCGCGCATTACCGTCGATATTCGCGCGCTTCCCCGGGCAAGCACATCCGTTGCGCCATCGCCGTTCACGTCGGCAAAATTGATGGATGCATAAAAACGCTCGAGACCCCAGGCGCTTGTGCCTGCCCATGTTGGACCACCAACATTAATATTGGTAAAACCATACCCGCTGCTTAAAAAACACCAGATACCGACATAGCTACGTGCGCAGACGTCTTGTTTGTTGTCGCCATTAATATCGGGGTATTGAATGGTTTCATAATATTTTGCTCCGCCCCAGCCAACGGAATCAGCCCATGCAGGGCCGCTAATCGTGCCACTAAACCCAATACCATTACTTAGAACACAAACAATACCCGCTGCCCGACGAGCGCAAACGTCGTCTAACCCATCGCCATTAATATCCGGAAACTCGATAGTAGAATAATACTTGGCTAAGCCCCAACCGCCGGAATCAGCCCATGTCGGACCGCTGATCGACCCGCCAAACCCGTTACCATTACTTAAATGACAAACAATACCCGCTGCCCGACGAGCGCAAACGTCGTCTAATCCGTCACCGTTAATATCGGGAAATGCGATAGTAGAATAATACTTGGGATCACCCCAACCTCCAGAATCAGCCCATGTCGGACCTTTGATCGTGCCAGCAAACCCGCTACCATTACTTAGATGACAAACAATTCCCGCCGCTGCACGCGCGCAAAGGTCATCCAAGCCATCACCATTTAAATCAGGAAACTGTATGGTAGAGTAATATTTGGCCAAGCCCCAACCACCGGAATCAGCCCATGTCGGGCCTGCAATTTCAGCACCAAACCCATTGCCATTACTTGGGCGACAAATAATTCCTTTAGCAGCACGTGCACAAAGATCATCCAAGCCATCGCCATTGATATCCGGGAACTGTATTGTTGATGAATACTGTTCTCTACTCCACGAGCTAGTCCAGCCAGGTCCCTGAATAGCGGGTCCCCAATTTGCTATTGCCGTTTCAGCGCTGGCCACGCTTAAATGACAAACGATACCTTCGGGTGAACGTCCACATACATCGGCTTTGCCGTCACCGTTAAGGTCAGGGGTTTGTATCGTGTTATAGGTTCCGGGTTCATCCCACCCGGCAGAATCAGACCAGTAAATTTCCTCGCTTTGTACCTGGCTGGTCAATCCAAGTGCAATTATGAATAAATATCTCTTAAGCATTGTTTATCTCCATCTAATTATTTATGAAAATTAAGAACTTCTTTGATTAGTACAGATTCCTGCTTTGACAACGTTTCCCTATTAATAAAGTTATTCTCATGATGAGGTAACGATTTAATCCGATAGATACAACAGGTTCGATGACCTGATTTTCCGTCGGTTAACCGTGACTAGGCATAATTATTACATTGGATTTTTATATGAGTTACTGCATACGGGACATAAATAAGTCATTTTGGGACAACTTTTCATGACAACCAATGAGGATCTTTATTTTTTGAGATAAATTAAGAAAGATAGTTATTTATAATTTCTAAAGGGTAAGACAGGCTCTATAATCCGGACAATAATCCCGATATAATCGAAAAATTTTTGGACAGCCTTGGGCTGGGAAGACCACCTTGAAGAAAACCGTTTGCCTATTCGTTACTTTTTACCTGCCTATTATTTATCTAGCAGGTGTTTATCCTTTTAAGGTTGGTGCTGACATTTTAGAACAGCTTGAATACGGGATCAGGTTTCAAAAGCTCCCTTTCAGTGATGAACTTTCAGGTGCGCCATTTAAAGATACTGCTGAGGATCATATGGGATTCATCTGGATTGCGTCAGAGGATGGACTATATCGTTTTGATGGTTACACCAGTATCAATTATCGTCCCATAAAAAATCAGGCGAATTCGCTTAGCCACTCTAATATTACCAGTCTGTTAGTTGATCAAAGTGGTATATTATGGGTTGGTACAAGAAAAGGTCTCAACCGATACAATGCCGACTCAAATACTTTTACTCATGTTGGTGTATCCGTATCTGGTCAGAAAAGCCTAAGCGGGTCTAACATTCTTAGGATTTTCCAAGATTCAAACCTTCGAATATGGGTAGTAACAGAGGATGGCGGGGTCAACCTGCTAACTCATGATGGAGAGTCAATTGAGCCTATCCCTTTCGACAAATCGATCGCTACGGATGGCTGGATATATTCTTATGATGTTATTGAGACAATGGATAACAGAATATTAGTTGGTTCGAGTATGGGAGTTTTTCAATTTAATGACAAACTGAAGCGACTGGAAAGATTTGTCGGCTTAAGTGAGACTAAAAAGATTTTTGATAAGAAAAGCTTGAAATTATTGAATATAGACAATGACCAATTGCTAATCGGAACGGCAAATGGCCTGTACGCTCTCAATCTTCAGACGAGTGATTATTTTTCTGTTTTGCCAGCAACCTTTGAATCGAAGAGAATTTCAACGCTCAGTCGCTTTAGTCCGCAAAAATTATTGATTGGGACAAAGCGTTCAGGATTATTTTTAGTCGATTTATCGCTACAGTCATACAAGCATTTTGAGAGTTCGCCAGATAAATATAGTTTACTTGACAATCGCATTTTGTCGGTACGCAAGTCGCAAAACAACTTGATCTGGATCTCAACCCATAGGGGCGTCAACTTAATCGACCCAGGACAACAAGCCTTTGGTCATATTAAGTCAAACAAAAATTATCCCGACTGCTTATCCGGTAATGAAATTTATCATATATTACAGGACTCTCACAATCGTGTTTGGATTGCCGCCTATCGGCAAGGGCTCAATTTAGTTGATTTAAATACCAACCAATGTAAACGATTTCAAATTGTTGGTACTTCAGAAAATGAAAAAAGTTTGAAATTCGTTACTTCATTATTTGAAGATCAAGTAGGTAATATTTGGATTGGTACCAGTAATAATGGAATTGTTCGTTATTTGTCTGAGCAGCAAAAATTCGAAGTGTTTAATGTCAAAACTTCTCTTGGTAGCGGTGTTTCCGAGGCATATATCTCAGCAGGTAGTGCTGATAACTCTGATAGAGTCTGGATAGCAACACGCAATGATGGCGTATTCGAGTTCAACATTAAGACGCAAAAACTTAGCCATCACGATCTGAGATTAAGAAATAAGCCTGACATTAAGGTTCAGAGGCTGCTTGATATTGAGTTGGACAGCGCCGGACGGGTCTGGCTGGCGACTGCTTCACATGGTTTATGGGTTCTCGAGCAAACCGCCAAATACTTTACTCAAGTTGAACAAAACAATTACGATAACCGACAGATCCCATTGGAGCTGGTTTCCCTTGACCGCGATCGGCAAGATGATCTTTGGATTGGTTCGCAATTTGAAGGAGCGTTTCGTTATTCGCCAAAAACTGGAGAGGTCGCTAATTATTCGACCAAAAATGGTCTGCTGAATAATGGGGTAATGCATATCCAGCAAGACGGAAACAATCATATGTGGTTGATGACAGAAAAAGGCTTGTCACGATTATCGTTACGGGACGAAACGATCAAGACATTTCTGGAACAAGACGGACTTCAGGGAGATGATTTTACGCCTACCGGATTTTTCGACCCTGTCAAAAATTTATTGTGGACCGGTGGGATCAACGGATTTAATCGATTTAATCCCGATCAAATTGAAATAAACGGGGAAAATGTTAATCAGAAAACCGTTATAACCGATTTCCAATTATTTCATAAATCAGTAAAACCTAATCACCTTTCACCTGGTTCGCCATTGGAAAAAGATATTAGTCAAACAAAATCTCTTAGGTTAAGTCATGAGCAAAATGTTTTTGCATTCACATTCTCTGGATTAGAATTTATCGCACCAGAAAGCATCCGTTATCGATATCAACTCGAAGGCTACGATACAAGTTGGAATAATGTTCCCACTGGTCAGCGCTATGCAAACTACACCAATATTGATCCTGGCAGATATGTATTTAAAGTTCAGTCCACCAATAAGTACGGCGTATGGAGCAACTTTGAAAGCAAAATACAAATGGACATTGCCTTTCCCTGGTGGCAAACGAATCTCGCCTATACAAGTTATCTAGTTGCTTTTATTTTTTGTATTTATTTGCTCGTCAAAATTCGAACGCGAAGCCTGGTTGAGCATTCCAAGGAATTGGAGCAATCAGTTTTTGCTAGAACAGAAGAGCTTGCTTTAGAAAAACAGAAACTGTCAATCGAAAAGAAAAAAGTGGAACAGCTTCTTTTGCGCAGAAACGAAGAATTTGCCAATGTTTCTCACGAATTTAGAACTCCTTTGACTCTAATTCTTGGACCAATTGCAAAGTTACTGAAAGATAGTAAAAAACCAGAAGAAATTAAGCGATTAAATATTGTACAGAGAAACGGCTATCGACTATTAAGAATGGTTGACCAGCTACTTAATATGGAAACCTTCAGAAATAAATCGATAACCCGAAAAATACCGCAAGCCACTGGAAAAATAATTCGATTAATCATCGAGACCTTTACCGATCTTAGCAATGAAAAAAATATTCAATTAACACTTGGTCGAATCGCCGACATTAATTTTGAGTTCACCCAAGACGCGTTAGAAAAGATCGTTCTCAATTTATTATCTAATGCGATTAAATACACTAAACCTGGCGGAACCATTTTTATCGAAACCGTTCGAACCGAAGACAACCACCTAAAAATCCAAGTTAAGGACACTGGTATTGGTATTCCAAAGAACCAGCTGAATTCAGTCTTTGAACGCTTTAACCGGGTACTTGATGACAATAGTGAACAAGTTACTGGTGCTGGTATTGGGCTCGCTTTGGTAAAAGACTTAGTCGAGGCTCACCAAGGTCGGATTGAACTTGAGAGCAAAATTGGAAAAGGTACCACTATTAATGTTTATATTCCCATTGTAGGCGAAGTGGATGATGTCAATATCAATCTTCATTTAGATGAAGAAATGATGGCCATGGAAGTAATGGGTTTAACCAATCAATCAGCGCTATCAGATTCAAATGAAATAATTTCAAAAAATCAACAACCGTTGGAGAGTGATTTTCCAAGAGTTTTGCTGATTGAAGACAACAAGGATATGCGTGATTATATAGTTGATAGTATGCAGTCAGATTATCAAATGCTCACCGCTCAAGACGGTAAAGAAGGCTTAAAAGTAGCGATATCGGAAATACCCGACTTAATTATCAGTGACGTAATGATGCCGAAAATGGACGGGTATGAGACTACCCATCAATTAAGAGAAAACCAGCTAACTAATCATATTCCGATCATATTACTCACCGCTCGTGGCGACAAAGATAGTCGACTAAAAGGTTGGCACGAAAAAGCCGATGAATATTTAACTAAACCATTCGATATTGAAGAGCTAAAAATACGATCCAAAACCTTGCTTGAAATAAGAAATATCATAAAACGGCGATATTCTGAAATTGCGTTTCAAAGTAAAGACCAGTCGTCACAATGGTCCGCACAGCAAACGCCAGACATCGAGATAAGCGTTAATAAAAAACAAGCGATATTTGTCACAAAATTAAACAAAATGCTTGAAGAGATTTATGATGATCCGACAATAACCGTTGACGACATTGCCAACAAGCTGTTTGTAAGTAAACGCCAACTATCTCGCAAACTGAAAAGTATTTTAGATATGAGCCCGTTCGAGTATTTAAGACGCTTTCGACTGGAAAAAGCTCGTCGCCTATTGGTTGAGGAAGAGAGCGTAGGTGTAGCTGCTTTTAAAGTTGGTTTTGCTACACAAGGTACGTTTACTAAATGTTTTAAGGCGCAGTTTGGTGTATTGCCGAGTGATTATAAAAATTCTATGTTAGTGCAGTATGAATAAACTTTCGATGAATGAGTTAGCTCATTTTGAGACCGTTTTATTTTTAATTTCGAACGTGCAATTACTAATTCGCACTCAGACCAATTTTTAAATTGGCAACTAATTTTATGAGCAAGTTGCATCTTGATTAAACAGATTGACAGGAGGCGGTAGCCATCACAATATCAGAAGGGCTGCCCTGATAACCGAGTCCCTCGTGTCTTTTTCCCCTTTTGTCGACCAAAACTGATGAATGGCAAGCTTTTTGTGTTGATGCTACAAACACGGTTCAACTCCGCACAAACAAACCTTTGAGATTTTGGTATTGGTTGGAGGATTACAGACATTCATTTCATAGGTGTATGATTTAATATTCATGCTGAATGAATTGATGAATTGTGGAATAATGCATTAATCAAAAGAGTCACCAATAAAATAGGATTAATTTTTAATGGCACAGTATATCTATTCAATGAATCGGGTGAGCAAAGTCGTTCCACCGAAAAAGACGATTTTAAAAGATATTTCCCTTAGCTTTTTTCCTGGAGCCAAAATTGGGGTTCTTGGGCTTAATGGTTCTGGTAAGTCAACCTTGCTGAGGATTATGGCGGGAATTGATACTGATATTGAAGGTGAGGCAATTCCGTTAAAAGGAATAAATATTGGTTATTTGCCACAGGAACCTCAACTAGACGAGTCGTTAGATGTCAGAGGAAATGTCGAACTAGGGATTAAAGAAATGAAGCAAATCCTCAATCGCTTTGACGAAGTCAATAACGCATTTGCCGATCCAGATGCCGATTTTGATGCGCTTTTAAAAGAACAAGCAGAACTACAAGACAAGATTGAAGCCGGTGGCGGTTGGGAAGTGGATCGACTTTTGGATAAAGCAGCCGAGGCGTTGCGTCTTCCACCTTGGGAAGCAGAAGTCAAGCATTTGTCTGGCGGTGAGAAGCGTCGAGTGGCTTTGTGTCAATTATTGTTATCTAAGCCTGATATGTTGTTATTGGATGAACCTACCAATCATTTGGATGCTGAGTCAGTCGCATGGCTGGAACGATTCTTACAAGATTTTAATGGAACAGTTGTCGCTATTACGCATGATCGATATTTCTTGGATAATGTGGCTGGATGGATTTTGGAATTAGACAGAGGTCATGGTATTCCATGGGAAGGAAATTATTCCTCTTGGCTTGAGCAAAAAGGTAATCGCCTAGCTATGGAAGAGAAGCAACAGTCGGCACATCAAAAAGCGATGAAAGAAGAGCTAGAATGGGTACGCTCTAATCCAAAAGGTCGTCAAGCAAAAAGTAAAGCGCGTATCGCTAAATTCGAAGAATTATCTTCACAAAGTTATCAAAAAAGAAATGAAACTCAAGACCTATATATTCCACCGGGACCGCGACTCGGCAATTTGGTCATAGAAGCGAACCACTTACAAAAAAGTTTCGGCGATAAATGTTTAGTGGATGATTTAAGTTTTAATTTGCCTCAAGGTGGTATCGTCGGAATTATAGGACCCAATGGCGCTGGTAAATCAACTTTGTTTAAAATGATTACTGATCAAGAAAAGCCGGATGGAGGTGAGTTGCGGGTCGGCGAAACGGTGAAAATTGCTTATGTTGATCAGTCTCGTGATAGTTTAGATGACAGTAAAACCGTTTGGCAGGAAATTTCCGATGACTCCGATACAATCACTGTTGGTAATTATCAGGTTTCATCAAGGCAATATGTTGGGCGATTTAATTTTAAAGGTGGCGATCAACAAAAATTCATAAAAGATCTTTCGGGTGGTGAACGAAATCGAGTTCATTTAGCTAAACTCTTAAAAAGCGGCGGTAATCTTTTACTGCTTGATGAGCCGACCAATGACCTAGATGTTGAAACACTACGTGCTTTAGAAGAGGCTGTTTTAGCATTTCCTGGCTGTGCGGTGATCATATCGCATGATCGCTGGTTTTTAGATCGGGTGGCAACGCATATTTTGGCTTTTGAAGGCGACAGTAAAACCGTTTGGTTTGAAGGTAATTATGCGGATTATGAAGCAGATCGTAAAAAGCGATTGGGAGCTGATGCCGATGCACCAGTTCGGCTCAAATATCGAAAAATTGGTTGATTTTTTGTAAAATATATAAAAATGGAGAAAATATGGGAGACAATATTTATCAAGCCCCAGAATCGCAGCTAGATGATAGAGGATTGATACCACCTGGCTCGGAAAAAGGCTCGCCAGTAAAAGCCATTCTAATTGCCACAGGTGTTGATATTGGTGGGGCGATTGCGGTGGGCGTCGTTTTAGGCATTGTTTACGGCGTGATGCTGGCGATGGAAGGAGTGCCAATTGAACAAATCGAGCAGCAAATGCAAGTCGTTGATTTTGGCTCAATGATATCGCTTATCGGTATAGGGGCGGGCGCATTCATTTCTATTTTTGCTGGCTATTTGTGCGCTAAAACAGTCAATCATTCTGAGTATAGAGTAGTTGCAGCTTTATGCGTAGTTGTTTCCAGTATTGGAGCACTAATGAATTTTTCCTACTATTCCATGACTGAGCTTTTAATCCTCACAGGCATAACGGTTGTGTGTCTCTTTTTCGGTGCGTGGTTATTTGTTCGAACTAAGCCGAATGCTGCAACTGTTTCGGAAGCAAACTAAAGTAGTTGTATTTCGACCTTTCTTTTTAGTATCAATTCAAATGCGTCTTGCGATTTTTGTGGGGCGCTAGAAAAATATTTGATCTTTCCTTTTTTTGTCGATGAATTCCGCTTGCCCGATAATCTTCTGTGTAACTCTTGTGCGACAGGTAATCCGCTTTCATAAAGAGTGACATCCGATCCCATTATCGTTGAAATTGCCGTGGTTAAAAATGGATAGTGAGTGCAGCCTAACACCAGAGAGTCGACATTCGCTTGTTTAAAAATGGCAAGTTCAGTTTTGATCAAAGTAAGTTCCGGGTTAGTAATTTTATGGGCGTTTTCAACCAGGTTTACAAATAGTGGAGAGGCCTTTTCTGTTAATTCAATATTTTCAGCGACCTTGTTTTTTAAGTCCTGGTATTTTTGACTATCTAAAGTCGCCCTGGTGGCAATAACACCTACTCGACCATTTTGAGTATTTTCTGCGGCGGGTTTCAGAGCTGGTTCTAATCCAATAATAGGAAGAATAGGGAAGCGCTCTCTTAGGGTATTAACAGCTGCAGCGGTTGCGGTATTGCATGCGACAACTATGGCTTTTACATTTTGTTTGTTTAAGTGTCCTGCAATGGTCAGTACTCGGGTTTCAATTTGTTTTTCTGATTTTTCTCCATAAGGTGTGAATTGACTATCGGCAACGTAGATTAAATTTTCTGTTGGCATTAGTTTATGAATGGCATTAAGGACGGTCAGACCGCCAACACCAGAATCGAAAATGCCTATGGGGTTCTTATTATTTGACATAAAACTGCATGAAGAAAAAATAAAATTTTACCACAGAGGCACAGAGGTACAGAGAAAAAAATTAGATAGCGGCAATAAATATATTAATAGCTGACTTTTGCAAGGTATTTGATAGCAATTGTTAGCAGTCGAATCTCACGTTGACAAGGTTTTTACTCTGTGACCTCTGTGGTAAGATGTTTTTAATCTTTTATTGCTGATTTTTGGATGTCAGGATGTCGTTTGGACTACCTAAACTTTTGATAGCTTGGTTTTTACTTGCAATTCTATCTAGCTGCGCAACATACAAACCAAGCAACCCTAATAATATTTGCGATATTTTCTTGGGCGAGCCGGACTGGTACGAAGCGGCTAGAGATGCTCAGCATAAATGGGGTACGCCGATGTATGTGATGATGGCGATTATGCACCAAGAGTCGCGTTTTGTAGATGATGCGCAGCCCGAACGAGACTGGTTTTTGGGAATTATTCCGCTTCCTCGTGACTCTTCTGCTTATGGTTTTGCACAAGCGCAAGATCCTGTTTGGGGTGAGTATTTAAAGTCGACCGGAAATTCTGGAGCGGATCGTGATGATTTTGAAGACGCCGTCGATTTTATTGGTTGGTATACTGACGGCAGTCAAAAACGATTAAAGCTTTCAAAGTGGGATGTCTATGGTCAGTATCTCGCCTATCATGAAGGACGTGGCGGATATGAGCGAGGCACGTACAAGAGCAAAGGCTGGCTCAAAAAGGTCGCAGCTAAAGTTAAAAAACGGGCGACTACTTATAACGTTCAATTAAAAGGATGTCGAGTAAAGTTGGATAATATTGTAGATAGTTGGTTTTAGCTAAGAGCAGAGCTCCGCAGGTCTTTAGGACTTTTTTATGACAATAATTAATGATGACTTTACCCAGAATCTCCAGAGGTGGCGAGATGGTGATCAATCGTCATTAGATTTAATTTTGCCAAATATAATTGATCGATTAAGAACAATCGCTGGTGGTTATATAAGGAAAGAAAATGCCGGCCACACCCTTCAAGCGACCGCCTTGGTAAATGAAGCGTATCTTCAATTAGTTGGTGCTGATATACCTTGGCAAGACAGAGCACATTTTTTTGCTATTGCAGCACGTCAGATGCGTCGAATTTTAGTGGATCATGCTAAGAGTAAAGGTAGATTTAAGCGGGGTGGCGATAGTCCGCATCAATCTTTAACTGATACTATTGCCTGCGGCTCGGGAAACGTTGATGAATTTGTGATCATCGAAAACATGTTAAGTAAACTTGAAGAATTTGACCAACGCGCGGCTCGGATTTTTGAACTCAAGTTTTACGCAGGAATGACTATTAAAGAAATTGTCGAAGTCGAAGGATTATCGAGTGCGACTGTTGAGCGAGACTTGAAGGCAGCGAAAGCCTGGATTGAGAAAGAGTTATTGTGAGAGAAAAACTATATTATAGGTAGTCCGTCTTACTGATGGGATGACAAAGTTATCTTTGAACTTGAAATTAAGTTTTCAAAAAAGATGAAGGGTGTTAATGCGAATATATTTATCTCTATTGGTGAAAGAGAAGCTACAGCGTTAGAAAGCTCTTAGGAAATGGTTGATGATGCTAAAAGCTTTTGCCAAAAAAATACTTTCTTGGAGCCAACCTGGTGTAAAAATAAAAATGATTGTTATCCCGGATGCAAACCATCAAACGGCATTCCCGACTACCGCTATTCAAGGGCTGGACTCACAGAAAAATGTAGTGTTAAAGCGATGTGATCCTAAATTCTTTATCACCGAACTCATATAAATCTCTTTACACCATTTACCCTCCCCCAAAATAGTTAAAACTAAATGATGGAATTCCCCATTGATTGTCGCTTTACCCTATAAGGCATATATTTATTCCATCTGTTTAGATATCAATCTAACGGTTGTATGGAAATGAGTAACAATCGTTGTTAAGGAGATCAAAATGAAATTTCTATTAAACAAGCTCAATCACTATATTTTACCTATTTTATTTATAAACCTTGCCGCTTGTGGCGGCGGAGGTGGAGGGGACGAACCCCCACCTCCTCCTGTCAGTTTTACGCTTGGTGGCAATGTTAGTGGTCTACAGGGCGACGGTCTTACCTTGCAAAACAATAGCGCTAATGATTTATCTGTCAGCGCGGATGGCGCTTTTAGTTTTGTTAATCGTCTTAATAGTGGTGCGAATTATAGTGTGAGCGTATCGGCTCAACCGACAAGCCCAGCTCAAACTTGTGAAGTCACAAATGCTACTGGCACAATCACCGCTAATGTAAGTAACGTTACTATCACCTGCACTTCCAATGTAGTGGCAGTTCTACCTAGCACCACAATTAATTTTGATACTACTGATGTCCAGGTTGGGGAAGTTAAGGAAGAGCTTGTTGGGGAAACCCAACTCGTTATGGGTGATCCGCAAATGGTTACTTATGATTATGATATTAATGATCCAGACTCAGACAATCCGCAAGAAACTGATGTGGAAGTTCGCATGGCTTGTACCACCAAAACCTACAACATAAAAAGTAACCCGGAAAAAATATTACTACACGGGGTTAACGATAGTCATCGCTGGCCAGGAGCACTTTTGCAAGGTCAACCCTATCGAGACGGCACCATGCGAAAGTGCTCCTGG
>Ga0316205_10003022_pt1 | contig 16424 bp, 14 predicted proteins | sample 3monthpyrite_MG_FD_204941 | JGI IMG/M metagenome (GOLD analysis project Ga0316205, IMG submission 204941) | Microbial mat bacterial communities from mineral coupon in-situ incubated in ocean water Damariscotta River, Maine, United States -... | ecosystem: Environmental > Aquatic > Marine >... | reverse complement strand
GAATTATCAAAATCATTACAAATTCAAACAAACTGGTTTTATTATCAAGGCCCGATAATTCAATACACAGATTAATAAACTCATTTTTACTTTCTTCTGAAAGCTCTCGTAACACGGGCAAGCATAATTCGATTAATGGTAAGCGAATACTCAGATCCAGATTACATAGCTCTTTATAATATTCTTCAGAGTGTTTTCTAACTTCTTTAGAGTCCTGATTCTCAATTGCGACAAAAGAGACTTTATCTTTCTCTTTCATGGCAGATAAAATCATGGCATAAATTAATGCTCGTGCACTATTCTCGTTATAGACAGCAAGGTGCAATTTTTCGGGTATTGAGCTTAATAGCCCTTGAGCAAGATTTAAGTGTTGAGGTTGCGGAGACCCTACTGTATCCATCACTTCGTTATTGGTCATCACAACATTTGATTGAGAAGAAGAGAATGACGAAACAACATTGTCATCACTATTTATTTGATTAACCAGTTCTTCTTGACTTGAATTTTCCTCTGAGTGTCTCTTTAGTTTCAATGCCGGTAAAAATGAAGGTGATATTGTTTTTATTCGGTCTTCTAATGGTGGGTGTGTGGCGAACATTTTATTAAATGCCATCGACTCACCAAAACACATATGAGATATATCTTCAGATTTTTCATTGTCTAAATGAGAGCCAATGCCATCATACATAATGGCTGCAAGCGCACCTGCGATGCCATCATTATTTCTTGTGAACTGTACTGCAGATGCATCGGCTAAATATTCTCTTTGTCTTGATATGGATGCTTTAATTAAGCGCCCAAAAAACAGACCGATATAACCAACAATTAAGAGTCCAAGTCCAATACCCGCAATAACCAACACCCCTGAGCCTTTTTTATCTCCGGATGATCTGCGATGCGAATATCGAGACGAATGAAAAAGAGAACGAAGAATACTGCCACCGATCGCACCAATCATTGTTATGCCATAGATGATGCCAATCAAACGAACATTAATACGCATGTCACCATGCAATATATGACTAAACTCATGTCCTACAACGCCTTGCAACTCATCTCTGCTCAGCTTTTCTAAAGCGCCTTTTGTAACCACCATGACAGTATTATCAGCAGTCAAGCCTGCGACAAAAGCATTAATACTCTGATCATGTTCAAGTACATACAATTTTGGCATGACAACGCCAGAGGCAATCGCCATCTCTTCAACAATATTTATATAACGCTTAGTTAAGCTATCTTTAGTATCAAAGGAAACCTCAGAAGCTCCTACATTTTCAGCGACCGACATACCGCCATTACGCAAAGAGAGGAAAGCCTTTAAATTGCCAAAAAGAATCACACAACAAGATGCAATAGATACGTAAATAACATAGTCAGACATCCAAAATTGAGTATTCAATGGATCTAATGACACCTGATAACCTTCAGCTGTCTGAATATAACTAAAAGCCATTGCGGCAATTAAATCAATTGAAAGAACAATAAGAGCAACAGCTATTACGAAATACAATACTAATATTTTTGTATTTCGACGCGCAATATCCTGACGTTTAAAAAAATCCATATTTAATCAAAAGCTACTTTGACAGGCTCTCTTTCTTTAGGGTCTTCTATCTCAAAAGCTTCGGCTTCCTTAAAGCGGAAAAATCCTGCGATAAAATTATCAGGAAACTGCTCACGTTTAGTGTTGTAGTGCATAACCGCATCATTAAAAGCCTGACGAGAATAAGCTACTTTATTCTCTGTTGAAGTCAGCTCCTCCATTAACTGTTCCATAGTCTGATTTGCTTTTAAATCAGGATAGTTTTCAGACAATGCAAAAAAGTTTCCAAGGCTGGCGCCTAAAGCCGCCTCAGCACCCATTAATGTTTTAATGGCAGATGCATCATCAGGATGTGCAGCAGCGCCTTTACCAGCAGATGAAGCTGCATTTCTCGCTTTAATGACAGCCTCCAAAGTATCGCTCTCATGCTGCATATATTTTTTAGCGGTTTCAACTAAATTGGGAATCAGTTCATAACGGCGTTTAAGCTGTACATCAATCTGAGCAAACGCGTTCTTAAAACGATTCTTTAAACTAACGAGTCCGTTAAAAATAGAGACAAAGTAAAGCACTACTACAGAGATAACGATTACTGTAATCCAGCCTGAAGACATAATGAATCCTTGTTTTTGATTGGTGAAGTACAGCCTATATTAAACTCTTATCCAAAATATTACTATCTACTATCATCTTAAGATAAACATACACTTACTGACTTAATTACGTGATTACTAAGCGATCCGCGGAAGAGTTATGAAAAGCGAATCACGGCTGACTCTAAAGCCACCATAGCTTTTCGCTTGCTATTTATTATGATCCCAAATTTAAGAAGGCAGAGACAAATCTAAAATATTCTTATTTTTCACCGACCTCTTTTGTTTTGTATTATTAATCAGGCTGTCAGGTTTATTATTTTCTTGTTCAAAAGACTAAAAGAGAGTTTTATTCGAGTAATGGTTTTTTGCTCTGACTCCAAATAGCATCGTTTTCCGTTGATCGACTAAAAACAGATCATAAGCTTTTAGAGTATGATGTTATTAGAAAGCATATTGAAACTTAGGACGAACAAAGCATCGTGCTTCTTAGCTTAACTTTTAAATGGAAATAGTTTAGTGATAATAGAATGATTGAAACGGCGAGTTTAGCTCTGGCAACTTTCTTTGCAACGATTGGCCCAATCGACGTTGCTGCTGTATTTGCTGCGCTGACGGCGACGGGAACGATTGAGTACAAGCGATCGATGGCCATCCGCGCGACGTTGATTGCTACCATCATCCTGGTCACTTTCGCTCTAATTGGTGAGCTTCTCTTAGCGAGCCTTGGTATATCGCTCGCAGCGCTGAGGACGGCGGGCGGGATTTTGTTGTTGTTAATTGGCATCGATATGGTTTTCGCACGCTCATCAGGCGGCACTTCGACGACAGATGAAGAAGAACGCGAGGCGGTATCGAGACAGGATATTTCTATTTTTCCGATAGCTACACCACTCATTGCAGGTCCTGGTGCTATGGGCGCAGCTATTTTATTAATGGCAAATGCGGAAGGTGATCTAACGCGGCAAGTGATTGTTGTTGCGTCGCTGCTTGCTATTTTGTTACTCACCGGCATTGCATTGTTGCTTGCCAGTAAAATTCATCAGCTTCTCGGTGTTACTGGCATGCATGTTATAAGTCGAATCATGGGTGTTTTGCTGTCTGCTTTGGCCGTTCAGTTCATTTTTGATGGCATTAAACAAAGCGGTCTGTTTGGAACTTGATTGCAAACTTAAACCATCTAATCTGAGTATTCAGGCGATTCGCTAAAGTTAGCTACAAATGTTAAGGTAAGACTTAACACCCCTCCTTATTTCTACAAAGCGGCGTTTGCAAACTCTGTAACGCAGGCTACAAACCGAATCTAAATATACAGGCCTATTGGCGAAACTGACCGTTCGTTCATAAAGTCACACCTATTTAATTTTTTAATTACAAGGATACGACACATGAATACATCAAAAGTAGGAGTCATTGGGACTTCAAAAAAAGAAGATGAACGACGGTTTCCAATTCATCCGAGGCATTTACCGCGCATTCCTGAAGCACTTCGCCGTCAACTAATATTTGAAGAAGGTTATGGCGAAGCATTTGGTATCAGCGATTCGGAAATTGCTGCTCAGACAGGTGGTGTTGCCACACGCCACGAATTACTGGCTGACATTGGCACGGTTATTATTAACAAACCTGTCTTAGCTGATTTACAGGAACTTCGCGAAGGCGGAACACTTTGGGGTTATGTGCATTGTGTACAGCAGCGTGACATTACTCAGGCAGCTCTCGACCGTAAACAGACGCTGATTGCCTTTGAGGATATGTTTATCTGGTCGCCTGACGGGCACATTGGTCGTCATACATTTTATAAAAATAACGAAATGGCGGGCTATTGCGGGGTAATACATTCCTTGCAACTTAAAGGTATTGATGGCCATTACGGCAATCAACGTAAAACTATCATTTTCGGTTTTGGTGCAGTCAGTCGTGGTGCGATATACGCTCTCAAAGCGCATGGTTTTAGAGATATTACCATCTGTATTCAGCGTCCTGAACACGAGGTACGTGAAGAAGTACTTGATTGTAACTATGTCAGGCTTCGAGCCGGTCGCGAGGGTGAAGCACGCATGATGGTGGAAGAGCACGATGGATGCGCGCGGCCGCTGACTGAGCTGATTAGTGAGGCAGATATCATTGTAAACGGAACTTTTCAGGACACAGAAAATCCTACCGACTTTGTAATCGAAGCAGAAAGCGAATGTCTTAAGCCTAATAGCCTGATTATTGACGTCAGTTGCGATGAGGGAATGGGATTCTTTTTTGCAAAACCGACAACATTCAAGCATCCGATGTTTAAGTATAAAACTGTAGATTATTACGCTGTGGATCATACCCCTAGTTATCTATGGGAAAGCGCAACGCGATCAATTTCTGCTGCGCTCATTGTTTATTTGCCGACTGTGCTGGCGGGCCGTGATAGCTGGCAAAAGAATGAGACTATTCGACAGGCGATTAATATTGATGGTGGTGTGATTCAGAATTCTTCTATTCTGTCGTTTCAAAAACGTGAGATGGACTACCCTCATGTATTCTTTGATCCGGCTGAAAATGTTGCCTGATAGTTTACTTCTGGCCGACACACATTTGGTGTGTGGCTGAGGCAGGTCGAAGCTGTGCTTTCGGTTATGAGTGGAAGTAATAATATATTTTCTAAATGATTTTTTCAGGGTGTCTGAAGTCATTTAGAATGGCTTATTGTTTTTAACCCTGTCTGCGCGTAAATACCCAGTTGTTACCCTTGCTGAGTTTTTTATTAAACTTATAACCTTCTTCGTCGAAGTTTTTTATGTCTTCCGGATTGCTTAACTGATTTTGAATAATATATCGGCTGAGTAGGCCGCGAGCTTTTTTGGCATAAATGCCAATCATTTTATATTCGCCATTTTTATATTCTTTAAAGGCAGGCGTAATGATCTCGCCATTAATCTCTTTGGTTTTAACTGATTTAAAATATTCATTTGAAGCAAGGTTGATCAGGCTCTCAGATTTGCTGGCTTTTAGTTGTTTGTTAATGGCGTCAGTGATGGTGCTGCCCCAGAATTCATAAAGATTTTTCCCGCGCGTATTGTCGAGCTTTGTTCCCATCTCTAGGCGGTATGGATACATTAAATCCAGAGGTCGTAATAAACCGTATAAACCTGACAGCATACGGAAGTGTTTTTGTGCAAATTTTATATCCGCTGCAGAAAAGCTGTCGGCATCAAGTCCCGTGTACACATCGCCTTTAAATGCAAACATTGCCTGTTTGGCATTATCTGTAGATAGGGGCAGTGACCAGCCTTCATAACGATCAAAGTTGAGTTCGGCAATTTTCATGCTCACATGCATGAGTTCAGCAATATCTATGGCGGAGAACTGACGCAGGCGATCAATTAAAATTTGAGACTGATCCAGAAAGTCTGGCATGGTGCTGGTTTTAGTCTTTGCGGGTGTGTCGTAGTCGAGTTTTTTTGCTGGAGAAACAACAATAAGCATGTGAGTATTTGTCCGGTTTGATTCAGTTAGTTGTAGCAGAGTATATCAAACAATAATGAAGATTGGGCTTAGTCAAAAAAGCGGGTAAAGCTTTTTACCGGTTCTCTGGGTGTTCGGTAGGAATTAACAATATCCGTTTTATCTTCATACCCCAGCGACATACCACAGATAAGAACGCGGTCATCATCAAATTCAAGATGTTGTTTAACAATGTCCGGATATTCTGCAAGCACTGCTTGTGGACAGGTCGCCAGCCCTTGTTCACAGGCAGCTAACATCAGAGACTGCAAAAACATACCGTAGTCCATATATGAGCCAGTTTGCATGACTTTATCAATAAAAAACAAAAGCATCACAGGTGCATCGAAGGCTCTGAAATTCCTCGCGCGTTGATCCAGTTGCTTTTGTTTGTCTTCTCGTTTGATATCCAGTGTTGAATAAAGTTGTAGCCCACACGCAAGTCGGCGTTCTTTATAAGGAGATTGCCAGTCTAAAGGGTAGTATTGATAACAAATACGACTCTCGGCACCACTGCGATATTCGGCTTCAAGTTTTGTTTGTAACTGTTGTTTACTTTTGCCAGTGACAACGGCGACTTGCCAGGGTTGAGTGTTTGTTCCTGATGGTGCATGTGATGCACTTTCGAGCAGTCGAGAAATTAGTTCTGGCTCGACCGGTTTATCAAGAAAAGCACGGGTTGATTTTCTTTGTAGTAGGGCATCGCTAACTTTCATAATAAAGTTCAGTCCTGATCTAGTAATTCTATCCAGTGAGTTACTTTGGTTTTAGTGCCAGAAGCAAGGTGGTGTAAGCAACCAATATTGGCAGTAGCAATAACGTCCGGGTTGTTTTGTTCTAGTGCGTCTAGTTTATTGGTTTTTAATTGCTGGCTAATTTTTGGTTGTAATATGGAGTACGTACCTGCTGAGCCACAACATAAATGTGAATCTTTAATGATATTTAATTGAAAGCCAGCCTGATTAAGAATTTGTTCAACTACACCATTGAGTTTTTGTGCGTGTTGTAAGGTGCAGGGTGAGTGAAAAGAAATCGTGTTTTTAGTATTTAAGTTTAAAACAGACAGATCTTCATTCTGAAGTATTTCACTGATATCTTTACAGGCGCGACTAACGGTTATAGCTTTATTTGCATAGTCTTTATCATCATGCAGCAAATATTCATACTCTTTGATCATTGCACCACAGCCGCTGGCTGTAATCAAAATGGCTTCTGCTTCACCTGATTTTATCAGCGGATACCATGCATCTATATTTTGTTTAATAAATTTACTGGCTGTTTCGGCATCATTCAAATGCTGATTAACAGCGCCACAACATTGTGCCAAAGGCTTGTTAATAAGCTCAATGCCAAGCTTTTCTAAAACGCGCGAGCTGGTTGCGTTTATCTGTGGGCTGAGTGTTGGTTGTACGCAACCATTTAAAATCAGCATTTTCCTTTTTTGATGCACAGTACTCCAGCGGGTGTTGCCTGTTATATCCGGTATGCTTTGTTTTAGCTTGTTGGGTAATAGCGGTTTAAATAATCGTCCAGCTTTGAGCGCGAATGAAAAGCGATTAGGATATGGTAATAAATTTCGTAATAACCATCTCTGAGTTTTCGTGACGATTGAGCGAGATATTTTTGCATCAACCAGCTCGCGACCAATTTCAAGCAGGTGAGAATATTCAACGCCAGATGGACAGGTTGTTTCGCAAGACCGGCAAGTTAAGCAGCGATCAAGATGTTGCTGAGTTTTATTGGAAACTTCGTTGCCTTCCAGTACTTGTTTGATCAGATAAATGCGGCCACGTGGTGAATCCAGTTCATCACCTAATAACTGATAGGTTGGGCAGGTTGCCGTGCAAAAACCACAGTGAACACAGCTACGCAAAATTTCTTCCGCGCGTTGTCCGGCTTTGGTGGTGTTGAATTCAGTGCTTATTGTAGTCTGCATTTTATAGCTCTTTATACAGGCGGCCCGGGTTTAAAATAATGGCAGGGTCGAATGCTTTTTTCAGACGTTGATGAATGATTTCCAGATTAGAGTCCAGTGGTTGAAAATACTCGGTCTGCTGATTAAAGTTTTTGTAGGCAGTTGCATGACCTTTTAGCGGTTTTATCATCTGTCTGATTTCTTCAATGTTTGTATTGGTTTTTAGCCAGCGTAATGCGCCGCCCCATTCAATTAACTGTTCGCCTTCAATCTCAATATTATTGTTTGTTGCAGGTACAGAAAGCCGGGCAATTGGCAAATCAGTGTTGAAAAAATCATGTTTTTGATGACGAATTTGTTGCCAGAAGATTTCACTATCACTAATTTCGATGCCGGCTGCTTCTTTGCAAATAATCTGACTGGCTGCCTGTGTATTCTTCTCACTACTATTGACTCGAATATATAGATGCTGATCAAGATAATAGCTGGCACTGATAGGCAGGTTTTTAGCAGATAAAGAATTGATGGTGTTGATGGCTGTGTTTACGGGCTGTTCTATTTTTATCGTTATTTCAGAATCGGGTTTGGGCAGTACTTTTAGAGAAATATCCAGAATTAATCCAAGCGTTCCATAGGCACCGGCCATTAATCGTGATGCATCATAACCGGCAACATTTTTCATGACCTGGCCACCAAACTGCAGTATTTCGCCTTTGCCATTTATGATTTTACTACCAAGAATAAAATCACGGGCGGCTCCTGTATAGGGACGTGATGGGCCTGATAAATTACAGGCAATGGTTCCGCCAATGGTTGAGTTTTCACTAAAAGCAGGCGGCTCAAAAGCCAGCATCTGATTTTTTTCGGCAAGCGTTTGTTCTATTTTTTTTAATGTTGTACCACTTCTAACCGTAACCACCAGCTCACTGGCGTCGTAACTGATGATGCCGTTATGCTGTTGAGTGCTAATTATCTCGCCATTTGATTCATTACCTATAAAGCTTTTACTGTTGCCACCTTCAATTTTGCAGGCGGTTTTGTGTTTATAGGCCGAAATAATCTGGTGTTGTAATGATGATGTCTGGTCATTCATAAATACTAAATTAAAATCTCGGTAAATCTGGATGAGGTAACTTGCCATCGTGCACGTGCATTGCGCCCAGTTCAGCACAGCGATGCAATGTCGGTACGGCTTTACCGGGGTTTAATAATGAAACCGGATCAAATGCGTTTTTTATTTCATGAAACTGATTTAGTTCAGCACTTTTAAACTGCACACACATCTGGTCAATTTTTTCCATGCCAACGCCGTGTTCACCGGTAATTGTGCCGCCGGCTTCAACACAGGCTTCTAAAATTTTTGCGCCAAATTCTTCAGTGCGTTCCAGCTCACCTTCTATGTTTGCATCGTAAAGAATCAAAGGGTGCATATTGCCGTCACCGGCATGAAAAACATTGGCGACTGGTAAATCGTATTCTTTAGATAAATCGGCAATACGTTTTAAAACATTGGCCAGTTCTTTTCTCGGAATGGTGCCGTCCATGCAATAGTAATCGGGGGCCATTCTGCCAACGGCAGGAAAAGCAGATTTTCTGCCTTTCCAGAATTTTTCACGTTCCGCATCATCTTTAGCCAGGCGGATGTCAGTTGCGCCACTCTGACGTAATATATTTTCAGCCAGAGGAATTAACTCATCGACTTCAATGCTACTGCCATCCAGTTCACATAATAAAATGGCTTCGGCATCTAACGGGTAGTCGGCATGAATAAAATCTTCGGCTGCTTTCACCGCCAGCTTATCCATCATTTCCAGACCGGCTGGAATAATGCCTGCAGAGATAATATTGGCGACTGCATTGCCGGCATTAAAAATATCATCAAATGAAGCCATTAAAACTTTGGCCTGTTCAGGTATTGGCAATAGTTTTACCGTGACTTCCACTATTACACCGAGCATGCCTTCTGAGCCTGTCATCAGTGCTAATAAATCGTAGCCCGGGCTATCAAGTGAGTCACCTCCAATTGTTAGCAGCTCGCCTTCAATGGTAATAACTTTCAGTTTTACAATATTGTGTACAGTGAGGCCGTATTTAAGGCAATGCACACCACCTGAGTTTTCTGCGACATTACCACCGATGGTGCAGGCAATTTGAGACGAGGGGTCAGGTGCATAATAAAGACCAAAAGGTTTTGCCGCTTCAGAAATGGCCAGATTACGAACCCCAGGCTGGACGGTTGCTGTACGTGCCAACGGGTCGATATTAGAGATTTGTTTAAATTTAGCCAGACTCAATAAAACACCATCAGCCAGTGGTAATGCGCCGCCTGATAAGCCGGTTCCCGCGCCGCGAGCGATGATGGCCACCTGATGCTGATAACACAGGTGTATTATTTTCTGGACCTGATCGATGGTTTCCGGCAAAACCACCAGCATAGGTACCTGCCTGTATGCAGAAAGCCCGTCGCATTCATACGGACGCAAATCTTCCGCTTCTGATAGCACCGAATGGTCTGGTATTATCTGCCGAAGTTCAGTCAATAGAATTTGTTTTTTGGAGGATGTTTGCAAGTGAATTGCTCAATCTACGGCTCTGGATGTTGAGATTGACTCAGATAGCGTCGAATTTCAACTATGAATATGCATGGTTATTTGAATCTGCTTGTTGAGGCCGTCGTCAGCTTAGTGAGTGAGCTGACCCTGGCTTCTTTATAGATCCCTTTTTGCATTTATTCTAAAGCTATCAAAACTGGACTGAGTATTTGCCTCACCAAGGTACTTTGGCACAATATCTTCTATTGCGGTTTTTTGAGTCTCGGCATTTTTACAGGTGCTATCCAGTAGCAGAGAGCGGTAATTATCAATTGAAAAACGGGATTCTTTGAAACCGGGGATGAGCATATTCATCGCCGGTGAAATAATTGGGATACTGTTAGCGATATCTGAAATATGTGCAGTAAATTGTGCCAGCCGGTCAGGCATTGCTATAAATTTGCGCTTAACTCCAATAACAGAGGCGGTATATTTCATCAGCTCCATCATGCTGTATTCATGTGGCCCACAAAGATCGATTCTGAGGCCGTTACTGTTTGGGTCTAACAGATGTTTAACCATTGAGTCCGCTACATCACCGACATAAACCGGGGCAAATCGACTTTCAGCTCTCGGTACAGCACTGACCATGGGTATGATTTTTAATAACTTAGCAAAACGATTAAAAAAATCATCACCCGGTCCGAAAATTATAGAGGGACGAAATGTGGTGATTTGAATGCCTTTATCACTATATATATGCAGGTGGTTTTCACCTTCGCTTTTAGAGCGCAAATAATGGCTTGGAGCAGTACCTGCATCAGCATGCAATGCGCTCATGTGTAATAATCTTTTGATACCGTGTTTTTGGCAGGCCTGAACAATAAGTTTTGGTAAGTCGACGTGTATTTTTCTGAAACCAGCGCCATCGAGTGTGTTGTCATTGAGTATGCCGACCAGATTGATGACGACATCAACATCGTGAAGGTAGTAAGAGAGGCGGTTAAAATCATTGATATCGGCTTCTACGATTTCAACATTAGGTAATACCAGTAAATTACGGTGACGTTCCGGATGACGACTGATCAGGCGCGTGTGAATATTCATCGCGGCAAGCCTGCTGACCAGTGCGCTTCCAACAAAACCGGTACCACCCAAAATACAGACTTTGTTTATGTTCATTTGAAGGCCTATTTTATTTTTATATTTAAACATTAAATGAACGTTAGACGTTCATGCTCAGTTAATACTGATGTTATTTTTTATGGTTAATCTCCAATAATGACGTTTTCAGTATCAGAAGACAAGCAGCAGCAGATAAAAAGCCTCTTTTTTTCTATGAATGTGCCTTTAATTATATAAAAGCAGTGTGATTAAGAGAAAATTTAAATATGTGGCATAGATCAGGCTGGTTTATTAGTATGTTTCAATAGAGATGGTTTTATTATTGCTTTTATAAATCATAAACCAACATGAGATTCGTTTTAGTTTGAGTAAATTATTTCAAAACAGTCAGCTTTCAATGGTGGGATTAAGTTATCTTTCTGTAGTGCTTATCTGGTCGACTACACCTCTTGCTATTAAGTGGAGCGCTGAAGAGGCGGGTTTTATTTTTGCGGTTTTTAGTCGCATGGCTATTGGTGCTATTCTGGCCGTAGGTTTAATGAGCCTGTTGAGGCAAAAATTATCTTTTCGTACAGAGGCTTTAAAAGTTTATCTGGCTGCAGCGTTTTCTATCTATGGTTCCATGCAGCTGGTTTATTGGGGAGCGTTATATATTCCGTCCGGATTAATTGCCGTTATCTTTGGTTTTGCACCGATGCTAACCAGTGTTATTGCTAACCGCTGGTTATCAGAAAAGCAGATTGGTAAATTACAGTGGCTGGCCATGATTATTAGTTTATGCGGCCTGGTCATTATTTTTTTTGACGATTTTCAAAATCAGTCATTTGCACTGAAAGGTATTTTAGCCATTGTGCTTGCTGTTATATTGCATAGTGGTAGTGCAGTGGTGATTAAATCGATGCAAGTCGAGATATCTGCAATGTCTGTAACGACCGGCGGTTTACTGGTATCGCTGCCATTGTTTGCCTTGACCTGGTATTTATCCGGGGAAAGCTTACCGCTAGATCTAAGTATGAAGGCGGGGTTATCAATTTTGTATTTAGCTAGTATGGGGTCGGTTGTCGGCTTTGTATTATATTATTATGTTTTAGAGGCATTGACGGCATCGACAGTAGCATTGATTACATTAATTACACCAGTGACTGCATTAATCTTAGGTGTTGTATTTAATAATGAAGTGATAACTACAAGTCTGGCGGCGGGCACAATATTAGTCATGTTCGGATTAATTATTTATCAATGGGGTTCGATTATTTTCAGGCGTGTTAATTAAGTGATAATAATAAAAAAAATATCATTCACACTTTTCTTGCTGTGTCTTTTTTCTAACTCTGCGTTGGCATCGGTCATTATGCAAATAGAGTTCGTTGGTAATGATAAAACCAGAGACATTGTTTTGTTGCAGGAAATGCAGTCTAAAATTGGTGACAAGCTGGATATAAAGCTTGTTAAAGAGGATGTGCAGGCAATCATGGATCTGAGTTTGTTTCGCTCAGTAGATTATTATTTATATGCCGCAGATGATTATGTTCAGGATCATGTAAAACTCGTTATTCATGTCAGAGAAAAATATTTTGTATTTGTGTTACCAGACTTGAGGTTTGATGAAGAAGAAAAAGAAATGCGATTTGGTGTGCGTGCTTACTGGGACAATATAAACGGCAATAACCATAGTTTGAGATTTAAGGCGAGAGAGCATGGAGAAGAGCTTGGGGTTAGGGATGTGCGAAAAAGTCTGACCTATGCCTGGCCTCGTATAAATGGTTCTCCTTATCGCCTTGAGTTATTCAACAGTACCCGAGATGCCATTGATACTACCGATGAAGTAATACCGCAATTACGTGATGAACTGAAATACGGTTTTGATTTGTTTCGCTGGTATCATCTCGATAATCGAAGCAGTGGATGGTATTCAGGCGTGGGTTTATACAGAGAAGAAAGAAACAATGAAGCTTTTAATTCGGGTGATGTATCAAAAAATGATTTTCAGGGTAGTTTCTGGGGTTTTCGTTTCGGTTATAAAAAAGTAAATAATTATTTATTTAATCGCCGCGGTAAAGATTTTGGATACAGGCTGGATACAACACGACTCCTTTTTGAATCAGATGAAAACTATACCAGGCACTTATTGTTTTATAGAAGTTATTATCGACTGAAGTCGTACCCGTTAAACAACCTGAATGTTCAGCTGCAACTGGGTGTTAGTGAAGGTGATTATCTGGGTGATGTTGAGTATTCTCTTGGGGGAAAAACTTTGCGTGGTTATGAAAAAGGAGAATACACTGGCAATGCGATGGTATTAATGAATCTTGAATACCTGGTGCCAATGTCAGATAACCCGGCATACCGCTACGGCCTTCTGTTTGATATTGGTAATACCTATGAGCGATTTGAAGATATTGATTTAGGCCGTTTGCATCCAGCCATTGGGTTTGGTTTTAGGTGGAAGCTGGCCGCCTTTGTAAAAGTAAATATCCGTTTAGATTTTGGTTATGCAATAGATACTGGTGATACAAATATTTTACTGAATTCGAGGCATTTATTTTAAATCACTTGTAATGAAAATTATTAACCTGAAACAAAAGCCTGAGTATCTGCAAATACTTGCTGAATGGCATCAACAAGAGTGGTCTCATTTTAACCCGGGGCAGAGCCTGTCCGGTCGTATCGATAAAATGCAGGCGTACCTGAATGATGAATTTATTCCCACAACATTTGTTGCGGAAAATGAAAAGCTGTTAGGTTCTGCTGCGATCATCAAATGCGATATGGAGGAAAGAAAGCAGTTTTCACCCTGGTTAGCCAGTGTTTATGTTGCACCAGAATTTCGCGGGCAAGGTATTGCATCTGAACTTGTGCGTCATGCCATGGCGCAGGCATTTAAACAGGGTGTTGAAAAACTCTATTTATACACACCTGATCAGCAGCTGTTTTATAAAAAACTTGGCTGGCTTACTGAAGAGCGTCTGTCTTATCATCAGGAGGATGTCACTATTATGTCCGTCACTCTTAAAAGCTAATACAAAAAGGATAAAAGGTGACGGCCGGTCAGGGAGGGTAAGAAAAATTCAAATCTTTCAGATATACTGAAATAAAAAAATATGAATTATAAAAACGTTAATTATCTTATTGCAATAATTTACGAAGCAACCATTGATCCGCTTAAATGGTTTGATTTATTAGCTGCGCTGGCACAATTTGTTGATCATATAGATTCTCAAGTTGCATCCTCTGGTCGTGATGCTGAGTTGCTGTCGGTTATCCCTGGTATCGCCGCAATCGGTGATCATGCCCCTCGTACTTCGATTGTCGAAACACTTAACTCGCTGCTAGATATTAATGGCACTACAGATGATAGTGACTTAAATGATGCAGATGAAGTAAATAATTTACTGATAGATCATTTCGCCCGGGCAATAAAAATTGCAAAGCGCCTGGTCGATATGGATGAGCAGCACGAAATCATACAGTCGATTCTGGACCGGCTGCCGATTGCGTTGTTACTGGTTGATAAAGAAGCACGAATAATTGAAAGTAATGCACTTGCGGATGAAATTTTATTTTCTGATACGGGTTTAACAAATCATTCCGGTTATCTCGACGCGGGACATGAAAATCAGAAAAAATTATTAAAAGCTGTTGGTGTTATGTCAAAACATGATCCGGTAACAACGCGTGGACAGACCTTGTCGCTTAGTCATGAAACGTCATCAAATAATCTGATGCTGTTTCTGGCGCCGATGAAACATCATGGTCTGAGTCAGGATGCTTCAGTGGCTGTGTTTGTATGTCAAAGAAAATCTCAGCCATTATCGTTACCGGTAGAGTTGACAGAAATATACGGACTGACAGAAAAAGAAATTCAAATTACAGAACAACTGGTCCGTGGTTTGAGTGTTAAGGATATATCCGAAGAAAGTATGGTGTCGCAGCATACCGTTCGTTCACAAGTGAAAGCAATTTTTAGAAAAACCGAAACCTCAAGGCAAGCCGAACTGGTTAGCCTGGTGTTTAATGGAATGGGGTCCTTCATTAATGCTATTCCTGATGTTGATCAGGTTCAGCGTAAAAAATTATTGTCTAAAGCTCGGCCTTTGAATGAAGACTACAAATTCCTGTTGCTGGATGATGGTCGTCATATGGCATTTCAGGAATACGGTGATCCGCTAGGTGAGCCCGTTGTTCATTGCCATAGTGTGCTGGGTTCAAGGCTGGAGCTGCCTTTTGATGCAGATGAAATTTCAAAACAAAAAAAGATTCGATTAATCGTTGTCGACAGACCGGGTTATGGCACATCTGACCCTGATACCGATGCTCGATTTATCAAGTGGCCACATGATCTGGTTCAGTTACTTGATTCATTGGGGATTGATCAGTGTTCATTGACCGGTTATGCCCTGGGTGGGCAATATGTTCTGGCATGTGCACATGAAATACCGGAGCGCTTAAAACGTGTTGCCGTAATAAGTGCAGGTATGGCGCCTGAATCAACGGAAGATTACGATAAAACGGTACCGTTTTATAAAATGAATTATCAGTTAGCGAGACACGTTCCTAAAGTCTATGGTTTGATGAGTTCCGTGCTGGTAAAAGGAGTATTAAATGATCCGGAAAACTTTTTTAACCAGATGAGTGAAAGACAGGGAAAGGCAGACCAGGAAATCATGAGCATGGAGTTATTTAAAACAGAAATGTATGCGTCAATGAAAGAAGGATTTAAACAGGGAGGTAAAGCATCGTCACGTGACATCGTAGAATATATGCATGACTGGGAAATTGACTTTAGTACAATAATGACACCAATAGATGTCTGGCATGGAGAATCTGATCACCATGTACCATGTGTTTTATCAGAGCGCTTTAAAGGCGTTCTGAAAAACACACAGTATTTTGTTCAGCCTGGCCAGGGACATTATATGTTCTATACCCACTGGCCGAACGTACTGGAAAAATTAATTGATTGAACTGACGTAAGCCTCAGGAGTAATTAAAGGCATTCTTAGTTTATAAACCTTTTTAAGTCTTTCAAAGCTATAGGGTCCAAAGTCAAATTTGGATGATGCAAAAGAATTTTTGGTTTTAGTAAATGTCTTAGCGTTCCAGAGGATAGTGTCGCCATTAATAGAAAGGTCAACGGCTGAACACGAGGCATTTGGATTGCTCTTAGGGCAAACTAACGCTCTGGCATTGTAGTTGTTACTGGCAATATAAGGTGACCAGTTGCTTTCCGA
>Ga0316205_10003021_pt1 | contig 16425 bp, 14 predicted proteins | sample 3monthpyrite_MG_FD_204941 | JGI IMG/M metagenome (GOLD analysis project Ga0316205, IMG submission 204941) | Microbial mat bacterial communities from mineral coupon in-situ incubated in ocean water Damariscotta River, Maine, United States -... | ecosystem: Environmental > Aquatic > Marine >... | reverse complement strand
TCAGCAGCGGTTGCCGGGGCTACGGCCTCATAGCTCTTGAACAAGTACGCACCATTACTGGTTATCTTTCCGAAGTTGACTCGATCTCCAGATAACTCAGCGCCTGACGCTGTATACCAACGTATTTGAAAACGGTAATTACCAGTTGTTCGCCCTGAGACACTCAACTGACCTTCAAAGCGATAATTGTCACCCGCAGTAATCGCTATCTTCTGATTAGCCGTTGGGTTCTTGGTTGGCTCTCCTGTCAACTCCAACGCAAAACTACCACTAAAGACATTACCACTCACCACAGAGCCTTTTCCACTCCAACCTGTCTTATCACCTGTTTCGAAACCAGAGTTGGTCAGTAAAGTAGCGGAAGCATAACCAGAACAGAAAAATAATAAAAGGCTCGCAAATATGCCGCGCAAGATTCTAGCGTTATATTTCGAATAGAGTCGTCCACCTGGCTTCGGTAACAACTTATGGAACATTAGAATACTAAATAAATTCAACAAAACAAGCCTACCCAATAGTTCATGAAAGATAATGTAAAACATAGATAGTTATTATATAACACTTTAGTTGCGATTAACTATCGATATTAATGGGGGTATACAGAAAATTCCTGGCTAGAACTAATTAACAATAGGCCAATTCCGTATCACCTACTGCTTAATTATAAGCAATAAATGAGCCATCAGCATTTAACTATATAATACAGTAAGTTATATATTTAATAACTTATATTTAACCAAATATGTAAATATAACCGACACCATAACTGGCAATGTAAGGCTATTCCGTTTGAGAATATGTTAAATGAAGGTCTACCAAACAATCTACTAGCCCTAGAAGTCTTCTATTATCGGGAGCGACAACATCTACTCGTAAAATTATATATATAGGTAAACCTCCAAAAAATATGAAGTTATTCATCATTGCTTTAGACCAGCTACAAAGGATATCTTGAAATTGTCATTTTTTCAGATCCTGTAGTCGATTTAATTATTGTCAGTAAAGATAACTGACGTACAATTAATATCTTCAACAAATACTTATCTCCGGCTATACCTAAAATAACTAATAAAGTATAATTTTCATTATAAGTAACAATCTGTTTCAAAACAGATTTTTAAGATTAATATTATTATTCACATGGTAATTACAATGGTTGCTGAAGGGCTACCAAACTTCATAATGGAATAGAGCTTTGACAATATTACCCCCTAATTTTCTCATCGTTGGTGCAGCTAAAAGTGGCACGACATCTGTCTACCATTACATAAAACATCATCCTAATATTTTTATGCCTAGAAGAAAGGAACCGATGTTCTTTGTTTCTGAATTTTACTCAAAATTAAGCCGTTCCGACCCAAGACACCCGATAGCTGATAAAACAGTCATTACTGACTATGAAAGTTATCTGGATATTTTTTCTCCAGCTTCCCCTGCCGAAACCTTGAAAGGAGAGGCATCTGCCGCCTACTTGTATTACTACAAGCACGCCATACCTCGTATTAAACAACATCTGGGTGACATCAAGATTTTAATCATACTCAGAAACCCAGTTGATAGAGCTTACTCTTCCTATATGCATCTCGTAAGAGATGAAGTAGAGCAGTTAACATTTGAAGACTTTCTGGATGATGAAGAAAGAAGAAAAAGTGACAACTGGGATATTCTTAACTTTCCTCGATCACTCGGACTCTATTCTGAACAGGTTAAAGCCTACATGGAAACGTTCAGTCAAGTTAAGGTAATTTTACTTGATGATCTAAAGAATAACCCAGAAAAAATCCTATCAGAAGTGTATCAATTTCTCGAAGTAGATTATTGTGAGAACGATTTACAACAAGTTAAAACTGGAAAAGTATTTAACGAGTCTTCAAAACCAAAAAGCAAATTTCTAACAATGCTCCTATCCAGGCAATCTCCCTGGATAGAAGCAATTAAATCGACAGTAAAAATATTCATACCTGATCAATTAGTTAAAAAAATTAAACTCGGACTCCAGAAAAAAAATAAGAAAAAGCAAGAACCTATGAAAGATGAAACCCGGAAAAAACTCGAGGATTTTTTCCGGGAAGACATCATTAAAACTCAAGAGCTAATTAACAAGGACCTGTCTAGCTGGCTACGATAATTGTTACTCATTAACTCCTAGGATTACTCCCATGACTTCCAAGGCGCTTTATTTGAAGTCCACATTTCGTCTAGATGATTTTTGTCACGTAAAGTATCCATACACTGCCAAAAACCATCGTGAAAATAGGCGCTAACCTGCCCTTCTGCAACCAGATTTCGCAATGGATCATGCTCCCAATGAATTTCATCAGATTTAATGTAGTCTATGGCTTTTGGAGACATAACAAAGAAACCACCATTTATCCAACCTCCACCATCCAGTGGCTTTTCCTGAAACTCGGTAATCAAATTCCCATCAAAATTTAGCTGGCCATATTTGGACTGTGGCTGTATCGCCGTCAACGTAACCATTTTACCTTGTTCATTATGGAGCTTAATTACATTATCGATATTCACATCACTAACACCATCACCGTAAGTGAAGCAAAAATCTTCGTCACCAATATAGTCTCTTACCCGACGCAGTCGCCCACCTGTACCCGAACCCTCTCCGGTGTCAACCAATGTGACCCGCCACGGCTCTGACCGTTTATGATGCACAACCATTTCATTATTTTCCATGTCAAACGTGACATCAGAGGTATGCAAAAAATAATTCGCAAAATATTCTTTGATGACATAGCCCTTATAGCCCAGACAGATAACAAAATCATTGATACCATAGGACGAATACATTTTCATGATATGCCAGATAATGGGCTTATCTCCAACCTCTACCATAGGCTTTGGTCGTAATGTAGTTTCTTCAGATAGTCGAGTGCCAAATCCCCCCGCCAAAATAACTGCTTTCATGGTAACCTCCGATCTTTTCTTCTAATCTAAGTTCATGCGTTTAAGATGAACGCTTGCTCAAGCGCCTAATATTTGTTCCACCGCCACTTCGCCACTTTTGAATGATTCATCAGTCCAATGATAACCCCAATGCCCATATCTTCCAGCAACATGGATTTTATTGTCTGCCAAATAGTCATGCACTATTTTAACAGCTTCCTGGCGATCTAGATCAAATATGATATTGGCGTAATCAATTTTACGTACACCTTTATACAGTATATTGTCATCAGTTCGTAGTAAGCCACAACGTTGTAAATCACTAATGGTTTTATCTATACATTGTTCAGGTGTATATTCAAGAGGCTTGTATTTCTTCGAGAAATATATTTCAGCCTGAATGCTCCCCGTACCTTCACGTGCATTTCCCGGTGCGAACATATGAGGAAAACTAAGGCGCGTAAAAATAAAATCTTTGTCATAAAAATAAGTCCAATGTGCAGGGGAAATATCCTCCCTGTCAACACCTATATTAACAGTCATGCAACTTGTACATGCCAATTTATTCGCAGCCTCCAGAACATTATCAGGAACCCCAACTATCATAGGGATGAGTTCAGGCAATGGAATAGAACTGACTATATTTTTATATTTAACCTGATTACCATTTTCAAATCTCAGCTGCTTGGATACGGGATCAAGTTCTACAAGCCGATGAGATAGTTTCAAGTTAGAATTTTCAATGAACTTGTTCAAATACGATACAAAACCACCTTGGCTGGGATAACGAAACTTGCTCACGTAGTGCACATCTTCTGTTACCGGATCAAGAGCTCCCTTTAATATTTCGTCAACCTTAGGACGATATAATCTCGGGCCAAGCCAGTCGGTAGACATATTATCAGCTGTAGTTGTATGGTAACGGTGTCCATATTCCATTGGAAAAGTTTCAGCAAAACTTTTCCCATAACTTGCAATTAACCAATCAGCATAATTGTTAATCTCTCCAGGTTCAGTGTATTGAGCCTGCATAAAATCCCTTAGTACATCGACAATTAAACTTGTTGGCAATCCATGAAGGTTACATTGAGCTGGATGTTTTACCCAATGTCCTTGCCAATAATTATTGACCGAAGCAGCAAAATTCTCAAACGCACCATCAACGTTACTTGCAAAAAGCTCCTGTAATCGTTCATCACCCGTAAAAGAAATATGTGGGCCTTCGTCAAAAACAAAGCCTTCATCAGTAGCCCATGAAGCAGTATGTCCGCCAGGATGAGGATTTTTATCATACAAGGTAGAGACGCAATTTTCTTGAGAGGACTTGTAAGCTGCACCTAGAGCAGCCATGCCTGTCCCTAATATAGTTATTTCTGTCATAATCCTGTTTCTTTTTTATCTGTTAATGTTTTACGCCACCACTCGATAGTATCCAAAAGACCCGTTTCCAGATCAAATTGTGGTTCCCAGCCAAGTTCATTACTTATTTTACCCCTATCAGCAACGATAATCATCGGCTCATTGACAGGCATTGGCTTGGCTCCATAGTCAATCATATTCGTTGCCGATAATAGCCCAGCCGTCGTATGAACAAGTTCGCGTATGGAAACGGGAACACCTGAGCCGACATTAACAGCTCCCTGGATATTACTATCAGTTATTGCGATTAATGCAGAAGCTACATCGCTGACATGGAGATAATCTCGTACTTGCCGACCTTCTGTACAGGCTGCTTTTTTACCCGATAAAATATCATTAATAACAGCTGCTACTAACCGTAGCGGGTTTTCTCTAGGCCCATAAAGATAAAAAATTCGCGCCCAGGCAAAACTCATACCCACTGTTTCAGTGTACGACTTTACTAACTCGTGCAAGACATGCTTACTTGCACCATAAACAGTGTGAGCACCTAGAGGAGTACTATCTTCATTAAGGAGGCAACTATTACGATCATACTCGAAACAAGTTCCGGCAAAAACGGCCCGTCGACCGCCATTCACCTGAAAAGACTTTAATAAATGGATCCCTGCGCTTGCCCAGGTTAAATTTTCTTCTGAATTTTTGCTTACAAACCATGCCAGATGCAGCAGGTGTGTCGCCTTTACCCGTTGCAACAAATCAGAAACTGCATCTAAATTTAGAAGATCACAGGAATGCCAGTTAACATTTGGCATTGAATCAAGACCATGGCCCATGGTTACAGCATGAACCTCATAACCCAGATCATGAAGAATACTCAGGCATGGATACCCTATAAAACCATCAGCCCCTGTCACCAACACACGCTTCATTATCTTAATATCAGTCCTGATATATGTACCATTTCATTTTACCTGGTTTTTTAGTCTAATATCGATTGGACCAATAAAACTATTCACCATCACAAGAACGTTTGGAGCGATATAACCCAGGCTAATTTAACAACAGAGCTTCATTGGATTTCGCAGTTTACCCATGCAGGGGAAAAATCACTTTTACCCAATCACTTTAACTTCAGGAATAGGCACAACAAATTGACCACCCCATTCTTTTATATGTGACATTTGATCCATAACCTCATCCTTAAGATTCCAGGGCAAAATCAAAACGTAATCTGGCTTGGTTTCGGCTATTTTTTTTGGAGCAAAAACGGGAATATGCACCCCAGGTAAATACGTCCCTTGCTTATGAGGACTACGATCTACGGTATAATCCAGAAAATCCGTACGAATACCACAATAATTTAGCAATGTATTGCCTTTTGCAGGAGCACCATAACCAACAATCGATTTACCTTCCCTCTTGGTCTTGATCAGAAACTCTAGCAAACCGCGTTTGATTTGATTCACTTGCTCAGAAAAAGCCGTATAGCACTCTACAGTTTTAAATCCTCTAGCTTCTTCCCTTTGCAATAAATCACTAGTAGAAGCCTGCACAGTTTTGGAAGCATCTTCTTTATGACAAGCATATATCCTTAATGATCCTCCATGTGTTGGCACCTCATCGACATCAAACATTTTTAAGCCATGCTTTTCAAATATCGTGCTTACAGCAATAAAACTCAAATAAGAAAAATGCTCATGATAAATCGTATCAAATTGATTATGATCCATCTGTTGTAACAAATGAGGGAATTCCATGGTAATCACCCCATCATCAGCCAACAAAATTTTCATGCCGCCAACAAAATCATTAATATCTGGTACGTGCGCTAGTACATTATTACCCAGTAATACTGAAGCACGCGTGCCTTCAGCAACAAGCGCCTTGGCAGTCTCTACACCAAAAAATTTAACCAAACTAGGCACGCCCTTTTCCTCGGCAACCTTGGCCACATTGGCAGCGGGCTCAATACCAAGCACAGGAATATTTTTTTGCTGAAAATATTGAAGGAGATAGCCATCATTACTTGCAATTTCAATAACTTTATTTGATTCATTGAGCTTAAAGCGATCAGTCATCATGTCGACATAAGCTTTACAATGAACTAGCCAGCTATCAGAGTATGAGGAGAAATAGGCATAATCCGTAAAAATATCTTCCGGTTTTTGTACTTCAGGAATCTGAACCAGAAAGCATTTTTCACAAGCATAGGCATGTAGCGGGAAAAATGCTTCCATTGAATGTAGCTTTTCCGGAGGCACATAAGAATTAGACAGCGGCGACATACCTAGATCAGCAAATGTATATTGCAGTGGAGTATTGCAAAAGCGGCATTGTAATTGAGTCATTCCGATCCCTTTTTAAGTTTTTCAAATCGTGCGATTTCTTGCATGGTTATCTCTCTCATATCGCTTTTATCGCGATAGTTTTGATACCAGCTCACTATCCATTCTAACGTTGTTGATAAATCCAACCTGGGCTGCCAATCTAGCAATGTGCGTGCTTTTGTGCAATCCAACTTTAAGTAATTAGCCTCATGGGGATGCAGCTTATCATCCAGCCGCCATTCAGCTCCCTTACCCCAAATTTTTGAAATTCGCTCTACGATCCATTGAACTTCTTTCGCATCTGATTCATAGGGACCAAAGTTCCACCCCCCTTCAAATTCATCAGGTTTTTCCCACAGTCTTTGTGCCAACTCTAAATATCCAACAATGGGTTCAAGCACATGCTGCCACGGTCTTATTGACCTGGGACTACGTATAACAACAGCTTCACCCGCCATAATAGACTTCATGAAATCAGGTATAAGGCGATCAGCTGCCCAATCACCACCACCAATAACGTTTCCAGCACGTACTGTCGCCAAGCCTATTTTTGCACCATTTTCATGAAAAAATGACTGCCTGTACGCATTGGCGACTAACTCACTACAGCCTTTACTGCTGGAATAGGGATCGTAACCCCCCATCGCTTCATTTTCTCGGTAACCCCAGAACCATTCTTTATTTTCATAACATTTGTCACTGGTTACCATAACGGCGGAACGAACTGATGCAGTCTGACGACAGGCCTCGAGCACATGCACTGTTCCCATTACATTGGATGCGAATGTCTCTACAGGATTTTGATAAGAATAAAGAACTAGCGCCTGCGCCGCCATGTGAATGACTATTTCAGGCTTAGTTTCATTGAAGACTTGCTTTACTACATCTAAATCTCGAATGTCACCAATATGGGAGATCATCCCTTCTGCTACTTTAGCAATTGTAAACAAGCTAGGCTCTGTTGGTGGCTCTAATGATAAACCTGTAACATTTGCTCCCTGACTCTGCAACCAGAGAGAGAGCCAGCTACCTTTGAAACCTGTGTGCCCTGTTACTAGAACCTTCTTGTTATACCAAAATTCGTTTTTCATATTTTTACGCTAAACCATGAATTCGCCAATACTGAACTTCAACAGCATCTAGGCGTTGTATTCTGTTTTCCATTCTAATTTAGGGCGCATAACACCTACAAAATCTCCTGCCCAGTCACCTCGAGCAGTATGAGTACCATCCATACTATCTATAACCTGGAATGCAACTGCCTCTTTTGCACGAAACTGTAAAATACGAGTAGGCTGCAATGCCCAAAGGATTACATTTACAATAAACATGCCTTCTGTAAGGAGGTTACCAGGAATCCATGCAGTCGTTTTATACTGCCCTACAGGTCGCGGCTTATTTCTCCACTCTGGATCCAAATCAACCGCAACAAATAAGTTCACTCCCTCATCATTTACTAACCTTATCTGAGGCTGTAGAACGCAACCAGGTTTAGTAACTTCAAATTCAATATCAATTCCTATTTCCTGAGCAATATCTGCAGTTTCAGATACCTTTCCATCTTTGTTACGTACTCTGACTGCATGCAACCTTGTTGCTTCTCCAGAAAGCGCCTCTTTAGGGTCATCCCATACTCTTTCTGCAGTTGATCCAGACCCGGCATTCATATAGGAAGCAACTACTTTGTGCGCTGGACCATCACCCACCAATCTTCCATTATTAAGCATAATAACCCGTTCGCACATACGGGTAACTGCTGGCATATTATGCGAAACAAATAGAACTGTCCTGCCTTCACCACCCACTTCTTCCATCTTATTTATACACTTTCTTTGAAAGTTAACGTCACCCACTGCTAACACTTCATCCACTATTAGGACCTCTGGCTCAAGATGTGCTGCCACAGCAAATGCCAATCGCAAGGTCATCCCACTCGAGTAATGTTTCACTGGCGTATCAATGAATTTTTCTACCTCTGAAAAGGCAACAATCTCATCAAAGCTACGATCAATATCCCGACGAGTCATTCCAAGAATTGCACCATTAAGATAGACATTCTCTCGACCAGTAAGCTCTTGATGAAAACCAGTACCCACTTCCAGTAAAGACCCAACTCGCCCATAAATTTTTGCAGAGCCTTTAGTTGGTTCAGTTATCCTTGACAACATCTTGAGTAAAGTACTTTTCCCAGCTCCATTACGTCCGATTATTCCAACCAACTCGCCTTGTTTAACTTCAAAAGACACATCTTGCATAGCCCAAAACAGCTCATCAAGATCTGCTGCGCCAGTTGCGTGCCCCTTCATTAACTGCGTCGCTCGACGAATAGGCGTAGCCAACGTGTGCGTGATTTTTTCTCCTAGCGTAGTGGTATCTTTCTTTTGTAACTTACCAATATGAAAACATTTACTAAGATTGTCTACTTGTACAGCAATATTGCTCATCTTCCCCACCTATACTACGTCAGCGAATGTTCTTTCCATCCGACGAAAATAAAATGCTCCAGTTACCATCAAAATCACTGAAACAACTGCCGATATGATGATGAGTGGCCCCGGAGCAGTATCTGTACCTAACAATGCCCAACGGAAACCTTCTACAACACCCACCATAGGATTCAGAGCATATACATATTGCCAGAATGGATCGGTGATCAAACTTGCCGGGTAAACAACTGGTGTTGCAAATAACCATGCTTGCACAATAAAAGGAACAATATAGCGAACATCACGGAACTGGACATTCATTGCAGATAACCACAGCCCTACGCCAAGAGCAGAAACCAGCGCCATAACAAGCAACAATGGAAGCCATAAAACATTAATGGTAGGAGCAATTTGGTAGTAGTACATCATAAAAAGAAGCACAACAAAAGCCAGCACAAAATCGACTACACCTGCCAATATTGAAGAAATCGGTAATGCCATGCGAGGGAAATATATCTTTTTCAATAAATTACTACCACCGACCAGACTGTTTGAACTCTTACTTATACCATTTGAGAAGAACGTCCAGGGAACAAGTGCAGCGTAACTGAAAATAGGATATGGAATGCCATCAGATGGCATTTTCGCGAGTTTCCCAAAAAAAATACTGAATACAACCATGGTAAACAAGGGCTGCAAGATTGCCCAAGATGCTCCCATGACCGTCTGTTTATAGCGTACCTTTATATCCCGCCAGGTAAAGAAGTACAAAAGTTCACGGAACTCCCATAACTCGCTTAAGTTCAAAGACGACCATCCTTTTGTCGCTTGTATATGTGTAACCTGCTTCTCGGCTACATCCCCCTGCTCCATTTGATTCATCTAACCAGAACCCTCCAGTTCATACCTATTAGCTTACTTGGGTATACATATTTTAACATATAAAATATCGACCATACTATTTAAATAGTTTTTCTATGCTCGATAATTTTTTCTGTTTATTACTTTGCTTCTTCACGCTTTGTTTTTGCGGCTTGACTTTAGGGGCTAATGGTTCTGTCATTACTCTCCTTCTCTCAAGTTGCTCCTGCCTGGGCTTCCTTCTCTCCAGTTGTTCTGCTCGATCAATAAATTCTGAGCCTTCACTTGCAATAGGGGACAGCCCTCCCTCTTTATCTCTTAAAACATTGTTAAACAATTCATTGTCAATTATTTCTTTCTGATCTGCAAACCCATAAACCAAAGCCATATCACAGACAACGTTAATCAATCTTGGTACGCCACCCGTAGCTCTCCATATGGTTGAATACACATCAGGTGCAAACAAGCTAGACTTTCCGCCAGATACAACTAATCGATGCTGAATGTATTTTTTTGTCTCTTCTTCATCTAATGGCTGTAAAAAATAGTCAACTTCAATACGTTGCGCAAACTGCGCTAGTGCAGGAGACCTAAGCATATCTCTTAAACCTGGTTGCCCAACTAGTATTAACTGCAATACTTGATGTTTATCAACATTAATATTAAGTAACATTCGTAGTTGCTCCAGTGATTCCAGATCAAGATTATGAGCCTCATCAATGATTAAAACTGTTCGACCATTGGCTGCATAATTATCAATAAGAAAATCAGTAAACGTCTCAAATAAGGCAACCTTTCCTTTATCCTTATAGTCAAGCTCAAAAGAATACAGAATCCATTGCATCAACTCTTCAAAAGAAGCGCTATCTACATTTGAAACGAGTCCTACCGTTATATTCTCCTCAAGCTTATGCATAAGCTCACGGATCAGCGTGGTTTTACCAGAGCCTACGCTACCTGTAATAACTGCACAAGTTGCATGATGTAAAATACTATATTCAAGCTTAGATAAAGCATTATCATGCTTCTTGCTCATATAGAGAAAGGCGGGATCCGGCTGGATCGAAAACGGTTTTTCAGTAAATCCGTAATAAGACTCATACATAACTGTATTACCCGCGACAGCAGAAATAGTAAAAAACATTAATTCCACTAATCGTAATGATTACTTTCACGATAGTGAACTCATTAAACATGCCGACAACATCCAACGTAGATAAGCTCTCATCTTTTGCTCTCACAACTAATAATAATATTCCGGTTGGTTTTCAGCTATTGATGCTTTATTAAGCACTACACCAATAAGGTTTACATCTTGCAACAAATCAGTCGCTCGCATGAGCTCATCCGATTGAGTTTTCCCATCCTCGACAACCAATAACAATGCGTCTAAATGTTGCGATAAAGCCACCACATCATCGCCAACCAATATGGGCGGTAAATCAAACATCACTATCCTCTCCGGGTAACGCTCTTTTGCCTGCTCAACAAATTTAGTCATTCGTGGAGATGAAAGTAGCTCTGAAGAACCTCCGCTAACCGGACAAGTAGGCACAAGAACCAAATGACTAATTTCAGGATGAAGAAAAATATCTTCCAACATTTTATTATCCGTTAAGTAATCACTCAGCCCGAACTCAGGATTAATCCCGAGCGTTTTACTAACACCTGGCTTCCTCAAGTCTGCATCAACAAGAAGCGCTGAATAATTTTGGTCCTGCGCCACACTAATCGACAAGTTTATCGCTGTCACCGTCTTCCCGGCTGAAGGGTTTGGGCTTGTAATACCTAGCGTTTTCCAGTTGTTTTGCTTCATCAACTTCAACACTCTGGTCCTCAATAAACCATAGATATCCACGATTGAACCGTCATCAACGCCTGTCATTATTCGATTTTGGCGCAAAAACTCTGTCTCCAAAGAAACTGATGGTGTTTTTGTGTATTCTACTGGCTTACCTGGCTCAAGCTCTGGTGACTCATGAACTTTAGTTACTTTATTTCGAGCCATCTCGAGCGCACGTGAAATTCTATCCATCAGTTTTTCCTCGTGGGTAGCCGATAAAATATTAGATTAGAAACTCGATTATTTTCTCTAAGATGGCTTGTCATTTCGATTCATTTACCTCAACTTGAGCATTAGGAACACCATTGGCACTAACCTCACCTTCTTGAAGTGTCTTTAAATATGTATAGGCTGAAAAAACGGCAGCAGATATGATCAATAAAACAATAACTAGAACAATACCACGACGGTTTCTTTTCTTCTTTATGTCAAAAGCATTTTCCACATAAGGTATTATTGCTATTGGCAAAGCCCCAAACACCTCAATTATACCTCTCCTGCCTCGTACGCTTTTGTCTCTGTATTCACTAAGGCCGACAGAACCCAGCCCTCCTGTAAATGCCAGTAAGCCTGCAAGAAGAAAAATCCCCAATCGGTTTGGAGAAATAGGACTTGTCGGAAGATAAGCATTACCTGCCAATACAAAGCGCTCAGCCTTTTCCCCTGCCTCTACCTGCTCAGCCAATCTTGCTTGGATTTGCTTATTTTTAAGATCTCGATACTTGGCCTGAGCATTAGAGTAATCCCTGCTTAATGACTTATAATCGCGCTCCACCATCGGTGTTTGAAAAAGCCGCTTTTCATACTCAACGAGCTTCTGATTATACTGTCTCAGCTTGGAACGCTCTTCTTTTAGGTTGGAAATAGCAGCGTTCAACTGATTTTGTAATGCAACATAACGAGGGTTATCTGGTGGCGCACTAAAAGTTTGTCTATTAGTCGTATTAAGATCTAAATTCCTCAAACCTGCTTCCATCGCAACGATAGATCTTTCCAGGCTAAGCACGTCTGGATGGTCATCTGCATATTTTTGTTTTGCTTCTAAAAGCTTATTCCTCAGTCGCGTGATATTTGAAATAAATTTATTTACTTCTGATGCCTGACTAGATTGACCACCAAGTACTTGAATCTCTCTACGTAATCTGACTATATCTGGGTGCGAAGATGTATATCTGGCACTTGATTGTAAAAAAGCAGCAATCAAACTACTTAATTGCTCATCAGGAGGTCGAATAACTTTCCCTTCCTCTGTCGTAACAGCTTTTCTAGGGGCAGTGAGAGATAACTCCGACTCTAAAGCCGTTATCGAATCCTCTAGCTTTAGAACACGGTCTCGACTACTTTCTATCTGCCCCTCTGTTTTCTCATACAATCGCATGTTTACCTGCATTAATTCAGGCAACTCTGATAACTTTTCCTGCTTAAATAAAGCGAGCTTTTTCTCCAATTCAACAATCTCGGTCTTCAACCGGTCTGCTTCAATACCCAGGAACTCAGAAACATCAGCGGCCTGCTCACTTCTAGCTTGTTTATTTTCAAGTAAGTATCTATCCGCCAAGGCCCCAGCCACTTTTTTAGCAGTCTCAGCCGTATTAGCTTGGTAGCCAACCGTAAAGGCTATTGTTGCTGTCGTTGTTCCACCCTTAACAGTACTCGCTTTCACATCAACCATAGAAACATTGATACTATCCCTGATCAATTTAACCATCTCATTAATATCACCTGATTTCCTCATACCAGGAAAAATATCAAGCTCTTTCTCAATATCGACCAGATTATTATAAGTGACTAAACGCTGCCGTATCCCCTCTATTCTTTCCTGAACATAACCCGTTACTGTCGTAGCCACCAATTCTGGCGGTATTTCTTGCCTTTCGATTATTATAGTTGCTTCAGATTCATAAACTGGAGGTAGCACAAATGCTATGGTTAACCCGATCGCCAAAATTATAAAAAACATTAAAAAAAACGAAACTTTTCTACGTCTCAATATATCGAGATAATCCCCAAGCCCCATAGCATAATGTTGTGATACCGCGTTTTCCACCCAATACTCCTGTCGTATGTTAACTAGTCATTACTAGTCATTACTAGTCAAAAGTTACATGCTTGTTATGTGATATTGATAAAAAAACTGCATTACTCTCAGCTTTTTCGACATCATTACCGTTTTCTTTACTTCTAAATTGATATCCAGCGCTCAACTTCCACCACCGATCGAACTTCCAATTCAATCTGGGCTGGAAAGCAAAATACTTATCTGCTTTGGATTGTGAAGAATTGACAGGATCTCTATCCGTGTAGACAAAATTCACCGAACCACTAAGTCTCTTTGAAAAATTATGTATCATTCTAAGCTTTAACTGATTCGATTCTGTGATAAAACCAGACCCACTAGGCGTTAGATCATGACTAAATGATAGATTAAATCGTTTTTGCTCGGTCTTTCTTTTCAGGTTAACCCTCAAGACATAGCCACTAATATCTCGGTTACCTAGATTACTCTCTTGTTGCGTATAGTTTACCCCTACGTCAATTCTACCTGACATAATCTCGGAAAAAGATCGACTATAACCCAGCGTGAAGTCATAGCTATCTGCTTGATTATTTGCATTATCTGGAGATTGGAAGAATTTATATCCTAGACTAGTATTAAAACTATCTCGTTCATTTAGGCTATGAGTAATACCTGCATTCAGACTACTTTGGTCGTGATCAAATAACCCACTTCCAACCTGATTATCCTGATAACTCACATCAACATAACCCAAGACAGCGTTTAAGCTGGTCCGTTCAGTAAACTTATATTCCAGTGACGGCGATATTTTTAAGATATTCCTTCTGATATCAACACTAACAATGCCATCGTCTATATCAGATTCGGGGATATCCACATCTCCCTCATCAGGGGCATCAACCGCATCAAATTTCCTAAGCGTAGTATCACTCTTAAAAGAACCAAGAATACTAAACTTATTTAATTCAGTGTTATGATGGCTCGCAAATGTTAAATATAAATTCTCGTTATTATCATTGAGTTCGTTATCCCCTCTGTACTCACTCAAATCAAGATGAAGTCTCCCAGTAACCCCGCCGACTTCAGTCAGTCGACTAAAGCCCAGTTGCCCCTTCAATAATAGCCCTGCAACATCGTTATGAGGTATAGTCCTCAGTCTGATATTATCATCATATCGCCCTTCCAAAGTTAGGCTTGGTGAAAAACGCCAAAGTTCTGCCAGAGCTGAACCCGAATATAATAAATGCATAGCGACTAACATCACTACTTTTGTACTAATACCCACACCAGATACATATTTAGTTAGCATGCGTGTTTCCCTGATTTCTTGTATTTATAATTCCCTGTGAATTCAAATTAAGGCACCACAACAACATCGTCATTCTGCAGGCTTATATTTTGATCTAAATCCTCACCATTCTTCACTGCTTTATAATTAAATGGAAAAACAACTTCCTTTCCATTTTCCTTTCTCAGCACTTTAATTTCCTTTTGAGAAGCATATGGGTCTAAACCACCGGCCAAAGTTAGAGCCTGAAGGACATCAACATATCGACCGATTGTAAATTGCCCAGGCTTCTTTACTTTTCCAATAACATAGATCCTAAGTCCCGTTAGCTTTGTGACAGAAACAGTTACCACCGCATCCGGAATATATTTTTTTATTCTGGACTTAATCTCAGCTTGCAACTCTGAAGGGGTGCGGCCGGCCGCCATAATATCGCCAGCCAAAGGAAATGTGATTCCTCCATCAGGTCTAACCAAAACTTCTCTCTCAAGTTCAGGCTCCTTCCATACTGATATCTGCAAAACATCTTCTGGTCCAATTTTATAGACCCTGGGTTTACCCGCAACAGAAGAAGTCGAATCAGCAAATGCGAAATTTATGGACACACTTGAAATAAAAATTAAAAACATTGCCTGTAAAAACCTTTTACCAATACCTGGAAGGCTAAATTCTTTTAACTTTTGTCCGGAAGAATTCCCAACGTTCAATTTTAAATACATTTTTTTCTCCCTGAGATATAAGGCATATGAATCATAACTTTCGGCATCTAATTATTGTAACTACAAGTATAAAGATTTATATATTACAATACTATAAAACAAATAATTAAGGCGTAATCTCATTCAATGGCCATTATAATTTAATGGTCATTGAATGAGATTACGTAAGCTATCAAGATAAATTTGATACCAGCAACCAACTAATAGTTCACTTAATTTAGTTATAAAGCCTTTAACATAAAACTAAACACCCTGGCTCTTCTTCGTTGAAAACCATTTAACGACCAAGGTTGCTTATAATTTACTATTTTTTTAATGCGGTTTATATTGCCTGCGCATTAGGCATATATACCATGATTGATTTACTAATAAAACATAACCCCAGCCCGCATAATTGCACTAAAGACATGAATATTAAGATAAAAGTAAACTTATTACCTTGCTTCAAAGTATCTTTCGAAGCTTATCCGGGCCACTAAAAAGCCGCCCTAGGGCGGCTTAAACAACAAGCTTTTAGAATTTTATACGGCTACTGGCGTATAATTCTTCAAACTACGTGCAAAATCCTGGAGTACCTTGATACCGGTATCCTCAGCCTGGGCACACCATTCTTTCAATGCAACAACCAGAGTATCATGATTAGCTGCAGCACGGCCCCAAACTTCCTGCAACTGTATACGG
>Ga0316205_10003018_pt1 | contig 16442 bp, 15 predicted proteins | sample 3monthpyrite_MG_FD_204941 | JGI IMG/M metagenome (GOLD analysis project Ga0316205, IMG submission 204941) | Microbial mat bacterial communities from mineral coupon in-situ incubated in ocean water Damariscotta River, Maine, United States -... | ecosystem: Environmental > Aquatic > Marine >... | reverse complement strand
ATAGGCCAGGGTTTATTGGCCAGGTACATGGGTAAAAAACGCATAATCGCAGAAACTGGTGCGGGGCAGCATGGTGTTGCATCTGCAACAGTTGCTGCTCGATTCGGTATGGAATGTGTTGTTTATATGGGTGAAGAAGACGTTAAGCGTCAAGCGCCTAATGTATATCGAATGAAGCTACTGGGTGCGAAGGTTGTGCCTGTTACATCAGGTTCAAGAACGCTTAAGGATGCTCTAAACGAAGCTATGCGTGACTGGGTGACCAATATAGATGATACCTTTTATATTATTGGTACCGTTGCAGGACCTCACCCTTACCCTGCTATGGTGCGTGACTTTCAAACCGTAATAGGCCGTGAAGCAAAACGACAGATTCTTGAAAAGGCGGGGCGCTTGCCTGATGCGCTGGTTGCCTGTGTGGGCGGTGGATCGAATGCAATTGGTTTATTTCATCCGTTTCTAGGTGATGAAGGTGTAAAAATGTACGGTGTTGAAGGTGGTGGTGATGGCATTGATACACCTAACCATGCTGCGCCATTATGTGCGGGTACCCCCGGCGTATTACATGGCAACCGTACTTATTTAATGGAAGATAAAAATGGTCAGATAATAGAAACACATTGTGTTTCTGCGGGTCTTGACTACCCCGGCGTTGGGCCTGAGCATGCCTGGTTAAAAGATTGTGGCCGTGCAGAATATGTTTCGATCACAGATAAAGAAGCACTGGCAGCCTTTCACGAAGTTACACTTACTGAAGGTATTATTCCTGCGTTGGAATCAAGCCATGCCTTAGCTTATGCTGCGAAACTGGCGAAGACTATGGATAAAGATAAAATTATTATTATCAATCTTTCAGGGCGTGGAGATAAAGATATAAATACTATCGCGGAGATAGAGGGAATTGAGTTATGAGTCAATATACCAGTATAACCGCTAAAATTGAGAGCGTAGAATTGTGAGTCGTTTACAAGCAAGCTTTGAAACTTTAAAAGCAGTCAATAAAACTGCGCTTATCCCTTTCATTACGGCGGGTGACCCTCATCCTTCGGTTACTGTGAATTTAATGCATGATATGGTGCAGGCCGGTGCAAATGTTTTAGAATTGGGTGTTCCGTTTTCAGACCCAATGGCAGAAGGCCCGGTTATTCAGTTAGCCTGTGAGCGTGCATTGAAACATAATGTGAGTCTTACTGATGTGCTGGAAATGGTTAAAGAATTTCGCAGCAAAGATAATAATACGCCGATTGTTTTAATGGGTTATGCAAATCCTGTTGAAGTAATGGGTTATGAAAAATTTGCAACATTAGCTGCAAGTTCAGGTGTTGATGGTTTAATACTGGTTGATTTACCACCTGAAGAAGGCGCTGATTTAATTAGCGCATTAAAAGTTAATAAAATTGATATGATTTTTTTATTGGCACCAACAAGTACTGATGAGCGTATGCAACTTATATGTGATCAGGCGAGTGGTTTTGTTTATTATGTGTCATTAAAAGGCGTTACGGGTTCCGCTAATTTAGATGTGGAGTCAGTGGTTAGCAAAGTGAATCAAATTCGAACTCATACTTCAATACCTGTTGGTGTTGGTTTTGGTATTCGTGATGCGGAGTCTGCTGCTAGAGTAGCGGCTGTTGCTGATGCCGTTGTGGTAGGTAGTGCAATTGTAAATCGTGTTGCAGAAAATGCAGATAATCCCGATGAAATTTCTAAGCAGGTTTGCGCATTGCTTTCATCAATGCGTGAAGCAATGGATAAATAATTAACTGTAGGTGCTGTTAAATGTAAATGGAATTACTATTACCGCTATGATGGATGTTATGAGCGGTACAGCTGTATAAGTTCGCTTTTACGCGAAACTACAAATGTAAGGGTAATACAATGAACTGGTTTGAAAAATTAATGCCATCGCGTATTCGTACTGAAGCGAATGATGCTGATAAAAAAGGTTCTGTGCCAGAAGGCCTGTGGACAAAATGTAATTCATGTAATGCTGTGTTATATCGTGCAGAGCTTGAACGTAACCATGATGTGTGTCCCAAGTGCCATCACCATATGCGAATGAATGCACGAAGGCGCCTTGAGAATTTTCTTGATGAAGAGCCAAGAGAAGAGATTGCAGCTAATATTAAACCGGTTGATATTTTAAAGTTTAAAGATAGTAAAAAATATAAAGATCGTATTGTCAGTGCTCAAAAAGTAACTAATGAAAATGATGTGTTAATCGTAATTAAGGGGCAGGTAAAAAACATTCCTTTAGTTGCAGCTGCATTTGAATTTAAATTTATGGGTGGCTCTATGGGGTCAGTCGTTGGTGAAAAATTCGTTAGAGCTGCCAATATTTGTCTTGAAAATGAAATACCTCTGGTTTGCTTTTCAGCATCCGGTGGTGCTCGTATGCAGGAATCTTTGTTTTCTTTGATGCAAATGTCTAAGACTTCTGCAGTGCTGCAAAAAATGTCACAACGTGGAATTCCTTTTATTTCTGTAATGACTGATCCTACTATGGGTGGTGTGTCAGCTAGTTTAGCAATGTTGGGTGATTTGAATATTGGTGAGCCAAATGCATTAATTGGTTTTGCAGGCCCACGTGTTATTGAACAAACTGTACGTGAAACATTGCCGGAAGGTTTTCAGCGTAGCGAGTTCTTATTAGAGCACGGTGCAATCGATATGATTATTGATCGTCGTGATATGCGAGATAAAATAGCTAGTATGTTAAGTATGATGCAGAATAAACCTGCAGCGTAGGTATCCGCTACACAGATATAGAGTAGCTTCCTGGGAATTCTTCATGTGCTCGTGTCTCTGTGGCAAATAATATGAGATATAAAAAACTTCAAGACTGGCTCAACTGGCAAGAGAGTCTTAATCCTAAAGAAATAGATCTTGGTCTTGATCGAGTTTCCCAGGTATTTAAAAATTTAAACTTTTCAGCCGACTTTTTCTGTCCGGTTATTACTGTTGCGGGAACCAATGGAAAAGGCTCTACTGTCGCGTTCATTGAATCCATATTGAAACAGTCTAATGTCTCTGTTGGCAGTTATACTTCCCCCCATCTGTTCAAATACAATGAGCGAATTAAAATTAATCAGCAAGCGGTTTCTGATGATGTGTTGTGCGAAGCATTTGATGTAATTGACCAGGCGAGAGGAGATATTTCTCTTACTTATTTTGAGTTTGGTACACTTGCTGCGTTTGTCGTTTTTAAAAAATTTCAGGTTGATGTGGCTGTGCTTGAAGTTGGGTTAGGTGGTCGCCTGGATGCAGTAAATGTAATCAATGCAAATGTGGCGGTTATAACCAGTATTGCTATCGATCATGTCGACTGGTTAGGAGATGATGTAGAGGTTATTGCCAGAGAAAAAGCCGGTATTATGCGGGCAGATAAACCTGCTGTTGTGAGTATATTTAAAGCACCAGAATCATTACTAAATTATGCTGCAGAACTTAAAGTTAAACTTTTTACGTTAGGCAAAGATTATTTGTTTCAGGGGTTATCAAATAACAGCTGGCAATTAAAGTCGGCGAATCTTCATTTACCAGATTTACCTGTGCCCCCATTAAAAGGAGGGTTTCAGTTGCAAAATGCTTCAGCTGCGATAATGGCAATCTCCCTGCTTGAGTTACAGCAAAAACTGGATAGTAGTATTGTTGCTAAAGGTCTGCGGGAAGTCAGTCTTGTTGGGCGGTATCAGCAAATTTGTGAGAGCCCCAGGGTGATCGTGGATGTCGCCCATAATGAGCAATCTGCCAGAATGTTAAGTAATACATTGGGCGAAAATCCAGTAAAGGGTAAAACGATTGCAGTGCTAGCCATGCTTGCAGATAAAGCCGTGGATAAAGTGTTGGCGGCAGTACAGTCGGATATAGATCACTGGGTGAGTGCCGGGCTTTCAACAAGTCGTGCAATGTCATCAAAAAACTTGGCACAAGCGGTGCGTGCTGTGCACACAGATGTTAAACTCTCGGTTTGTGAAAACGTGACTGAAGCGTGCATGAAAGCTCGAACTTTAGCATCTGAAGAGGATCGTATTATAGTGTTTGGTTCGTTTTATACGGTTTCCGAAGCCACAGCTTATTTTAACTGCAGCAATGACAATTAATTTCTGGAACAGGATTGGATAGAAAACTACGTAAACGTATTATCGGGGCTATTGTTTTAGCTGCTTTTCTGGTTATTTTAGTACCCGAGTGGCTAGATGGTGCCGGGCATAAATCACGTTATAGCAATAAAGTAGAAATTCCTGATAAACCAGAGTTCAAGCCTATAGCTGAGTATATGGAATCTACAGACTCTGCTCCCACTATCAATAAGCGTATCAAATCTGAAGAGTCATCAGTACACGCATGGGCTTTACAGTTAGGAAGCTTTTCCAAAGAGGCAAATGCTGAGGCGATGCGAGATAAGCTTAGAGCGAAGGGTTACGCCAGTTATGTTGATGTATTGAAAAAACCGGATAGAAGTACATATCGGGTAAGAATTGGCCCTGAGCTGGATAAGAAACGGTTAGAGCAAATCAAGGACGAACTGGGCAAAAAAGAGAAAATGAAAGGTATGTTAGTACATCATCCATGAGACAATTTGAGACAACAAATATGAGTGCAGGAAATTAAGGAATGACCCTTGTTGATTTTGGAATCGTGACAATAATAGCGGTTTTAGTGGTACTCGGATTAGTCTGGGGTTTTGCTAAAATTGCCATTGCATTAGGTACCTGGTTAGCTGCCAGTACAATATCTTTTAGTTTTGCGCCTAATCTCGCGGCATCAATGCTAACATCTATTGAGTCACCACCTATGAGGCTGGCTGCGGCTATGGGCATACTATTTGTTCTGACTATTATGGTGGGAGCGGTTGTTAGTTTTTTAGTGCGTCAGTTTGTGAGTAAAACCGGTTTAAGTGGTTTAGATCGTGTACTGGGACTGATTATTGGTGGTTCTCTGGGGCTGGTTGTTGTGATTGCGCTAGTTTTTGTGGCCGGTTTAACCAATGCGCCCAGTTATGACTGGTGGCAGTCATCCATTTTAATTGAAAGATTTGAAACCCTGGCGTTGTGGCTGCAAGGTTATTTACCCGATGATGTTGCGAAATACTTTTCTTACTAAAGATGTATTCTATTAATTTTGTATAATCTGAATATATAGGTGCATCCTGATGTTTATTTTCGGCTCTAATTATTTAGCAAATTTGCTGTTGAGGTTTATATGTGCGGTATAGTCGGTATTGTTGGCCGAAGTCCTGTTAATCAGTTGTTATATGATGCATTAATCATATTGCAGCACCGCGGGCAGGATGCTGCTGGCATCGTCACCAGTGAAGGGAACAAGTTTCATTTACGTAAAAGTAATGGGCTGGTGAGTGATGTGTTTAATGCGGATAGCATGGCGCAGTTATCAGGTAATATGGGTATAGGGCATGTACGTTACCCAACAGCAGGTTGCTCTTCGGCAGCCGAGTCTCAGCCTTTTTATGTTAATTCTCCATATGGTATTGCCATGGCGCATAATGGTAATTTAACCAATGCTGAAGATTTAAAGGCGCAGTTATATCGAGATGATATGCGTCATATAAATACAGAATCAGATTCTGAAATATTATTAAATATATTCGCCCATGAATTGCAGGCACTAAATAAGCTACAGGTAACATCTGAAGAAATTTTTAAAGCTGTTTCTGCTGTTCATAAACGTTGCCTGGGTGGTTATGCCGTAGTCGCGACAATTGTCGGTAAAGGCGTGTTGGCCTTTCGTGATCCTAATGGTATTCGCCCCGTTTGTTATGGTAAGCGTGAGTCTGAAACAGGTACCGAGTATATCGTTGCATCTGAGAGCGTGGCATTACATGCATTAGGTTTTGAATTGGTGCGTGATCTGAAGCCAGGTGAAGCGATTTATATTGATATTGATGGTAATTTTTCAAGTAAGCAATGTGCAGATAACCCTAGAAGTAACCCTTGTATCTTTGAGTATGTTTATTTTGCGCGCCCGGATTCTATAATTGATGATATTTCAGTATATAAAGCCCGTTTAAGAATGGGTACAACACTGGTGCAAAAAATATTACGTGAAAGACCGAATCACGATATCGATGTGGTAATACCTATTCCAGATACCAGCAGAACTTCGGCGCTGGATGTCGCTTATCATTTAGGTGTTAAGTACCGTGAAGGTTTTATTAAAAATAGATATATTGGCCGTACATTTATTATGCCTGGACAGGTTCAACGAAAAAAATCAGTGCGCCAGAAATTAAATGCAATTGATCTGGAGTTTAAAGATAAAAATGTCCTGCTGGTAGATGACTCTATTGTGCGAGGAACAACATCAAAGCAAATTATTCAAATGGCTAGAGATGCGGGCGCTAAAAATGTGTATATGGCATCTGCCGCTCCCCCGGTTAGGCATCCTAATGTATATGGTATTGATATGCCTTCAACAAAAGAGTTTGTAGCTGATGGTCGAAGTATCGAGGAAATTACTAAAGAAATAGGTGCGGACTGGCTTATTTATCAGGATTTAGATGATTTAATTCATGCTGTTAAACAGGGGAATGAAAAAATCGATAGTTTTGATAGTTCCTGTTTTAACGGTGAATATGTTACTGGCGATGTTGATCAGGCCTATCTGAAACACCTTGATGATATGCGTTCAGATTCTGCTAAATCTAAACGTGAGCATGCAGATAATTTGGCTGGTATTGACTTATACAGTAATCAGTAAAATCGACTAATATTTTTTATGGACTATAAAATTTTTCAGCAGTATTTACTCGCTGCATTTCGTAGATTTATATATCTGCTACTAACTCTGTTTTCAACAGTGGTTATGGCAGGTGTAAGTGACTTGCAAATTCTTAATGATGATAAAGAGCTGTTTTCTAAAGCGGTGATGTTATCCACACAAAAACAGTGGGCAGAGGCTGAGCCAATTTATCGTGATTTATTAAAACGTAATCAATATTGGCCAGAGCCAGGCAATAATCTTGCGATATTATTGTTGAATACGGGACGAACAGATGAAGCAATAGCTGTGCTTGAGCAGGCAGTCATTAGCTCGCCAGGTTATAGAATCACACAGAAAAATCGATCTGAGTTATATAGCTATCTTGCAACTCAGGCATATGATAAGGCACTGGGGTCAGATCAGCAGAGTATTATGCCTGAGCTGGAATTAATTCAGACAATATTTCAACCTGTAAAAATAATTGAAAAAGAAATTGAAAAAGAAGTAGAAAAAGTTGTTATTAAAGAAGTATTTATAGAAAAACCACAGTTAGTTGAGTCTCAGCAGGAATCGGAAGCTGCCTCCCGGAAAGGTATTAGTCGCCATATAAAACAACAGTTATCAGGTTGGTCACGGGCATGGTCTAAGGGAGATTTTGATCATTATATAAAATTCTATTCATCAGATTTTATACCTTCTGATGCTAGAAAATCTTATGCTGAATGGAAAAATATAAGGCGAGCACGTCTTAGATTCACTAAAGGCGTTAATGTTGAAATTGAGCAGATAAGGGTTTTTGTTGAAGATCAGGGAAAGTATGTGCTGGTTGAGTTTATCCAGAATTATAGTTCTACGTCATATAGTGATAAAGTTTTAAAACAGATGTATATGCAAAATTTGCAGGATAACTGGCTGATACTGTCTGAAAGAACAATTAAAAAGTACTAAACTAGGGTTATTAAGTCGAAACGTTACTAGTGTTTAATTCAATGAAACTTATTTCTATTATATCCACAGTATTTTATTCAGCTGTTATTTCTTTTGCCTTTTCAAGTGCTTGGGCGGTAGAGAGAACAGTAGGTAACTCGCACCCGGAAATCCGGCTGCTTGATGCTGTTCAGGATATCCAGTCCTCAGATTTAAACAGTGCTGAATCAAAGTTAAAAACTCTCGTCTCCGAAATGCCAGATTTTAAACTGGCGCAGCTGGTTTATGCCGATGTTTTAATGTCCAAGGTGAAGGGTATTCACAAACCTGGTTCCGATTTAAACAATAGCCTGGAAAAGTCTTTGTTACTTACGGAAATAAAAAATCGCTATCAGGCTGTTAATGATGACCTTATCAAAACTAATTTTCCTAAGGTTTTAGCCAAGCTAGATGCTTTTTATCGATATGCTATTGTTGTTGATTTAAGCAAATCTCGCTTATATTTGTTTGATAATACTCAACAGTTACCCGTATTAATAGATGATTTTTTTGTCTCAATGGGGCGCAGTGGTGCAGGTAAAGTTTCTGAAGGTGATTTAAAAACACCATTAGGTGTGTATTTTGTTCAATCTTATATTGCACCTGATCAACTGGCTGATAAATATGGCGCCGGCGCTTATCCAATCAATTATCCTAATGCATGGGATCGGTTAAATGGGAAAACAGGGCATGGCATATGGTTACATGGAACAAGGAGTGGCACATATAATCGTCCACCATTAGCATCGGAAGGTTGTGTTGTGTTGCCAAATGAAGATTTACTTGATTTAGGATCACACATAGACCTAAAAAGTACGCCGGTATTAATTGGTGAGAATATTCAATGGCTTGGTGAAGAGCAGTGGTTATTGCACAAAGGTGAAATTAGTCAGTTACATGAACAGTGGAAAAATGACTGGGAAAGCATGAATATTGAAAGCTATTTACAGCATTATTCAGCCAGATTTACTAATGGTAAAAAAGATATTAACAACTGGTCCGATCATAAACGCAGAATAGCCAAACATAAAACTTTTGTAAAAGTTAACTTATCTAATGTGAGCTTACTACAGCACCCTAACGAAGATGTTATGGTTGCTACCTTCTTACAAACTTATGCCAGTGATAATTTTTCAAGTCAGAGCTGGAAGCGTCAATACTGGAATAAAGAAATTGATGGTAAATGGCGAATTGTCTTTGAAGATGAAATATCAATGCCGCTAAAACCTCAGTTAGCTGAGAATCGTAAAAATTAAATGAGCTTTTAGACATTCGGTTACAGTGTAGCTAAAGTCACAAAACTGGATTTAATTAATCAATACTTTCCCTGAACTCTCAGTGTTACTGCGATAACTCTTTTAATTTGGGTTCTTGCGGGATGTTAACCTTAAGCCACTTAATCATATCTACCCAAATCTTGCTCACTTGATGATCGCTGGGCATAATACCTGCGTAGGGTAATTCAATTGTTACAACCGGAATTTCTTCCTGTAAACCGGCGTAGTTTCCAAGTGAGCCTGGATAGGTGCCCAGTAATTTTAAATAAAGGTGGCCAAGACGAGACGGAGGGCTAGGTGGTCCATCGTAATCAACAATCCCGTAAGGGGCATGAACCGCCACGATGGCATCTGGTTTAAACTCTTTAATTAGTTTAACTATCCATTGGGTTTCGGGTTCACTCATCGGACTGGGGCCGGGGTAGCGCCTTGGGTCACTGTATGCACGATCTTTCCAGTATTTAAGGCTTGCCTGCGGGCTGCCATTATTAGGAAAGTTACGGTTTAAATCGACGCCATTGGCATTTATTCGTTGCGATTTTTTCTGTAATAAACCATCCGGGTTTACCAGAGGAGCAACTTTCCAGTGAAATAAACCACTATGGTATTTATCAAGAATTTTCATCCATTTAAACATAATAGTAACTGATGAATACTCATCGCCATGAATACCGCCAAGCATTAGAATTCTTGCCTGTGGTTGTCTTTTGTTTAGAAGTGGAGGGTATTCTTTTATTAATAAACTATTTTGTTTATTAGATTGATGCTGGGATGGCATAAGATCAAGCAAAAGGCATTCATTAAAAGTAACGCTTGATAGCTTTTTAGCGATATTAAAGCAGCTGTCATTCACCTGATTTAGCTGTAACAGAGTGATGTTGTTCGTGTTTTGGCTATAAGCAGGAACTGATAGTAAGAAAAGAAGTGTAATCAGGTAAAGGCGTGTTAGCATAGAAATAAGTCGTTTTGTCAGTTACTAAAGAATGTCACATATTAGTTATTTAATTATAAATATAGATCAGCAGCGTTTGTATTGCATGGATCACGATGAAAATATTATTTCTGATTACCCTGTGTCGACCTCAAGTTTTGGTGTAGGTAATAAAAACGGGAGTTATCAGACCCCATTAGGTAACCATAGTATTGCACAGAAAATTGGTGATGGCTGTTCAATAAATGAAGTATTTGTGGGGCGACAGCCACTCGGTATCTTAGATGATCTAATTGCATTAAAAGAAAACTTGCCTGATGATATTATTAGTAGCCGTATTCTATGGTTGCAGGGGGAAGAGCCGGGTCTAAATAAAGGCAATGATAATCAGGGTGAAATGATTGATAGTTACCAGCGTTATATTTATATTCACGGTACATCGGAAGAAGATAAAATTGGTGAGCCGGCATCCCATGGTTGTGTGAGAATGAAAAATAAAGACGTGATTGAGTTATTTAATCTTGTTGAAGAAGGTTGTAAAGTGATCATAAATGAAAGATAAACAGGTAAAGTAGAATGAGTGATTATGATGATTTAGAAGCCGATTGGTCTTTTGCGACTCAGGCAGTAAGAGCCGGGCAAGTGCGCACTCAGGAGCAGGAGCACAGTGAACCTATTTTCCCTACTTCAAGTTTTGTTTTCTCATCTGCGGCTGAAGCTGCAGCTCGGTTTTCAGGGGAACAACCGGGGAATATATATTCACGTTTTACAAATCCAACAGTAAGAACATTTGAACAACGTCTTGCACGTCTGGAAGGCGGTGAATGTTGTGTTGCAACCGCATCTGGAATGTCGGCTATTCTCGCAACCTGTCTGGGTATTTTAAAAACAGGTGATCACATTGTTTCGTCGCGTAGTATTTTTGGCACAACAACGGTGTTATTCACTAACTTTATGGCTAAGCTTGGAATTGAAACTACTTTTGTTGACCTGTCTAATCTAGCAGAGTGGGAACAGGCTATACAGAGCAATACACGTTTATTATTTTTAGAAACACCTTCAAACCCATTAACAGAATTGGTCGATATAACTGCACTTGCAAAAATTGCTCATAAGCATGAATGTTTATTAGCGGTGGATAATTGCCTGGCGACACCTGCCTTGCAGAAACCAATAAGTTTAGGTGCCGATATTGTTATACATTCAGCGACTAAATATATAGATGGACAAGGTCGTTGTATGGGAGGGGCAGTGGTTGGCACTGAGGAAGTTGTTGGCACGGATGTTTATGCCTTTTTACGAAGTGCAGGGCCGACAATGAGCGCCTTTAATGCCTGGGTATTTTTAAAAGGCCTGGAAACTCTCAATATTAGAATGAAAGCTCATAGTGCTGGTGCATTGGAATTGGCAAGATGGTTAGAGCAACAGCCTCAGGTGGCTCGGGTTTATTATCCGGGGCTTGAGTCTCATCCTCAGCATGAACTGGCTAAAAAGCAGCAAACAGGATTTGGTGGTTTGTTATCATTCGAGCTTAAAGGCGGAAAAGATGATGGCTGGAGATTAATTGATGCTACTCAGATTTGTTCTATTACAGCTAATCTAGGTGATACAAAAACCACCATTACTCATCCAGCTACAACGACACATGGCCGTTTAACACCTGAGCAGCGCGCAGAATCAGGTATTGCTGATGGATTAATTCGAGTTGCTGTAGGGCTGGAAGATATAGAAGATATTAAGAAAGACCTGGCACGTGGTATGTGAGAAATCTGCTCAAAACTGTATGCTTCAATGATGTACTATTATTGAAATAGTTGTTTCAGATAAAAAGTCCTTAAAGTTTATATCGAATAAAATATCAGCAAATGGAAGTATGTTTGTGTCAGATCTAAGTAATCTAATAATTGCAGAACGTAAAACACCGTTAATTCTAGTTGTCGATGACGATATAGTTATTCGTACGATGTTAATGAAAGCCTTGCAAAAACAGGGTTTTGATACGATTGAAGCGCCAAATGGCGCGGAAGGTATTGAGTTGTTCAAGCAGCATAGACCCGATATGGTTCTACTTGATGTTTTAATGCCTGTTATGAATGGATTTGAAGCTTGTCACGAAATGCGGGTTATTGATCCAGATCGAACTGTTCCGATTATTATGCTCACGGCTTTAGATGATGTAGCTTCAGTTGATAAATCATTTGATGCAGGTGCAACAGATTTTATTTCTAAACCTATTAACTGGAGTTTATTTACTCAACGCGTTCGATATGCCCTGAAATCACGGGACATGGATTTTGAGCTGCGTAAAAATCGACATCGTGTAACTCATGCATTGAAAGTTGCTATGTTAGGATATTGGGACTGGGACTTGCAAACAGAACAACTTTCGTTTCCAGTTGGTGTATTAGAAATGCTGGGGATTGATCGCTCACAGGGTGTGTCTTTAAAAGAATTTATAAGTTATGTGCCAGAAGACGATCGTGATCGAGTCGTTCATGCATTTGAAGATGCCAGAAATCGAGGTGTCCGGTTTGTTTTAGAACATCGATTACAAGGCTCCGATAATAAAGAGCGATATGTTTATCAGCAGTGTGATGTAATTATGGGGGATGATAAAAAACCCCATCATGTATTGGGTACCATACAGGATATTACAGCATTAAAACGCGCAGAAGATATGATTCTACATCAGGCATATCATGACTTACTTACGGATTTACCAAATCAAACTTTATTTAAAGAACGTCTGACACACGCTATTAAAGTTGCCGAGCACTCTGAGCATCAGGTGGCTGTGGTGTTAATGGATATTGATCGGTTTCAGTTAATAAATGATAGTCTGGGACATGATATTGGTAACGAATTACTGGTTGCTTTTGCTGGTTTTTTAAGTGGTTTTGTAAAAGAAGGCGATACGATTGCACGAATAGGTGGTAACGAATTTGCTATTCTGCTGGAAAGCGTCACGTCGATAGATGAAATTAGTCAAACGCTCAGTAATTTAAATCTGGCGTTAAAAGATAATATTTTTGATCTTGGAAGCCAGAAAGTAATTGTTTCATTAAGTTTAGGTATATCTTTATATCCAGAAGATGAAACTGATGCAGGTGAGTTAATACAATGTGCAAATGCTGCTATGCGAAAGGCAAAAGGTCTTGGTGGTGATCAGGAGCATTTTTATACTAGTGATATGAATCGCAGGGTAGATGATCGTTTGCGAATGGAAACAGATTTACGCAGCGCTTTAGATAACAATGAACTTGAACTTTTTTATCAGCCACAGGTAGATGCTAAAACACGAAAAATTATTGCTTCAGAAGCATTAGTGCGTTGGCGTCATAAAGACCATGGGCTGGTTCCTCCAATAAGATTTATACCATTAGCGGAAGAAACGGGTTTAATTCAGCCCCTGGGGCACTATGTTCTAGAGCAGGCTATAAAACAAACTAAAATATGGAATCAACAGGGATTTAATTTAAGTGTAGGTATTAATTTATCAGCCAGACAGTTTATGCAGGCTGATCTTGTTGACCAGATAAAGCAGCTTATTGAGCAGTATGAAATTGTAGCAGAAAATGTTGATCTGGAAATAACAGAAACAATTGCAATGCAAGATGCTGAAAGTAGTATAAACAAAATGCATCATTTAAAAGAGCTGGGCGTTAAGTTATCTATGGATGATTTTGGGACCGGCTATTCTTCATTGAGTTATTTACACCAGTTTCCATTAGATGTATTAAAGATAGATCGCTCCTTTGTAAAAGATATTATGGGTAATAGCGAAGATGGAGCTATTGCAAGAGCGGTTATTGCAATGGCGCATAGTATGAATTTAAAAGTGATTGCCGAAGGGGTGGAAACGGAAGAGCAGTATGATTTTCTAAGAGATCATGACTGTGAAGTAATACAGGGTTATTTGATTTCACAGCCCGTACCAGCGGATGAGTTTGAAAAACTACTGTGATTGTAAACGATTATTTAAAATCAAATTCAGCCAGCAGAGGTAAATGATCAGATAAACTGGTCCAGTTATGTTCGTGGGAATGCTCACGTGAATAATCTTGATGACTATTATGTAATCGTTGGCATTGTGTGATTTTTAGCCCACGGGTATAAATTCTGTCCATAGGCAATACCGGCATCCAGGAAGGAAAAGTTCGAGCGAGTTTTCCCTGCTCTGATTTAAATGCGTCACTTAATTTCAATTCATGGCATAAGTATTTTTCGGCTCTACCCATCCAGTCATTGAAATCTCCGGCAATGATGAGTGGTTCATTGTGCGGAACGAATTCTTCAATGCGTTTTACGAGTTTTATTAACTGACGTTGCCGTTCAAATGAGAACAAACCCAGATGAACACAGATAACATGTAGTGGCTTGCGTGTTTCTGATGGATGTATTACCCCGTGTAATAAACTGCGACTGGCAGACTTCATATAAGAAACATTTATATTCTCATATTTAGAAAAAGGCATTTTGCTTAAAATGGCATTTCCATGATGCCCCTGACTGTAGATGGCATTTTTACCATAGGCATGATGGGGCCAGATTTCATCGGCAAGAAACTCAAATTGAGAGTCATCAGGCCAGTTATGAATTTTCTTGGCATTATCTGCATGTTTGCCTTGAATTTCCTGCAAAAAAATAATATCTGCGTTAGTAGACTGTAATGCGGACTTTATTTTATGCAGTATAAAATGTCTATTACCCGGGCTGAAACCTTTATGTATATTGTATGTTAGTATTTTTAGCATAGTTAAATAACTAGAGCTTAAAGCCAGTAGCGAATCCGCCATATAATTTTTCCCATAATACGGTAGTACCAGGGGAGGTTGATAAGTTTTGACTGATTAATCTTATCAGAGTCGTTAATTAGTTGTATTGATTCGTTTACTATTTTTTGCAGGCTTGTTTTATGACTTAGAATTATATCCAGTTCAAGGTCATGTAAAAAGCTTCGATGATTAAGGTTGGAGCTACCAACAAACGCTATATTATCTATTAGAATTGTTTTTGCATGAATTATATATTTATTATGCTCGTATATCTCTATGCCTGCTTCAATTAATTCAGCATAATAGGTGACACTGATAATCGGGAAAAAAACAATATCAGAATTACGAGAAATAAACAGTTTCACATCAACATTATTTAAACGAGCATGTTTTAAGGCATTAACGATTCTTCTGGATGGCGCAAAGTAAGCGCTAATTATCCAGACTCTTTCGTTACATGATTTAATAAGACTAACAAGCTCACTGTTTTTATGTTTTCTGCGAATAATGTTGTCATTGGTTCTAAATGGTAAGTGTTTGTTTTCATTAGGATAGCGAATTTTTCGTTTCCATATCTCATTGAAATTATCTGATAGTTCGAGCACTGATTCACCGGTTACCTTTACTCCGCAATCAAACCATACGCTATTTCTGTTCAGCTGTTTAAGATGTGAAGCAGCTATGTTCATACTGCCACTCCAGGCGTATGTCTTGTCGACAATATAGAGTTTTCTGTGATCACGTTTGTTTATTCGTGAAGACAGGTAGATGAATTTATTTATAAAATTATTTTTTCTTATCGATTTTTTATATAATGATAATCGCCAGGGTAAGGGGTGGAATACTTTTACAGATATGTCGTTATCTGTTAATTTTAAAATCTGCCGAGTATTCCAGTTAAGAGAACCATAGCCGTCTATGATTAACCGTATTTCAACGCCTTTTTTAGCCGCTTCAATTAATGCGTTGATAATTTTTTTCCCTAAATCATCTTGATAAAATATATAACATTCAATTTCAATTGAATGTTTTGCACAATTTAATCCATTAATTAGATCGTTAAAGTATTCGTCTCCTGAAAAAAACACACTTTCATTAGACCATTGATGTAACAGTGGTAGTAAACGGGGTTTATTTTCTGGAGTTACTTTGCTCATATTGTAGTTAATGCGCTATTAAGTGAAGTTCGAAACAGGTTGTATTATCGATTCCAGTTTTTGGGAAACTTGCCACTTAAGATATAAGCAAATGCAATGATTTCAGCAATAACTCGATAAAGATCCTCAGGTATTTCGTCTCCAAGATCCAGATCAGATAATATCTCAACCAGTTCATTGTCTTGTTGAAGAGGCACACCATGTTGTTTGGCAATTTCTATTATTCTATCTGCAATAGGGCCAATTCCACGAGCATTTACGACGGGAGCATGTTCGCCATCGAACTCTAATGCAACGGCTATAGGTGTTGATTGCTTCATGCTTTTTCATCCAGCAGATTAACCTGATCACTAACATAAGGCTTGTTACTAAGCAGCTTGTCGTCAACGCTCAAATTAACAAGGGTTAATCCTGTTTTTTTCAGGGCAGATTCAAGTAGTGGTAGGAGTTGTTTTATTTTTTCAGCGGTTGTGCTGAGTTCAGTATGAAACATACTGGAAATTTGATGTCCATTTAAGTGGATAATGGACTGTACCTTGCCAAGTGTTTTGAAATTAAAAGTAAGGGTGACAGACCAGTTCTCTTCATTGTTATCACTGTTTTCAGTCTCTTG
>Ga0316205_10003017_pt1 | contig 16442 bp, 11 predicted proteins | sample 3monthpyrite_MG_FD_204941 | JGI IMG/M metagenome (GOLD analysis project Ga0316205, IMG submission 204941) | Microbial mat bacterial communities from mineral coupon in-situ incubated in ocean water Damariscotta River, Maine, United States -... | ecosystem: Environmental > Aquatic > Marine >... | reverse complement strand
AAAAAAGATTGACCATGGCCGTGTTGGTGGGGTGTGCGGGATTATTAGCGCTAGCGTCTGCCCAGGCTGAACAGCATCATGGTCATCACGGTGGTGGGCATGGGCACCATGGGATGGTGGTCCCGGCGTCAAAGCATTTTCCAACACTGGCCTATGACGACAAACGCGTACAGAAATCACCGCAAAAGAAATTGCCTACGGTCTTAAAGGGCGATTCGAAGCGTGGCAAGCATCTTGCCTATAGTGCAAAGGGTCGTTGTCTGAGTTGTCACGTTCTGGGCGCGGACGGTGAGCAGCCGGGTACGGTGGGGCCCAACCTGAGTACCTATGCCACACGTGGTATCGAACCGGCGAAAACTTTTCAGAAGATCTGGGATGCGCGGGTTGCTCATCCGAGCAGCATTATGCCTGCTTTCGGTACCTTTGATCTGTTAAAGGAAAAAGAGATCGCGGATATTACGGCGTATCTGCATACCTTGACAACGCCGGTTGCTGCACCAGCGCCATTGACCGATGACTCTCGAGGTATATGGATCGCTGGTGAGGACCTGACCCGTGCCGATGTGTACCTGGAGCATGGCAAGCACCTGTTTCAAAAACCGGGTGCCAACAACAAGTCCTGCGCCACCTGTCATGCTCAAGGTGCTAGCGGACCGAGTCTTCAACAGGCGGCAGCGACCTATCCGAAGTGGCATGCACATCGTAAACGCGTTGTATTACTGGAGCAGCAGATCAATATGTGCCGCATGCACCGTATGGACAGCAAGCATTTACCACTGGGTAGTCGTCAATCCAACTTACTCCTGAGTTATGTGAAGTATCTGGGGCGTCATGAACCCATTAAGGTCGTAACCGACGGACCTGCAGCGCAGGCGATTGCTCGCGGCAAACAAAGTTTTTATCGTCGCACCGGCCAACTCAATTTTGCCTGCGCTACCTGTCATGAACCCGCACAGTTGGTGGTTGGTAACTGGTTACGCGGTGATGTCACCCACAGCATGTTGGCCGGCGGCAAGTATCAATCCATCGCCGCACATTGGCCTAAGCATTTTATCGGTGGCCATGATCTTGGTTTGCAAAGCCTGCAGCAACGTATTGAACATTGCCAGGCGGTAACAAGGTCCAGGCCATTGCAACCAGGTTCGCAAGAATATGTTGAGCTGGAACTCTTTCTAACCGCCAACGCTAATGGTGCACCATTATTAGCCCCGACGATTTCGCGCCTGCGCGGCGAATAATAAAACTAAAACAAATGGGGTCAGAGTAATAATTCCTAGAAACATAACACGGTTAAGAATAACGGGGTGATCGCCAATGTTGTCGCACAGTGTGCAAAGCCATTAAAATAAGAAGCATTAGATACTGAATGATGAAATATATCAAAATCATTTGCAGCGCGTTATTAATGATCTTCGCCTCACAAGCGTTGGCCAAAACAGAAGTATTACCTGTAAGCAAAAAACGCCCGGTAATAGGACTGGTTCTAAGTGGTGGTGGCGCGAGAGGGGCGACGCATGTTGGTGTTTTGAAAGTTCTCGAAGATTTACGCATACCGGTAGATATTATTACCGGGACCAGTATGGGAGCCGTTGTTGGTGGGTTATATGCCTATGGCCACCCACCAGAGGCGCTTGAGAGTCACCTCGTCAATACAGACTGGAATGATATTTTTTACGATAAACCACCTCGCAAGCATCTTAGTTTCCGTAGGAAGCAGGATGATTTAAATTTTTTGGTTAAATTTGAGGCGTTTTATCAAAATGGTAAATTTGTTTTACCCACCGGCTTAGTCTATGGTCAAAAGCTGGATCTATTTTTAAAATCACTCACTCCCGCAGCCCCCAATAATTTTGACGCACTCCCTATCAGATTCAGGGCAGTGGCGCAGGACATCGAATCGGATGAAGAGGTCATTCTAGGCGATGGTAGTCTTGTGACAGCGTTGCATGCAAGCATGGCCATACCTGGCGTTTTTACTCCAATAGAAAGGAATGGAAGACTCCTTGTTGATGGCGGATTTACCAATAATTTGCCGGTCAAGTTGGCGCGGGAATTAGGCGCGGATATCTTAATCGTTGTAGATTTAAGTCATGAAACACCAAAAAAGGATAAACTTTCCTCGCCGCTAAGGATTATTCAACAAAACCTTGGCTTCATGATAAAGAGAAATACCCAACAACAACTCAATGCACTTACCCCTGAGGATATTTTGATTCAACCAAAGTTGGAGGCGTTTTCTTCTACTGATTTTTGGCGTTCACAAGAAATGATAACGATAGGGGCCGCAGCGGCAGAGTCAAATCGATACCAACTGTCACAACTCTCTGTATCTGAAGCGGATTACCAGGAATATTTGGCTAGCGTGCGCCATCAGGTCATACCTTCTCCTCGGATTAAAAATATTATTCTCAGGAATAATTCGAATCTTGATGATTCGGTTGTCCGCTCCTTTATTAAAAGCCAGCCCGGAGATGTGTTGAATATTGAGGTGCTCGAACGTGACCTGGCACAAATATATGGGCTGAATATATTTGAACGGGTAAGTTACGAGGTGATCAATAACAATGATGAAGCGACACTGGTTATAGAAGCTAAAAAAAAGGACTGGGGGTCTAACTATATTCGTTTTGGAATGAATCTGGAGAGCGACTTTGAAGGCAACAGCGCTTTTAATTTTGCAACCAGTTTCACGGTTACGCCCTTTAACCGATGGGGTGGTGAATGGCGCACCGAATTACAGGTAGGTAATGATCAATATATTTCTACGGAGTTTTACCAACCCATCGATAAACGCCTCCAATATTTCGTGAGTGCCAAGGCTGTACATTCAGAAACACATTTTGCGCAATATGAGGATGGCAATCAGGTGGCGGATTATAAGGTGGCCTCCTCGACAATCCAGCTGGCGGCTGGGCGTGAGTTTGGTAACTTCGTTCAAGCGAGTGTTGGTTTATTCAAGGGTGAAGGCGACACGAACCTGCTTATTGGCAGTCGTCCGGCCCCCGAGTCGGACTTTAAGATTGGTTCCTGGTACACATCGGTAGCCTATGATCAGCTAGACAACGTGAACTTTCCTAAAAATGCCGCGACATTGGTTGCAACATGGGTGAGAGGCAGAGAAAACCTCGGGGCTGATGCGAATCAGGATTCTGTCGGTATTAATGCGCTTTGGGCAAGAACCTGGGATAAACATACTGTGGTTCTATGGGGTGGACTTAATGGTGTGATTAACAGCGATATTCCTGCGGAAGATACCTTCGAAGTTGGCGGGCTCTTTAATCTATCGGGTTACCGAAGGCATGAATTAACCGGTCGCTATACGGGTGTTGCGCGCCTGCTTTATTATAAAGAAATTGGCGACAGAAAATCGGTTTTGAAAGTACCGGTATATATTGGTGGCTCACTAGAAACGGGTAATGCCTGGAATAATAAGGATGATATCAGTTCAGATTCTTTAATAACAGCAGGTAGCCTGCTAATTGCCTTTGATACACCAATCGGTCCACTTTACCTTGCAAAAGGATTCGCCGAAGGCGGTAAGTCAACGAATTATTTGTTCCTTGGACGGACCTTTACTTTTTTCTGAAGTGAACAGCAATTAGCAAAAGATAGGGTCGAAAAGCCGGGTCAGAGAGCAAATAGTGCTTATGTTAGAGAGTATTGTTCTCTAACCCCAAACTTTATAGTTTGCTTTATTAAAGCATCATTACATAGGCTGAATAATTGTAAAGGCACCGCGAATATCACCTGCCTTAAATCCTCTGGCCATATCATCTGGATATAGCTGGTCCAGCTTGGTAGCAACCTTGGGTTTTATTTTCTCACCATGACAGGCCAGGCATACTGGCGCTGTTGGTATGGCTTTCATATAGCGGAACTGTTTTTTGTCACCCTTTATCACGACTTCATGAAACTCAATGGTTTTAGGGTCCTCGCCGTTTGCCTTACGCTGCTCGAATTTTTGCAGGACCTGTTTTTCCCACTCATCGGCGGCATTGTTAGGATTTCGTAGCTTTAAGCTGGTACGTCCCACATCCCAGCCTTTTTCATTTGATATCCTTGCAGCAATCTGTGGCGCCTTTTGCTTACAAACCTGAATAGCATTTACTGGACCACCTGCTTTCATGGCAGACTGTAACTCGCCTTTTAAATCCACCATAAATGATTTTACGGTCGCGCGGGAAGCTTTAATACGTTCCTCTGCATCACTCGCTAACACAGGACCTGCTGCCATAGCAAAAGCGATTAAAATGATAATTGATCGCATTTTAATTTACTCCTTGCAAAAATTTCTAGTAACTTAATACGGTTGTATTGTCTGCAAATAGTGCTGGGAGTGTTCCTGAAAATTTGATTCCTTCAAGTACTTCTTCTTTCTTCATCCCACCTACATTTTTCATACACATTTTACAAATAATAACCTGGCCACCCGATTTCATGAACCCTTGTAGCATTTCAGGAATGGTTTTGCCGTTCGCATATCTGTTCTGAGGGATATTTTTATCCGCCCATCTCACGCCTTGTGCACTTAAAAATATGGTCACAGGTATTTTCTCTGTACTCAGCACTTTGTTGCTAATGCCGACGGCCATGGCGGCACGATCAAGATCGTCTGTGGTTAAACTGACAAAAAGCTTTTTCTCAGCCTCGGCGGTAAAACCTGTAGAAGTAATGCCGAAGTAAAATAAGACGAGTAGAACTACGGAAAGTGATTTTTTCATAAGTAATCCTCTATGTGAGAGTAAATTAGAAGTTACTAATGAATTTATAGACTATGTGATGGCGGTGCAATGCGGCATTTTGTCGCATCATTTATAAGATACTGAATAGCAAATTGGGGCCTAACAAATTGGGGTCAGAGTAAAAACAGCAGTGGATAACGGGTATCGTTTTAACTCTGACCCCGATTACTCAGTGCTGGGAGACGGTCTGGTAAGCTCTGGCCGCTTGTGCTGAGCCATTTGAGCAGGATGATCGTATAGTTGGGTATTTGCATGTTAACTCTCATTTTTGTAAGGTGTGGTGGCTATAAATAATAAAAATATTGATTATTGGGCTAGATCTGGTTGGACTGAAATTACTCAAGGTCTGGGGTTACTCGTTGAATTATTCTTTAATAATCTCTTCGGATGTAACAGTCATGCAGCCGAAAATATAATTTGAACACTCACGGGGTATCACATGAAGTTATTAGTTAGTTTGTTCCTGTTCTTTAATATCAGTGTCTTATATGCGGGAGATGATATTTATTTTACTGAGAAATCACCGCTGCTCACAATTGAGCAGGCCATCTCAGCTTTGGAGGATGCGGCTAAGAGGCGTAAATGGACTCCTACTAGATTAGAAAATAATACAGTAGAGGTTAAATTAGATCATCAGGGCTATAAAACGCACTTAGTTTTTTCATTTTCGGGTAATGGAATTTACTATACGGATTTAACTACCTATGACGAAACGGATTATGATGATGACGAGGATGCAAAAGCGAATTGGGTTAAACAACCTGCCCCTCGGCGTTGGGTAAGTAAATTGAAGAGAGAGACAGAGAGACATTTACAAAAGTATCGAAGCCTTGTACCAACAAAACAAAAAACTTCTCATGAAGAGATAGAAGCTAAATTGCGAAGTTTAAAAAAGATGTTTGATGATCAGTTGATTACTGAATCTGAGTATCAACAAAAGAAGAAAGAAATCATGTCCAGGTATTAAAGCATAGGGGGACAGACGTGGAGGGGAGGATTTATATCACAACTGTCCAGGATTTTAAGCACGCTTTTGTTTCTTATATTGAGAAGATCCTGAGTTTTTGATCGTAGTCCAAAAACGATTACAGACCGGGTTTTGCTTCCGGTACTGATATGTTCTGATATTCGCGGTGTAGATAAAACAGGACGATGGCCCAAAGGAAACAACCTCCAATAATTACCCAGCTTAATTGGGCGTAACCACTAGCGAGTGATGTCCACTGGGTTAACAGCAGGATAAGCGTTGCACCTAACACCTTGAAGATTCTGTAACCGAACATATCGATCCATGCTTTCGACTCATAAATGGTGATTGGATCGATAGGAATATAAAGCAATTCTTTCGAAGCACGGTTAATTGAATAGGAAAGGCCGCGGTCGCTGATCTTCATGGTTGCGGCAGGATACAAGGAGGAATCGATCACAAATCCATACGCGGAGGTTGCAAGCGCCAATGGTTGTACCATCAGTCCTGCAAGTATACCGAGGTAACGGAGAATGATGGGCGTAATCAACAGATTGATACCAATGGAGATGGCACTCAGGATGCTAAAGAACACAGAAAGGACAGCTGTACGTGCTTCACGCTCGGGATAGGTACCTTCGATAATACGCATAAACTGAAACTCGACCATAGGTGACACTAACTGCGCGACCATCAGCGCGGTGGCGATTAAAATTAAATAGCGACTTTTGGTTAGTATCTGCCATCGATGTTTTAGATGACGAGGTTTGTGCGTCTCGGTCGTGCTTGAATAAAGTTGTAGTCGTCCCATCAACCAGGTGAGTCCAAAAATCACAGCAATGATTAGCGCCGCGATTAATAACAGGTCGTGCGTCTCTACAGGGGTATAGCTGATAAGCAGCGCGGCTACGCCACCACCCGCCACACCACCGACCAGGCCACCGGTACCGACTAAACCATACCAGCGTTTACCTTCTTCGGTGCTGTAGATGCTATCGGTTAGACTCCAGAATTGTTCCACCAGAATAACCGCCAGAATATCGACAAAGATGTAAAACGCGATCGGGATGACCGTGCTGGTGCTCATCAATAGGATGATCCGGAAAAACACCAATAGCGAGATGAATAATACACAGCTGCCAAGTACTACCTGCAGGCGGCTATATCGATTCAAAATATGGTGATAGAAAATGATCCCCCCAAGCAGGGCCAGAGCAGAACCTATCCATACATAGGGCAGGGCAGCAGTACCATGTGTCTCCAGGATGAGCGAGCGGCTGGCCGGTTTAAGATGGTACAAGGCCATGATAATCAAAAAGAAATTAGTAAATAATACGGCGGCTCGAAGGAACGGATGGGCGTGAATCGTTGTCACATTATTATCTTTCTGTTGATTCGTCATCTGGGGAAAATATGCTCTAGATCATTGAGATTCGTGATTTATGGGCCCATACTAAATAAGATAAGTTGTTATTAAAAGCAGGATGTATCGCATTATGCATAGAAATCAGTTGATAAAACAGTTGGTTGCTTTATTCGCATTCACCGTGATGGCGAACGGCGCGATCGCCGGCGATGGCTACCCACGCCTGGCTGAAAGTGTCGATCCCCAGCTTCAGAAAGGCTTAACGCAGACAATCAACAAGTTAGGTATGGCTAAAGCTGTGCGCAATGGTACATTGAGTGTGGCCCTTGTGGATATTACCGACCTCAATCAGCCACGTCTGGCCACCGTTAATGGTAACCAGATGATGTATGCTGCCAGCTTGCCTAAAATTGCCATCTTGTTAGGTGCTTTTGAGCGTATCGAGCGTGGTGACATAAAGCTCGATACCAAAACGCATCGACAACTGGTCAAGATGATCCGCAACTCTTCGAATACCGCGGCCACCGCAATGTTAAATAAGGTCGGAAAGCAGTATCTAGCTGATCTTTTGGAATCGCCCCGTTATCGTCTTTATGACCGTGAGCGTCATGGTGGCCTTTGGGTTGGCAAGGAATATGCGCGCTCTGGTGCCTGGAAGCGCGACCCGCTACACAATATTTCCCATGGTGCGACCACCTTTCAGGTTGCCCGTTTTTATTACATGCTCGAGACGGCACAATTGGTGAATCCCGAGTTAAGCAAGAAAATGAAAGCGATCATGGGTAAGCCCGCTATTAACCACAAGTTTGTGCGTGGCCTAAATGAGGCTCGTCCTGGTTCGACTATCTATCGTAAGTCAGGGACCTGGAGAAACTATCATGCTGACAGTGCTATCGTTGAACGTGATGGTCGCCGCTACATTGCAGTGGCATTGGCACAAAGTACCAAAGGTAGTTACTGGCTTAAACGTTTGGTGGTAGCGATGGATGATCTAGTCTTTCGTTCTTCGCCTAAGGTCGCGCTTCTCGATTAAGCGATGCAGCCGCAACGCCAGCGTTTGATGGGCCACCGACGAGTTTTCCTTCAAAACATTCGAACTCACTACAACCAGATAGAATAGTTGATCATCCGCACCGGCGGGTGATTCGACTATGGCCACCGAGTTTAACAGGTTGATTGATGTGCCTTTGTACTTCTCGCATTTTACACCCGGTTCCCGCCGACAGCCATACAAAGAACCTGATTTGAAATACACAGCTGCGTTATCTAACGCGGGGTGTGAAGCGTAACGGATACGCTTTTGTGTTATGTACATTAAACGTTTGATCTCTCGGCTTGAGAAGGTGTCCACCACAATGCCTTGTTCCAGATGTAGTAAAAAGTACATTAGTTCGCGTGTAGTGGCGTAACTGCGCAAACCTGGTACCAGGCGTTTACCCATAGAAGTGAAGAATTTTCCCTGGCGAAGTTTTTTCGGATTAAGTCCGCTCGCTATCACACCGCTCTGCATAATATCGGCGAGTAGTTGGCGGAGTTTGGATTTTGGTGTATTACGAAAAAATGCATTGGCTTCAGAGTCTGATACGGGATAACGTTCACCAAATTCTTTTAGCAACATCGTTTGTTCCATCAGCGTAGATGCCGCGGCATTGGAACTGGCCGACATCATCCAGTCAAGATACGTCCAGAGGTTGGCAGTGTCACCTTCTTTTAGAGGACGGTAAATCATTTTCTTATTATGTGCATTCCAGATCGGTACATCATGGGTGTCATAACGAATAAATTTGTCCGCCACGACCATGCTGTTTCGCAGTATTTGTTCACGTGCGGCAATATCATTTGGGTAGACATCAGCTAGTACCTGAAAAAATGCCGCTGCGACCATCAACTTACCAACGCTGGCAGGGCTGTACTCTCGGCCACCATTGTGTTCGGCATAAAGTGGTTGATCGGGTTGCGTCAGATCAAGGACGCTTAATGTGTACTTGTTTTTGTTTTTACCCAACCAGGCTAGTATATCTTTTTGAAATTGTTTATCGACAGGTGGTAATGTCAGGGAGCTATCGCCTTGAAGGCGAAGATTAACCTGTTCCATTTTTAGTTGTGCACCTTTTTCCAGACGGATGCCCCGAGCTTTGCCTTCTTGAACGAGTCGATAACCCTCTAACCGAGCAATCCCAGTGTGGCTATCACCATCCAGTGGATAGGCATAGCTAGCGCCTGTGTGCAGCAGAAGCAGCACAGCGAATAAGATTGGATAATGGATAGCGTGTATCATTTTATTCATCTGGTATGGCATCCAGGTCGATAGTTTGCTGTGATGTACTGGTTAAGTCTAGATCCAATAAATTCAAATATCGACTACGTTTGGCGCGTTGGCTTAGCAGGTAAGGGCGGACCTGGAACAGCATAAGCTGGTTGTTATAGAAACCAAATTCCACATCCAGCGGGGCTAACTGGTTTTGTGCGTTTAATAATTGAATACGCAGAGGCAGTTCTTTTCCAAGTAATCTTAATTGTTTGATTTCATTACTGGTTAGTACTGCATCGTTGGTGGTGGCCGCTAGTTTTTGTAAGCCACCTTGTGTTGTTGCAACGCGTCGGTAATAGGAGGTGGCTTCGGACAATAACCGCACAGCTCCGGTGTAGGCGTTGATGCGTATTTCCTCTGCTGCCTGCCCATGTACTGCGCCACCCACGCCTTCATTCGCCGCGACTGAATACCAACTGCGTCGCCCGGTCGCTACATCCATGGTCACCATGACGCCTGACTTTTCGACTGGCACCGTGCGCATTAATAAAATAGAGACATAAACGTGCTCGGGTTGATCCATGCGTTGCTGGCGCCAGGCAAAGGATCGTTCAGAGAAGGGCGATGCCCAAACTCTGGCAATTGCATCAAGGACATTCTCAAACCCAACCACGTTGGGCACAGTTAAATTAAGACCCGCCCCAGTAAACCCGGGGAGGTCTTCAAGATTGGTATCGCTACGCACAAACACGGCATAACTTCCATCTGCTCCAAACACTTGTTGCATGTTGTCTTTTAATCGTTGCCGAAAATCTGCGCCTGGGTCTGCCGTGGTGATCCAGTTTCGAAGTTTGCTACGAAATACTTTCTGGGCACGCTGTTGTGCTTGTGGATCATGTTTAAGTGCCTCGATCATTCGATACTGCTGCTTCATCCATGCATAGACAGTTTGGTCCTGGTTTTCCATGTTTTGTTCGAGGAGTTGGCGGAAAACGCCGAAAGGGATGACCAGTCCATCAACCACGGATGAGGGGAAATGATATTTGAGTTCACCAAGATTAGCGGCCTTCGGACCCACAATTCGCCCAGCGTCAGTAGAGCGTAAGCGATCAAGGGAAACAAAATCTCGTAATCCCAGGTTCAGTTTTTCCAGGTTGGGTTTAATTCGAGCTTCCGGGATTGTTGTCTCGCGATTAAAAATATCATCCCAGTGTGGACCATCTTGATCCAGTTGCACAGAACCGGCGGGGCTTACCGCCAGGACGACCCGCTTGTTCTCCCAGGCCTTAAGTTGTGATAACAACGCATGGTCCACCACAACATTTGGTATTCCCAGATTGCTTGCCAGGATCTGAATGTGAGAGAGGGCGTTGCCTTCACCAAGTGTCAGGATACCGGCTACTGGAGGTAGCTCAGCTGTGGTCGCAGGCAGCAGATAGATACCATCACGTTTGAAGTTGGCTACATCAGATTGATTAGTCGGTAGTCGCAGTATCCCCCGTGCAAGCCCGGGATTGAGCGCACGCAGACCTGTCCCGATCTTTTTACCGAATAGTTGATGGCGGAGGCCGGCCTGTTGATTGGCATCCTGCAGTAGCGAATCTACTATCCGTGTGTAAGCCAGTAATGGACCCTCGCGCAATTTTTCATGCACAAATTGATGGGTCAGTGGCTCGATGCGACCAAGGTGTTCAATGCTGTTACTAAAATGAAACTGCATCCAGCGATTTGTCCAGGATGGTGCGCGCGCGAGAAAACGTAATTCCTCACGATAAACAGGCAAGTCCAGGTTGGGTACATTTAACCTGGAGAGGCTATCCTGAATCGCTTGCCATTGCCGTCTGGAAATAAGCCCGGCACCGTATAATGATTTGCTCGCGTTTGCCAACCATTTTAACCGTGCGCGACGACTGCGAGAGGGTAATTGCCGCAGTAATTTACTACCAGAGGTAAAAGCAGTGACTTCCAATTTTAAGCTAACATCGAGTGCTGCAACTTTTTGCTGAACATTGTCGATTGTCGCTAGGTTATCACGCAGCAGCATCAGTAGTTCACTGTATATGTTAAAGCTGTGTTCGGCATCATTTTCATGCTTGGTTAGTTGTGCTGCATATGCTTGTAGTTTGCTCGCAAGATCAGCGTTGCGTACATTTTTAGACAAAGCGATGAGCTGATCGGAGACGTTCACTTTGTGGTATAGAGAATCGATAGCTTTGGCCAGCTGTTCATATTCATCTGGTCGATCTAATTTGTAGCTAGTGGTATATTTCCGAATTCGTTGCGCATCCGTTGAGTCGGGTTGAGAATGGATTTTGTTGCGCAGGAACATAAATTTGGGATCGCGTTCTGACAGAGTAGTAGAGAGCTGACGCACCTGAGTTACTGTGGGTGTGGTTTGTCCGTGAGGTAAAAAACGTGTTGCTTCACGCACGACCATGAACTCTTGTTTTACCTTTTTAGGTCCCCCAAGCAAATTTAGTAATAACTGACGTCCGCTTTTATTTTCATCTTCAACTTGTAAGGCACCCCGATAGTGGCGTGCTCCGCGGAATATCCAGCCATCATCGATCTCGATCAGAAATCGTTCTAGTAGAATTTGTTTTAGTGTTTCGTGGTTTTTGTCGGTCCTTACCAATTCAGCCGCATCGATCCCGGCCAACACATTCGCAACATTATATCCAGCCTCACGCAGTAGCCGTGTATATTCATTCCATTCACCATGTTGCCTGCCTCCGCCGTGTTTTGCGCACGCATAAGGTTTGGGTGGTAAAATGCTGCCATCTTTACAGAACCAGCGAATGCGTTTGAACGGACCTTTCTCTGAGGCTTTCATTTCTTGCAGCCAGTTAGAATACATTTGTGTATCTGACGTGCTCTGCGCCATCGTTAGCGTGCCACAGGATAGAAGCACGATCACCAATACTGACTTCGAGATTGCTATAAAAATATTGAATTCCTTTTGTGGCTTAAGAAAACCCGACGTCTCCGCTCTTTGTAAGGATCAGGCTGTGACTTAAGAATAGGTATACTCTATATATAGAGTGTTGATCCAGGACAAATGCGCCGTATTCAGGTGATTATTTTTCACCAGATAGTGGTGCTTTTTATCGCGACAATTGAGCAGTTGTCGATATTTTATCCAGTATTTTTTATATAGTTAAGGTAGACTAGTTCAACTCAGAACGGGATTGGTTTTTTGACTAAATCGCGCCTAGTACCGAACGAGCTTCTACAAGCACCTCTCATCCGGATATCGCTCAGATCCGGAGCAACGAACGACTCTCATTTGATTTCTCAATTCCATTGTTGCCTTCATTTTGGGGTCTGCCATGTATCGTGAGTTTTTCAGGCTTGACGATTATCCCTTCCGCTTAACCGCGGATGCACGTTATTTTTACATGGGCAAGGGGCATATGCAGGCGAAGGCCTATCTAAAATATATCCTGCACATCCGTGATGGCGTTGCGGTGATTACCGGTGATCCTGGCGTGGGCAAGACTGTCTTGCTCGAGGATGTCCTCGCCTATCTGGAAGATGATATTGTGGTGGCACACATTAAACAGACCCAGCTCACTACTACCGAATTTCTGCTTGCCGTCTGTTTACAGTTCGGACTCGTCCCGGAGAAAATCAATAAAACCACGCTACTCAATGAAATTCAGCGATTTTGCTTACGGCAGCACTTTAAAATGAAGACAGTGCTGTTGATCGTCGACGAAGCGCACAACTTGAGAGTCGATACTCTTGAAGAATTACGCATGTTGGCCAATCTGGAAAAATTTGGCCGCAAGTTGTTGCAGGTGGTACTGGTAGGACAGCCATCTCTTAATCATATATTGTCATCGCATCGCAAAGATGCGTTATCCCAGATGGTCCGCTTTAGTTGCCATATTGAGCCACTGAACATTAAAGAGGTGGGCGAATATATCGATCATCGGCTGGCAGTGGCGAGTAACGGCCGTTATTCGTTATCGTTTCCCAGGGACGCATTACCATCCATCATGTGTTATACCGGTGGCGTGCCGCGCCTGGTGAATATATTGTGCGACACGATGTTAATTGGCGCCTGTCTGCAAGGGCTTCCGTATATCGATGCAAGTTGCTTCCATGGTGCTATCAAGAAACTGGGCTGGCCGGTCTATTTAAAACGCGCTAGTGATATGCCTAAACCCATTGCCACGGATAATTTTGTCCAGCAACGTCCCGTCCCTATCCTGGTGGTGCGTCAATCAGGTGAGATCGTGGGTGAGTATCTGTTAAACAGAGAACGGATGTTTATCGGGCGTAAGGAAGACCAGGATATTACGCTGAATGACCGCAAGGTCAGTCGCAAGCATGCACAGATTGTGAATATTGATGGTCGTTATTTTCTTCAGGATTTGAACAGTACCAATGGTATCTATGCGCGCTCTGAGTCGGTGAAGTGGCATGCATTGACTGACAATGATCGAATTAAGATTGGTGATTGTGTCATTGAATACCAGGAAAGCATGAGCAAGGAAGACGCTGAACAGCCACATGAATCTCAAAAGAAATTGCAAAATAGCTCAATAGCTTAATCGTGGTCTGTCCCACATAATAATGCAAGACGAAAATAAAATTTCTCCTTCACCAGAACAAGATACGGCAACTGATACTGCTTCAGCCGCTGGCTTGCCGGATGCGCCAGTCGAGGTGGAAGAAGAATTACGGCGCGAGGGAATCGATCCCGATCGATTATCCATCTTTCATTTTGGTTCTCCCTCCGAGCTATTGCGGCATCCCACCGCTCCCTGGCTTAAGCGCATGAGCCTGGGTTTTTTATTTTGGCTAATCGTACATGGGCTGCAATGGTCGGGCGTTGTTCTTGCGGAATGGTTGCTGGCCGGCCTGTCTCTATTGATTGGTTTGATTATTCTACAGGCGGCCTGTGAAGCCCTGGTCACGGCCAGCGTTCGACTGGCTGCGCGATTGAAATGGGATCATTATGTGGCGGGCACGGTGGCAGAAATACTTTCGACGTTGCCCGAATTGGTGGTCATCGCTTTTGTCGTCTCGGTCAGTCCGCTCACTGCCTTTGTTATTGCACTGATCACCATTTACAACAATGCGCTGGTGTTTAGTCTGTATTCTTATTTTTTACCCAAGGATCGACAGGGCAAGTTTCTGATGCCTAAACCCATTACTGAAGCGGGTACGCAAATATTGACCGCAGGCGCAGCGATGGGTTTGATCCTGGGTTTGGTGATGCTGGCCTTTTCGTCTAATGCCCATCCCAAAACCAGTTTTGACACTATCGATTTGGTCATTATCAGCATAATCCTGTTCACGATCTTTGGTGTGTATGTGTATAAATTAGTTGTGAATTATGCACAGGAGGAGCAGGAGGTGCGTGAAACTCTGGATTTATCAGCAAAGGAAGTAGAACAACGCGTGGCGCTGGTCTATAAAAATATTAATATAAGTCCTTTGCCGATTATTGCCTTGTTGTTGCTGGCGGGCGTGAGTGGTGCCCTGGTAGGTGGGGCACAGGTAGCGGTTTTTGCCGAAGTCGCGATCAAAGATCTGGGATTAAATGATATCCTGACCGCCCTTATTCTGGCGGGATTTGCCGGCATGAGTGAATACGTCATTCTCTGGAAGTCTCATCGTAAAAAGGAGTATGGCATTGCTCTGGCCAATGCCTTCGGTGGCATTACCCAGGTGATGTTTCTGGTACTGCCGTTCACGCTACTGAGTATTGCTATCTATCAGGGATTTGTGATGCCGGATCATTCTGGCTTACCCATTCACTTTACGCTGTCGAATATCTTCCTGTTGATATTCCTGTTTCCCACCTTCTTCGTGCTGGTTGAACTGATTGAAGAAGATCATACTTTGGGAATACTGGATACTACGATCATGACCGCGATTATTTTGCTGCTCATTTTGTTACTTGTGACTTATGGGACAGTGAGTGCCGCGGGATCGGGATGAGGGAAAAATGGGTTCTGATCCCGTTTAATCGCTTTAATTACTGTGGATGTGCAGTATATTTAGTTAGTCTGATCCTCTACTTAGCGAGAAGTAATATGGAATCAATTACCCGATCTGCCTTCATTCTATTTATTACATGCTTTTTCTTAACCATTACCACCGTCGCCACTGCTGACAACGTTAAAATCACACCCCTGGGTAGTCATGAGGGTGAGTTTTGTGGTCGCGATCGGGCGCTTATCCTGGAAGATCCCACAGGGACACGCTTGCTTTATGATGCTGGGCGTACCGTAATGGGGGCGGTGGATAAACGCCTGGCTAAGATCGATGTGGTGCTGGTCAGTCATATGCACGGTGATCATGTCGGCAATCAACACATTAAAAAGATCAATGCGGGCACTTGTGCCAGCCCCGATACCTCGGTCAATGACCTGCCTAATACCAATAGTGTGAATATTGCCCTGGCGAAGCAGGCGAAGATTGTGACCGGCAGTGAGATGCCGAAGTTTTTTGCTAGCAAGTTAAAGAACCTGGGTGGTAATCCTAAGGATGCACAATTGGTGCGTTTTGGTGGTTCGCTGACGATTGGTGGGGTGACCATCACCACGGTGCCCGCAGTCCATTCTAATGGCATTGCTGGTCACATGATTGGCGGTGAACTGGGCGAGATGTTAAATGCCGCTGGCTTAACCGCCTATGCCGGTCCGCCCACCGGCTATGTGCTGACCTTTAGTAATGGCCTGGTGGTGTATCTTTCCGGGGATACCGGTATCACCGCGGAGCAGGATAGCGTGGTGCGTCAGCACTACGGGGCAAAACTGGCGGTGATGAATATTGGTGATACCTATACCACCGGTCCACGTGAAGCGGCCTTTGTGGTGAATGAGTTGGTTAAACCGAACAGTGTGATCGCTTCGCATGCGAATGAAGCCGCAACCAAAGGCGGCAAGCTCATCCCCGGTACCCGTACCGATACCTTTATTAAAGCTACCAACGTCCCCGTGCATTTACCCCTGAGTGGACGGACAATGAGTTTTGATGCGCAAGGCAACTGTGTGGCGGGTTGTTGACCATATTAAAATACGCCGCGAGTCGCTTTAGCGATGTTGAAGTGTGGTGTTTGAGTGAAGAGGGGGTTTATACTTACTCGACCGAATGAGC
>Ga0316205_10003016_pt1 | contig 16444 bp, 21 predicted proteins | sample 3monthpyrite_MG_FD_204941 | JGI IMG/M metagenome (GOLD analysis project Ga0316205, IMG submission 204941) | Microbial mat bacterial communities from mineral coupon in-situ incubated in ocean water Damariscotta River, Maine, United States -... | ecosystem: Environmental > Aquatic > Marine >... | reverse complement strand
ATTACTAAAAGCACATAACAAGCCAATCAACCCGGACTCCGCAAACTGTCACGGCCATTGCTATCGCAATGCCCCCGCCAGTTTGCTCCGCCGGTTATCGGGACGTTAGAGCAATACAGGAATAATAATGACAAAAAATGAACTCATATGGATATTAATCAGGTTCTCAGGAATATTCTTCATATTCCAAGCATTAATGATTCTCCCTAGCCTAGCTGGGCTAATTGGGTGGTTAGTTCATCTTGGGCCTGATCTACAAGCAACATTGGGCACAGAAATATCAACAAAAAGTACATACGCTCAGCTAACCGGTGCTGGCTTTAAGTTTATATTTTATTTCCTTATAGGTTTGTATTTACTTAAAAAAGGCAAGTGGGTACATAATCTAATACGTATACCAACATGAATGCTCTAACAAGAAATTCAACGTGGACTCCGGTGCTGACGCACCTCCGCCAGTTAATTAGGCGTTATGCACTATAAAACTATAAGGAAATAGTGTGCCTAATTACTCTTATTCTTGTCCGGTATGCGAATCAACAGTAATCAAGGGTGCTGATAGTTGCTCAAAATGTGGCTGCCCAGCTATCACTACTTTAAAAGAATTAAATTGGTTGCAAGAAAGCTGGAAAAATTCAAATAAAAAAAAGCCAATTGATAAATACAACAATCCATATCATTCTTATACATACACAAATAAAGATATATGGACACTTGTTAGTTGCTACTTATTAACATCAGTATTAATTTATTCAATGACACTTTTTTTACTTTCTAATACGTTTAGTCCTCATGTTTTTGTTGGAGATGAAACGGCATTAACTATATTCAGAGTCATTTTAATTGTTATACTTATTTCACCAGCATTATTAACATACATGTATAGTAAAAAAATAAAAAACCTGCATAACAAGCAGTTCAACCCGGACTCCGGTGCTGACGCACGTCCGCCCGTTAACTGAGCGTTATGAGTATATAATGTTGACATACTAAATATAATATATATACTTTATATGGTATGTGGGAGATATATGAACATAGGCGTATTTCTAAGCAATTGAACTCTATTCCAGCCGATGTACTAAAAAGGTACGAAAAGTGGAAAGACATTGTTTCCGTATCTGGCCCTCAAGGTCTTCGAAAAATCAAAGGCTTACATGATGAATCATTGAGTGGGGACTGGAAAGGCCACCGATCTTCGCGTTTAAACCAGCAATACAGGGTTATCTACAAAGTAGAAAAGGATAAAATACTTATACAAGTAGTTAATATCACACCTCACGACTATCGGAGGAAATAGCATGAAAAATTACCGCAAAGCTAAAAAGCAAATAGATGTATCGGTTGGTGAATCTGTCAAGATATTGAGAGAATTACAAGAACTCAGTCAAAATGATTTAGCAAAGTTAACAGGTATACCTCAATCAACTATATCAGCCATTGAAAATGATAGGGTTCAACTCGGTGTAGAAAGAGCAAAAGTATTTGCTAGAGCACTTCAATGTCATCCAGCGGTCCTAGTTTTTCCAGGCTGGAATATCGAGCATGAATCAGCCGCATAAAAAGTGATATACGGACCGAAGGGTCCATATATCACACTGTTATGTGTAAAAGAACATGAACAAGAAATTTTATAAATCCAAAGAAGAGATTAAACCTATTGCAGTTGGTTATGGTGCTTGCATGGCAACAGACCATATTACTGTAGAAGGCAAAAAAATTGGTTATATGTATAGAGAAGAACCATCAGAAAGCATGGCAGCAGATAATGGCTGGCGTTTCTTTTCAGGTGAAGAAAGTCAAGAATATGTAGATAATGCAGACAACTCATGTTTTTATGACACAAATACAATTGCAAACTATGATGAATCAATTACACCATATTTAGAGGCTCCTATTGGGAGTGCATTTGCAAAAAATGAAAATGGAGAGTTCATTGAGGATAGTTAAATCAATATCACATAACAAGTCGTTCAAAACCGCATGGCTTCCAGCCCTGCTCGGACCTACGCTGCTACGCAGCTCCGGCCGTTTAACTCTGCGTTAGCAATGGAAAAAGAAATAAAAAATAAAATATTACCCATAATAATATTCATCATGGTTATTGTTATTTCATTTCCAATATTACAATTGCTATATGAGCATTATTTTTTAGGCTTACTAATTACTGCGGGAATTTTATTATTATTTATAGGCTTTCCCTCACGCGGCTGGTTTGGGAATATTAATCGTCCTTCACTCTATGGGGCGCAGTTGTCTGTTATATTAGTATTTATCGTAAATAATTTATGAACATAAACAATCAACTGCTAACAAGAAATTTAACATGGACTCCGGTGCTGACGCACCTCCGCCAGTTAATTAGGCGTTAGTGTCTGCTTTTACAGGATTTAACCAGGTCCGAAAGACCGCTTCTGGCCGATAGCGGCCGTCTACTTTGAAATATCGAAATAGCTCTTTGGGCACTGAACTGTCGCCTATGTCAGTCGTTGTGTAAGTCAGTAATAGGTAGCAAGAGGAATCATGGGAAAGGCCGCAGACGCTGGGTATATTCCTCCGTGAACCTAGAGTATCCATTTGTCGACCAAACCATGGTCTGGACTCACGATAGACGTGCAAAAAACCTTTCATATTATTCAATACGTTAGCAGCTGAATATATTTTCACAAATTTATCACAGCGCACCTCTATGCTAGATATCATGTCAATTATCCTGAGCAAGGTAGGAGAGGAATCGCATGAGATATTTAGTTGTAATCATGGCATTACTATATGCTGCGGCCAGCTCCGCACAAAGCGCTAGCCATGTCAGCGAACTGGGGTCTACCCTTGAAGCTGTGGATCGGAAGATGATCGAGCTGTTACAGTTGCGTGACGATCAGATCGATGGATACCTCATTGTCATACGTACCCAGCGAAAAGCATTGGGTGTACTATCCGATTCTCAATGGCGGAAACAACTGGAGCTGTATAAAGGTACTATAGATATGTTGAGAACAGTGCTGAATAAAACCCAGCTGGCGAAGTTCTCTGCCTACCTCGGTTGTTTGATAGTGGAACGTAATTACGATACGCACTTGGACATGGAAACTAAAGGGATCGGCAAGACAAATCAAGAACCGTCATCAGTCAGGCTTGCCCCGAGAAATAATGTTCGAACGCAAGCTTATCGCTTGTCGCCAGAACCATGAATGGTTGGAAATGCAGCATCGAAGAAGTCGCTAACAGCGATAAGTGATTTGTTAGACGGGATTGTTAAGGACGCTATCGAATAATAGTAGGAGCGGTCCCTGGCCGCGAAAAATAATAAATTCTCAGCCAGGGATCGCTCCTACATAATGAATTAAATTTATGATTCTCTGGCCACTGCGCGGTAGCCGATGTCTTTGCGATAAAACACACCGTCCCACTGAATTTTTTCCGAGAGTGCATAGGCATTCTTTTGTGCTTCAGTGACATTGGCACCTAGTGCGACTGCACATAACACTCTTCCGCCAGCAGTAACAACATTGCCATTTTTTTCGCCAGTGCCTGCATGGAATACTTTTTCGTCAGTAGAACCTGGTGCTGGCAGGCCGCTTATGATGTCACCTTTTTTATAATCATCAGGGTAACCACCCGCCGCTAACACAACGCCAAGTGAAGCACGTGGATCCCATTCTGCGGAAACGGTATCGAGGTTTTTAGCGATGGCAGCCAGACATAAATCAGCCAGATTTGATTTCAGGCGCATCATAATGGGTTGCGTTTCCGGGTCACCAAAGCGGCAATTAAATTCCAGCACCTTAGGTGTACCATCAGGTGCGATCATGATACCTGCATAAAGAAACCCGGTGTAGGGATGCCCTTCAGCAGCCATGCCTTTAACGGTGGGTTCAATGACTTCTTTCATAATACGCTGGTGCATTTCTGGTGTAACAGCAGGTGCTGGGGAGTATGCGCCCATACCACCGGTATTAGGGCCTTTATCGTCCTCATCACGGGCTTTATGGTCTTGAGAGGTTGCCAGAGGCAGGATATGCTCGCCGTCTGCCATGACAATAAAGCTCGCTTCTTCACCCTGTAGAAATTCTTCTACCACAACCCGGTGTCCGGCCTCGCCAAAAGCATTACCAGCAAGCATGTCTTTGATCGCGTCACAGGCTTCTTGTTTTGTTTGGGCAACGATGACGCCTTTGCCTGCCGCAAGCCCATCGGCTTTAACGACAATGGGGGAGCCCATTTTTTCTACATACCGAATGGCGGGTTCTATTTCAGTGAATGTATCGTATGTAGCGGTAGGGATATTATGGCGAGCGAGAAAATCTTTGCTAAATGTTTTGGAGCCTTCAAGCTGAGCTGATGCCTGGGTTGGACCAAAGATAGCCAGATTTTTTTTCTGAAATAAATCAACCACACCCAGAACTAAAGGAACTTCAGGCCCGACAATGGTCAGGTCGATGTTATGTTCAGTAGCAAATGATGCAAGCTGTTCAATATCTTCAACATTGATGGCTACATTTTCAAGCTTCGGTTCCAGTGCTGTGCCGGCATTACCGGGTGCAACATAAACGGTTTCAACAGAACTGGCTTGAGCAACTTTCCACGCAAGAGCATGCTCTCGACCACCACCACCTATGATGAGTACATTCATTGTTTAACCTTTTTAATTAATGTCTAAAGTGACGCATGCCGGTGAAAACCATTGCAATATCATGTTCATTAGCTGCTTCAATAACTTCGTCGTCACGCATGGATCCACCGGGTTGGATAACAGCTGTTACGCCTACTTTAGCAGCCGAGTCGAGGCCGTCGCGGAAAGGGAAGAAAGCATCCGATGCCATGACGGAGCCTTTTACTTCCAGATCAGCGTCAGCGGCTTTTATGGCTGCAATACGCGCACTGTATACACGACTCATTTGACCCGCGCCGACACCGATTGTCATACCGTCTTTACAATAAACAATCGCATTGGATTTAACAAACTTGGCTATTTTCCATGAGAAGAGTAAGTCTTGCATTTGCTGGTCAGATGGAGCCCGTTTGGTAACAACCTTGAGATCAGATTGACTGACCATACCCTGATCACGGTCCTGAACGAGCAGGCCACCATTGACGCGTTTAAAGTCAAAGTCGGCACTACGTTCTTCGTTCCATTGGCCACAAGCTAGAACGCGGACGTTTTTCTTGGCAGCCAGTAAAGGTAGTGCATCATCGTTAATTGACGGTGCGATAATGACTTCAACGAATTGTCGATCAACGATGGTTTTTGCTGTGATCGCATCGAGTGGCTGGTTAAATGCGATGATGCCGCCAAATGCAGAAGTGGGGTCAGTCAGATAAGCGCGTTCATAAGCTTCAAGAATATTTGCGCCTATAGCAACACCACAAGGGTTGGCATGTTTAACAATGACACAAGCTGGCACATCAAATTGTTTGACGCATTCCAGTGCAGCATCGGTGTCAGCGATATTGTTATATGACAGTTCTTTACCTTGAACCTGATCAGCGGTCGCAACGCAGGCCTCAGCAGGATTATGTTCACGGTAAAACGCAGCTAGTTGATGAGGATTTTCACCGTAGCGCATTTCTTGAGTTTTAATATATTGACTATTAAAAGTACGAGGGAAGTTACCTAGTGCACCATCATCTTTATATTTACCCAGATAGTTGGCAATAGCACCATCATAATGAGCGGTATGTTCATAGACTTTTATAGCCAGGTTGAATCGTGTTGCATCAGAAACTGCACCTTCATTGTTTTGCATTTCTTCGAGCGTGTTTTGGTAATCGCTCGCGTTGACAATAACGGTGACAGAAGGATGATTCTTTGCCGCAGCGCGTAACATAGTTGGTCCACCGATATCGATATTTTCGATGGCGAGTGGCAAATCACAGTTTGGTTTGGCAATAGTTTGCTCAAATGGATAGAGATTGACCACAACCATATCAATAGGTGGGATATCATGATCAATCATAACCTGATCATCTGTGCCGCGTCTGCCAAGTAGGCCTCCGTGTATTTTAGGGTGCAGAGTTTTAACGCGGCCATCCATCATTTCAGGGAAACCTGTGTAATCAGAAACCTCGATAACAGGAATATTGTTGTCAGATAATAGTTTGGCTGTCCCGCCGGTAGATAGAATCTCAATATCCATTGCCTGAAGTTGCTGTGCAAATTCAATAATGCCGGTTTTATCGGAAACACTGATTAGGGCGCGTTGGATGCGACTCATATTCAACCTCGTTTAACTGGGATAGTGTGGAAGATACTCGCCAGCAGGCGAACATCAAAAAAGTTTACGGTTATATATTATGTTGCTGCAGTTTTTTGCGTAATGTGCTGCGATTTAATCCAAGCATTTCGGCAGCACGTGTTTGATTACCTCTTACTTCTTGCATAACGCTTTCAAGTAGTGGTTTTTCAACTTCATTAATGACCATGCGATACAAATCATTGGATGTATAACCTTCAAGCTCTTCGAAGTAAATTTTCATCGCAGCTTTAACCTGTTTGGCTAAGGTTAATTGGTTAATATCGATATGTTGTTCGGATCTTTTTTCTAATGATTCTTGAATTCCGGACATGCTCATGCAGCCAGCTCCTCTTTTGCTGCCAATTTCTCGAAAAATTCGTGAGTCATGGCTAATTGTTGTTTTATTGTATCTACTCTGTTGACGGCGTTACGGAATTGAGCACCGCCAGCTTGTCTTTTGCTATACCAGGAAATGTGTTTACGTGCGACACGAACACCTGTGAACTCACCATAAAAATGGTAAAGGTTATCGAGGTGTCCCAACATAATATCGCGAATTTCATTTACGCTGAGTTCGTCCATATGTTCGCCGGTGGCAAGAAAATGTTCGATTTCACGAAAAATCCATGGCCGACCTTGAGCCGCTCTACCAATCATCACGGCATCGGCACCTGTATATTCAAGTACGTATTTGGCTTTTTCCGGGGTGGTGATATCACCATTGGCAATAACTGGGATCTGGATAGACTGTTTTACGTCACGAATGGTGTCGTATTCTGCATCGCCTTTGTATTGGCAGGCACGCGTACGGCCGTGCATGGACAATGCCTGAATGCCGGCTTCCTGGGCAATCCGGGCTACATTGAGGGCGTTACGGTTATCCTTGTCCCAGCCTGTGCGTATTTTAAGGGTAACGGGTATGTCAACTGCATTGACTACAGCTTCCAGAATGTTGTTTACCAGTATTTCGTCTTGTAGAAGAGCAGACCCTGCCATTACCTTGCAAACTTTCTTGGCAGGACAACCCATATTGATATCGATAATCTGTGCGCCATTGTCAGCATTATGTTTGGCCGCTTCGGCCATCATTTGCGGATCGGCTCCAGCAATCTGGACAGACTTGGGCTCGGTTTCGCCATCATGATTGGCGCGGCGTTTCGTTTTTTCACTGCCCCATAATAAACTGTTTGAAGAGACCATTTCAGAGACAGCCATACCTGCACCCAGTTCTCTGCATAGTTGGCGAAAAGGTTGGTCAGTCACACCCGCCATCGGGGCGAGTACAAGATTATTTTTGAGAATGTGATTACCAATCTTCATCTTGTGATATTAAGTAAGAACTCAACCTTTTAAGTTTGTTTAAAATAATGCCCTGAGTTTTGAAAACAGGGTCGGAAATAATACCGTTATTTTTAGTGTCAATAAAGTTAAATTTTTTATTTTAATATATCAGGCAGTTAGAAATGCTTGACAAAATGCATGTTGTCGTTTTGTGAATACTTGTACGGTTTCGGATTAATTTTTAGTAAAAATAGAAAGTTAATCTAGTAAAAATCAAATTGGTATGAACTCACTGGAGTTGAAGGTTTTATGATATCGATAATAACTTCAACGGCTGTTTTTGCGGGCAAGCCTCCAGCAAGATTAATATGCTTCGCTAAATATTCACTGGGTAAGAAGCGGCGCATAGCCGTAACGTTATTATCATGATCTGAGAGCTTGATAGACAGCACAGGATAAGCTTGTGTGTACGCTGCGGTGTTGCTAAAAATAGCTTTAATGCGAAGTTGCTCAGGCTGGTCTTTTATTTTAGTAATCGCGTGTTGCTGGATGACCATGGTTTTTAACCCCTGACTTGCATCATCACGTAATGGAATGTCGCAAGACAATTTTTCACACATACTGATCATTAATTCACGAAAACTTTCCTGTTTGGCAATATCTTCACGTTTGATGTAAATAACCTGAAAAGCAAGCATTAGGGTTAATATAATGATGCCCGCTAACCATAAGCCAGATTTGCTTCCTGATTTGTCTGTCATGACGATTTCCAGTTCGTCACGTAAGACGCTAGGTGTGTCGTCAATTTGAGGGTTAAATAGCTTGCTGTTGTCAGCTTTCAATTCGAGCGTAATATCAATGTTTTCATTTGATGTTGTAACCGGCTCGATCGGATCGTCTGTCGCTTTAGATGTATCTTCTATGCCATCAAATAAATCGTCAATTCGCCGTTTAGGGTCGGAAGCAGGCTCGCTTTTCTTTTCTTCATCAGTGGGTGCAGGTTGACTAAATAAAGCGGCCAGAACAGATGGCTCGTCATCTTCTTCAGTGTTGTTAGTATCAAAGAAGCCCGAAGTTTCATTGCTTTCTTGTGGCTTTTCTACCGGGGCTATTATCTCTTCTAGTGGGAATTCTTCATTGTCCTGGTAGACCTCGGGTGGATTATCTGAGCCTTCGAGCTCTTCATTAAATGCATCGATATCATCTTCGCTAAATACCAGCTCGTGCTCGACCTCTTCTTCCGCATGATCCTGATGTTCAGGAAGGTTGTCTTTCCAGTCTTCCTCGAGATTCCCCAAGGCATCAAAAATGGTTGAACAAAATCCGCAGCGCACCTGTCCGTGAGCCATTTTGAGCTGTTCGGTCGTAATTCTGAAAACGCTGGAGCATTCTGGACAAATAGTGTGCATGATGAACAGGTTACCAGAGCTTTTTGAGAAACGTAAACGTTTTTACGTTCTAATTCCTTCTAAACGCGTCCAGTCATCCTTGAAAACCGCGTCGCTCATATCAAACCATTGTTGATAGTGTTGCCTGACTTCTTCTGCTTGATCGTGAAGAATGCCAGACAAAATTAACTGTCCACCTGGGCGTATGTGTTGCGCTAGTGTTTCAGCAAGTGATTTTAAAGGCCCAGCAAGAATGTTGGCAACGCACACATCAGCCTGTATGGAGGGGAGCTCATTGGGTAGATAAGCTGTTATTTGTTTCTCTACGTGATTCTTACTGGCATTATCGAGAGTGGCTGTTAGTGCTTGAGGATCATTATCAACACAGTGGGCAGATTCTGCTCCTAATAATAAAGCAGCAATTGCCAGAATCCCTGATCCGCAGCCGTAATCAAGAATGGCTGTATTGTCTAGCGATTGGCCATCTAACCACTCCAGGCATAAAGCCGTAGTCGGGTGAGTTCCTGTGCCAAAAGCCAGGCCAGGATCAAGCCGCATGTTCACCGCATCAGGTTCGGGTGGCTCAAAACCCTCAGGGCAAACCCATAGCCTATTACCGAAGGACATGGGTTGAAAATGTTCCATCCACGCACGTGTCCACTGCTGATCTTCAAGTTCGGTTTGTTGTAACGTTGGGAGTTCATTTACACCTAAGAAGTTTTTGATGCTGGATATTGCTATTTCAATATCTGCATCGGCTTCAAATAAGCCAGTAATACAGACTTTATCCCATATGGGGGTTTCGCCGGGGCCAGGTTCAAGGATGGGTTGGTCGGCGTTGTCAGCGGCGGTTACAGAAAGTGCGCCAGCATCCATCATGGCATCTTCTACTTGTTCAAATTGCTTTGAGTTAGTTTCTAAGGTGAGCTGGATCCAGGGCATAAGGCTGTGCTTTTTTTGAAAAGATTAATTTAACGCAGGGATGAAGGGAGGTAAAGGGTATGTTTTAATCATTTGTCCTGATATGTGTTTATACCTCAAAGGGTCAGGGTGAATCCCGGCCCTTTGAGTTGAATGACTTTATTTAGGTAATAAAGAATTATCTAGAACAATGCCACTATAAGCCTAGTTTTTTCTCAAGATAATGAATATTCGCACCACCCGCCTGAAAAGCCGCATCATCTATAATACGTTGCTGTAATGGGATATTGGTTTTGATGCCTTCAATATAAATTTCCAGTAAAGCCGTGCGCATGCGACTAATAGCAATTTCACGCGTATTACCATGAGCAATGATTTTGCCGATCATGGAATCATAGTGTGGGGGCACTCTGTAATTGTCATAGATATGGGTGTCCATGCGGATACCGGGGCCACCCGGAGCATGAAACTCGGTGATTGTGCCGGGGCATGGCATAAACGTGTCAGGGTCTTCTGCGTTGATGCGGCACTCAATAGCATGACCATTGATTTTTATGTCGTCCTGCTTGTATGAGAGCGGTTCACCACTGGCAATGAGTAGCTGTTCGCGGATAATATCAACACCTGTAATCATTTCAGTCACGGGGTGTTCAACCTGTACACGGGTATTCATTTCGATGAAATAGAATTCACCATTTTCATACAAGAATTCAAATGTACCGGCACCGCGATAACCAATGTTTTTACAGGCATCAGCGCAAACTTTGCCTATTTTTTTTCGCATTTTTTCAGTGATGCCAGGTGCAGGCGCTTCTTCTACCACTTTTTGATGACGTCGTTGCATTGAACAGTCGCGCTCGGCTAGATGGATTGCATTGCCGTGGGTATCGGATAGAATCTGAACCTCAACATGACGAGGTGTTTCAAGAAATTTTTCCATGTATACCACATCATTAGCAAATGCTGCGGCAGCTTCGCTTTTGGTTAATGAGATAGCATTTAATAAATTAGATTCACTGTGAACAACACGCATGCCGCGCCCGCCACCGCCACCAGATGCTTTAATGATAATAGGATAGCCAATGTCTTTGGCTAGTTTTATATTAAGACTGGCATCATCTGTGAGTGGGCCGTCACTACCTGGCACACAAGGAACCCCTGCTTTTTTCATCGCTTTTATGGCGGCAACCTTGTCACCCATCATACGAATGGTTTCGGCCTTTGGACCAATGAATGCAAAGCCACTTTGTTCAACACGCTCGGCAAAATCGGCATTTTCAGATAAAAAACCATATCCTGGGTGTATGCCAACAGCATCTGTGACTTCAGCAGCGCTGATCAGTGCAGGTATGTTTAGGTAGCTTTCAGTTGAAGGAGGTGGGCCAATACAAACAGCTTCGTCAGCAAGTAATACATGTTTTAATTCACGGTCAGCGGTGGAATGTACCGCAACGGTTTTGATGCCCAGTTCTGAGCATGCACGTAAAATACGTAGTGCAATTTCGCCTCGGTTGGCGATAACTATCTTATCCATCATGGGTCAGGATCACTCTAGTAATATGTGTTAATGATGTTAAATTATTCGATGATAACGAGTGGTTGGCCGAATTCTACTGGCTCGCCATTTTCAAGAAGTATGGCTTTGACAACACCACTCTTGTCAGCATCGATTTGATTAAACATTTTCATTGCTTCAATGATACACAGAGTGTCACCAACGCTTACGTTTTGGCCTACTTCAACAAAAGCAGGCACAGACGGTGAAGATGCTCGATAAAAGGTTCCAACCATAGGTGAAGTAACCGCATGGCCGTCAGGTATTGAAGGCTCATCGTTTTCAGTCGCTACAGGGGTAGGGGCAGCGACAGGTTGTGCAGGAGCCGCAACAGGGGCAGGCATGGCAGTAACAACCTGATTGCCATGGCGACTGATACGTAAAGATTCTTCACCTTCTTTGATTTCGATTTCAGCGATACCGGACTCTTCCAGTAACTCAATCAATTTTTTTATTTTTCGAATGTCCATTTTTATTCCTGTAAAGAAACCTGGGGGTTATTTAAATAGTTTTTTCAGGGCTGCCTGCAATGCAAGATCATAACCCTGTGCTCCGAATCCACTGATGACACCATCAGCAATATCAGAGAAGTACGAATGTTTTCGAAATTCTTCGCGTTTATAGACGTTTGATAGGTGAACTTCGATAAAAGGTATGTTTACACCTAAAATAGCATCTCTAATTGCCACGCTCGTATGCGTAAAGGCGGCAGGGTTAATAATGATGTAATCAATTGCATCGATAGCCGCTTTATGAATCCGTTCAACTAAAGTATGTTCAGCATTAGCTTGAAAAGATTCCAGCTGATGACCGTCTGCTTCTGCTTGTTCAGAGAGGTTGTTCATAATGGCATCCAGAGTGTCATTACCATAGATCTCTGGTTCACGAGATCCCAGGAGATTCAGGTTAGGTCCGTTCAATACAAGGATTTTAGCCATAATAAAGTCTCAAAAAAGTGATAAAGTCGTCAAAATATGCTTATTTGGTTGGCAAAATAGGGTATTTTGCTGCTAAATGCCATTTTGACACTCTAAGGCGTGATTTTGCACCAAACAAATAGGCATGTCCAATAAAAATTAGTTATTTTGGCGCAGTTCGAGGGAGATCGAGGCAAAATACAGGTAAAAGTCAAAAGATTAAGACAGTAGAAGGGTTCCAGGCTAGTCTGTTATCAGTTTTACAATAGTGGTTTGATTTGTTCTTCTATGTCCTTAAAACTTAATTCGCGCTTGCCGACAAAACGAATAATACCATTTCGATCGATAATCAAACTATAAGGTAATTGCCCAAAGCGGTTACCGTATTCAGCGCTGATTTTTAGCGCCGTACTATTACCCATGAGGGTAGGATAGTTAACACCTAGACCATCAGTGTAATCTTCAACTGCATCTTTCTCATCAATAGCTACCCCCACTACTTGAAAGCCTTGTTTGCCAAAAGTGTCTTGCAGCGTTATAAAAGCGGGGATTTCTCGACGACAAGGTGGACACCAGGTTGCCCAAAAATTTAATAAAATAACTTTGCCATCCCACTCTTTAATATGGCGTGTTTTGCCTTGAAGATCAGGCAAGCTAAAAACAGGGCGTTTTTCATTTAGAACAGAAATTTTCTTGGCTTTTTGGGTTTCTGTTTTTGTGCTGGTTGTTTCAGCAGGTTTAGTGTTTTGTGTGTACTGGTAAGCCGCGAAACCAGCGCCCAGACTGACTATCGCCAGAATGCTTGTCAAAATACTTTTATTCATAAGAAGTTTGCTAAATAAATGGTTTAGTTAAAAGACTTGTTTACACGATTTAAAAATTCATCAGCTTTCATTAAGCCAAGGACGCGTTGTTTACGTTGTTCTTCACCTTTGGGGTTATAAAACAGAATTGCAGGTGCTGTAATAACGTTAACGTGTTTCAGTAAGGCTTTGTCTTCTGTGTCTTGCAGGGTTATATCTGCTTGTAATAGAACAGTGCCACCAAGTGCTTGTTGAACTTTTTGCTCTGAAAAAACATAGTCGTCGAACAGTTTGCAGTAAGTGCACCAGTCAGCATAGAAGTCGAGCATGACTGTTTTACCGGCAGCATTAGCCGCTTTCAATTCCCGTTCAAAATCAGCAACGGTTTTAACTTTGATAAAAGTCAGGCCGCCTTTGATTACGGATTTTTTACCTTGCGCAAATTCAACATAGGCAGGCTGGTTGCCGTTACTAGCAACAGTCATCACGCTGCCGCTCGATAATAATTTTGATCCATGTAATGGGTCATTAAAATTACGTGCACCGGTTAACCCGCCGAGTAATACGATAATGCCGTATATAAACGCAATTAAGCCTAACCCTTTGAATAGTTTAGCCCAACCTGAGCCGCTTTCTTTGAGTTGCTCGAAAGCACCCATGTAAACGGCCGTTATGATGAATAACATGGCCCATAAGGTCATGAATACAACGCTGCTCAAGACGCGTTCGAGGAATACGATCGCAACGGCGAGTAAGATGATCCCCGCAGCGGCTTTAACGTTATCCAGGTACCAGCATGCGGGAGTAGTTTTCCGCCACCCGCACCCACTATTAATAGAGGTGCGCCCATGCCCATTGCCAGGGTAAACATATAAAGGAAACCAAGCGCCGGACTATTTGATGCGGCTGCACCGGCAATGGTTGCAAGTAAAATGGGGCCGCCACAGGGACCAATAATGAGCGCAGATAATACGCCCATAACAGCGACTCCAATGAGCGAACCGCCTTCTTGTTTGTTGCTGATATCGTTCAGCTTGCTTTGTAATGCACTCGGCATTTGAATGTTATAGAAACCAAACATGGAAAGTGCGAGCAATACAAATAGCCCTGCAAATGCTACGAGTACCCATGGCTTTTGCATTTGTGCAGCTATATTACTGGCTTCACCTGTGAAGCCGAAGATGGCGCCGATTACACCAAACGTAACAGCCATGCTCAGCACGTAAATTAATGATAAGACAAAACCTTTCGTAGCAGTTACTTTATGGCCGTGCCCAACGATGATACTGGAAACGATCGGTATCATTGGATACATGCATGCTGTAAAGGCTAGCAATAAACCCAGGCCGATCAAGCTGATAATAATACTCAGAAGATTATCGCCCTTGAACATGCGGATGAGTTTTTCATCTTCGCTCAGGTTGCTATCGTCAACAGCCGCACCGGCTATACCAGTGGTGACGACACTATCACTGATGGCGCTGGTTTTGGCTGGGTCATAACGGACTGTTTTGAATATAGGTGGGTAACATAGACCGGCTTCTGCGCAGCCCTGATAAACTAATTCGATTTCGGCAGTTTTGCCTTTAAGATCACCTAGGACCGGGATCTGCACGGTAATGTTATTGTGGTAAACCTGAATATTCCCAAAATACTCGTCGTGTTTCGTTTCACCTGCAGGTAATTCAATTTTGCCAAGGCTTACACCTTCAGGCGCATTTTTGAGTTTAATCTTGAATTTATCGCGGTACATGTAGTATTTGTCTGCGATCATCCAGTGCGCTATCAAGCTTTGCTTGTCACCATTTTTGGTGCTTAGCGCAAAGGCTTGGTCAGGGTCCAGGAATTCTTCTTCTTCCAATCCCATGTTATTGCCAAGGTCAGTAATGGCCTTAATTGGGTCAGCTGCTGCATTGACTGCGGCGCCTTTGGCTAATTTGACTTGTGTGGTTTGCTCATAAGGGGGGTAACATAAACCCATGTCCGCACAGCCTTGCGAACGTGTAATCAGGGTTATGCTGTTAATGTCAGTATTAGTAAGCGTAATGGGTATTTCAATTTGTACTGTGCCGCGCAATGTTTCTACATCGCCAAAGTATGGGTCTTTTTTGACTTTGCCAGCAGGAATAACGGGTTCACCGAGTGTTACACCTGTCGTTGTGGTGCGGAAAGTGAATTTATTCTGATATAGGTAATAGGTATCGGCTATTTTCCACTCTGCAATAATGGTATTTGCATCTTTGGCTTCTGCCGTCATTGGGAAGGCTTGTTCCTGAGGTAGAGGCTCCTCTTCAGCAAAAGTAATGGCTGGGTTAAGCAAAAAGAGTGCAAACAGTGAGGCTAACAGTTTTTTCATTATATTTTACCTGTTGAAGTGTCGATCCAGTCTAGATAAGCCTTCAGGCCATGCTCTATTGGGACTGATATTATTTCAGGAAGTTCATATGAATGTAATGAGACTATCCTCGATTCCACCTGAGAGTAAAGCTCAGGGCGGGTTTTTATCAAAAGTAAGACCTCCGTGCCCGTTTCACGTTGGCCTTTCCACCTATATATAGAGGTCAAGCCAGGTACGATATTAACGCAGGCTGCCAGCTCCTCATCAATTAAGGTGTTAGCTATGGTGGTGGCGGTGTCCTTATCGGAACACGTATTCATAATAATCTGGTATTCTTGGGGCACAGTATCGTTCATTGTTGTGAATAGTGCTCATAGCCTAACTGTTGCAAAAAGGCTTGTCACTGACTTGGTACAAAAAAAACAGGAATTTTTATGGATCCGCGAATTATACTGCTGGTTATCTTTATTGGCTTTCCTTTGCTGGAATTTTACGTGTTGTTAGAGGTTGGTGCCGCCATCGGCTCGATTTCTACGATATTCATTGTCGTGTTCACCATGGTGTTAGGGTTGTTACTGATGCGTCATCAGGGCACCTATAATGTGTCTAGAATCAAAAAAAGCATGGATAAAGGAGAGGTGCCAGCACTGGCAATGTTCGAAAGCGTTTTTATCTTTTTTGCCGCCGTTTTGTTATTGATTCCAGGCTTTATTACGGATGGCATTGGTGTGTTGTTTTTGATAACGCCAATTAGACGTTTGTTACTAAAACGAGTGATGGGTTTATCACGTTTTCAACCGCCCGGCCCGAGTTCAGGGCAAGGTGGGTCAGCCGCAAGTTCGGGTCCTGCAGGTATTATAGAAGGTGAATGTAAACGTGAGGATGATTAGTTTCGTGGATTAAAAGTTTTATCTTAAGGGTATGAAGCTTTTATTTATAAGAATTGTTTTCTTTGTGTCATTGAAGTCGTTTTCTCAAGCGTGCCAGAAATAATAAAACCACCCG
>Ga0316205_10003015_pt1 | contig 16447 bp, 17 predicted proteins | sample 3monthpyrite_MG_FD_204941 | JGI IMG/M metagenome (GOLD analysis project Ga0316205, IMG submission 204941) | Microbial mat bacterial communities from mineral coupon in-situ incubated in ocean water Damariscotta River, Maine, United States -... | ecosystem: Environmental > Aquatic > Marine >... | reverse complement strand
CTCACCAATAGCATATTTAAGGTAATTTGCTGTTCGTGTTGCAGAAGGTTTATCGTTAATCAATTTTTTTCTGATGTTGTTAAATAGTTTGGCCATATTGTATTTTTCTAAAGAATTTTATCATTTGGTTAGCGGTTTGTGGTAATGAAGCACAACGGTCTCGTATAAGAATAGTTGCGGTTTTGTGTGCGAGGATTTTCCGCAGGAAAATCAGACGTAACAAAATTGCAACTACCTTTAGTTAAGCACTAATGTAGCAATTATTTTTATACATTGTTGCCCACAGTTTTTTCTATTATCACCATAATTTCCGAACGATTACTATTCCAAAAATCAATAAAGTGTAAACGAGAAATTCCGTATGGTCGAAGTCTGCAAATATTCCGCGAAATCTTGATTCAGAGTAATATTCTTTTTTGTTTTTCAAATTCGGATATTGACTGCTGTGGTCAACTGATTTATTTTGCTCGATATAATATTCCGTAAATGGCCAAAAGTCTTTTGTATTTTTCCAGTTGTATAATTTTACATTGTAAACATTTCTTTCGCCTGTTAAGTATGTTGAGCCTGCGTCAGTCAGTAAAAACGCCTCGTCTTTCCCAATGCTACTGGCATAATTATCTTTTAAGTCGAATTTTGGTGACATTCCAAAATAGTTCACAAAAAGCGCAAACAAATTGATGGACATTAATACAATAATAATCCTACGCTCTCTTTTGCTGACAGTTATTTTTTTCATTGATTGGTTCTTTGTTAATAGTAATGTCCTTCCAATATTTCAAAGTCCATATTATTCGAATATTTTTTAGCGTCTTCATCTGTCAGATTTCTTGTTTTCTGTAGTTCAGCCATAAATTCGTTGTATCCTTTTGAGTCCGTCTTTGGGTTTGGACAAATTCGGTATGATTTGGAAGAAACATCTCCGTTATGTTCAATCTTTAGTTTTAGAGCTTGTTCAAATGTCATTGGATTTCCGTTTTGTCTAAATTGTGGGCAACGTGTTGGTATAAGAATAGTTGCGGTTTTGTGTGCGAGGATTTTCCGAAGGAAAATCAGACGTAACAAAATTGCAACTAACTTTGGTTAAGCACTAAAGTAGCAATTATTTTTATACGGTGTTGGGTTTTAGTGCTTTTATTCCGCTTACTATTCTTTCTTTTTTTCTTTTTTTCCTTCGGTTTTTATTTTGCAGGATTTTCATTCCTCAAACTTGCATAATTTCCGCAACTTGCTAAATTCCGCACACAGTTCGGTTTTGGTTTTCTTCCGACGTTTTGGAACAGATTCTGATTCCGCAAACGAGCTAAAAAGTCCGACGTGATTCTGTCAACATTTCGATTCCGCAAACTTGCTAAAATTCGGCAGTTTGTTTTTTCCGCAAAAGGCTTAAATTCCACATAAATATTTGTCAAATTCCGATTTTTCCAAACTTAAATTTCAGCCGAAAGTTTTGATTTGGAACGGAATTTCAGCATTAAACCCAACGTGATTGTATATGGTTTGTTGCGTGTTTTAAGCACCTAATTTAGCAAATACAAACCGAATAGAAAATCCGCGAGGATTTTCGTAAGTAGGCTAGGACTAGCAATAAATTATATACGGTGTTGCCATTTCGTTATTTTTTTCAGTTCATTTCTCTGTACGTTTTCGCACTAATATTCGCAATTCGTTTATGGAATTCCGTGATTAAATCTTTATACATCGCCACAATAGGTTCAATTGGCTCAATCCAATTATCAAATTCTAAATGGTATTCCGCAACTATTTTCCATTCGCTATTTTTTTCGCAAGTGATTATTGGACTAAATTTATCTTTTTCAGCGATTTCTAATAACCGTTTGAAATTCAAGTTTTTAGTCAGAAAGTATTCAATGTTCTGATTGTTAGCTTTAATTTTCAGTCTGCTTTTTTTCCTCAAGAACAAATTTGTAAAATGAGAGATGTTGTTTATCTCAAATTCAATTGGTTGTGAAGCTTTTGACAATTCGCAACTTATGGTTGCAACGTAAGCAGTTCCAGTTCGATTTATTATCGTAAAATGATTGTCCTCATAATTAAATTCAACTCTATAGGTTACATTTGGACTTCTTACACCATTACCGAAAGCAATATTTTCATCTTTAAAGAAAAATTTTCCGTTTTCCTTTTCTGCAAGATTTTTGAAGAACGCTTTGTACATTGGTTAATTCAATAGTTTTTAGGTTTGGCTATAATGAATGGCAACGTGATTGTGTATGGTTAGTTGCGTGTTTCAGCAACTAATTTAGCAAACAAATCACAGATAGAAAATTCCAGCGGAATTTTCGTAAGTAGGCGAGAAGTAAGCAATTAATTATACACGGTGTTGTGCATAGTATTTTATTCTTTGCATATTTTCCCAGTCATTTGTTGTGTTTCTCCATTAACACTTAATGTAGATTTAAAATAGAAACACTTTCCTTCTATTTTTACCAATTCATTCAAAACTCCGTTATTGTCATTCAAGAATTTTTGATATTCGGTCAATTCCATTTTTGATTCGTCATACTTGAGTCGATAAGTACAGTCATCAATCCATTCAATTATCTCGTAAGCAGTTTTATTATAATCCGTTCCAAGAATATTTTCTGGGTCTTCAACTATTTCAGTTTGTTGATTTCCATTTCGAATTATTTTATAAGGCAGAATTGTTTCATTATCCGCTGGAACATAGAAATTTCCATTTTTAAAATCCGAGCAAGTCAATTCCTGCGCATTGATTTTAATTCCGATTAGAAGAAATATTGCAATTAAGATTGTAGTTTTTTTCATTCAGCGTTTTGTTTGGCGATATTATGCACAACGTGTTTGTGTATGATTAGTGCGACTGAGAATCCGCAGGATTTTCCGTCGTAGCAATCATATAGTTAAAGATATAAATTTTTAATTGAAGTTTGTTGTTAGCATTAATTATACACGTTGTTAGCTTTTAGTTGTGACACATATGAGTGAACACGTTTTATTATTATTCCGCTTTTCAATTCCGCAAACTTGCTCAAATTCCGCTCGAGTGATAATTCCTTTTTATTCAGTCAATTTATTATAATAAGGCATTATCAATTCTTCTAATTTTTTCCGTTGGGATTTTGTTAAAGAATGTCCTTTTGGCGCATACGTTTTTGTTGGTCTAATAGCCAATTCAATCAGTAATTCTTTTATTATTTCATTTCGGTCAATTCCGCGCGATAATATTTTAAATGTCGTATTGTTCTGAATAACTGGTCTATCCCAATTCGAATTCTCAAAGAGTTGAGAAGAAATTGAAAAAATATGAGCAACTCCAATCCAATCATCTGGTATAATTTCGATAATCGCTTTGACATCCTTTTTTGTAATCGAATGTTTAGGTTCAGAATTTATTTTTTCAGTTACAATTTTCATTCGGAGCAATTAAAGCTAACGTGTTGGTATAAGAATAGTTGCGGTTTTGTGTGCGAGGATTTTCCGCAGGAAAATCAGACGTAACAAAAGCGCAACGACCTTTGATTAAGCACTAAAGTAGCAATTATTTTTATACGGTGTTGCAAGTAGTAGTTTTTTTTCAGTTTATAATTCGGTTTTAATATTTCCATTTTTTTTTCAAAATTCAGAGTTTGAGTAAGCAAATCCGCAAAGATTTTCAATTCCGCAAACTTGCTAAATTCCGCAAGAGTGATTTCAACGTTCAGTTCAGTTCAGTTTTCCACAACGTTTATAAATTCCGTTTGAGTGAAAAATCCGCAAAGTTGCTCAAAATCCGTTTTGTTATTTATTCCGCTTATGAGTAAAATTCCGCAAGATTTATTTCACGTTTTAATTGTCAAATTCAGATGTTTTTCAATTCCGAATTGTTTGCGTCTGAGTGATTTCCGCTATTACTTGCAACGTGTTTGTATATGGTTTGTTGCGTGGTTTAAGCACCTAATTTAGCAAATACAAACCGAATAGAAAATCCGCGAGGATTTTCGTAAGTAGGCTAGAACTAGCAATAAATTATATACGGTGTTACCTGCAGTTTTTTATTCAGATTTTACATAATTCGACAATACTAATACGTAAAACATCTCATCTATATTTTCTATGTTTTCATGTAAGAAATGCATAAATACAATGTTCTTATTATCAACTTTTCTAATGCTTAAAAAGTTTGAACTATATGTTAAGGATTCAATTTGTTCTTTAGGCAGAATTTTCAATAAAGCTTTGTCTTTTATTTGACATTGAGGTTCGTTATAATTTAAGGTTAATTCTCCTTTGCTTATTTCCCATTTTCCACTTATAATCTCTTCATTGTCTAAAATGTTAAATTTGCCGTCATTCGTTATTTCAATTTTCTCAAATACTTGTAAGTTGTATGGTTTTCCATTCGATGTTTTAACGCTGTTCAAATTCCAACTTCCGATTATTTCTTTACTAATTAATAAACTGTCCTTTTTAGTTAACAATTCCAATCTTGTATCTTCCAACATATGCATATTGATGGAATCTAAATTTTTAGACATTTCACTTTTTAATAGAACTTTGCCTTTTGGATTTAGAGAATCATAAACTACAATTATGTCTTCTGGACTTACTTGACCAAATCCAAATGTACAAGTTAGGATTATTAATAAAGTGATTAGTTTCTGTTTCATTCGTTGCGTTTTTAATTGCAGGTAACGTGATTGTGTATGGTTAGTTGCGTGGTTAAGCACCTAATTTAGCAAATAAATCACAAATAGAATATTCCGCAGGAATGTTCGTAAGTAGGCTAGAACCAAGCAATTGATTATACACGGTGTTATGCGCTGGTTTTATTAATTTTCAGCTAACAAGATTCAACATCTTTAATTATCAATCCAACTTTAAACTTAAGATACTTTTCAACTTTTCGGATGTAATATTATTTTCTATTATTTCACCTTCGTTATTAACTAAAAATGTAGTAGGGAAACTGTTGATGTTCATTTTTTTTGACTCTACTCCGTTTTCATCCAAATAGTGAATCCAGTTAAAACCCTTTTCATTAATAATAGTTTTCCAATCTTCTATTTTACTTGTCTTGTCAATAGAAATGCTAACAATTTCAAAACCAACGTCTTTGTATTTTTCATAGATTGGAATATATTTTGGCATTTCCAGAAGACATGGACCGCAATTAGAAAACCAAAAATCAATTAGAATATACTTCCTATTATTTAGGCTACTTAATTTAAACTGAATATCTGCTAAACCAATATTTTTAAGAGGTAACTCTATATTTTGAAAAGAAAAACCCCTTCCTTCTTTTAAACTAGCCTCTATATTTTTAAATAAATCTGTTTTTTTAATTTCATTTGAAAAAAGAGGCATAGATTCATCATATAATTTATTGTATTGTTGACTTCCACGAGAAAAATAGTTTGCAATTAACCATAGAGGAACGTAAGAATTAGGGTTTTTAGTAAGAAAATCGACTATTAAAGTATCTCTGGTAACACTCAATTTTCTTCTTTCTTCCACAGTATTGGCCTTCGACCGTAAATTTTCAATTGAGTCTAATCCTTTAATTTTTAATAATTCATATTCTTTTTGAGTTTTAGATTTTTTATTATCCGATACAATGACTTTTTTATCTTCATTTAAAAAACTCACAGAGAGTTCTGTAGAACCGTTATCAATAAAAAATTTATCTGATAAACCGATATTATCGTCAAGAATATCAAACATTACAGGATGTGGTGGTTTATCGCCCTTGAACTTAACAATACCTCTTTGAATTGGCTCTTTAAACAACATTGTATAAGTAGAATCTAAAAATTTTTCAGAAACAAAGCTTGGATACATTGACAAAGAGTCCGTCATTGATTCAGTTTTAATTATAACTTCAAATTCATTTTTTACGATTTCAAATTGACTGTTAGATTCTTTACAAGAAAATATAGTTATTGATATTATAATTATCATTATACTTTTTCTCACTGTTTTACCATTTTTCATTACATTAAAAATAATGTCTATCATATTTATATTATTGATTAGTCTCTCTGCGTTTCTTTTGAACGCCTGATTTTACTTGCGCATAACGGTCTAGTATAAGAATAGTAGCGGATTTTCACGCACTAACTTTTCGGTTAAACACAGACCTTTTTTATATTTACTTACTTTCGTTTTAGCGATTAAACCGCTATTATTTTTATACATTGTTGTACACTGGCTTTATTCCGTTCAGATTGTCATTCAGCGTTGGCAAAGACATACTCTTTTGCAATTTTTGGCTTGTGTGGTGGCTTGAGCGAATTGCAAATGTGTATGGCTTTAAGCGTTGGCTTACATCGGTTTTATTATTTCATCGATAAATTTAGCTTCTTCATTGTTCAATTTATATTTTTCGTAAAGTTGTTCATCTATTTCTTCAATGGATTTGGTCCAATCAATATCTGATTCAGGCGTAAAATCTTGAAGAGGAACAAACTGATATACATTTTGAAGTATATTCTGTGAAGTTTTTAATATGCCAACCATATATCTTAAAAATTTTGTTTTAATATAAGATTCTAATGCTTTTGCTTCAAACTCACTTTCAAAATTACCAATTGGGATTAGTGAGTCAGTACAAGCGGACTTTGGTTTTGCTAAGTATGGTTTTCCTAATATTGATACTTCTTTGTTGTCAGTTAGTAAGCCTGCGGCACCATTACTTTTCGACATAAATATTTTCCATTTATCAGCAATATCTTTATTTTTAGTAATGAGATTACTGTCAACATATCTAATTTCTTCGTGCTTACATCTTAATTCATAGTATCCATTTTGATAATTTGGATTTGAAATCTCATTAGCATTTTTACCCAATATACCAAAAGCGTTACGACCTTTCGTTATAGCTGTTATTGATTCGAAACCTTCTTTTTTTACTTTACTTATGATATTATGACTAAAACCACTACTTAAAATAATATCTAGTCCTTCTTCAAATAGCGGTCTTGTAAAAGTTTGCGAGTTTTCTTCATCATAATACTCAGTGAATTCTATGTCACCATTGTGATTCGGATTGTAAACAAAATAATTTATTCCACCACTTATTTCAACTGCGGGAAAAACAGAATTTGAAATAGGTATATTGACTATGCTCTGTATGTGGTTGTTTTCTTGAAAAAATTCACGCAATCGCAAAAAAGATTTATCCTGTGCATCTCCTGTGAACCATCTTGATGGTGTTACAAGTGATAAATAATTTGGGTTTAGACCAACGCAAAGTTTTACAAAATCAGGAAATATTTGCCTACTTAATGATTTGTTTTTTGAGTTGTCACTAATTGTTTGCTGATATGGTGGGTTTCCAACAATTGCATCAAATTTCATAACGTTATTGTTAATTTTTAATGTTTCATTATCGATTAAATCATTTTCTGAAATTAATTCGTAAGATGTGTATTCCGATTCTATATTTTCTAAATCTAATTCAAGCAGTGTATAAACCTTTCTTGTAAATTCATAAGCAATTTTTGATGTTGGTATTGAATAAAAATTGTTCGCAACCTTTTTACCAAACTTTTTATAGACAGCGTAAACAAATTCACCTTGTTTTGAAGCAATGTCTAATAGTAAAGAAGAATCATTAATAGTATCTTCTGGTAAAGTTTGAATGATTTTATCAGTTACAATTTCAGGCGTAACAATCTCGGAATCCGATAATCGACTGAATTTTTTCATTGCATTGCTCGCCCTTTCTATTGGCGAAATAGTGTTATCATTTGCCAGTGAATTAATATTTTGAATTTTATAATCTAACTCACTTAAAACAAAAGGGTTTATGTGTTGTTGAAACAGTGAAAGAATCGCTGTTTCTAAATTTAAGTTAGACGCAATACGAAGATTGTCTTGTACATCATTTATGGTTTCAATAATTTCTTCAAGTGATTTGACTTTTGAATCTGTGAGAAATGAAAAGAAAAGAATTCTTGCATAGTACATTGCAAATTTTCCTTTGTAGTCTACCTTATCATCTTTTGATGTTTCTGTTTCTTTATTTTCTTTTCCAGGTTTATCATCACCATCAGGCTTGTCTCCTGTATCTAGGTCATCTCCTTCGCCTTCAGAAGGTTTAATTTCAATACCTTGTCTTGAACCAATTTTACCTTGTTTATCAATAACTGCTTTTATTTCTTCAATATTTAAAAGTGAATAATCTATTGAAATTGAGGTAGCTTCGTCCAACACACTTCTTTCACTTGAATATTGACGAACTGCATTTAAAATATCTGTTGGTTCAACTTGAACCATTTTTTTGTTATTGATTACTATAATTGGTGAAACTTGTAGTTCTTTTTCTATTCGTTCACCTAATCTTGAGTTTCCATTGGATTCTATATTTACATTGTAAATCTGTGATTTATGTTCCTGCATTTGGAACATTCTGTTTGGATTAAAGTCAACCAACAAGGTTTGAGGCTTCATATTGTATTTTACTGAATCTCCATTAGGTTCTTTGTAAGTCTTTATAAATTGGCTTTGAAGTCTAAAAATCGCTTGGTCGTATTCTTGAGGCGAAGCAGTATCTTTCAAGTATAACATAGTATCCCATTGCGGAACTGTACTACCTGTAAGCATCCTGTTTACTGTCAAAGTGATTGTTTTCTTGTTTTCGCTTTCACATTTTTCAATTTTAGACTTTACAGATTGAGTGTCCTTGAAAACATTTTCATTTTCAACGCCAGAAATATTAATTAATTCATACGAGCTAAGATTTTTAAACTCATTAGATTTAATTAAGCTTTCAAATGCGTCACAAGAAGCACGATAGGGAAGTACACAAACCATATGACGACACATTTTGCCTTCTTTAAGCTTGTCATAATCTAGAAAGCTCAATAAGTTGTCGTCATTTTTAGTCCCATCAATAACACTAAGTAGGTCAATAATTTCTTGCTCGTGAACGAACTTTTTATGTAATTCGGTTTTTGTATCTTTTAGAATGGATTTTGGTCTGAATAATTCTGAAAAGGCGTAAGTAAAACCCAATTTTTTCAGTTCTTCCATTTTTTGTCTTGACGACTCGTTCGGATTGAAAGCAAATCGAATCATTTGAGGAAAACCATAGTAAGGGTTTTCCCATTCCTTCGAATCGTCTTTGGTTAAGTATTCATTATCCCATTTTTGTTGGTCATCGGCAATATTAGTAAACTGATAAAAGGCAATAATATCATCAGTTGTAAATTCACTGTTCATCAAGATACGATATGGTGTTCCTGATAAATGGATTCGAATTTTCGAGTTAATTGTCTTAGTTGTTTCTTCTAATTCGTCTAAAGATTCATCATTGAGTTCGGTTTCACTCTTCAGTTCTTTTTTACTCTTTAACTCTTTTAAAACCTTTCCATATTCTAAAGCTCTTGCACCAAAATGTGTTTCGTCTATAAGTAAAAGGTCGATTTGATTTTCAAACACTTCCTTATGTTTGGTTTTTATATCATCTCCTTGTAAGTCTTGAAGTGTAAGAAATAAGGCAACTTTTTCGTTAGCCTCTAGCTTATCTTTTATGATTGTTTCGCTTTCTAAAAGTGAATTACTATCTAAAAAGTTAAATCCATCAAATTTGACGTGACTTTCAACCGTTTTCTTCCATTCATTCTTCACATCAGCTTTTGCAGAAACAATTAGAACAAATTTTGCTTTCATCTCGACCGCACAGCACATAGAAGTAAACGACTTACCAAATCGCATTACTGCGTACATTAAGAGATTATTTCTACCATTGTCAATAGCGTCTCTAAATCTCTTAATGGTCTCTTTTTGATTAGGTCTTGGCTCGTATTCTTGATTTCTAGCGTAGGTATGCGTTTCAGGTAATAAACTACCATCGAATTTGTAAAATTTATACTTAGGCTCATTGTTTTTGTGAGCATCAATAATATCTGTTATTGCGTCATCAATATCACTGACATTAGTATCTTTAAAAAATTCGTTTGAATAATATATAGTGGAATCTAAATCCCCTTGTACTAGTCTTAATTTCTTAAGTTCATATTCTAAATACTGATGAATAGCAAAGTCTCTGAAAAATGTTTCTTCGTTAGCTTTAGCAACTTTTTGATACTTTTTTTCAAGTTGTGGAAAATGTTTTCTCCATTCGTTAAGTCTTTGTTCTACAGGTCTGTAAGTATCACCAACTTTTAAATAATTAGGAACCGTTTCTGTTGTAAAAGCATAGATATGTGGCTCAACTCTTCCGATAATTATATCTTCTAAAAGTTGTATGTCAATTTGATTATTATTTGCCATTTATTGATTGATGTTTATTTTGAAGTAGGTCTATAAACTTTATTTTTTTACCTTTTAATCCTGTGTTTGACCAATCCATAATCAAACAGTAAATTCCATTATGTTCGAAAATATTACCATTAAGACAACCTTTGCAAAATGAATTATCTGTTTCTTCTTCTCCAAATAGATTAACTGTTTTGGTTTTTATTTCTCCACAAGAAAAAGGAATTACACCTTTTAATCCGTCCATTTGCCAAACATTCCAAGAAATAATCTCAGCTATATCTTGAATTGATTTAATGAGAGGTTCTTTTTCAAATTTATATTGGTAATTTTCTATGTATGTAAATAACATTGATTCCCTAGCTAATAACAAACTATCGCCTTGCCATTCATAAGCGTATATGTTTTTATAAGCTGATTTAGTTGCCTCATTCCATTCGTTTAGGTCATCGACATTTTCATTTATTATTCTTAGTTTTCTATCGAGTAAACCAATTCTATTTTTAATTTCTATAAATTTCCCTGTTGTCGTGTCGTATCGGCTTGTTATGTATGGTGCTTCACCACAAGAAATTTCAAGTCGTTTGTCATTTACATAGTCTTGCCAAGATTTATTTTTAGGAAACTCAACTCTTACTTGATTCGTTTTCCACTTTTTCTGATTTGGTATTTCCTTATTAAAGACATTTTTTCGTTCAAACCAAGCATTATCTATCAAGTTGTTTTGAGCATTGCAAATCCAAGATGGCGTAAAGACTTCAGCCATATTCTTAATTCTAGATTGTTGTAATATTTGGTCTTTTTGAACCCTTGGCATTATCACATCACCGTTAACGCCTGTGATGAGTTCAGATTTAATCTGCTTGCTTTCTAAATATGATTCTCCAAAATACTCATAATTATTAGTTGCCCAAATAATGTTTTTTTGAGTGGTTTGGTCACGCAAAAGAATATCCAATACCTCTGGATATTTTTCTAAGATTTCATTTTCTAATATGTCTATTTCTGTCCTCAATTCAATTCCTTTATTGGCACTAATAATTCTTTTGCTTCTATGTTTAGGATTTCCGCAATTTTGTACAAGTCCTCCAAACTCGGTTGTCGCCTGTTTTGGGCGTAAGAGTTCACCATATTGTAACTCTTTCCCATTTGTTCAGCTAACCATTTTTGCTTAATTCCTTTTTTTTCTAAAACCTCTTTAATTCGGTTCATAATTGAATTATTTAATTCAGTTTACTAATGTAAGAAGAATTATTGTGTATCTCACTAAATGAGTATTAAAATAATCACTCAGTTTGTGTGAGCGTTGGGTAGAGGCAAGCTCTTTTTATTTTGTGAGGTACGAGCAAAATGAAATGTGCTTGACTGTGCTGTTGGCTTTTCAGAGCTTGTGTACAACGTGTTTGTATAAGAACAGTTGCGTGAACCAATATTAACCTAAAAAATAAGCAACAAAAAAGAAGCATGCAAGGTTGTTCCAAATAGAGAATGACGTAGCAATTGTTTTTATACGGTGTTGTGTGGCGTTTTTTTAAGTCCGCAATATTCTTTTCTGCGTAAAGAGAATTATGTCAGATTACGGTACAAGAATTTACGAGACTTTTGAAACTCATCAAAAAGAGTTTACTGAAACTTATAATTCAGCGAAACCATTTTTAGATAAGTTTGAGCAACTTGGGTATAAAATATCTATTGTTCCAAATCCGAAGGAAATTTAAATCCATAGATTACTTTTCTTTCGTTTTTACTTATTATTGAGTTTAGATATGAAATTTCTCTAATTGACATTTTACTTTGGTTTTCGGTCAAAAATGGGTCAATTAAAGAGTTTATTTCAGTTATAAATTCTTTTTTTATAGAATTATAATATGAAAATCGGTCAAACATACTTTCAAATCCACCTTTAAATTCAGGTGCTTTGTTTTCGTATTTTTGAACAATTAAGTTTAATTCCGAATCTAAAGAATCTATTTTTTCTTTCATTGTATTTGGTTTAAATGATTAACGTGTCTTAAATGACACACAACGGTTTTGTATATGAAAAGTGCGTCTTTTCAGAGACGGATTTTTCAGATTTGGTTATAGTTCTTAAAAGTAAGAATTTTAATTCTGTTGACCATCAGACGCATTTTTTATATACGTTGTTAGGCACAGTTATTTATTTTCTTTTTAATAATTCGGTCATTTTGAGTTTCCAAAACACAATATTCTGTTTGACTTTCATTCAGACCAATTTGGAAATAGCGACGTCCAGAAAACCAAGTTTCAGATTTTTCAGATTCGAACCAATTCCGCAAGAGTGGGATTCCGATTTCAATTAGAAACTCCTTTGTCGGCTTACTAATTTCTGCCTTAACAGCATGAAGTATAATTGTCCATTTGTCTAAAGGCGTAGAATAATTTCCAGATATCAGAATGTTAAATCTTAATAATTCTTTAGAACTCCCTTTCAAATAATCTAATGTGTTTCCTCCAGGAATAAAAAGTCCCATTCCACCACCTTCATTTTTATTGAACCAAATATTCAACTTATCATAAATTTCGACTTCAGATAAGAGTTCCGAGATTTGTTTCAGTCCAACAGAGTAAGTCAGACCTTTTCCAGTTTTCGATTTTGTGCTTTTGATTAATTCCAATGTTTTTCTCTAATTGTGCCTAACGTGTTTGTGTATGGTTAGTTGCGTGGTTAAGCAACTAATTTAGTAAACAAAAACGAACCAGAGAAAATTCCGAAGGAATTTTCCAAATAAGCACTTGCCAAAGCAATTAATTATACACGTTGTTACCCAACGTTTATTTATTCTTTCCGTAATTTTTTTATCAGTCCAACAGCTAAAATTATAATAAAAAGAACTCCAATCACATTGAATTGTTTCCAACTATTCCTTTTGCAAGAATTATAATCTTCGAAGTCTAATATTTTTTTGCCAGTTGGTAATTCAATTCCGTAAACAGAGATATAGTTATTCACAAATGTTTTTCCAGAATTTAGTTCATTAGTCTTTGCTGTTATTCTTAAATTATCTCCAGTTTTGAGGCTCAAAAGTTCCATCTTGTTTATCAGATTTAAAGAGCAATCTTTTAATTCAAAACGCTGTTCATAATCGTTGTCAATCAGTTTTAAAGAAGCAGGAATTTCATAAGTTGCTGATGAGAATTTTGGCTGTTCAGATAGTTTAATATTCACAGTCTGAATTTCAGATTCTTTTACAATTGATGGATTAAAATAGAAATACAAAACACCTAAAAAGCAAATAACAATAAAACCAAGAGTTTCAGTCATTCCTATATCTTCAAAAATTTTCTTTAGCATATTCTAATTGTGTGCGCTTTCTAATGTTGGGTAACGTGTTTGTATAAGAATAGTTGCGGTTTTGTGTGCGAGGATTTTCCGCAGGAAAATCAGACGTAACAAAACTGCAACGACCTTTGGTTAAGCACTAATTTAGCAATTATTTTTATACGGTGTTGGCAACAGTATTTTTTAATTTCAGACGCCAGACAATAAAATTTATTAAATAAATTATGCTAGAAACTATTGCTATATAAAAAGCGAAGTGCTCAAAATCCGAAGTCCGTTCTCCAGTTAAATATTCATACACGTAAAAAGTTCCAGCACTATCTCCGAAATCAAATTGGAACAAAAAAATCAGTGGATAAGTCAAAATTCCAATCCAAGCGATTTTTTTGTCAGATGATTTTAATTTGTCAAAGTGATTTGATAATTGATATAAAAATAAAAGGTGAATTATTCCGAAAATTAGAGCCGAAATTATTCCAAAAAGAAAAAGCCAACCAGCTAAACTTAATCTAGCAAGAGTACTTATCAATCCAAGTACAATTCCAATTGTCAGTATAGTATTTTTTTCGTTTTTCATATTGTTGCCAACGTGTTTGTGTATGGTTAGTTGCGTGGGCAAAACCAAACCTTAAAAATAAGCAATACAAAAGGAACACGCAATTAATGTTTCCAAAGAGGAAACGACTAGCAATTAATTATACACGGTGTTGTGTGGCGTTTTTATTTCGTCGGTAATTGATATGTGGAATCGCTTTTTTGTTCAAGTTTCAAAATCTGACTTTCTAATTGTTTTATTTTTTTCTCTATGCGCTCTGTTTGGTCAGTTTCTTGGGCATCTTTTAGCTCATTGTTTTGGGTTGGTATAAAATGACTTCCAAATGCTATAATCAAGTTTAAAATTGTTATTGCAAAAGCCCATTTTTTAATTTTCTTGCCTTGCTTTGCTTCAAATTCAGTTATTTTCAAGTTAAAATCTAATAGTTTATCTTCTTTATCCTGTCTTTTAGATTCCTTTGTTAATTTTTCTTTTGCAGTTTTATTTAACTCGTTAATATAGGTTTCAAATCCTATTCCTTGACCAATTTTAACTCCTAATTCAGTTAATTCGCATTTTTCATATACTAAAGAGTGGGCTAAACCATAATTAACTAAATTTTCAGCTATTCTTTTTGGGCTTACTCCTATATCCTCGATATGAGTTCCGTCTTCAAGTTCAAAATATGGATATAGCTCGTGATAGAAACCATCTTTTCGGCTTGATATTTTCTTTAGAACAATACCAGTCAAATAATTCAAGTCTTTATTTATTTCCATATTCCATTTATTCCGAGTTCAACCTTTCTTGCCAATTTTTCCTTTTCTTCCATATTATTCTATTCTCCTTGTTTTAAATGACACACAACGGTCTTGTGTATGGAAAGTTGCGGGTTTGCATGCGAGGATTTTCCGAAGGAAAATCAGACGTAGCAAACGTGCAACGACCTTTTGGTTAAGCTAAAATAAGCAATTTTTTATACACGTTGTTACCAACTGGTTTTCTTTTTTTATTCACAATCGTTAAATTCTGACGTGGTTTTCTCAAGCGTAATTTATCTTTATTACTTAAAATTCTCAAAAAAATTTCCGCTTTTCATTCCGTTTTTTTCCGAACGCTTTACAGTTCTGTTATTCAGCAGAAACTGGTCGGTTTGCGAAATTTTCGATGCAAAAAACAAAACTTGGGAAAATCCAATTTCATTGAGTTCAGCCATAAAGTTTAGCGATTCTGCTATTCAGTCGAAAGTTGTCGATAAGCTAAATTTTCGATGCAAAAACTGGTTTTGGACAAATCCAAATTTAGCGTAATATTCCGCACGTTTTGTAATTCCGTAAGAGTGATTAATTCCGATGTGATTTTTTTCAAATTCAGTTTCAAACTCGGATTCAATTTCTTATTTTTTTCTTTGTTAAAAATCTAAAAACTTTAATGGAAGCACGATTTTCGTTGGTCAGGTCAACTTGTTGGTAACGTTTATGTATAAGAATAGTTGCGGGTTTGTATGCGAGGATTTTCCGAAGGAAAATCAGACGTTACAAACAAGCAACGACCTTTGATTAAGCACTAAACCGCAATTATTTTTATACGGTGTTGGCAATAGTTTTTTATTGTTCATTTCCGAATATTGCGTTATATCCACCACCTTTATAGTTCTCAATAAGAGGTTGTATGGATTTAATATATTGCTTTTCAGATTCGGTCAGTTTCTTTTCTTTCAGTCGGTCAAATTCCGCTAGAGCCTGCTCTTTTTCTCCAACAATAGTTTGTAACATTAAATATCCGATAAATTCCATTAAATTCTCTTCGTTTTTATATCGGATTTTAGGACTTTGCTCAAATGCTTTTTTATACAATTCCATTGACTCATTTAATTTGTCCATTTTCTCAAGAGTCATTCCTTTCAAAGTCAGTATAGAATTAAACTGTTTAATTTCGTTCGGAACTTTATTAAGAATTTCCAAAGCCAATTCAGGCTGTTCATTCCTCCAATAAGTTTTAGTCAGACTTTCAATTGTTGTAATATCAGTTGGTGCAATTTCAATAGCTTTTTTGTAGAACACAATGGCACTATCAGTTTTGTTTTCCATTTCGTACTCAATACCTTTTTCTTGGTACTCAACAACCAAAGGATTTCTTTCTTTTTTCTCGTTTTTACAAGAAAATATTAAGACTAAAATTGATATGTATATTGCTCTTTTCAAATTATTGCCAACGGTTTTGTGTATGATTTCGTTGCGTGTTTAAGCAACTAATTTAGCAAATAAAAACCGAATAGAAAATCCGCCAGGATTTTCGTAAGCAAACCAGAACCAGCAATGAATTATACACGTTGTTGCCAACTGGTTTTTTTATTCGAAATCGTTGAATTCCGACGTTGTTTTTCT